>Ga0209577_10004948_pt1 | contig 12467 bp, 5 predicted proteins | sample GraSoiAngelo_109_FD_185874 | JGI IMG/M metagenome (GOLD analysis project Ga0209577, IMG submission 185874) | Grasslands soil microbial communities from the Angelo Coastal Reserve, California, USA - 14_0903_12_20cm (SPAdes) (version 2) | ecosystem: Environmental > Terrestrial > Soil > Grasslands ... | reverse complement strand
CGCGCCCGTTGAACAGCCGCACCGGCGTGCCCCACCGCGGCGGAGCGTTGCGATGGAGCGACGGCGCGCGCACGCCCGTCATCGGCAGCCGCGTCCCGTCGGGCATCGTCACCGCACCCGACAGCGCGTCGCCGGCCAGCACCGCCTCGAGCCGCAAGTCGTCACTGCCTCGTTCCCACTGCGACGGAATCGCGAATCGCAACGTGTCGTTCGCATAATCGAGCCTGGCAATCGGCCGAGCACTCCCCACCACCGCGACGAAGCGCCCGACGAGCACGTGATTGCCCGAGACCTGCACCTCGAGCCACGAGGGCAACTTGCGGCCGTCGCTCGCCGTGAGCGTCAAGTCCCAGCGGCCGACCACGGGCGGCCGATACGGTTCCTGTCCGACGAGCGGCGTGACGGCGAGAGCTGTGGCGGCAAGCGAGAACGCGGTGCGCATTGGGGGCTCGGTGGATTGGAAGGGTGGATAATACCACTGCGAACGCCGCAGATGTGACGTCCTCTTACACGTCAGGGCAGCCGGCTCCAGCTCGGCCAGCCCTCGTTGACGGCGGCCGCGCTCAGCCTCGTCTTCCCGCTTCCATCGACGTGGATGGTGAAGAGTTGGGAGATCAGCTGTGGCGCCGTGCCCAGGACTTCGTAGAACACGAGCGAGGCACCGTCCGGTGACCAACGCGGCATCCCCAACTGCAGGGTGTCGCGCGTCACGGTCACGGGGTTGGTACCGTCGGCATTGACCATGGTGAGGAGCCACCACCCCGTAGACGACGCACCCGAGACAATGTGGACGCCGTCGGGAGACCAGGACGGATACTCGCCACCCCGCGCCAGGTCGGTCAGACCCGTGCCATCCGCGTTAATGACGTACAGCGACCCGGTGCGGGAGAAGACAATGCGCGTGCCATCTGGGGACCACGAGGGTCCGCCGTCGAAGGAATAGTTGGGTGTGTCGGGCGTTAGCTGCCGTAGGCCGGTACCGTCCACCTTCACAAGGAAGATGCGGTCGACCGGGCCGTAGGGCGTGGAGTTCTGGCTCTCGAACGCGATTGTCGCCCCGTCTGGTGACCACGCGGGATCACCGTCGAGGTTCGAACGCCGCACGAGCTGAGTGAGGCCGGTCCCGTCAGCGTTCATGAGCCAGATGCCATCCCACCCATTCCGGTACCGCCCCACGGCAATCCGCCGCCCATCGGGGGAGATCGCCGGCCCGGCGTAAGCGAAGTCATCCGTCGTGAGCCGCCGCCGACACGTGCCGTCGGGCCGAACCACCGCGACGGCCGGTAGTCCGGGGGCCTCCGTTGTGTAGCTGATGACGTTGTGGAGTACGGGCTCGGGGTGCCCCATTGCGGCGAAGGTGACGGTCGTCGCTATGGCCGGGCTCCGTGCCGTCAACGTGTTCGCCCCCGCATCAGCACCGAGCGTCCAACCGCCAACGGTTGCGACGCCCGCGGCATTCGTCACGGCCGAATCCCCGGTCACCGTCCCCCCTCCCGAGGTCACCTTGAAGGTCACCCGGACACCCACCAGGGCCATGCCCGCGCTGTCGGCGCGGACGGCGGGGGCCACGGGGACAGCCGCACAGACGTTCGCCTGCTGCTGATCCCCCTCCACGATCACGAGGCGCGCCCCAGCACGAGTGGGAGCAGTCGCTTCCCCATGACACGACAGCGCGAGCACCACGGACGCGAGCCACCGGGCCAGCTTCATTGGATCACCGGCACGGGCGCCAGCCGCATAAGGACCCGAGTGCCGTCGCCCAGTTGGCCGTAATCGTTCGACGACCAACAGTACGCCGCTCCGGTGGAGGTGATGCCGCAGCCGTGAAATCCTAGGGTGATGGACATGAAGGCGAGCCCTCCGCTCACCGCCACCGGCGCCGCGCTGTTCGTCTCGGTGCCGTTCCCCAAGCGACCGGACCAGTTGAACCCCCAACAATACGGGGTGTGGTCGGTGGTGACACCGCACGCGGCACCGGCTCCGACGCTGACCGCGGCGAAGGGGAGACCACCGGTGACGAGCACCGGTGTCGACGAGTACGAGGTCGGTGCGCCGTTCCCGAGTTGGCCGTCATTGTTGGCTCCCCAGCAGTAGACGGCAGCGGCGGGCGTGAGGCCGCAGGCCGCATCAGTGCCGGCCGACACGCCGGTGAAGCGTAGCCCCGACTCGGACCCCGCGACGGCCACCGGCCCTGGGCTGTCGACGGTCGCACCGTTGCCGAGCTGTCCGAAGTCGTTTCGGCCCCAACAGTACACCACCTCATCCACCGTGAGGCCGCAGGCGAACTGCTCGCCCGCGCTGACGGAGGCGAAGCGGAGCGTCGTGCCCGCTCCCGCGACCAGCACAGGGGCGGTGATTCGCGTCGTGTCCCCGGTCGCCATTCGGGCACCCCAACAGTACACCGCGTTCTGCGTCGTCACGCCGCAGGTGTCCGACCATCCAGCGCTGATCGACATGAAGCTGAGGTTGCCCCTGACGGGCATGGGCGTGGGGCTCGGCGTCGTGGTGCTGGTCCCGAGCTCGCCGCTATCATTTGCCCCCCAGCAGTAGGCTACGTGGTCCGTCGTCACGCCGCAGGACTGGTTGGCCCCCACAGCGATCGCCCCCAGGATGAGCCCGCCGCTCACGAGTGTGGGCACCGAGTCGGCGGCGAAGATGCCGGTGCCTGCGCCGAGCCTGCCGTTGTAGTTATCGCCCCAACAATACGCGCCGCCGCTCGTCAAGCCGCAGGTGTGGACGACGCCGGCCGAGATGGAACTGAACGTCAGCCCTACGTGAAACGGCGTGCTTTCGCTGCTCACTGGTCCGGCTGTGGCCCGGAGCGTGTAAACCCGCTGGCGGGTTTGTCGACCTTCAAGTCCGTAAAGCTCGCCACGCCGTTGGCCGGAGCGCGCGTGAGAGTCCCCGACAACTTTCCCGGCCGCGTCCCCGGTCCGCTCCACGGGTTGACCCCGATCGCCACTGTGACCGTGTCCGGCGGAGCGTTCCCGAACGCGTCCCGGACCGTGACCTCCACGCGGGGCATCACGATGTTCCCTTGCGCATCCGCGGGCTGAACGGTGAAGGCGATGCGGGCAGGCGCTGCCGCCGCGACCGAAAATGGCGCGCTTGAGACGGACGGATAGGGTGCGGTCGATGCGACGATCGTGTATCCTGTGGCCGCTGTCTGGATCGAGAGATCCCCGAAGCGCGCGACCCCTCCTTCCGTGGCGAGGGTGCGAGTCCCGAGGAGTGCCGGGTTCGTGGGACCGCCCGCGAGCGCGACGGTGATCAGACCGCTTGCACTTGCGACGGTGTTGTGAAACACGTCCGCGATTGCGACTTCGACGGGCGGTGTGAAGAGACTACCCGCACGAATGTTCGCGGGCTGCGTCCGGAACCACAGCTGGGACGGCGCCCCGGCGGAGACGTCGAACGCGGCGCTGGTGGCACCTGTCAGCGAGGGAGCCGAAGCGGTGAGCGTATAGCCCACCCCCGCAGTCTCGATGGCTAGCCCCGCAAATGTCGCGACGCCATTGATCGGACTCGCCGTCGTCGTCCCGCGCATCGTGGCACTCGTCGGATTCGTACCGAGCGCGATACTGATCGGGTCAGTGGCGCTCGTCAGCGGCGTGCCGGAAGCGGTCTGGACCATCACTTGCACGGCGGGCGAGATCGGGGTGCCGGCGATCGTCGCCGTGGGCTGGGTGACGAAGACGAGCCGCGGCGGCGGCGCCTCCGTGGGATTGCTGCACGCGCCGGACAGGAAGGGTGCGGCGGCGCTCGCTATTCCCACCACGACCCTCGTCGCCCAGCCGGTGCTCCGGAAGCGGATACGACGCTCCTTCAAGGGTTGGGTGAACGCTTGCTCTGCCGGGCCAGCAAACCCGCGTCGGGGCTGGCACGTCGATTTCTCGGTGATGCGGTTGCGCCGCAACAACGATGCCCGCACGAAGAGTCACACCCCCGCACAATGCCGCTGTCCCAGGCCGCTACACGCCACGGCGCTGCCGCGTCCGCGCCACATGCGCGGCACGAGCCGCAACCAGAAGTCGGGGGCATACAGGCCATCGGGCCGACTCGAACATGCTGGGTTACCTCGCAGGGTTCTGGGGGTGGAGGTGACACTGCTCCGGCACGCCCGACATCAGGAAGGGAGACTGAGCTGCAGCACGCCGCACCTCAAAGCAAGGGACGTTCCGGCTCGACCGCGCCTTCCCGGAATGAAGTTGCCGAGCTGGAGCAGCGGAAGCTGTGAGTCTCACTGTGTTGTCCCACTGTGAGTTGGGCGGTCAATGGTTTGGTGACGCTCCGCTTGCGGAACTTGTTGTTGCTGATGAGGTTTGGTGCTTTCCGGCCAGGTAGCTCAGTTGGTAGAGCAGCGGACTGAAAAGACGAGGGGTCCCGTGCGGGCCCGCCGTTTTATGCTCCGGCACTGGCATCTCGTGACCGCTTTTGACCACATTGGTGCCTTCTCGAGACGACTGCGCAGAATCATGAGCCAGACGCCCTAGTCACTCGCATCCGCACCGCAGCCTGGCATGTCGCGCCTTGCGGTTGAGCCGCAGCGGGCGCACCACCCGGGGGCTCGAAAGCGAAGCAGGACGGCGCAGGCTGTCGGCTCCAACTGCTTGTTAGGCCTCAACGCCTACGGATCAACGAAGTACAGCACCGCTCCTGCGACACCCACCGGAAGAACGAAACCTCCTGTAACGAAAAGTCCCGTCACGACGACAACAGCGCCGACGAAAAACGTGCCAGCACGCACACCACTCGCTTTGGCGTACAGGCGCTCCATCAACGCGGCCTTACTTGCGACAAGGGCGTCCGCCCTACGGGGCAGTTCGAAGCTGGCTAGGTACTGCGTCACTCGTTTGATGAAGCCTCCACCTTTAGAGATGATCGCTGTTCCCGTGCGACGTGAGTATCCTAGAATGCTTGATAGATGGCGCGCGAAGGTACCCTTTGCAGTTACTGTGGCGCCATCGCGCAACTGTGCCACGCTGTCGGACCCATCAACAGCAAGCAGACGTTCGATGACCGAACTTAGCTCCTCCGGTGGGCGCTCCTCTCCGATGAGATCGATAACGCCGCGAGCCCTGAAACGTTGGTAGGCCTCAGCGATAGCGGCGAAATCGGTCGGTGATATTACGGTCAAGCCACCCGCCTCGTCTTCGTCGTATCGGATCATATCTTGCAACACGCGCGCGCCCTGTTCCGGTGATGCTTGCTGCAAGAGGTCGTCTATGAAGCGCGATACGACGAGAAAGCCGGGAGGCAGGCCATCCTTTAGGCGAACGAGATCTGGGATCGCTGAGACATCCAGCAAGTACTTGTGGCCACCAGTTAGATCGGGAAGTGGGGGCATTTGGGTATTCCTCAGTGTCGCGGCGTTGAGGCATAACAGCTCGCCCGAAAGCTACGGTGCGTCGCCCCGCCGGGCGCCCGGTGATCAACCGCCCCCTGGAAGAATGCTAGCGCACAACGGCAATTCTACTTCGACGACGACGCGCTGCCGCTCATCGGGCAGCCAAGGGGATTGAGGGTTCTCACGCCCTCAGAGATTGCTGCGGCGGCGCGTGCTTTCGAGGGCATGTCCCCCGCTGTTCCCCCGGTTAGGCACAAGTCGGGCCGCGGACTGCGAGTCCGGAGCGCGTATCTAACCTTCCTTCGCAGCCGGCATTACGAAGTGCTTTGCCGAGGTGTTTGCCACTCGGGCTGGCGACGCTCTGGGATTTCGCGCCGAAGCGGAACCCGCGTGACCGTGCGTCTGCCTGATCGCCGATGATACCCCGCCTCTTCCTTAAGCAGGCACCTACGGCGGGATCTCGGGGCCCGTCTCCACACGATTAGGCGGCCCTACACCCGCCCCGTTTGATTTCCCTCTCGACTGCGCCGCCTCGGGCGTTGCTCGCCCAAGCGCGTGCGGAACCCTATCTTAGCAGCCTTATGGGCGACCTCAAGGCTCGCCTTCAAGTTGCGCTGGGCGACGCCTATCGCATCGAGCGGGAGCTCGGTGGCGGGGGGATGAGCCGCGTGTTCCTCGCGCACGAGACCGCGCTCAAGCGCCAAGTCGTCGTCAAGGTGCTGCCGCCCGAGATGGCCGCCGGCGTCAACATCGAGCGTTTCCGGCGCGAGGTCGAACTCGCCGCCTCCCTCCAGCACCCGCACATCGTTCCCCTGCTGTCTGCCGCGGCCTCCGGGGACTTGCTCTACTACACGATGCCGCTCGTCGAGGGCGAGTCGTTGCGCACTAAGCTCGGCCGCGAAGGCGAGCTCCCGGTGAGCGAGACGATCCGCATCCTCGCCGACGTCGCCGACGCCCTCGCTTACTCCCATGCTCACGGGGTCGTGCATCGCGACGTCAAGCCGGACAATGTGCTGATCTCGGGGAAGCACGCGGTGGTCACCGACTTCGGCGTGTCGAAGGCAGTGAGCGCCTCGAGCGGTGGCTCGCTGACGTCGGTCGGTGTCGCGCTTGGCACCCCCGCGTACATGGCCCCTGAGCAGGCTGCCGCCGATCCGCACGTAGATCACCGGGCCGATCTCTACGCGCTCGGGGTACTTGGCTACGAGATGCTCACCGGCCGGCCGCCGTTCATCGCCGCCACCGCGCAGGCGACGCTGGCCGCTCAGGTCACGAAGAAGCCCGAGCCCGTCACCACGCACCGGGAGGCGATCCCGCCCGCGCTAAACGCGCTCGTGATGCGCTGCCTTGAGAAGCACCCGGCCGATCGCTGGCAGACCGCCGGCGAAGTCGGAGCCCAGCTCGAGGCGATGAGTACGCCGAGTGGGAGCATGCCGCCCACGGGCGCCACGGCTACCATCTCAAGTGGCACCGAGGACGCGATCCGCAGGGGCCACCCCGTGCGCGTCGCAGCGTTGTTCGCCGCCGCGTCCGCCGGGGTGCTCGGCGCGGTCTACATGCTGGTGCGCTTCCTCGGCCTCCCCGACTGGGTGCTCGCCGGCGCCGTGGTGCTGCTGTTGCTTGGCTTTCCCATCATGTTGCTCACAGGCCTACTCGAGCGCCGTCGCGCCCAGGCGCGGGCCAGCGGGCGCGTCGCGACGCCGCCAGCCGGCGGCGTCCGCGGGTTGTTCACGTGGCGCCGGGCGACCCAGGGTGGCGTGCTCGCGTTCGCGGCACTGGGTGTAGGGACGGCGGCGTGGACTACGATGCGCCTCCTCGGCATCGGCCCCCTCGCTACGTTGCTGGCGACGGGGCGGCTGGCTGAGAAGGACCGCCTGATCGTGGCCGACTTCGACAATCGGACTGCGGACGTGGGCCTGGGGCAGTCCCTGACCGAAGCGTTCCGTATCGACCTGGCGCAGACCCAAGTCGTGACGCTGGTCTCCGCCGGTGCCGTGTCGGACGCGCTCATCAGGATGCAGCGCGACCCCGCCGCACCGCTCACGCCGGGCGTCGCGCGGCAGGTGGCCGCGCGCGAGGGGGCTAAGGCCGTAGTGGTGGGCGAGGTCAGCATGGCCGGCCAGGGATTCGTCCTCTCGGCCCGGCTGGTGGGAGCGGCGGATGGGAGCGATCTGGTGGCCCTACGTGAGACCGCCGCCGACGACCGCGGGCTGGTAGCGGCGATCGACCACTTGTCGCGCCGCCTGCGCGAGCGGATCGGCGAGTCGCTGCGCACCATCCGGGCCGGGCCGCCGCTCGAGCGGGTGACGACCGTCTCGCTCCCGGCGCTGAGGCTCTACTCAGAAGGAGTCAGGGCGTTCGACGGCAGCGACTACGCGCACGCCGCGTCCCTGTTCGAACAGGCGATCGCGCTCGACAGCAACTTCGCGATGGCCTGGCGCAAACTGGGCGTCTCCGGGCTTCATCTTGGCTCGGGCCGCGACCAAGTCGTGGCTGCCCTCCGCCACGCTTACACACTGCGCGACCGCCTGCCGGAGGTCGAGCGGCTCCACACTGCCGCCTTCTACTCCTGGAACGTCACCGAAGACTTCGGCTCAGCCGAGGCCGCCTATCGCCAAGCCCTGGCCCTCGATCCAGATGACAATACTGCCCTCACCAATCTTGCCTTAATCGTAGCGGCGCGCGGGCAGTTTGCCGAAGCCGAGTCACTCGAGGCCAGAGCCACCCACCTCGAGCCCGCTGGCATCGGTTTCCGGGACTTGATCGACTTCGAGCTCGCCCAGGGGAAGGTGAATCCGGCGCGGCAAACGCTTGCGCAGTTCGCGAAGACTTTTCCCGAGAGCTACGATTACCACACAGCGCGTGCGTGGTTTCCGGCCGGGGTGGGAGCCTACGACAGTGCCCAACGGGGATGGGTGAATGTCGGGCTCCGGTTCCGGGAGCCAGCGCAGCAGGCAGACGTCCACGCCAATCTGGGGGTGTTGAGCCAGATCCAGGGCCAGCTCGCGGAAGCCGAGCGGCAGTTTCACCAGTTTGCGGCCGTGGAGGAGCAGCGCGGTGATCCCGGTGGATCGGTCTTCGCTAGCAGCTTGCTCGCTTTTGGGTATGCGGTGCTGCGGCACGACTCGGCCGGAGCGCTGCGCTTGATGCAGGCTGCCCTTGCCAAGCACCCGCTCGACCAGATTCCTGTTTTCGCTCGCCCTTACGCCAGCCTGGTGACGACCTACGCTATCGCGGGACGGCCCGACGTCGCCCGCCGACTGCTCGCCGAGTACGAGGCGAGTCGCCCCGACGAAGTCCGCAACCTGTGGGGGCGATACCTGCGCGGCTATGTTGCCTTGGGGGAGCGGCGGTCGCAGGACGCCATCGGCGCCTTCCGGCAGGGGGTCGGGCGCGACCCCTGGGGGGGCCGGTGGTGCCACGCGTGCGGCGACTGGGAACTGGGGCTGGCTTACGAGCAAGCCGGGCAACCCGATTCCGCGTTGACCGCCTACGAGCAGGTGGCGACCGACGCAGGAACGACCGAGGACGTCAACTACCTCCGGTGTACTCTCCCGGCGAGCCTGCGGCGGCTGGGGGAGCTTTACGAACGCCGCGGCGACCGCGCCAAGGCGCGCGAGTACTACGGTCGCTTCGTGGACCTCTGGAAGGGTGCTGATCCTGGACTCCAGCCGATAGTGCGCGACGTTCGAGCGCGGATGGCGCGGCTCGCCGGCGAGCACTGAGGAGACACCCATCCAACCGCCGTCAATGGGAGCCGGACGGCGCGGAGGGTCAGACCCCCGGGCGTGAGGCAGGTAACCCACGACGCGAGTGACCGTGGCCAAGACGGCAAACCACACGGCACAGCACTGTTCAATCAGAAGCGCCCGCATGGGTTAGGGCCGCGCAGCGGATGACCAATCCTCTGCGCATCTCCCGGGGCGGGCGGAAAATGCGGCACTGACGCTCGGCCCTCTGGCGCGCGCTGGCGCCGGCCCTATGATGGGGTTGTCCCGCGCCCCGAGTCGCCGCCTGGCCGATCTAATCGCCCGTCTGCAAGCTGCACTCGCCGACCGGTATACGATCGAGCGCGAACTCGGCCGCGGCGGGATGGCGACGGTCTACCTCGCCCAGGACCGGAAGCACCATCGCAGAGTCGCCATCAAGATCCTGAAACCCGAGCTCGCGGCCGCTCTCGGGCCGGAGCGGTTTCTCCGCGAGATCGAGATCGCCGCGGGTCTCACGCACCCTCACATCCTGCCCCTCCACGACTCCGGTGAGGCCGGCGGCTTGCTCTACTACGTGATGCCGTTAGTGGAGGGGCAAACCCTTCGGGGTCGATTAGAGCGGGAGAAACAGCTCCCGCTCGAAGACGCGCTCGCGATCACGCGGGACATAGCGGAGGCGCTGAGCTACGCGCACAGCCATAGCGTCGTGCACCGCGACATCAAGCCGGAGAACATTCTGTTCCAGGTCGGACACGCGGTCGTGAGCGATTTCGGCATCGCGCGAGCAATCACGGCGGCCGCGGGCGGCAGACTAACAGAGACCGGGATAGCGATTGGGACGCCGGGCTACATGAGCCCCGAGCAGGCATCCGGAAGGGAGCCGGTGGATGGGCGGAGCGACCTTTACAGTCTCGGGTGCGTGTTGTACGAGATGCTGGCGGGGGAGCCGCCGTTTACCGGGCCGAGCGCGGAGAGCATCGTCCGCCAGCATCTCTCAGCGCCCCCGCCGCGGGTGAGCGCGATGCGCGCGGCGGTCACTCCTGCCGTCGAGCAGGCGATCGCGCGGGCCCTCGCCAAGACGCCTGCCGATCGGTTCGCCACGGCGGCGTTGTTTGCCGATGCGCTCGGTGCCGGTGCGGGGGCACCGCAGGCGCCTCGGCGACTCAGTCGGACCGGAGTGGCCCTCGCGTTGAGTGCCGCACTCGTGACGATCGCTGGAGCCGTACTGTTCACGTACGGCAAGCGCGCGCCGGCGCTCGATGCCAATCTCCTCGCCATCGCCCCATTCGACGTACTGGACCGGAAGCTGGACCTGTGGCGAGAGGGTCTGGTGGACGTGCTCTCCCGCGACATGGACGGCGCCGGAACACTGCACGTCGTGCCCCTCAGTGTGGTCCTACGTCGTTGGCAGGGGCATGCCGATGCCATCGCGGCGGCTGACCTGGGTCGGCGCACGAGGGCTGGCTTGGCGCTTTTCGGCACGGTCGCCCTGGAAGGCCCCGACTCCATGCGGCTGCGCGGTCTCGTGCTCGACGTCGCGAGCGGAAAGACTCTGATCGAAATTGAGCGGTCGGATCAAACGGATCGGATCGATCGGCTCGCGGACTCCGTCACACTCGATGTGCTCCGCGACGTACGCGCGGCGGCGCCGGTTGGCCACATCCGCCTGAGCGCTGCTGGCACGAAATCCTTGCCTGCGCTGAGAGCCTTCCTCCGAGGCGAACAGTTTTCTCGCCGGCTCTCGTTGGACTCGGCGATCGGGGAGTACGAGCGCGCCGTCGCGCTCGACAGCGGGTTCGCGCTCGCACTGAATCACCTTGGCTCGGCGCATTCATGGAACTTGGAAGACGCGGGACCGCTGTATCTCAAGGCCGGACGGCATAATCACGGTCTCGCCCCGCGGGACAGCTTGTTGATCACCGCGGACTCCCTGGGGGCCGCGACGGAGGACACCCTCGATCATGCCTACTGGTCTCAGCTCCGACGAGCATTCGCTACCCTGGAAGAGGCTGTCCGCTTGTACCCCGACGATCCAATGGCATGGTATCAACTCGCTGAGCTGCGTTTCCACGGGGGGTTCGTGATGGGGAGCACACCGTGGCAAGCCTTGGAAGCGTTTGAGCGCACCATCGCGCTCGACTCGACATTCGCTGCGGCCTACTTCCATCTAGTCCAGCTCGCCCTTGCTGGGTACGACACCGCGAGAGCGAGGCGGTACGTCACGAGTTATCTCGCTTTGACTGCTGGGGTTCCTGAAGGTGAAGGGATCGGGCTCGTCGCCTTGCTACTCGACCCGCGGCGCGCCCAGTCGTCTGAGCTGCGGCGCCTCCTCGACACTGCATCAGCACGGATGCTCTACTACGCATGGGGCGTCGTGTGGTTCTGGCCGGATTCCGCCGAGACGGCCATCCGGCTCGCGCGGCTCCTCGCCGCCGGAGGGCACGTCGCCGCCGGCGGTCCCGTCGTCGGCCCCGCCACGGACACTGGCTTTGCGAAGGGTGTGCTGGAGATGATGCTGTCCTACCGGGGGCACCTGCACGAATCTTATGCTCTGCTAGGCAACCGGGCCGGAGTGGTCTTCGCAGACCTGGCGTTGGCAGGTGCCGTTCCCCCGGACACCGCCGGCGCCGTCTTCAGCCAGTGGTTGCACAGCGCAGCGGAGGAGGCTTCGGTGGCGGAAGCGCGCTGGATGCCCCGCTGCCATCGAACGCTGGGCGCGGCCTTATGGTGGGCCTCGCAGCGCGACACGGCGTCGCTGCTCGCGCTGGTGCGCAGAGATAGCCTGGCCGCTAGAAAGACGTCCAGCGTCCCAGCGATCCAGGGGACACGCGGGAGCTACCAGCTCGCGCGCGCGGCCCTCGCACTGGCCCGGCAGGACACGACCGAGGCGCTGCGCCGCTTCGCCATGTTCCCTGACTCCCTGTGCCCCGGTCACGTTTCGTATGGGGCCGATGCCGCGTCCTCTTTCCTCCCGCTCATCAGATTCCGATTGCTCCACGCCACAGGCCGGGATCGAGAGGCCGTCGCGCTGCTCGACAGTGACCTCCCTAGTATCTCTCCAAGTTGGGTGCTGGGCGTCCTCGACGCGGGTCGCATCGCGGAACGGCTCGGGGATCGTCCGGCCGCGACCCGGTGTTACCGCTTCGTCGCCGAGGTGTGGCGGAACGCCGACCGCGAGCTCCAACCCCATGTCGCCGAGGCTCGCGCAGCGCTCAGGAGGCTCAGCGGGGAGCCGCGGTAGGTCTCGTTCGATGGCCGTCGAAGATCCACACCGCAGACTGCCGTCTTCGCAAGGGGAGACGCCGCGCACCCCCTTCTCTCTGAACCCCTGAAACGGATCACTGTGAACGTGTCCCCCCCGGGCGACCGGCCTCCGGCCAGGGACCTGTCCGCGGACTAGCGATCCGCGG
>Ga0209577_10004947_pt1 | contig 12469 bp, 10 predicted proteins | sample GraSoiAngelo_109_FD_185874 | JGI IMG/M metagenome (GOLD analysis project Ga0209577, IMG submission 185874) | Grasslands soil microbial communities from the Angelo Coastal Reserve, California, USA - 14_0903_12_20cm (SPAdes) (version 2) | ecosystem: Environmental > Terrestrial > Soil > Grasslands... | reverse complement strand
TTCCGGGAGCGGGGTTGTCGCCGGTGAGTCCAGCCCTGTTCGGGCAGCCCGGCGCATACGGATTCAACGGGTCGCTCACTTACCCGCCCAGCTCGGTCGGTGTGACTCAGCCGCTCCAGCCCTTCAGCGGACTGCCGAATGGGATCTTCGCGAGTCCGTACATCTCGAGTCCGTACATCTCGAGTCCGTACGTCTCGAGTCCGTACGTCTCGAGTCCGTTCGCCTCCTTTGCCGGCCAGGCGGTGCCCCATCCGGCACAACAGATGCTCCTGCTGCTTGGGCAGCTGGCGCAGCAGATCTGCCTCCAGGGCGTCGCGAGCCAGCAGATCGGCATTGGGCTGTATCAGCTCGCCTACCAGCTGCTCGCTCAGCCGCTCGCCGTGCAGGGCATCGCGCCTCAGCCGTTCATCGGTACCGGTCAGCCCTTCGGGCTGGGTGCGCCATTCTTCGCCGGCACCGCACCCGGAGGCTTCGGAATCACTCCGCAACAAGCCCAGGCGTGGGGAGCTACTCGACCGCAGACCATTCAGTAGACCTAGCCGCGGCCGCAAATTGAGACGGCGTGCCTCGGTGGGCGCGATGACCTCGCAAGTCACCGCCCACCGAGGTGACCCAACCAACGAGAACGGAGGGACATTCGATGGCTCAGGAAAAGGAGGAACGATCGGGCGGCAGAACGACAGCGGCACACAGCACATCGGCGCACAGCCGCTCGGGGCCACGGGAGGCGGCGGGCGCGGCGGACAGCGGAATGACGGCGGCGGCTCCCGGCAGGCGACCTGAGCGTTACATCATCGGCACCCGCGCTCTTCCCGGCGCCCAACCGCTCGCCTATCCCCAGCACTCGATGGACGAGGTGGTCGAATACCTCGGCCGCATGGAGGACGTGGAAGTCGTCAAACGCATCCGGCTCGGCGGCGCCCAGCCTTTCACTACCGGCGGCGGCTTCCACGAGGTCGTGGTGGCGCGGTTCGACGAGGCCAGGGCGCAGAGGTTGCGGGCGGCGGCGCCTGCGCACCTGATCATCGAGCCTGACTGGCTGCTCGCGGGCACGGACTGTCTGCCTGTCGCGGCGCGGGCCACGCCAATCGCGACGTTGCTGCCGCTCAGGTCTATCGCCAGCGAAATTTCCGTTCGCGTGGTCGGGGAGCGCGATCAGCCGCTCGCCCGTGCCATGGTGGTGATCGAGGGAGGCGGATTCCCCGTGCAGGCGCTGACCGACGAGTCGGGGACCGCGCGCATCACTTTCTTCGGGGGGCCGATCGAGGCAATCCAGACGCTGTTCGTCAGGGCCGCCGCCAATCACTGGGATCGGCTGCTTAGCGCGCCGCGCCTCAGCTCCGGCACGAATACGGTGAAGCTGCGGCCTCTGTCGGAGCTTCACCCGAACTTTCCGGGCACGCGACTGCTCGGCTGGGGCCAGCGTCTGATGGGCCTCGATCCGACCGGGGGCCACTTCACCGGGAGCGGCGTGCGTATCGGTGTGATCGATTCGGGCTGCGACAACTCACACCCCCTGCTGCGTCACATCACCCACGGCAAGGACTTCACCAGCGGTGGAACCGATACCAGCTGGAGCCAGGATCTCGTGGCGCACGGCACGCACTGCGCCGGCATCATCAACGCAGCGAGCACGGAGCAGGGCATCGTCGGTTGTGCGCCGGGGGCCGAGCTGCACGTATTCAAGGTCATGCCACACGGACGGATCAGCGATCTGCTGGCGGCGCTGCACGAGTGCATCGAGCGGGAGCTCGATCTCATTCATATCAGCGTCGCGAGCGACGGCTTCTCCGAGCTCGTGGCGCAGAAGCTTCGTGAAGCCCGGCTCAAAGGCATCGCGTGCATCGCCGCCGCGGGAAACACCGGCGGACCGGTCACTTTCCCGGCGATGCTGCCCGCAACGATGGCGGTTGCCGCGGTCGGCAGGCTCCGTGAATTCCCGTCCGACAGCTCTCACATCCTCAGCGTGCTGCCGCACCTGATCGGCAGCGACGACGTCTTCGCGGCGGGCTTCAGCGCCGCGGGCCCCCAGGTAGCCGTTTCGGCGCCGGGAGTGGCCGTCGTGTCCACGGTTCCCGGCGGCGGTTACGCTGCCGCGGACCGCACCTCGGCCGCTGCTGCCCACGTGACGGGCCTCGGCGCGCTCGTGCTCGCTCACCACCCGGCGTTCCAGGATGGATCGCTGCGGGCGCGCTCAGAGCAGCGCGTGCACGCGCTCTTCGAGCTGATTCGCGCCAGCGCCGTGGCGCGCTTCGCCCATCCGCAGCACGGTGGCGCGGGGGTGCCGTATCTGCCGCGCATCCCCGGCAGTCACGGTCTCGTCATGGGGCTGGCGGCGGCGGACGGGGTAGAGCGGATCGCGATGCCCCAGTACTGGCCGGGACCGATCCAGGGTTGGCCGGCGTGGTTGCAGCCGCCGACGTCGGGGTTCTTCTGAGGGGCTCAGTTTGCTTGGAGCGCCGGACTCGTGTCCGGCGCCCGAGCGGGCCACGACGCACCGGTGCGCAGCAGCGCACGGATTCTCGCTGCCACTTCACCGCGCCGATGCACCTTGAGCTTGTCGCACATGTTGTGCACGTGATTCTTGACCGTCGCCGGTTCGATCCCCAACTGGCGGCCGATCTCCTTGTTTGAGAGGCCGCGATCGAGCAGGTACGCGATCTGCAGCTCGCGCCGCGACACCGGCATCGCGCACACCTGGCGGGAAGCCGAGGGCGGCCGGCCACCCTGCGACAGCAGGGCCACTTGGCGATAAAGCAACGCCGCGGCTCGGGGTGAGCAGGGCAGCTCGTCGCACTTGACGTGCTCGAGCACTCTGACGACATCGGCACTCCCGGCGCTGTCGCGGATGTAGCCGGCCGTTCCGGCCGCCGCCAACGCCAGGATCTCCTTCTCGGACTCCTTCACGCCGAACGCCACCACCTTGGACTGCGGCGCCGACGCAACCAGAGCCTTCACGACCGCAGCGCCATCGAGCCGCGCGGCATCGAACAGGACCACGTCGGGGCGCAGCCGCGCGCAGCGCTCCGCCGCGTGCGCCATGTCGACGGTGCTGACGACGTCCACTCCGGCCTGTTGCGCGAGCGCGCACTGCAGCCCCTCTTGCACGATTCGCACATTGCTCAGCACGAGAACGCGCAGGGTCATCGGCCCGCCTCCTGCGTGATTTTATTCGCTGCCCGGTGGAGTGGAAAGTATGACCGCGCTCAGCCGTCAGGGTTCGCGGCGGCTGTCGCGGACCGTGCCGCAAGATGGCGACAGCCTCGATCGCGCCCCTCAGGCGAGGTGCAAGCGATGCGGCTGCACGAGCAGATACCAGTCCTTGTGCTCTTCGAGAATGAGCGCGATGGCGTGCCGGATCGAGACCTTGAGCGGCGCGACCTCGCCGCCCGAGGCGCTCGCCCGGGTGGCGGCACGAACGCGATCGATCGCGCCTTCGAGCCTGCCTACCAGCCCCTCGGAAGTAGTGCCGAGGCGATGGGCCTCGGACTGCGCGATGGCACCGTGGAGCGATGCGCCGAGCGCCGGGAAAAAGGTGGTGATCACGGACAGCCAGATCGAGTGTACGGCCAGGTGCGCCAGCGCTCCCAACCCGGTCAGGCCGAACAGCCCGGTGGTCACTTGGTGCACGCGCTGCAGCAGCGCATGTTGGCGGGTCGCGACGCAGCGATGGTAGTGCCGCTGCTGCTCGAGAATCTCGATCGTCCAGCGGGCGTAGCCGGTGATGAACTCGGGATCGGACCAGGCGTTGACGAGGAGCTTGCGCGCCAGCGGCTCGCTGCGGGCGCACTGCGCTGCGACCTCGTCGTCGGCAGCGCGAACCGGCTGACCGGGATCAAACACTCTCAGGTACCAGTTGGCCTCCGCCGCAGGTGTAGTGAGATCGAGCAAGGGCGCGAGCATCGGCAGGTACCAGGTGAGCTCCGCAGTCGTGCGTGCCTTGAGCCACCAGCCGTGCCAGCGGCGGCTGTGGCCCCACCAATAGATTGCGAAGACGGTGCCGATCACCAGCACCTCGCATGACGCCCACAGCGCCGCATAGGAGTGGAGCCTGTGCCCCGGGCTATCCCAGCCGAGCGCGAGCGGCAGCACCGCGAACAGCACGGCGATCGCGCTGAGGAGATAGATCGCCCAGAAACCGCTGCGATAGCGATGTCCGTAGTCGATGGCGCGCTCATCGAAGGCCCGGTGGCAGGGGGCGATCGCCTCGATCAGGGGCATGAGCGCCGCAGGGGGACTCGGTGTTGGGGTCCGCGCGAGCGGCTCGAGGTGCACTCCGATCAGCAGCACGCGCTGAATTGCCTGGTGCAGCGCCATACGCGTTCAGCCGATGAGCTCGTACGTGGTTGCGAAGATCGGGGGCGACACGACACCGAGGCTCCCATCACCGTAATCGACCAGCCAGTCGCCGGCACTGCCCCGTAGCCGGGACACGCCGTCGGCCAGCAGCACCTCGAAGGCTTCCTTCATCGGCACCGCCATGATCCGGTAGGGAAGGCTCGCATAGCGTCCCGACTCGCCGGCGATCGTCGGCGGCACCGGCCGGTATTTCTCGGCAAAGCGCTCCCGCGAGACGCGCCAATGCTCGCCGGAGACACCGGTGAGGATCGCGTCCCCGGGACGGGCATGGACCACGCCTTCGCGGGATTGCACGGTGCAGGGAACGGGCGTGAACCGCGCCTCGATCTCGCGGACGAGCTTGCGCGCCCAGACCCGCCGCGGATCGTTGCTGATGAGGCTCGAGTATCCGGGCTGTCCGCCCGAGCGGTAGAGTGGCACCGAGGATTCGGAGCTCACCCGGAGCTTCCCTCCGCCCCGGTTACCACCCCCCCGCTCTCACCGCATTGATCTGGACTCACCGACGGCGCGTCCGACGTTGTTATTGACCCGAGTTTGCAGCAACGCAGCGCGCGCTGCAATTAACGCCTGAGACCGCTCGGGCCGGGGCACGAGTCTCGCGCCCCGGCCGCGGGGCTCACCACCGTGGGCAGTGCGGTCAGCCGGCGCAGGACCCTGTGGTGACGACCTTCTTGTTGGGCTTGAGCTGGTACGTGAAGTACGGCACTGCGACGCGGAAGGTCTGCGGATCGTTGTTCGCGCAGTGCCCGGGACTCTGCTGCGAGCAGAGCGGGCTCGCCAGGTGATCGTCCGCGTAGGCGATGTTGGCGCGATGCTGCGGATCGAGAGCCACCTGGAAGAAGTCCGCAAGACTGCGACTGTCGCCGCCCGAGCAGCCCGTGCCGCTGGTACAGACCGTTCCCGAATGAATGATGTGGTCGCTCGCGACGTGCTGCGCGAACGACGGTACCGTGTCGTGGCCATTGACGCTCTCGGCCATGTAGACGTTCCACTTCGCCCAGCAGTCGGTGGTCCCGCCGGCGCAGGATGGCTGCATCGCGGCGACGCTGTTCGAATTCCCGGGAAGGCTCGAGCCGAGCCAGGTGACCACCACGTGACCGTTCGCGTCCGCGGCGACCCAGGGAAAGACGTTGGACTTGCCGGCGGTCGCTCCGCCGTTCACGCGCACCGGCACGGTCCAGTGTCCTCCCGCGTCGGAGGACGACGAGAGGAAGATGCTCTGGTTGTCCGACCAGACGACGTAGGCGTGGCCGAAGTTGTCCACGGCGAGCGCCGGAAAGATGTTCGCGGTGCCGGTGGTGGCTCCGGGCGAGCCGGCGGGGCTCGTGAAGACTTTGTGGTCCGTGAAGGTGAAGGACACGGCGCCGAGCTTGGCGTCGGTGGACACGCCGACGTAGACGGTGCCTTGCGGTGCGCTGTGGGCGTTATCGATCGCATTGTCGGGCGCCACGAATGCGGCGTAGAGATTCCCCTTGCTGGGGCACCCGCTCGTGTTGCGGTCGACCTTGATCTGTGCCGCCACGTTCGCGCTGTCCGTCGGCACGACGCTGCCGGCGGCGGGGAAAGTCGCCGCGTCGATGGCCTCGCCGGCGCCGGCGGCGTAGGTGAGTCCGCCGTCGCTCGAGCGCTGCACCTCGATGTTGAAAGTGGCCACATCGTGATAGCTCATGTACACCGTGGAAGGATCGTCGACCGCATCGTTCCACATGCGGTCGTCGCCCGGAACCGCCGCGCTGAGCAGGTTCGGCGGAGTGAAGAAGGTGTCACCGCGATTCCTGGAACGGGTCGCGGTCACGCCGGGAGCGAGCGTGAGGCTGGTCAACGCGAGGTTCGGAATGGCGGAGTTGTTCGGGTCGGGGGCGTTCACGGCGATGTCGGCGTCACCGCCTCCGGGCGCCACGCCGAGGTTGGTGGGATCGCCGACGTTCTGGGCGCATCCGCCGCCGCTCAGTCCGAAGATGCCGCAGTTGTCGGGCTGGCCCTCGTACTTGAAAGGCAAGGTGCCGTTAGCATTCGGCGAGCCGTCGATGGACGCATCCCAGCGCCACAGATCGACGCCCCCGGGCACGCCGCGGATCGACTCGACGTAGATCGTCCCCTGGGAATCGACGCGGTCGCCGGGCTCGACGCCTTGCACGATGAACGCGAGGGGGCTGAGCCCCGTCGGAACCGGAGCGAGCTGAGGCAGACACAGGCTCTGGCTGGGGCTGAAGCCGTCGATGCCCGGACCGACGAAGGCCGGGATGGCCTCGGCGCCGCCCCCGGCACCCGTCTGGCTCGGGCACAGGTGCTCGTTCGCCGGATCGGGATAGGAAGTCTGTGCGACGCTCCGGTCGGCGGAAGCGGTCCAGATCAACGAGGCCAACAGCGCACACAGGAACGGCCTGAGCGGCCATGACGCTAGGGGGTTGCGCATGGGTGTTTCCTCCGTGAAAGCTCCCCGCTGCGTCTTATAGGCGCCCGCGCCGCTTCCGGCAATGAGGTGTGTACGGTAGTCGGTCCGGGAACGCCGCGCCGTAGCCCGGGCGAAGGCTTGACCGATCGGTGCTTCGGCACACCAGCGCCGTGGCGCTCACTGGGGGAAAGAAGGCAGCGGGCTTCCCCTCCAGAGGGAGGCCCATTTCGAGGGTTGCGGGCCCATGTCGAACTCGAGCAGCCCACCGGCCTCGATCTGCGCGTAGGTGACGATCGGGACATCGAGCGGCCGGCCGTTCAAGCGCGCGGACTGGATGTAGAGATTGGCCGCGGAGCTCGCCGGCGCCGACACCACGAAGCGCCTGCCGTTCGGCAGATCGAGCGTCGCCTTGCGGAACAGCGGGCTGCCGATCATGTATTCGCCCGACACCGGATCGAGCGGATAGAAGCCGAGCGCGGTGAAGATGTACCACGCGGACATCTGGCCGCAGTCCTCGTTGCCCGCCACGCCGTCAGGGCGATTTTTGTAATAACGGTCGGCGATCTCGCGCACCCGCAGCTGCGTCTTCCAGGGCTGACCGCTGAAATCGTACAGATAAGCGTAGTGGTGGCTCGGCTCGTTGTCGTGCTGGTTGTGCCCGCCCTGGAAGTGCTCATCGAGCCGCGCATTGAATTTGTCCGGCCCGCCCATGAGCGCCATCAGCCCCGGGATGTCGTGGAGCACGGAATAGGTGTAGACCCACTGGTCGCCCTCGGTCCAGCCTTCCTCGGGGCGCGCCCAGGAGCCGTCCGCGTGCTTCGCCTGCATGAAGCCGCGCGCGCTGTTGTAGATGTTGCGGTAGTTGTGCGCGCGATTGACGAAGAAGCGGTAATCCGCCTTCCGGCCCACGGCTCGCGCGACCTGCGCGACCGCATAATCGTCGTAGGCGTCCTCGAGCGTTTCCGAGGCTGACTCCGCGGTCTTGTCGACCGGGATGTAGCCGAGCTGCTTGTAGTAGGTGAGGCCGGGGCGAGCCTCATAGGGGACACCGGGCTGGCGGTCGTGCCAGTCGCGCGTCGTATCGCCCTCCGGCGGGGTCATCGCGTCCTTGTAGACGGCGGCGTACGCCAGCTGATAGTCGAAGCCGTGGAAGCCCTTGTTGATGGCCTCGGCCACCACCGCGTCCGCGTGCGTGGCGATCATGATGTTGGTGTAGGAGGGATTCGGCCACTTCGGCATCCAGCCGCCCTCCCGGTAGTCCTGCAGGAGCGAGCGCACCATGTCGTCGATGCGCTCGGGGGCAAGGAGCGTCAAGAGACTGTTCTCGGCGCGGAATGTGTCCCACAGCGAATACGCGGTGTAGGACACGCCCTCGTGCACCTGGTCGTCGAAGGCGCTGTAGTAGCGTCCGTGCTCCGAGATGAGCTTCGGATAGAGCAGCGCGTGATAGAGACCCGTATAGAAGATGCGGCGTTGCTCGTCGGTGGCGCCTTCGATGGACAGCATGCCGAGCTTGCCGTTCCAGATGCGCTCGAGCTGCGTGCGCACGCCCTCGAAGTCCCAGGCGGGAATTTCCGCGTCCAGATTCGCGCGCGCCTGCTCGATGCTGATGAACGAGGTGCCGACCTTCGCCTCCACGACCCGGCCGGCCGCGGTAGCGAAGCTCGCGTACGCGCCGACATTCGGCCCTGTGGCCGTGGTGCCACCCGGCTCGGCCGCCTCGCGCAGGTACACGCCGTGCGTGGCGAGACTCCTGTTGAACCTGACCACGAAATAGCCCTTGAAGTTCGGCAGCGATACATTGGTGAGGTGGGCGTCCATGCGGTCGGGGTTGTAGCCGGCGATCTCGCGCGCCGCGGGATCCACGCGCACGAATCCCTCGATGTGCGGGCGCGTCGCCTCGACCACGACACTGGCCGTTGCATTCTCGGGAAAGGTGAAGCGCATGAGGCCGCAGTGGTCGGTTGCGGTGATCTCGGTGCGGATCTGCCGCGAGTGTCCGGCATCGACGAGCACCGAGTAGTAATACGGCGTCGCGATCTCGTCGGCGTGGCTGAACGGCAGCTTGCGGCTGTCGGGGGCAATCTTCACCGCGTCGACCTCGGGGGTGAGCGTGACGTAGCCGTAGTCCCCCATCCAGATCGCGGGCTGATGCGTGCCGATGAACCCCGCGATGGTGTCGTCTTCATAAGCGTACGAGCTGACGCTGATGCGGTTCTCGCGCGTCTGCGCGGTCCAGTTGGTCATTCCAAAAGGGGTGGTCACGAAGGGCATCGTGCCGCCGTAGTCCGATCCGCCGCCGCCGCCGCTACCGGTGCCGATGTACGGGTTGACCCACTCGAGGGAGGGGGTGGCTTCATGGCGAGCCGCCGCCACCGGGGCTGGTACCCGCGGCTGATCGGGTGCGGGGTCACGAGCGGCCGCGGCGTCCGGCGAGAGCGCGATGCAGAGCGCCGCAGGGATCAATACGCCGGCGATTCGTCGCAGCGCGACGATGTCGGGAGTCATGCGCGGGCTACGCTTTCAATAGAGGGTGGTCGGCGGGCAGCTGTCTTGCGTACCAGATCGCCAGCTTGTGGCGGAGTGCGGCTTCGCTCACCTGAGACTCCGGCAGCGGCTGGATCAGCTTGTCGTGCACGAGCAGCCGGTACACATAGAGGAGTTTCTCGCTCGCGGAATCGCCGGGCTCGAATTCCACCGCGCCGCGTTTCTCGGCGTACTCGATGGCGGCGAGCAGCGCCGCCTTGAACAGTGCGGATTCGTTCTTCAGTTTCTTCATGCGGGCGGATCGCGTCGCTTCGCCTGATGCACGCGCGTTCCCTAGTGTACCTTGCAGCCCGGGCTCGCGTGGCTGTCGCGCTCGCTCCGCAATCGGGACACAATTCCGCTCATGACACTCTTGCTCGCGGAATTCTCCGCTCCCTGGAGCCGCTCGGTGCGCGTGGCCACAACGACTTCGCATCCGACGGCCATGGCGGCGTCTACCTCTCGGCCTCCGGCGTCCATGACATCAAGGCTCCGATCACCGGCGCCGTGCTGCACATGTCAGCCGACGGCAAAACGCTCACCGGGGTCGCCGATACCATCCGCTACTCGAACGGGCTGACGCTCGATAAGGGTCAGCGGCATCTCCTGGTCGCCGAGATGCTGGCCGGACGCGTTCTCTCGTTTCCGATCGGCGCGGACGCGAGACGCGCGGCAAGCTGGGCGGGTTTCCGCACTGCCGCGAAAGACGATCGGGCGTGGGCTCGCGGTGGACATCCTGGCACGCGGCGTCATGCCGTGCCAGTATCCCAGCGGCTCCTGCCATGCCAGCCCCCCATCGACCACTTGATACGTACTACCCGAGCGAATGCGATCGCAGCGCGTGGGTGCGCGGAATTTTCGATCGTACGGCCGGTGACTACGATCGCATCGAGCGCATTCTCGGGCTGGGGACCGGCTCTTGGTACCGCAGGCGCGCGCTGCGCGACGCCGGCTTGACGCCCGGGAGGACGGTGGTCGACGTCGGGACCGGCACGGGGCTGCTGGCCTGCGCCGCCGTCACGGTGGTCGGCGATCCTGCGCTCGTCACCGGCGTCGATCCGAGTGCGGGCATGATCGAGCACGCCAGGGTGCCAGCGGGCGTACGGCTTCTGAGCGGCAGTGCCGAAGCGATTCCTGTCCCGGACTGCAGCGCTGACTTCCTCAGCATGGGTTACGCCCTGCGTCACCTCAGCGATCTGTCCGTCGCGTTTGCCGAGTTCTACCGGGTCATGCGGCCCGGCGGTCGGCTGTGCCTGCTCGAGATCACTCTACCGGCGAGCGCGGTATCCCGCGCGCTCCTGAAAGTCTGGCTCACCGGGTTCGTGCCCCGGATCGCCTCGGTCGTCGCACACCGCGACGCGCCGTTACTCATGCGCTACTACTGGGACACCATCGCCGCGTGTGTGCCACCCGACACGATCCTTGCGGCGATCGGCGCGGCCGGCTTCGCGGACGCGCATCGGTGCGTCGACCTCGGGATATTCTCAGCCTACCGCGCGCGCAAGCCCGGCTAAACGTCAGGAACCGGGCGGCGGGGACTCCGCGGATGCGGATGAGCGCGGCTGGGTCGGCGGCACGCACTCGGCCGATGCGGATGATCCGGGCTGCGCTCCCGCCGCCAGCCACTGGTTCTGCCAGGCGCCCGCCAGCTCCGCCCGAAAGTACTGATCCAACTGCACGATAAATGCACGCACATCGACCGGCGGATCCAGGCGACGCCCGAGTCGCACGCGATAGGCGATCGGCATCGAGGGGCGCCTGAACAGCGACCATCCCTTGCGCGCATACGGGGAATCGGTCTCGATGATAAGAGTCTGAACGGATACGCCGGCTTCCTTGGCGATCATGCCGACGCCGGCTTGCAGCGTGTTGATGGGTGGGTGCGTCGTTCGGGTCCCCTCCGGAAACAACAACACAATTCCGCCGCGGCGCAGCTCCGCCACCGCCTCGTGAATCATCCGCCGGGGCGGGTCGTGCCGAATGTAGCGCGCGAGACGCGCCCCCGCGCCTAGAAACACGTTGTTCATCAGCGCGGACTTCATCACACACGCCACCCGCGGCTCGTGTGCGATGATCAGGAGCGCGTCGATCAGGCTGGGGTGATTCGGCGCGAGGACCACCGGCGGACCCTCGCGTAGCACCCACAGTGCGCGCAGATCGAGCCGATAGGCGCCCATCAGGATCAGCGTCCACACGTACAGGCGAAAGCCCAGCAGGATCCCGAGCCGCCCGCAGCGTCGTCCCGGCCCCGGAGGCAACACCAGCAGCAAGGGCAGCGCGAATAGCGTCCACAACAGGCAGATGCCACCGAGGAGCGTCAGTGACGTAAGCAGTATCAGCGTTTCGACGACGTGCCGCAGCCGCGTAATCATGGTGCGCTGCTCGTCCCCGGGAGCGTCAGGGTGCGTTGTTAGGCGGCATTGTGTTCATGACTGACATAACTTGCAAACTTAGAACGTCGCCCATAAGCACGAAATCCCATGAGCGCGATGCTCCTGGGTGCCGCGCAGGGGACTTTTCGCGGAATCGGTAATGGAACGAGCGCCCCGACGACCCGCATCGTGGGCATCCTGGGGAGTCTCTTCGCGTTGCTGGGCCTCGTCACATTCCTGCTGCCCGAGAGCCTGCAGAACCTCGCCCTCGGGTCCGGGTTCGATGGGCTGCGCCTGGCTTTCGGCATGCCGGGTACGTGACCTGCACCAAGTCGTTCGACGACCGCCGGCCCAAGTCCGTCTATCGGCTGACCGCGGCAGGACGCGCGGCGCTCAACCGCTATCTCGACCATGTGGAAGCGGTCATCAAGGCGACGCGGAGGGGTGATTTTTTGCACCTTGCAGCCCGGGCTCGCGTGGCTCTCGCGCTCGCTCGGCAATCGGGACACAATTCCGCTCATGACACTCTTGCTCGCGGAATTCTCCGCTCCCTGGAGCCGCTCGGTGCGCGTGGCCACCGTAGCGTCGGTCGCGGGGCTCTCGGTGATGGTGCTGGCGGGCCTGTTCGCGGGGCCGCATCAGCTCGCGGTGTGGCGGGGGGCGCTGGTCGGTGTGCCGCTCGTGGTGCTGCTCGCCACCTTGCCCTTCATGGTGCGTGGCTATGTGCTCACGGAGAGGCATATCGAGGTGCGGCGCCTCGGGTGGAGGTCGCTCCTGCCGCTCGCGGGGCTCGTCGCGGTGACGGGCGAGCCCGAGG
>Ga0209577_10004946_pt1 | contig 12470 bp, 13 predicted proteins | sample GraSoiAngelo_109_FD_185874 | JGI IMG/M metagenome (GOLD analysis project Ga0209577, IMG submission 185874) | Grasslands soil microbial communities from the Angelo Coastal Reserve, California, USA - 14_0903_12_20cm (SPAdes) (version 2) | ecosystem: Environmental > Terrestrial > Soil > Grasslands... | reverse complement strand
ATTTCCCCATCAACACGAATGTCGTCGATGTGATGGTGCGACGCCTGCGGGCAAAAGTGGACGATCCATTCAAAGAGAAACTGGTGCGAACCATCCGCGGCGTCGGGTATGTTCTTAAGTCAGACTAGACCGCGATCGATTGCGTCCCAGCTTGTTCTTCTCTTTACTCTGGCCGCAGCATTCCTTCTCTCCTGTGGGCTCGGCGCCTTTTACTTGATCGTAGTTCGCCACGCCTTTGAAGAAGATAACGAATTTCTTGCTGACAGGTTATCGGCTTTACGCGGCGAGTTAAGTCAGACGGGCGGCCTTGGCAGCCTGACGGCGACATTACGGAGTCCACGCGCGAGCAAAGTCGAGGCTTATTGGGTGCGAGTGATTGATTCCGAGGGTGACATCGTCACCGAAACCCCAAAAATGAGCGGCTTTTTGCCTCCGGCTGTTTTTCCTGATCCTCAGGATAAGAATTCGGTCTACAGGCCGAAGAATTATCGAACCAGCAAGAAGCTATTTTCGCTGGTCGCAACCTTTGAAGAGGCCGATGGCCGACCCTACCTCATCCAACTCGCTCAAGACCGGTCGAGCGACGAGAAGTTTGCCACGCAATTTGCTTCCGTCCTTGGAGGCGTCCTGGCACTCGGAATCGTGGCCTCGGGCATGATTGCAATTGCGGTCACTAGACGCGGCTTGTTGCCACTACAGCAGATGACGCAATCCCTCGAACGCATCGACCCTAATCATCTTGACGAACGCGTGGGTAAGACGACATGGCCGCGCGAACTTCAGCCGGTCGCTACTGCCTTCGACGAAATGCTGGCCCGGCTGGAAAATTCTTTCACTAAACTTTCCCAGTTCTCAGCCGATCTTGCTCATGAACTTCGCACGCCGATTTCGAATATTCGGGGAGAAGCTGAAGTTACTTTAACCCGGCCGCGCACTTTGGAGGACTATCGCAATGTCATTGAATCGATCGCCGCCGAATGCGAAAGACTTTCAGGTATCGTCGACAACCTGTTATTTCTCGCGCGCGCAGAAGTAGTTGATCGCCAAATCGACCGAAATGTCTTTGCCGCGCGCCCCGCGATCGAAAAGATCGCCGCTTATTATCGGACAGTCGCGGAAGAGCGGGGCATTTCCATTATCAACAAAGGTGACGGCGAAGTTTATGCCGACGCGCGATTATTCGATCGTGCTTTGAGCAATCTTCTCGACAACGCGCTTCGCTTCACTCCTGACGGCGGCAAAATTACCATCGCTACCGAGACCAAACCGGATCGCACCGAGCTGGCGATCGAAGACACTGGCTGTGGAATTCCTCCACAACATCTCCCCCGCGTATTCGACCGATTCTATCGGGCCGATTCATCGCGCAGTTCACAGGGAACAGGTCTGGGTCTGGCCCTGGTTAAATCCATCACCGATTTGCATGGTGGATCAGTCGAGGTAGCAAGCGAGGTTAATCGCGGCACAACTGTGACCCTTACTTTTCCGGCGAAACCTATGGATGATCCTGTAGGCGGGCCAACGCGAGAACAGCAAGAAAGGATTCGTTAAGATGAGAATTAAAGCCTTATTCTTGTTAGTTGTAACAATTCTTAATACCACCGGCGCCACCATAGACACCGCGCAGATTGATCAGCTGACCGGTTTAAAAGGCAAGCTCAATGAAAAGGAAGGCGCCTACAAAATCAGTTTCACCCGCGAAGATATCACGGTTTTCGTCGACGGCTGGAAAATACCGGCTTTCATGGGACTCAGCACCTGGGCCGCATTTACCAAAGCCACGCATAGTGAAGCCATGGTCATGGGTGATACCGTCCTATTAGAGGATGAAGTTAATCTTGCGATGTTCGTGGCCCTGGAAAGCGGCCTGAGCGTTACCGCTTTGCACAACCATTTTTTTTTCGACCGCCCCAGACTCTTCTTCATGCACATCGAAGGTGAAGGCACGGTCGAGCATCTCGCCTCCTCGGTCCGCCTTCTTTACGATAAGGTCAGAGAGTTTCGCACCGCCCACCCTACGCCCGTCGATTCTTTCCTTATGCCGGCGTTGCCTGAAATCAGCACAATTACGGCCGATCCGTTGAATAAAATTTTTCGCGGCAGCGGTGAGGTGAACAAGGGAATGATAAAATTCACCTTCGGGCGTCCCACGAAAAGGCATGGCGTGACTATCGATAGCACGATGGGGGTAAATACCTGGGCGGCATTTGCCGGCAGTGATGAGAATGCGGTGGTTGATGGAGACTTCGCAGTCACGGAGAACGACCTGCGACCGGCCCTGAAATCATTGCGAGAGGCAGGCATCAACATCGTCGCTATCCACTCCCACATGATTGGCGAAGAACCGCGGATTGTTTTCTTTCATTATTGGGGACGCGGTTCAGCCCAAAGCCTCGCCCAAAGTATCCAGAAAGCCTTACCGGCCACGGCTGGAACACCGGCAAAATCTCGCGCTGGTGTTAGGTAAGAACGTCGGCTTCCGTTACAAGGGTAGTTGTTGTCTTGTAACTACTTCACTTCAAGAAAGTTAAAAAAGGATTCCTGATATTTTGTCTTCCCTCAGCCAGTTCGAAGGTCGGACAAGCTTACAAACTTCTTATATTTGACGATCGAAAATTTTGGGTCAGAGAGCTTTTATCGCCCGCCGGTAAGTGTCGACTGTAACGATACATATATAAACTTGCGCGTCGTATTTTGGGTCCGCGAAGTGTTGCTGGCACGGGCGGTGCTCCTCTACAGGTTCTGATTTCCCACGCGGCGTGTTTTACTACGTCCTGCTGCGGCGTTAACAACGTGGCGCGATGAGGAACTCCCCACGCTAGCCTCTCCCTGCAAAGGGAGAGGCGAATGGGTGGCCCGAAGAGGCGCAGATAACCATACGCTTTTAGCAAGATCTCTTCATTCGACAGCAGTCCTCGCACGCGCTCTTCTTGAATCCAAAGACGCCACGATTACAGTCGAGACACTAATGCTCGACACCATTCTTGGGGCTCTGAAATGGGGCGTCGTTGGCTTCGTGGTGACGCTTTTTTTGATGGTAATGTTCGAGGCGAGTCGCATTCACGACGATATCCCTGTCCCGGAATTCAAACGCCGGCACACGCGGCGCACTACCATTGCCCTCTCCATTTTTGCGGGCATCCTCTCGGGGCTAGTCTGGCTCCTGGTGCAGCGCCTGGATTAAGTGCCAAGGGTGAGACATCTGTTTCTTCAGCCAGGCTCGATATCATAATACGAAAATTCCGTTTGTTCTTGGCGTGGTGGGGCATTTCGGGCTAGCGGTGCGCGACCCGAAGAAGAGCGCCCGATGGTTTCAGCGTACACTGGGGTTACGCAAAGAATTCAACTTCCAGAACGGTGTTGCGGTCGGAAATGACAACGTCACTATCGCTCTCTTCAAAGGGAAACCATTGCCCTCAACCCTTGACCACATGTCTTTCCATCTGGCGGACATGGCAACGCTGAGAAAAGCGCTGGCGCACTTGAAGAAGCACAAAGTTAACATCGAAGATCCCGGTGACGAGATCGGGCCTGAGGCTCCAGGTTCGAAACACATGGGCTTATGGTTCCATGATCCTGATGGCTACCGCTGGGAACTTTCGGTTCAGGGTGGTAAATAGCACAGATTCGCTCGGCTTTACTTCTTGCTCCTTGCTCCTTTTTACTTTCCAATTTTTACTTTCATGGTGAGCAATGCCTAAGTCCGTTTCCGTCCGCTCAGGTCAGGTTGAGTTTCTCAAACTTAATCTCGAAAAAAGGGAATGGCGCGACGCCTATCAGTGGCTGCTGGCTTTAAGTTGGCCGCAGTTCGCTGCTCTCATTGCCGGCGTTTATATCGTCATCAACCTCATCTTTGCAGAGTTCTACGCCCTCGGCGGCGAATCCATTGCTGGAATTACGCCCGGCTCTTACTTCGAGGCGTTCTTTTTCAGTGTGCAGACTCTCGCGACTGTCGGTTATGGCCACTGGTATCCACAAACTCTTTACGGCCACTTCGTTACGACCGTCGAAATCATCACTGGCATGTTCGGACTCGCGGTCATGACTGGTTTGATCTTTGTCCGCTTTTCCCGGCCGGCTGCCCGAATTCTATTCAGCAGATCAATTGTCATCGGACCATTGAATGGTCGACCCACCCTCATGTTGCGTGTCGGTAATCTGCGCGCACAAAGTATGGTCGAAGCGGAGTTCAGAATCATGTTCACGCGCGATGAGCCAATTCTGGAGGGAGATAATTTCAGGCACTTTTACGATCTGAAACTTCACTTCGACCGGCTCATTGCATTTCCGGCGGCGCTCACCCTCCGCCACACCATCGACGAGCAGAGCCCGCTCTATGGTGAAACTGTGGAATCACTCGCAGCGAGCCGCGGGCTATTCATCGCATCTGTTGTCGGAATCGACCCGGTTATTCCAGCGGCCGTACAAACTCAGCAGGATTATACCTGGCGCGACATCCGCTTTGGCCAGCGATTCGTCGAGATTTATTCCGAACCGGCTGCCGGAAAGCTTAGCGTCGATTTCGGTCGCCTCCATGATACCGAGCCGGTGAGTGAACAGTCGAAGTCACCGCAGTAGCTCGAACACGAACGGGAACGCGACGGTGCCCGACCAGCAAAAGGAACTCACCGCTGCGACTGCATTTCGATTTGTCCTCATCCTCGGGATTGCCAACGGCTTCGCTGATCTTACCTACGAAGGCGCACGTAGCGTCACTGGGCAATTCCTGGGATATCTCGGTGCAAGCGCTGCCGTTATCGGTTTCACTGCCGGACTCGGGGAACTACTCGGCTACGCGCTACGTTCTCTTAGCGGTTATCTTGGCGACAAAACCGGCAGGTACTGGCTGGTTACGATCATCGGTTACAGTGTGAACATGCTGGCCGTGCCAGCACTGGCTCTGGCCGGCAACTGGCCTCTTGCTGCCGGTCTAATCGTAGCTGAGCGAACAGGGCGCGCTATCCGCAAACCATCTACTGACGCCATGCTATCGTTCGCCGGTCACAAACTTGGCCGCGGTTGGGTCTTTGGCGTAAACGAAGCATTCGATCAATCTGGGGCGACCTTGGGACCGCTCATCATTTCATTCGTGTTATTCAGGCATGGTAGTTATCGAACCGGCTTCGCAGTGCTGCTGGTCTCCGCGCTCCTTACTATCGCGATTGTTTTCGTCGCTAGTAGGCTTTTCCCTAATCCGCGCGAGTTGGAGGCAGGTCATAATCTGGAAACCAAAGGATTTTCGCGCTTTTATTGGCTTTATCTAGTTGCGGGCGCTTTTATTGCCGCCGGTTTTGCCGATTTCTCGCTCATCGCCTACCACTTTCAAAGAAGCGGATCGGTCGCCGGCCCAGTAATTCCAATCTATTACGCCGTCGCAATGGCTTTGGGCGGAGCGGGTGCCCTCGTTTTCGGAAAATGGTTTGATCGAGTTGGTCTATCTATCCTGATTGCCGTCTTCTTCGTTTCTTCTTTTTTCGCGCCTCTTGTCTTTTTCGGCCAGTCCTGGGTTGTCCTCGCTGGAATGGTTCTTTGGGGAATCGGCATGGGCGCCCAGAATTCGCTTCTGAGGTCCGTCATCGCTCCTCTGCTTCGCCGCGACGTCCGAGCCACCGGCTTTGGTCTATTCGATACTGGTTTCGGCGTCGCCTGGTTTCTCGGCAGTTGGGTGATGGGCATTCTCTACGAGAAATCGATTCTTATGCTCGTCATCTTCTCAGTCGTCTTGCAATTGCTCTCGCTCCTGGTGTTCGCTCTTGCAGAACGCGCAGATTGATCCGCCCTCCATCAACCTTCAGCCTTCTCTTTTGTCCTGATATTAATCTCCGAAGTCAGCGTCCGATGCACCGGGCACTTATCCGCAATTTCCATTAACTTGGACCGCTGTTCGGCGGTGAGTTGGCCGGTCAGTTGAATCTCCCGCTCGATTCGATCGATCTTTCCTTCTCTGGTTTCGCACTCGGCACAATCGACCGCATAAATATTGGAATGGGACAAGGAAACTGTTACTTCTTCAAGCGGCCAACGCTTTTGCCGGGCGTAAAGCGAGATCGTCATCGACGTACAACTGCCAAGCGCAGCCAGGAGCAGATCGTATGGTGACGGCCCCGTGTCAGTCCCACCAAAAGAAACTGGTTCGTCACCGGTGAGATGATGCGAACCGATTTGAATCTTCTGGGCAAAGCCGGTCGCGCCGCCGCGCACAATTACATGCGGCAGATTGTTGGTCTTATCGTCCTCCATTTGTGAACGGGAATGAGACTATGCCGGCGACTCCCTTGCGTCGAATTGTTTGTATTTCGGCGGCTTCGGCCGATAAGTCAGCGAAATCTCAAGCTCGCGTTCGTTCTCCATCCGCCTAACGCCAAATGGAAGCGCCGAATCAACCAGAAATAAGTCGCGGACAGCGATTCGCGGATTTTTTCGCGCTCAAACGTAATCTCGTCATCATCCTGGTGGCGATCTTCGTCATTGGAACAGGTGAGGAGTTATGGATGCGTTTCGTCCCGAAATATCTCCAAACCCTCGGCGCGAGCGTCTTCGTCATTGGTCTTTACGATGCTCTGCGCACTTTAATCAGCGCGATCTATGCCTACCCCGGAGGATTGCTGGCCGATCGTTGGGGACACCGACGCGCTTTCATCACCTTCAACCTGGTTTCGATTGCCGGTTATGCACTCGTCCTCCTCATTCCGCATTGGAGTGCAGTCATCGCCGGAATGTTTTTGTTTCTCTCCTGGACCTGTTTCTCTCTCCCCGCCACCTTCTCGCTCGTCGGCGCCAGCGTTGCAGCCAACCGATACTCGATGGGGATCGGGGTTCAGATGGTAATCAAGCGCATGCCGATCATGCTCGCGCCGCTGGTGGGTGGAATCTTGATCGATCGCTTCGGCGTGATTCCGGGAGTGCGCGTCGCGCTTATTATCTCGATCCTGCTCGCCGGCGCTACCTTCATCGCGCTCCGGGAATTACGGGAAGAAGTAAAGGAAAGTGAAGAGACTGTGCCAACCCCTGAGCGGTGGAATTTTCTGCGCTGTCTGCGCGAGTTCGACGGGCCGATGCGATGGTTGTTGCTTAGTGACATCTCGGTTCGCTTTTGTGAACGGATCCCTTTCGCCTGGGTCGTGATCTTCGTCATGGATTACGCCGGCGCCAGTGGACAACAAGTAGGCCTTCTCACTACTATCGAAGTACTGGCCGCAACCTTATGCATTATTCCTAGTTCCTACTTTGCCGATAAACAACGGCGCGAACCTTTTGTTGTCACCACTTTCGTCATGTTCACGCTTTTCCCAATTGTATTGCTCTTCTCACGGAGCTTTCCCGCGCTAATGATCGCCTTCTTCATTCGCGGCCTGAAGGAGTTTGGCGATACCTCACGCAAAGCTCTCATCGTTAGTTACAGCGAACCGGAACGACGCGGCCAAATGATCGGCGCCTATTACTTGATCCGCGACTCGATCGTAAGTGTCGGAGCAATTCTCGGAGCGTACCTTTGGAGTCGAAGTCCCGCGGCCAATTTTCTCGGCGCGGCCGCATTTGGCATTGCCGGAACAATCCTTTACTTGAGGGCGACACGCAATGAACGGCGAAAGGCGCGTGAGAATATCAAATTGGATATTTCCCGACTGCGATTGAAGTGAGGGAAGGCTAACGACCATGCAAACTTGCCCGATGGTGCTAAGCGAAGATGACGTCCGAAAGGTTTTACGGATGGAGGATTTGATCCCGAGGATGGCCGATGCGTTGCAAGACCTTTCGGCCGGCGCGGTCTTGCAACCGTTGCGCACCGTCCTTCCGGTATCTGACCACGGAGGTTTCTTGGGGGTCATGCCAGCCTGCGGGCGCGCGCTCGGAGCCAAGTTGGTGACGTTCTATCCGCAAAACAAAAATGTGCCGACACATCACGCGATGATTTTACTTTTTCGACCGGAAACAGGAGAACCGTTGGCGGTGATGGATGGCCGGCTCATTACAGAAATGCGCACGGCCGCGGTATCGGCGGTGGCAACAAAGTTACTCGCGCCCGCTGACACACAAGTGCTAACGATTCTTGGATCGGGAGTGCAGGCGCGAAGCCACCTCGAGGCGTTGCGACTGGTGCGGGAATTTACTCAAGTGAGAGTGTGGAGTCCACATAACGCTGAGCGGTTCGCTCGCGAGTTTCAGGTGCACGCGGCAACTTCGGCTGAAGAAGCGGTGCGCGGAGCAGATGTAGTTGTAGTAGCGACCTCGGCCACGACGCCAGTCCTGCGCGGTGAATGGGTCGCGCCCGATGCGCACATCAATGCCGTCGGCGCGACACGCCCGAATTGGCGCGAGTTGGACGACAACTTATTGCAGCGGGCGACGATCTATGTCGAATCGCGCGAGGCCGCAGTAAAGGAATCCGGCGACGTCATCGCGGCAGGCAAGGCCGTAGTGGAGATCGGCGAAGTGATCGCCGGAAAACGGCCCGCGCGGAAATCCGCGGACGAGATCACCCTATTTAAGTCGGTAGGCGTAGCGGCAGAGGATGTTGCCGCGGCCGATCTTGTCTATCAAAGGAAATTACAACACTAATGCAGCGTTGCGAAACTCTGCGGTAGGGCGACGCTCTGCGGAGCCGGTGAGCGAGACGTCCAATCCCCGGCTCGACAGAGTCTCGTCCTACCAAGTTCGCGACGTCGTTTAATCGATTACGTGCCAGCAACCTTGCGCCAGATAACGTCTTCGTTATTTCGTCGATCGATAAGCGCGTCGACTTTTCCGTTCTTATCGTAACGAAACAGAATTCGTCCTTCGATACCTTTGCGGAAGAAAAGCTCGGTTGTTTCCGGAAATAATTGGTCTTTCTTTCCATGTCGTTCGACAAACAAGTTGTCGCGTTCGGCGATGACGGTTCGAGTTTGACCGGGAGCTAGCTCGTAAGCACCGATGAAGCCGGGGAACTTCTTTGGATCAGTTTTGCCGACGGCCGGATCTTCATAATAACGATGCGCCTGGCTGGCGATGATCTGCCAATTGCCGTCGCGCCGCAGCCAGGTATCGATAACATGATAACGCGCCCTCAAATTCTGGCCAAAAATCGTCTCCGCCTCGTTAGCGTCGTAACTAAGGATGGCCACGTTATCGTAAATTCGACTTTGCACCTGTTCGATTTTGATCGCACCGGAATATCCCCCTGGCATCGGCGTGATATCCGCAACAAGCTTCGTCTTATCCATGGTGCGTCCTTTTTCATCGGCGAAAATGGAATCGTCGGCGAAATACTTCTTCCAAGGAGCCTGATTGCCGGGAACCACAGCATCGTACAGCTCCTGGGTTCGCCGAACCAATTCGTTCTCGGTAATGGCTGCGTCTCCCTCAGCTGCGGATAGGACATTTGAAGCGCAGAAAAGGATGAGGAGGATGGCGAGAAGTTTCACTGTTCGAAATACAGAAGGACGAATCTAAAAATTCAAAGTTAAAAAATGGAAATTGGGAGACCTTTTTTGCTCCGTGATTCCCGCTATCTACGTCTTACTAACCGCGACGACATACGCTCCTTTCGGAATAGAGAAGCGATCGCCTTCGGCATAGCGACGAACGGACTCTTCGATCGCTAACTGAATGGCACGGAGTTTCTCGGATGTCTGCCGCGCGAGCAACCCGGCCGTGCGCACGCCGGCGTCTCGTTCCGCATCGAATGGATAGCGCGTGCTGGGCACGTTCCATCGAATGGTGTGGAGTTTAAAAATCATTGATGCGCCATTGAACCCGACGCGTTCGAGCACGCGACGAAATTCCTCGCGGCTAGAAAACAAATAATGCGGCGGCCCAGTTGGAAGGTCGACCTCGAGGTCAGCGTGCGCCTGGATGGCGTCGTCGATCATCTTCGCGTACGGATTTTCTTCCGGCGGCGCCCAGACGGTGAAGCCGAATTTGCCGCCAAGTTTGAGGACACGGAACGCTTCGGCGCAGGCCAGTTCGGGATCGGACAAGTGGAGAAGAGCGAAGTTGGCCAGGACGCGATCGAAGGTGGCATCTGTGAAAAGCAGATTTTGCGCATCGCCTTCGCAAAATTCAATATGCGGAAACTTTTTTTGTGCGATGGCGACCATTTCCTTGGAAAAATCTAAGCCGCGCGGTGTTGCGCCGCGTTCGGCCGCCGCGGCCGCGACGTAGCCGGGGCCACAACCAACATCAAGAACAGACATGTTTCCGGCAACCTCGGCGGCATCGAGCAGCGGTGGAATGAATTGCCGGGTCGAGCTCGCCCAAACTGAGTCGTACTTGCCGGCAACGCGCTGCCAGCCTTCGTGCTCAAATTTAGTGAATGCTTCCATTGCGTTGGGCAGATCAAAAAAAATATCGATTTTTCGTTAGACGTTCTTCCATTTTTCCCAAGACGGTGGCAAGGTGGCGGAATGAAGAAACGGCAAGGAGCATATCGCGAGTTTACTAATATCCGCATTTTGCCAAGTGGTTATCAGGTGGCAATCACGCGCAATAAAAAGGAATACAGCAAACACTTCGCCGGGCATTCGAAGGATTCGCTCAAGGCGGCGCATCGCTGGCGCGATCGCGTCCTTCATCTGCTTCCTAATAAACGTAGTCAGCCAATTCCATCGCGAATTCTGAGCAAACTGCGTTTGAAGCAGCCGGTAGTCGGAGTTTCTCGCTACGAGACGCGCCGGTTCTATTCTGTGACTTACCACGGTGCAAAAGGACGGACGCGGGTGCGAACTTTTTCCTGGCGGGATCCCAAGGGAGAATTGGCGGCCTATGCTGCAGCGATAAAGTTCAGACGAAAGAAGACGAAGTTCCGATAAGCCAGTGCCGGGGCCAAAGCGCCAACGGTGATTAATATCCGGGCGCCCGTATCGATGTATTCCGTTGAATCCGATCGATCGAAGCGGCTATTGGTAATTAGCGCGGCCGGGCAAGTGACGAAGAAAGAAGTGGAAACCGTAGCGCTGCGAGTGCGCGAGATAATGAAGGAGATTACTCCCGGATTTCGCGTCTTAACCGATTTTCGCTGGCTAGAACGGATGGACCCGGCAGCAGCGGTCCCTCTTGCCGAAATCATGGATGCGCTGGCACAGAAAGATGTCGCGGCGGTGGTACGGGTGGTTCCCGATCCCCACAAGGACATCGGCTTAAATATTCTTTCGCAATTTCATTACGGCCCGCAAATCAAGCTAGCTACCTTCGAGTCGTTAGCGGAAGCGTTGTCAGCGTTGATGGACAAAGAAATCTAGCAAATGCCGGTTCGTCGAGAGGGGCTGCAGTTGTGGCGGCGATCCCTGGCCGCGGCAGGGGATTTCCTGGAGGGACACGCCCTCATCGTATTCCAACTATTTGGCGCCACAAGGCGGCAAGATGTCCGTTGGCTCCACAGCCAAGATGGCTGTGCTACGCTTAAGCAAAAACCTCGTACCACTGCATCTGCAAACCGAGAACGGCGAATCCCCATGCCTCTGATTCACAAATGCGATCCCGAAATCGGGAAAGAAAATCCCAAAACCGAAAAGCTATTTGCACAGCCGAGCATGATCGCGCCGCTTCAACTCGATCAAAATTAACTTCTTATGCATGCAATTGATTTGCTGGCACAGCCTGTGCACTTGGCTCGAGACGACGCAGTTGCTAACAGTCGTGCAAAGCGTCCCGCAAGCATGAAGACGAGAAGGAGAGCGAACTATGTTTGAATCATTTTTTCAGGACGTGCGAGTGGGGCTTCGTGTTTTGTTCAAGGAAAAATCGTTCTGTTTCCTGGCCATGCTCGTGCTCGCCTTGGGCATCGGTGGCGCGACCACTCAATTCACAGTCGTCAACGCCGTCGTATTGCGTGGATTTTCGTTTCCTCATCCAGAACAGCTGATGAGCGTGGGGTTGATTGATCCCCAGGCCAGTGCGCAAAATAATAATTTCGGTTTTGGCAACATCCCCACGGCTCGGGACTACGAGGATTTGCGCGCGGGCCAGCAATCGTTCGCGAAGATGGCTGGTTATTTGAGCGGATCGACAATCAACGTAAGCTACAAAAACAATCCGCAGCGTTACACGGGCGCCTACATCACCGAGGATCTCTTTAAGATTATCGGCGTTTCGCCGATCATGGGCCGCGACTTCACCGCTGACGACAACAAGCCCGGCGCAGAAAAAGTCGCCATTTTAAGTCACGAGATTTGGAAGCGGGACTTCAATGGCGACCCCAACATTGTCGGACAAAGCGTTCGGGTTAATGGCAAGGCCGCGACCATCATCGGCGTAATGCCGCCGAATTTTAAATTTCCATTTTCCGACGAACTTTGGGTTCCTCTTTACAATGAGTTTCCTCCGGTACCACGCGGTCAGCTCGTAATCGGTGCTAATAACGCCGCCCCCGCGGTCATGGGCCGGCTCAAGCCGGGCGTCAGCGTCGATCAGGTGAACGCGGAGTTTGTCGGGCTGGCGCGTCGCTTGGCGCAGGATAATCCGAAAACAAACAGCACTCTCACATCCGCCAA
>Ga0209577_10004945_pt1 | contig 12470 bp, 7 predicted proteins | sample GraSoiAngelo_109_FD_185874 | JGI IMG/M metagenome (GOLD analysis project Ga0209577, IMG submission 185874) | Grasslands soil microbial communities from the Angelo Coastal Reserve, California, USA - 14_0903_12_20cm (SPAdes) (version 2) | ecosystem: Environmental > Terrestrial > Soil > Grasslands ... | reverse complement strand
TCAGCACCTTGGCCGTCGCCGGGATCGGCCCGGTCAGCATGATGGTCGGCTCCGAGCCGACGATCGCCTGCGCCACGATGCGCGCCCGCGGCTTCAGCCCCAGCGCCTTCGCCTTCTCCGCCGTCATGACCAGCACCGCCGCGGCGCCGTCACTGATCTGGCTGGAATTGCCCGCCGTCACCACCCCATCCTCCTGGAAGGATGGCTTCAGCTGCGCCATCTTTTCGCGTGATGGCGGAATCCGCACGCCCTCGTCGGTGTCGACCAGGTAGCTGCTGCCGTTCTGCCTGACGTCGACCGGGAAGATCTCGCGGCTGAAGCGCCCCTCCTGGATCGCCTGCCCGGCCTTGACGTGGCTCTGGTAGGCGAATTCGTCCAGCTGCTCGCGCGAGAACCCCCATTTCTTCGCGATCATCTCGGCCGAGTTGCCCTGCGGGATGATCTCGAACAGGTCGGTCAGTTTCGGGCTCACCGGTCCCTCGCCGGGCCCGAAGGCGTCCGATCCCATCGGCACCCGGGACATGCTCTCTACGCCGGCGCCGATCACGATGTCCTGCGCGCCCGACAGCACACCCTGGGCGGCGAAGTTCACCGCCTGCTGGCCGGAACCACAGAATCGATTGATGGTGGTGCCCGGCACTTCTACCGGGAAACCCGCGATCAAGACGGCGGCCCGGCCGATGTTCAGCCCCTGCTCTCCGGTCTGGGTCACACAGCCGACGACCACGTCGTCGACCTGGGCGGCATCGACGCCGGCCCGCTTCACGACTTCGCGCAGGGTCAACGCCAGCAGGTCGTCCGGCCGAACCGGGCTCAGCTTGCCGTTGCGCCGGCCGATCGCGGTGCGGACGGCTTCGACGATGACGGCATCACTCATGGACATGCTCCTCTTGTGAGCGTTAGTAGCGCTCCTTCACAATTCTAAACTCGGGCATCGGCTAGAATGTTCCGCGATATGCACGGCGGCGTAGTGACGACCAAGGCTCACGATTGGGCTCGGTAATAAAGAAGCGCAGGAAAAAAATGCGCAAACACAAACACAAGAAAATGCTCAAGGCGACCCGTTGGCAGCGACGGACGAAGTAAGCAGCTTCTGATCGATTAATTTCTCGAGCTGCGCCTGCGACGCCTCCCCCGGATAGCGAGCTGCCACGATGCCCCGCTGATCGACCAGCACGAATGAGGGCGGCGCGTCGACTTCGTAGGCCGCCGCGGCCAGTCCATTGTCGTCGTAGAGGCTGGGGTAACTGACCTTGAACTCCGCGCGAAAGGCGCGGGCCAGCGCCCGATCGCGGTCGAGCATGTCGATGCCGTAAAAGCGGACTCCCTGGCTGGCGTAGCGGGTCGCCAGCGTGTTCAGCCAGGGCTGCTCGTTGCGGCAGGGTCCGCACCAGGCAGCCCAGAACACGAGCACGGTCCGGGACGTACGAAAATCGACCTTCAGCGCCGCCCCCTCCACGGTCTGTCCCGAGAGTTGCGGCGCCGCCGCCCCGACCCGGCCGTTCGGCGCCGCCTGCGAGACGTCCGGTTGCAGGGTGCAGCCGGCGAGGAGCAGCAGCGCGCCGGCCAGCACGAAGCTCGGAGTCCGCCCGGACAACCTAATTGACGGTGCCGGGCTGCGTGTCGCCGAGTGGCCGGCGGAACCCAAGTCCTGGGCCGGCTGCCCGAGGCGTCGCCGGCAAAAGAGCCTTTTCGAGGACTTCGTCGACGTGCTTGACCAGCACCAGCTCCATCGATTGCTTGACCTCATCCGGGACCTCGTGCAGGTCTTTGCGGTTCTTGTCCGGCAGGATGAAGGTCTTGATGCCGGCCCGATGGGCCGCCAGCAATTTCTCCTTGAGGCCGCCGATCGGAAGCACCTTCCCCCGCAGCGTGATCTCTCCGGTCATCGCCACGTCGCGGCGCACCGGCCGGTCGGTCAGCACGGACACCACGGCCGTGGCCATGGTGATCCCGGCTGACGGGCCATCCTTGGGAATCGCCCCCGCGGGGACGTGGATGTGGAAGAAATGGTCCTCGAAGAAGCCCGGCTTGAGGCCCAGCTCCAGGGCGTGAGAGCGCGCGTAGCTGACCGCGGCGCGCGCCGACTCTTCCATGACCTTGCCGATCTGTCCGGTCAGCGAGAACTCGCCGCGGCCTTGCATCAAGATCGCCTCAACCGTCATCACGTCGCCGCCGTACTCGTTCACGGCCACGCCGGTGACGGCGCCCACCTGGTCCTCGAGCTCGGCGACGCCGAACTCGAAGCGGGGCGGGCCCAGGTAGCCCATCAGGTCGCTGGGCTCGACCACCACCTTCTCAGTCTCGCCTTCGGCGATCCGGCGTGGGATCTTGCGCGCGATGTTGGCAATCTCGCGTTCGAGGTTCCGCACCCCGGCCTCGTGGGTGTATTCGCGAATCAGCATCCGCAGGGTCGCCTCCGGAACCTCCAGGTGCTCGCCGGTGAGGCCGTGCTCGCGCAGCTGGCGCGGCACCAGGAACTGCTGGGCGATGTGCATCTTCTCGTCTTCGGTGTAGCCGGGAAGCCGGATGACCTCCATCCGGTCGCGCAGCGGCGGAATGATGGTGTCGACCACGTTCGCCGTGGTGATGAACAGCACCTGCGAGAGGTCATACGGGACTTCCAGGTAGTGGTCCGAGAAATCCTTGTTCTGCTCGGGGTCGAGAACCTCCAGCAGCGCGGACGATGGATCGCCACGCCAGTCGGCCCCCACCTTGTCGATCTCGTCGAGCATGAAGACCGGGTTTTTCGCCCCGGCGACTTTCATCTGTTGCAGAATCCGCCCCGGCATGGCGCCGATGTAGGTTCGCCGGTGGCCGCGAATCTCTGCCTCGTCGTGGATGCCACCCAGTGACAGCCGGATGAACTTGCGTCCCAGCGCCCGGGCGATCGACTTTCCCAGGCTGGTCTTCCCCACCCCTGGTGGTCCGACGAAGCACAGGATCGGCGAGCGCAGGCTCTGGGAGCGCTGCCGCACCGCCATGTACTCGAGGATGCGTTCCTTGATCTTCTCGACGCCGTAGTGGTCCTCGTCGAGCACCTTCGCCGCCAGCTTGATGTCCCAGGCCTCGGCTGGGGGCATGCCCCAGGGCAGCGCGACCAGCCAGTCGACGTAGGTCCGAATGATGCCGACTTCGGGCGAGATCGCCGGGATGCTCTGCATCCGGTCGACCTCTTTCAGAGCGCGTTCCTTGACGGCGTCCGGCATACCGGCGGCCTCAATCTTTTCCCGCAGATTGTGTAGGTCCTGGCCTTCCTCATCCTCACCCAGCTCCTTGCGGATCGCTTTCAGCTGCTCGCGCAGGATCTGGTCGCGCTGCAACTTGCCGATCGTGCTCTGAACTTCGTTCTGGATCTTCGCCTTGAGCTCCAGGATTTCGACCTGCTTGCTCAGGAAGAGCGCCAGCAGTCGCAGCCGCTCGAGCACATTGGGCGTCTCCAGCATGTGCTGTTTCTGCTCCAGGGTTTGATCCGGAGCGGCCGAGACGAGGTCGGCCAGGTAGACCGGGTCGTCGGTCTTGGCAACCGTCGCCGCGACTTCGGGGGCGACCGCCGCGCCGGACTCGACGTACTTTTCGTAGAGGCTCTTGACCGAGCGCATGTGCGCCTCCAGCTCGAGGCCCTCACCCACCTGGTCGACGATCGGTTCCACGTCGACCTCGATGAATGGCTTGAACTGGCTGAAGCGCGCGATCCGCGCCCGCTGGGAACCCGCCACCAGCATCTGCACGCCGGCCGGCGTCTGCCGCATCCCGTTGATCTCCGCAATGGTGCCGACCACGAACAGGTCGGAGTCCGCCGTGTCGTCCACCTGCGGGTCCTTCTGCGCTACCAGGAAGACCTGCTTCTCGCGATCCATCGCCGCGGTGATGGCGGCGATCGATGTCCGCCGGCCAACCGAGAGGGGGACGATCAGCTTGGGGAATACGACGTCGTCGCGCAGCGGCACCAGCGGGAGCCGACGAGTCTTCTCCCTTCCCCCTTGTGGGGCAGCGTCGGCGGTCTTCTCCCTCCCCCCTTGTGGGGCAGCGTCGGCGGTCTTCTCCCTCCCCCCTTGTGGGGGAGGGTCGGGGTGGGGGGTCTCTTTCTCGTCCGCCATGTTAGAGCTGTGCCTCCGCGTCCGTGACGGCGGGCCGGAACGGCTTGGGGATCGCGGCGCCGCCTTCCAGGGCCCGCGGCCCGATCAGCCGCATGATCTGGTCTTCTTCGAGCACCTCTTCCTGCAGCAACGCGGCGGCGAGGGTGTCCAGCTTGGCGCGGTTGGCGCTCAGGATCGACTCCGCCGTCTGAAATCCCTCGGTGAGCATCCGGGTGACTTCTTCGTCGATGATGGCCGCCGTCCGCTGGCTGATGTGCGGATTGCCGGCCAGCTCTCGGCCGAGGAAGACCGCCTGCGGCGAGTCGTCGAAGGAGAACAGCCCCATCTTCTGGCTCATCCCCCAGCTGACCACCATCCGGCGCGCCAGCTCGGTCGCGGTCTCGAGGTCGTTCTGCGCCCCGGTGGTGATGCTGCCCAGCGCAATCTGCTCGGCGGCACGTCCGCCCAGCGCCATGGCGATCCGGGCCTGCAGATACTCCTCCGACAGGTTGTGCCGGTCGTCGGTGGGAATCGACTGGGTCACGCCGAGCGCCTGTCCGCGGGGAACGATGGTGATCTTGTGCACCGGGTCGGACTGCGGCTGGTACCAGGCGACCAGCGCGTGTCCCGACTCGTGGTAGGCGATCACCCGCCGCTCGGATTCGCTGAGGTAAATCTTTCGCTCCGAGCCCAGCACGACCCGGTCGAACGACTCCTCGAAGTCCGCCATCGTGACCTGGGTGCGGTTGGTGCGCGAGGCGTGCAGTGCCGCCTCGTTGACGAGGTTCGAAAGATCCGCGCCAACCAGACCGGGGGTGGAGCGGGCGATGATCTCGAGGTCGACGTCCGACGCCAGGGGCACGCTGCGAGTATGGACTTTGAGGATGGCCGCCCGGCCACGCCGGTCCGGGCGGTCGACGACCACGCGCCGATCGAACCGGCCGGGACGAAGCAACGCCGGGTCGAGCACATCGGCGCGGTTGGACGCCGCCACCACCACTACCGCCTCGCGCTGATCGAAGCCGTCCATCTCGACGAGTAATTGATTCAGGGTCTGTTCCCGCTCATCGTTGCCACCGCCCAGGCCGGCGCCGCGCTGGCGGCCGACCGCGTCCAGCTCGTCGACGAAGATTACCGACGGCGCGTGCTTCTTGGCATCTTCGAACAGGCTGCGCACCCGTGAGGCGCCGACGCCGACGAACATCTCGACGAACTCCGATGCCGAGATGCTGAAGAAGGGCACGGAGGCTTCGCCGGCGATGGCGCGGGCCAGCAGGGTCTTGCCGGTGCCGGGCGGCCCGATCAGCAATACGCCCTTGGGCATGCGGCCACCCAGTTTCTGGAATTTCTGCGGATCCCGCAGGAAGTCGACCATCTCCTGGAGCTCGAACTGCGCCTGCTCCACGCCGGCGACATCATTAAAGGTTGTCTTCGGGGTGCCGGGCTCCTGCATTCGCGCCCGGCTGCGGCCGAAGGAAAAAATGCCCTGGGCGGCCTGGCCGCTGCGCCGGACGAACCAGATCCAGATGGCGATCAATACCACGAAAGGCAGGACGGTGAACAGCAGGCTGCCGATGCCGCCGGTGTCCTGCTTGACGGTGGTGTCGACCTTGTTGCTCTTGAGCAAGGGGAAGAAGGTCGGATCGGTGAGCCCGACGTTGTCGGGAACCATGGCCGAGAACTGGGTGTTGGTGACCCCGTTGCTGGTGAACGCATTCTTCAAGTCACCCTGCGCGGCCTGGCCCTGGATGGTGATGTCGCTGACATTGCCGTTCTCCACCTGGGTGACGAGCTGCGAATAGGTCAGGTCGACCCGGGCCGGGCCACCCAGCCGGGCCAGGAAGGGAAAGAACAGGACCGTGAGATAGAGCGCCAGTCCGGCGAGGAGGGCCAGCCGCAGCCAGGAACCCGTTTGTCGGGGATTTCGAGGGGGCTGCGGGGAGGGAGGCTGGTCGGGCCGGAATTGCGCCATACGCTTAGTCTATGCGCGCCCCATGAGAATCAAACAAGATCGATCAGCCAAAGCCTTCGCCTGGACGGCCCCGGACAGCTCAAAAGTCGAGCCGCTCTATAATCCCGTCCCGGGGCGATAGCTCAGCTGGCAGAGCGCCGCACTCGCATTGCGGAGGTCGAGAGTTCGAGTCTCTTTCGCTCCACCACTCCGCCCGAAGCCGTCCTAGTGGCAGTGGTACTTGTGCCCGTGCACGACGGCAGTGGTTCCGTCCGGACAGGTGTAGGCGCTCGCCGCCCCCGGATCGCCGGGGTTGGCCACCGCCTCCTCGATGTCCTGCAACGTCGCCAGTAGCTGATTGCCGGTCATGGTGATGGTCACAATCGCCACGCAGGCGACCAGGACGAGAATCAGGGCAAACTCAATCATCGATTGACCCTTTCGCTGCATCCGATCGCGGATCCATTGCATCATGTTTTTCGGGGCGCCTGTGGTGGCCCTTCACCTACTAGAACGCATCCACCGCTTACGGCCCGCGTTAACGCCGGGGCGGCGAATTCGACCTCGGGTCGGGCTGTATCCGATTCGTTACCAGGGGCGCCTTACGAAATGCCTAACGACTTGCCGACCGGCTGCGGCCCGGTCGTGCCATCGTTCGTCCGCTCACGCCGCCGCCGGCAAGACGCGGCTCTCGCCGTCGGCCATCGTGGCCGGTTGCGGGATCCGGGCAAACGCCGCCCAGATGAGGATCGGCGCCGCGCCGGCGATCACGACCACGATCCGCGCCAGCAGCATCTGATTCATCGGCGCGGCCAGCATCAGGAAGCAGCCGATGCTCAGGACGCGTCCGATCCCCAGACAGAGCTCCTGGTGGACGATGTAGTCGTAGCGCATCGCTCTCGGCGCCGGGTCGCGGTCGATCACCTGGAGCGCCACCGGTGCCAGGGCGTTGCCGTGCAGCGGCCCGCCGACCGCCCGCAGCAGACCGAAGGCGAGCAACGCCCAGCCGGTCAGGTAGAGCGGCAGCAGCAGCGTGGAGAGCACCAGCATCGTCCCACCCACCAGCGCGCAGAGGGTCCGGTGGCGCGGCTTCATGAAGGTGGCCAGGCCAAAGCTGATCCCGACCCCGAGGATGCCCATCAGGCCGTTGAAGTTGCCCACCTGCTGCTCGTTCTTGAGCACCAGGTAGGTCAGGACCGTCAGCACCAGCCCCATCAGGCTGCCGGTGAATCCATCGGCCAGGCGGGCACGGGTGACCCAGTGCCAGTCCGGATTGCGCGCCACCAGGGTGGCCACCCGCCGAACCGACAGCCGCTCGCGGGCAGCCGACGGCAGCCGCCCGGCGAGCACCATGGCCGCCATCAGGAGCACGGCGGCCAGCGCGAAGACCAGCTCGTAGCCACGATACGGTCCGCCACCGGTGCCGCTGCCGGCCACGATGATGGCGCCGGCGGCCGGTGGCAGGGCGGCCGTCAGCAACCAGCTCGCTGTCGCCTGGACGCCGAAATAGCGGTCGCGGTCGCGATCGCAGGTGGTGTCGTAGCTGACCAGGTGGAAGCCCGACCAGTAGAAGCCTTCGGCGAGGCCTTTGACCAGACCGAGGGCGGCCACCCATTGCGGAGCCTGGCTTCCCAGCAGCAAGACCAGCAGGTAGACGATGCCGTTGCCGCCCAGGCCCAGCCGGATCGAGGCGCCGGCGCCGATCCCGCGCCAGAGGACGCCGTTGGCGATGAACGCGACCGGGATCATCAGCGCGCTCAGGCCGCTGTAGACGGCAATCGGGGTCAGGTCGTGGCTGGATCGCCAGAGGAAGAGCGACAGGAACATCCCGGCCAGCAGGTTGGCGGCCGTGTAGGCGCCATGGATCAGCACCATGAAATTGGCGCGTCGGTCCAGCCCGGACACCGATCGAAACACCGTCCCTCTCTTTGGGCCCGCCCCGCCGGCCCGTATCCAGACAACGCCTTGCCGGGGGGCCACTTTCCCGGGTCATGAGGCTGTGACGGGGAGCACCGGCCCGTTACTCGCCGCCGAAACGCGTGTCGAAAGGGGACGGCAGTAGCCTCCCGTTAGGCGCCGGCCAAAGGCGCTCTCAAGGGGGCGTAACCACGGAAATCAACGACGTCCACTACACCAGCCGAGGCGTCATGCCCCGGTCGGCCGAGGTACCGCTGCCGGCGGCCACCCGGCGGTTGCTCGCCGCCCTCCAGCAAGGAGCGATGACGCCGGCGGCCTACGACACCGCCTTCGTTTCCCGGCTCCGGCTGCCGGACGATCCGAAGGTCCTCGCCTTCCCCCAGACGCTCGGCTGGCTGCTGCGCAACCAGAACCCGGATGGCAGCTTCGGGACCACCCTCCCGATTCCCAAGGAAAAGCTGATCTCCACGCTGAGCGCCCTTCTGGCGCTCGCCGACCTCCCCGAGCACCTCCAGGACGGCCTCGCCCACCGGGCTCGGGCCAAGGCGCTGCGGTTCCTGTACGAAGACACCGGCAACTGGCAGACCGGCCCGGACACGGCCGGCTTCGAGCTCATCCTCCCGGCCCTGCTCGACGAAGGCCGGGCCAGGGAACTCCCCTTGCCCTACGAGCGCTTCATGGGCATCGCGGCTCAGCGCGACGCCAAGATCGGCCATATCCCACCGCGGCTGATCTACAACGTGGCGACCCCCTTGCTGCACTCGCTGGAATACCTGGGCAACCGGCTCGATGTCGAGGCCGCCCGGGCGCAACTCTCACCCAATGGTTCGTTCGCGAACTCGCCGTCGGCAACCGCCTACTTCCTGCTGAAGACCCGCGACGAGCAGGCCAACGAGTACCTGGCGATGCTGCTCGGCAACCGCGGTGACGGCAGCGTGCCGAACGTGGCTCCCTTCGAAGTGTTCGAGATCGCCTGGGTGCTCTACAACCTGTCCATCGCGAATCAGCATCCGGCCGAGGCGCAACCGCTGCTGCGCTACCTGGCCCAGGCGCTGACCGACGATGGGGTCGGCGTCTCCCGGGAAGGGCTGCGGCCGGACTCCGACGACACGGCCCTCGCGCTCGGCGTGCTCCACCGCTACGGCTACCCGATCTCGGCCGGGCCGCTCCGGCCGTTCGAAGGCATCGATTTCTTCTTCACGTTCCCGCTCGAGCGCGACCCATCGGTGACCGCGAACGCCCACGTGCTGGAAGTGCTGCAGGTCGTGCCGCCCTTTCCCCGCCAGCACGTGATCCAGCAAAAGGTGATCAAGTACCTGCGCGACGCGCGCGTAGACGGCGACCACTGGGCCGACAAGTGGCATGGTTCCCCCTTCTATGCCACCGCCCACGCCGTCTTCGCGCTCCTCACGTCGGCACCCGACGTCTGCCAGCCGGCGCTCAACTGGTTCAAGAACAGCCAGCGGGAGGACGGCTCCTGGGGCTGGTTCTCAAACGGCACCCCGGAGGAGACCGCCTACGCGGTCCAGGCCCTGATGGCGGCCCCGCCCGAATTCCGGGCCGGCCTGAAGGAGACCTTCCGCCGGGCCGCCGCCTATCTGAATGAAACCGAGGCGGAGCCCGTCATTCCTATGTGGCTGGCGAAGACCGTCTACGCCCCGACCGAGGTCGTCCGCTCGGCGGTGCTGTCGGCGCGGATCCTGCTGGCGAGGGGCGACCATGCTAGATCGGCGGATTAATAAACTTCGGCAGAACCTGTTGGCGCAAGCCGATGAGGCGCCGATCATCCGGCACCTGGTCGACACCACCTCGCGCAGTGATGACCTGTTGGGCGAGGCGTGTCGCGCCGTCGTCCTCCTGCACCCCGGGGGCAGCTTCGAGCAGGCGCTGACGCTGGCCAGGACGATCGCCTACATCGTCTACATCGACGACTACCTCGAGGAGGAGCACCCCGAGCTCGATCTCGCCGATTACCGCCGGGTCTGCCAGAACTTCCTGCTCTGGCACAACCGCGACCTCAGCCAGATGCCGCTGGTCAATGCCATCGTCTCCCGCAAGATCGAAACCCAGTTCCGCGAGGACGAGGTCCCTGAGGAGTGGACGGCGATGCGCCGGCTGGTCTGGGAGAAGTCGATCTGGACCATGCTCCAGGAGAACCACTGGCTCAAGCACAAAGAGCGGGTCACGCTGGACGCCTACCTGGCGAACGGGATGTACAGCAGCTCCTTCCCCATCATGCAGGTCAGCATCCTCGCCTTCAGCTACCAGGACGTCTCCCAGGAGCTCAAGAACCGGATCTTCGGTCACATCTGCCAGTCCGCCCGGGTGGTACGTCTGGCGAACGACGTGCGCACCCACGAGCGCGAGTCGGCGCAGGGCCGCTTCAACTCGGTGGACCTGATCGCCGCCGGTCGGGGCGAGATGACGCTGGAGGGCGCGCGCGCCGCCGTCAAGGGACTGATGGAGGAGGAATTCGAACAGCTCAAGAAGGCGATCGCCCGGGAGCGTCGCACCGGGCCGACCCAGCAGTTCCTCTCGCACCTGATCGACAGCACCCAGGTCCTGCTGGACTTCTACGACCTCCCGCGGCCCGCCCCGGCCCGTCCTGAGCGGCTGCTGAAGGCGAGCTGAAGGCGGCGAAAGCCATGGGCAGCTCCATCAACCTCAAGCTGGGAACGACGAAGGCGGCCGGCTACGGCAGCGCGGACGATTCGTCCGCCAAGGAGATGGAGCGGCGGATCGTCACGATTCGCTGGCTTGCGATCCTGGTCTCCAGCGGCGCCCTGCCGTTTCTGAACCTCGGGAAATCGCTGGTTCCGCTGCTGGGCATGATCGCCGTCGGCGCCGTCTACAACCTGGCGATCCAGGCGTACATCCTGCCGCGGCGCCCCGGCTGGCTGACCCGGGGCTACGTCTCGGCGATCGGCGACGTCCTGCTGGTCACCGGCGGCGTGGCGGTCACGGGCGGGATCCAATCGCCCTTCTTCCTCGCCTACTTCGCGGTGTGCGTCACCTCCGCCGTCCGCTTCGGCGGGGTGGCGGCGGTCACGGCGGTGCTCACCATCGCCTTCAGCTACACCGCGGTGGTCTACTACGACAACGCCATCCAGGGCACCGGCCTGACCCTGAAAGACCTGACCGACCTGGCGATGCGCACCGGTTTCGTCGCCATCACCGGGATCTTCGTCGGCTTCGTCGGCGACCGCGCCCGCCGGGCGGAGCGCGCGCTCCAGGAAGAGTTGGAACGGGCCCATGCCTCGCTCTCCGAAGTCACCGTCGAGTTGAACCGTGACCTCGAGTTCGAGCAGACCTGCCAGCTCACCGCCGAAAAAGGCCGCTCGCTACTGGGCGCCGATGCCTTCCTGCTCCAGGTCCAGATGCCGCCGCTGATCGGCCAGGACGAATCGATGCCGTCCGCCTCGATGCTCTACGTCGACTGGAGCCCCGAGCTCAAGGCGGCCCATGCCGGCGTCGACCTGACCGCCGCCCGGCTGGCGTTGACCCCGGCGCCCGGCGAGCAGGTGATCACGGTTGCCGACCCCAACCTGCTGCTGCCGAACGAGCACAAGCCGCTGGCGGCCGGGCTATGGTTCCGGGTGCCGGTCTTCCACGGCGCCCGCGCCATCGCCGACATGATCGTCGGCTTTACCGGTCGCACCCAGCCGCTGCGCCAGACCGAGCAGGAGCTGATGCTGACCTTCGCCGAGCGCGCCGGCATCGCGATGCGCAACGCCCACGCCCTCGACCAGGCGCAGAAGCTCTCGGTCACCGACTCGGTCACCGGGCTGCCGAACCACCGGTACTTCCACACCAAGTTCGACGAGGAGCTGGAGAAAACCAAGGACACCGGCGGATCGATCACGGTGATGATGATCGACCTCGACCGGTTCAAGGTTTACAACGACAGTTTCGGCCACGCCGCCGGCGACGTCGCGCTCAAGGCGGCCGCCCGGACGATCTCATCCACCATGCGCCGTGAGGACACGGTGACCCGCTACGGCGGCGAGGAGTTCGTGGCCATCCTGCCCGGGGTCGACATCCAGACGGCGCCCATCCGGGCGCAGGAGATCTGCGACACGCTGGCCAAGGTGTTCATGTATAACCCCAAGACCATCTTCGCCCCGCTCACCGCGTCGGTTGGCTGGGCGACCTATCCGGTCGACGCCAAGAACCGCGACGAGCTCCTCAACCGCGCCGACCTCGCCATGTACATGGCGAAGAAGCGCGGCCGCAACTGCATCTGCGGCGCCTGCGAGCTGGAAAGCGTTGCCGCCCTCGACTCGGTGCTCAGCGAGGTGGTCGCCCAGCTGGCCAGCGCCGACACGGTCGGCCCCGGCATGGTCGCCACCCTGGAAAAGCGGCTCGGCCAGATCGCCAACTCGAGCCACCTGGAAGAGCTTGCCGAAGGCATGCTCTCGCCCAACAGCGAGGCCACCCTCGAGGCACTCAACGCGCTGGCGGCGTCGATCGACGCCAAGGACCCCTACACCAGCGGTCACTCGCAGTCGGTCGCCAAGCTCGCC
>Ga0209577_10004944_pt1 | contig 12470 bp, 11 predicted proteins | sample GraSoiAngelo_109_FD_185874 | JGI IMG/M metagenome (GOLD analysis project Ga0209577, IMG submission 185874) | Grasslands soil microbial communities from the Angelo Coastal Reserve, California, USA - 14_0903_12_20cm (SPAdes) (version 2) | ecosystem: Environmental > Terrestrial > Soil > Grasslands... | reverse complement strand
TGGTCGCTTACGGCGCTTGGTATCGGCGCAATCATCGGCTCGGGAATTTTTGTTTTAACCGGAACGGCTGCCGCCGGGGAGTATTTTCAGGCTCCTTCCATCCTTCACGCGCAAGTGCTCGACCTTGTGGTGAACTATTTGCGGCACGGCGGCTCCGCAGCTGTCCTCATGCACGGCCGGCCGCCCGCTGGTCCGGCCATAGCCATCTCCTTCCTGCTCGTGGCTATCGCCTGCAGCTTTGCGGGCCTGTGTTACGCCGAACTGGCGTCGATGATTCCGATTGCGGGCAGCGCGTACACGTATTCTTACGCCACGCTCGGCGAAATATTCGCCTGGATCATCGGATGGGACTTGATTCTCGAATACGCCGTGAGCAACGTTGCTGTAGCTGTAGGTTTCAGCGGCTACGCCAAGGCACAGTTGGGTGCTTTTGGGCTGAATTTGCCGGACAAGTGGGCTAGCCCCGTATGGGCCTCGGGCCAATGGACCGGCTCTTACTTCAACCTTCCCGGATTCCTGATTGTCTTCATTTTAACTTTGCTGTTGGTCCGCGGAGTGCGGGAATCGGCCGAAGCGAACAATGTGATGGTGGCCATAAAGATTGGCGCCATTCTCACATTTCTGGTGGTGGGTGGAATGCTCGTAAATCCGGCGAACTGGAAACCCTTCGCTCCTTCGGGCTTTGGCGGAATCGTCACCGGCGGCGCGATTGTTTTTTTCACCTACATCGGCTTCGATTCGGTTTCCACCGCTGCAGAGGAATGCCGCAGTCCGCAAAGGGATTTGCCTTTTGGGATCATCGCCTCTCTGGTTGTCTGTACTGTGCTGTACATAGGCGTAGCCATCGTGTTGCTCGGAATGCTGAAGTACGTGACCTTCGCTTCCGGCGACGCGGCGGAGGCGCCCGTCGCTTATGCTCTGCAGCAACTTGGTGCGCATCGCTTTTTTCGCTCTATCATCGTGATCGGCGCCCTGATGGGCATGATTTCTTCCTTACTCGTGTTTCAGTATGGGCAGGCGCGAATCTGGTATGCCATGTCGCGCGACGGCCTCTTGCCCAGGCTCTTCTCCGCTGTGCATCCGAGGTTCAAGACGCCGCACTGGTCCACGTGGATCGCGTGTTTTGCGGTGGGCATACCTGCGGGTTTGGTGGATATCGGCGATGCTGCGGATCTGTCCAATATCGGAACGCTGTTCGCTTTCGTTCTCGTCTCGTTGGGAGTAATCTTCTTGCGGCGCAAGCAGCCGGAACGCCCGCGAACATTTCGTGTTCCTCTGGTGCCCTGGTTCCCGCTGATTTCCATTATTCTGTGCGGCGGATTGATGATGGGCCTGACGGTAATCACCTGGATTCGATTTTTCGTGTGGCTCGCGCTCGGCCTGCTGATCTACGCGGGCTATAGTCGCAAGCATAGCGAATTCGCTAGAAGCGCGGGAGAGAGATCTTGATGCACTCCTTGGTGCAATTCACGACGGCAGCCCTCAATCCTTTTGGACTGCCCTTGCAGACGTTCGCCTGGGGGCCGAACGTCGAGCGCGTGATCGCCAAAGCCGGACGTCCCAATCCGCCACGTTCGTAGCCGTGTCCTCTTCCCAGCTATTCTCGGGCGATTCCTGGGCTGCGCGATTTCGGGCCCTGCCCAAGGCCGAGTTACACGTGCATCTTGAAGGCACGATGGAACCGGCGACGGTGGTTGCTCTGGCAAAAAATCAGGGCGAAACGCTAGATGAAAGCACGGTGGCAACACGCTACGCCACGCGTGACTTCAACGCCTTCCTAGAAGCGTACAAGTGGGTCACTTCCTATTTGCGCGCGCCGGCAGATTACGTGCTGGTGGCCCGCCGCATGTCCGAACAGATGCTCGCGCAAAACGTTGTCTATGCCGAAGTGACGCTTTCGGCGGGCGTGATGCTCTTGCGCAAACAGGATGTCGAAGCCAATTTTTGCGCCATCCGCGAAGCCGTCGCGCCCTACGAATCGCGCGGTCTGCATTTGCAGTGGATCTTTGACGCGGTCCGCCAGTTTGGAGCCGCTGCGGCACGCGAAGTCGCCCGATGCGCGGTAAAACTGCGCGACGCCGGAGTGGTCGCCTTTGGAATGGGCGGCGACGAACTGGCTCGCCCTGCATCCGAATTTCGTAAGGTATACGACTACGCTGCCGCGAACGGTCTGCGCCGGCTCGTCCATGCCGGTGAAATCGGAGGACCTGACTCTGTGCGCCACGCTGTCGAAATTCTCCGCGCTGAGCGCATCGGCCACGGCATCGCGGCCGCAGCCGATCCAAACCTTATGGCCTTGCTTGCGGAGCGATTCATCGGCCTGGAGATCTGTCCCACGAGCAACTTGCGCACCGGAGCCTTGGCGCAACACCTCGGCCGCGCTAACGCGAGTCTCTCTGATCATCCGTTGCCGCGGTTTTTTCATGCGGGCATACCTCTCAGCGTATCCACCGACGATCCCGCCATGTTCGGCACCAGCCTCGCTAGCGAATTCGATCTGCTCGAGCAGATGGGCCTTGGCAAACAGCAAATCATGAGCATCGCTGAGGGCGCCTTTCATGGCGCCTTCCTTCCGGCCAGCGAGCAGTCTGCCTTTTTCGAAGCCTTTCGCGCCAAGGCCGAGGCGCTTAGCCTGCTATAATGCCCGCATGAAAGCCCACGTTTGGGTAATGCTCAAATCCACGGTCCTCGATCCGCAGGGCACCGCCATTCAACAAGCGCTCGCGTCGCTCGGCCACGCCGCTGTGCGCGACGTTCGCCAGGGCAAATTCTTTGTGCTGGATCTCGATAATATGGATCGCGCTGCCGCACAGTCCGAAGTGGAGCGCATTGCACGGGACGTCCTTACGAATCCAGTGATCGAGGACTTTCGCTTCGAGATCGTCGAGGACGCCAAGCCAGCTCTGGCAAGGTAGGGCGGGGAGACAGTGTCCCCACAATCCCCACGATGAGCGGATTTGCCTTGAGGAACAGTTAGGCGTATGTTACTGCTGATTGTGACTGTCATGATTGTAGGCTTCTTTTTTTCGGACCCTACGGGCTACGGGTACCGTCGGAGGAGGGGACTTATGGCTTTCCCCGTACGCACGGCAAAACGACTGCAAGTTTTGCTAGCAGTCATGGCAATACTCCTCCTGATGGCGGGCGCGGCTCGAGCCCAATGGCTAAGCCTGCCGCTACCGGGGACTCCCCGCACGCCGGATGGCAAGCCCAATCTGATGGCGCCGGCCCCCAAAACGGCCGATGGTAAGCCCGATCTCTCGGGGATCTGGCACGCTGCGGACAACAGCTATGTAGATAATCTCGCCGGCGAGGGCGTGGATGTACCCATGCTTCCGTCGGCGGCGGCGCTGTACAAGCAGCGCCAGGCTACCTTGGGTCAAGACAAACCACAGTTGCATTGCTTACCGCACGGCGTACCGGATGCGATGTTGGTGTCGATGATCCCGTTCAAGATCGTTCAGACGCCGCGTGAAACTATCGTGCTGTACGAGGAATTCAATCAATATCGGCAGATTTTCACCGATGGTCGCGCCCTTCCGCAGGATCCCAATCCCGCCTGGTTCGGCTACTCGGTTGGGAAGTGGGAAGGCGACACGTTTGTCGTCGAGGTGGCTGGCTTCAAAGAGGGGACTTGGCTTGATAATGGCGGTCATCCCCATACCGAGGCGTTGCACATTACCGAACGATACCGCCGCCCGAATTTCGGAAATCTGGAACTAGATGTTGCGATCAATGACCCAGGGGCTTATCCGAAGCCTTGGAAGTCTGCGACGATCCATTTCAAGTTGCTTCCGGATACGGAGCTACTTGAGCACCTGTGCGAAAACGAAAGAGATGCGCAACACTTAGGTTTTAAGTAGTGGTCAGGAGTAATAGAACACGGGCACCCCGGTCACTCTCATAAGGTCGCTAAGGGTCATGCATTTCTCTATAGGAGAGGCTAAGCGATGAGAACTACATTGGCGGTTTGCGTTGCTGCTGTCGGGTTGCTCGCGACAGCAGGGGCGGCGGTGGCACATCATGCATTTACGGCGGAATTCGACGCCAAGAAACCTCTCAAGCTGACGGGCACGGTCACGAAATTCGAGTGGACCAATCCCCACGCCTGGTTCTACATCGACGTCAAAGACGACAGTGGTGCGGTGACGAACTGGGGTTTTGAAATGAACAGTCCGAACATGCTCCTGAGAAATGGCTGGACGCGGAATTCGTTGAAAGTTGGTGACGTCATTACTGTCGAAGCCTTTGGCGCCAGGGATGGGAGCCACATTGGGAACGCCAAGGCTGTTACTCTGACCAGCACCGGGCAGCAGTTGTTAGCGGCCCCCAATCAGAACCAATAATACCTTTGCCCGAGAAAAACTCGATCCACTTGGCAGCCTACAATCGGCTGCGATGAGAAAAAATCTGAGGAGGGCACCATGTTAGACACGCGGACTCTGTGGCGGGGCGCAGCCGTAGCAGCCGGAGCGCTCATCATGGCGTTTGCGGCGTCGTCTGCGGCGAACGATATCCTCAACGATTGGGATACAGCGAAAGCACCGCCGAAGCCCGAGCTTAAACCCGTTACAGTTGAAGCTTCGACGACGGCTCTGCTCATTCTGGACATGATGAAGCAGAATTGCGGCGCTCGGCCACGTTGCGTGGCCACGGTTCCAAACGTCAAGCGACTGCATGACGCCGCACGCGCCGCGGGGGTGATGGTGTGGTACAGCCTGGTCGGCGGCGCCCAAGCCACGCCCGCAGACATGATCGACCCGGCATTTGCGGCCCGCGACGGCGAATGGTCGCGTACGGGCGGACCAGACAAGTTTCTTGGCTCGAATCTGGAGGAGAAATTGCAAGCGCGCAGCGTCAAGACCGCCATCGTGTGCGGCACTTCATTTCAAGGTGTTGGCATTGGCACAGGCTCAGGTTTGGCACAGCGCGGCTACAAGGTAATCATCCCGATCGATTGCCTGTCGTCGGAAGATCCCTATATGGAACAGTACGCGGCCTGGCACCTCTTCAAAGGCGGGCCGGCGGTGGTCACTGGCAACACCACTCTGACGCGCAGTACGATGGTCAAGTTCTGATACTCTATCGGTCTCGGCCTGCAGAATTGACCCGGTGGTCGGGGAAAAGTCTTCGCTTTTAGAAAGCCGACCTCTCTAAGTCCGACCTGAGGTGTATAGCGGCAGAAACTACTGTCCCTCACGTAAAGCGCTATCGAAAGACCTATGCTACGCTGGGCAGTCCCTTTCTGGCGGATTTCCAACTTTAGGAGATCTTTAAGGAGATCTTCATCGTGTGCGGCATTATCGGGTATATTGGGCCTAAGAAAGTTGTTCCCCTCATCCTAGACGGCCTTCGCCGCCTGGAATATCGCGGATACGATTCTGCGGGCATCGCTGTGGTCAGCGAAAACGGCAAGATGGAAATCCGCCGCGCTTCGGGCAAGCTGCCGAATCTTGAGGAGTCCATTCGCCATCACCCCATTGATGGCATCTACGGCTTGGGCCATACGCGCTGGGCCACGCATGGCCGTCCTACGGAGGAAAATGCGCACCCGCACCGCGACTGCAAGGGCGAAATCGTCGTGGTCCACAACGGAATCGTCGAAAACTATCTGGAGCTCAAGGAGGAACTGGAGAAAGAAGGACACAAGTTCGTCACGCAAACCGATACGGAGATCGTGGCGCACTTGGTGGAGAAATACATGGACGGCGGCCCGCTCGAAGACGCCGTGCGCAAAACCGCCAAGCGTTTGATCGGGGTCTACGCTTTGGTCATCCTCTCGACCAAGGACCCTCGCAAAATCGTCGCGGCCCGCAATGGCCCGCCGGTTGTGGTCGGCCTGGGCAAGAACGAATACTTCGTGGCCAGTGATATTCCCGGTATCTTGACGCACACTCGCGACATCTTTTTCCTTTCCGACGGAGACATCGCCGTCCTCACCTCGAAAGGCGTCCAGGTCAGCGACATCGACGCCAATCCGGTCCAGCCGAAAATCCATCACGTCACCTGGGACCCCATCACCGCCGAAAAGGGCGGCTTCAAACATTTCATGCTTAAGGAGATTTTCGAGCAGCCGCGAGCGATCCGGGACACCATGCTGGGCCGCATCTCCCAACAGACCGGCGAGGTTTACCTCGATCAAATGGAGATCAGCGAGCACGACTTCCGGAATCTTCGCAACATCAAGATCGTGGCCTGCGGCACCAGTTGGCACGCCGGTCTGGCCGGTAAATTCATGATCGAGCGCCTCGCCGCGGTTCCCGTCGAAGTGGATTACGGCAGCGAATTCCGTTATCGCAATCCCATCCTCGACGATCACACCCTGGTCATCTGCATCAGCCAGTCCGGCGAAACCGCGGACACCCTCGCCGCTCAGCGCGAAGCGAAGCAGAAAGGCGCCAAGACGCTGGCCATCTGCAATGTCGTCGGTTCCATGGTCACTCGGGAAGCTGCTGGTACAATTCTGACCCACGCCGGTCCGGAAATCGGCGTGGCCTCGACGAAAGCATTCACGGGCCAGTTGACCGCCCTCATGCTGATTTCGCTTTACCTCGGGCAATTGCGCGGGAAGCTTACTCCTGACGCCTCCAAGAAACTGATGCAGGAGTTCACCCGTATTCCGCAAAAGTTGGAAACGATCCTGCAAGGCGATCAGGACGGAATCTACGAAACGCTGGCACGCCAGTTCTTCCGCTACACCGATTTCCTCTACCTCGCCCGCGGAATCCACTATCCCATCGCTCTGGAGGGCGCGCTCAAACTGAAGGAAATTTCGTATATCCATGCCGAGGGTTATCCCGCCGGCGAAATGAAGCATGGTCCAAACGCCCTGATCGACGAAAATCTGCCCGTGGTCGTGCTGGCCACGCGCGACGAATTCGATTCCGAGTCTATGATCCGCTACGAAAAGAGCGTTTCGAATATCCAAGAAGTGAAGGCTCGCGACGGCATCGTCATCTCCGTGGTTACCGAGGGCGATCACCTTGCCCGCAAGGCTACCGACCACGTCATCGAAATCCCTACGGCGCCAGAGCTGATGGCCCCGATTCTCGAAATCGTGCCGTTGCAGTTGCTGGCTTATCACATTGCCGTGCGGCGTGGCTGCGATGTTGATCAGCCCCGCAATCTCGCCAAATCCGTCACGGTTGAATAAGAAAAATTCCGGGCGGAGTTCCCAAACCCCGCGGCAGCACGATAAAATCCTCTTCGCGAATATGGGTGGTCATCGCTTTGCTCTGATCCCGGCTTACGTTTCATCCGCGGTCCTCGCGGCTTGCTTCCTCGCCGCGCAGACGGCTCCGCCTTCGTTTGTCGTGGCCGAGGTGCATGCTTCGGGCTCACACCGTTATAGCGACGCCCAGATCGCCGCCACTACGGGTCTGAAACCAGGCGATCCGGTCGACAATAACGAACTGCAGGCGATTGCTGACGAGCTCGCCCAGCTGGGTGTCTTCTCGCGCGTGAATTATCGCTTCACCGCCAAGGACCAGCGCGCGACCATCAATTTTGAGTTGCAAGACGCCGCAATCGTGCCCGTGATGTTCGAGAATTTCCCCTGGTTCACCGACCAGGAACTCTCCGACGAGATTCGCCGTGCGGTGCCTCTCTTCGATGGAGGCGCACCAACCGGCGGTTCCCTTCTCGACGAAATCACGTCGGCGCTCTCCGTCAAGCTCGCCTCCCGCAAAATCAAAGCGAATGTGGAACATACGCTCATAGCTCAGCCCTCCGGCGACGACATGATCATGCAGTTCCGTCAGGATGGCCCCAGTTTCACGGTCTCCAGCGTCCAGTTTAACGATTGGATGGCACAGAATTCAGAGAAGCTGCACGATCGCGCGAGTGACCTCGTGGGGAAGAAATTTTCGCGCTTTGCTATCGAAGTGTTTGAGAACGAGCAAGTAGGGCCCGTTTATCTCTCAGCAGGCCAGATTCGCGTGAAATTTGGCGCGCCCGTCCTCCAACTGAGCGATGCTTCCGGCGGAAATGCTTCCTCCACCGTCGTTGTTCAGATTCCAATCGCGCCGGGGCCAGTACTTCATTTTTCCGGCGCCAAATGGACCGGCAACACAGAGCTCGACGAAACGGCGCTATCAAGGCTCGTGGCGGTAAAAGCCGGTGATCTCGCCGACGGCCTGCGGCTCGCCGCAGGCTGGCAGCAGGTTGAACTGGAGTACGGGCATCGCGGCTACCTCGATGCCAAAGTCATCCCTGTGCCGCAATTCGATGAAACTGACAGTACGGTCGCCTACAACGTGAAGATCACAGAAGGGCCGCAATATAGCATGGGCGAATTGGTGATCACGGGCCTCTCCGTCGACGCGGAGCGTAGGCTGCGCAATGCCTGGCGGCTTGCGCCCGGCGAAGTCTTCGACAAAACCTTCCTCGATTCCACGCTCGCGCAGCTCGAGAAACCCACCGTTGCGATCTTTGGGGAGCTGCCCGTGCACTACGAAAAAATGGGGAACTGGTTGCGCCCGAATCCACAGGATCACGTCGTCGACGTCTTGATCGATTTTCAGTGATCCGTCCTAATTTTGTGCGCGGATTTGTGAACTGAATTACGGATTTGCCCAGCCGGCCCGCGCGGCGGCGGCTTCCCGCGCCGCACGCACTGTATTCACGTGAATGCGTACCGTGTCCTCAACCTTTCGAGCGTAACCGCCGGCAAACGCTACCGCGACGGGCAGGCCGCGCAGCCTGGCTTTGGCAAAGACGAGGGCATCGCGCTCCTGCAAGCCGCGCATGCTCAGCCAGAGTCCTCCCAACTGATCTTCCCGGTAAGGATCCGCGCCTCCGATATAAAAGATCATTTCGGGCGCAAAGCGCCGAAAGGCATCCGCCAGCGCCTTATCCAATAGCTCCAGGTATTCTTCGTCGCCGGTGCCATCAGCGAGATTGACATCCAAATCCGATGGCGGCTTCGGTTCTGGATAGTTATTTTCCTGATGCAGAGATAACGTAAAAACGTCGGCATCGCCGGCAAAGATTACCGCTGTGCCGTTTCCCTGGTGCACGTCGGTATCGACCACCAAGACTTTGCGCAGAGCGTGATCACCTTGCAATCTCCGAATCGCCACGGCCACATCGTGAATCATGCAGAAGCCTTCGCCATGGCCCGGAAACGCGTGGTGAAATCCGCCGCCGATATTCATTCCGAAGCCATCCTTCAAGGCGCGCTGCGCCGCGAGAATCGACCCACCGGCAGCCAGCCAGAATCCTTGTACGGCCGCCTGCGAGTAAGGAATTTCCAGGCGCATGCGTTCGCTGGCGCTGAGAGTATCGTGCAGGAGTTTATCCACCCATTCGCGCGTATGCACGCGCAGGATATCTTCGTCGCTGGCACATTCCGGAACGAGAATATCCGCTGGCTCCGCGATATGTTCGGCGAACAGAAAATCGCGCACCATTCTGAATTTTTGCGATTGGAAGACGTGCTCGCCCAAGCGCAAATCGTAACCTTCGTGATAAACGAGCTTGAACGGGAGCATGCCAGCGTCGGAACTAATGTTCGCGATCGAGGATGAAGTCGGGAACGGCGAAAAGGGCGCGGCCAAATTCGCGGGTGGCGCCGCCATTGAGGCAAGCTTTGGCGCGGGAGGCATAGTCATGGGCGAGCGAGCGCGTGCGCTCGAGCGCCCCCGAATCGCGCACCAGCGCGGAGATCTCCTCCGCGCGCACGCTGTGAAAACCCTTTTCCTCGAGCACGGTGCGCACCATGCGACGGCCCCCGGCGCCGTCGCTTTCGAGCGCAAAGATCAGCGGCAGCGTGACCTTGCCTTCTTTCAGGTCGCTGAGCACCGGTTTTCCCAGCTGCAAAGGCGAAGCCGTGAAATCGAGCAGGTCATCGACGAGCTGAAATGCGAGTCCGGCGTAGCGCCCATAATCCGCCAACGACTGCTCCTCGGCATCACTGAGTCCACCGAGCACGCCGCCCAGCCTTGCGCAGCCGCTAAACAGGCACGCCGTCTTGCGCGCAGCCAAATCCAGGACGTCCTGCTCGCCCAAATCCATGCGCCCGAGACTCGCCAGTTGCAGGAGTTCGCCCTCGACCATGCTTTGCGTGAGGTCGATGAGAATGTCGAGTACCCTGAAGTTACGCTCCTCGAGCGCCATCTGAAACGACTGCATGTAGAGCCAGTCGCCCGCCAGGACGCTGCGATGATTCCCCCAGCGCGAATTCGCGGAGGGCCGGCCGCGGCGCGTATCGGCGCCATCGATCACGTCGTCGTGGATCAGCGTGGCGCTGTGAATCAATTCCACCACGGCGCCCAGGCGCACAGCGGCGGCACCGTGGTAACCCGCATAGCCGGCGGAAAGCAGCAAAAGCGCCGGACGAAGGCGTTTGCCCCCGCCGCCGAGCAAATAGCCCGCGATCTCGGCTACGGGTTCGCTCGCGAGGCCGGTCTCGTGCGTCAGTTCCTCCTCGACGCGAGAGAGGTCGTCGCGCACCAGGTCAAAAATCTCTTTAACCGTCAGCAGTGAGATATCGTTCCTCCATCAACCCCGCACTTGCAAACGGCGGCTGTTGGTCTCTGACAACCGAAAGAAGCGCCGAAAATTAGCGCTAGTCGCGGCTGCCAGCTCGTCTGGCGCCAAGTTTCTCACAGGTGCGAGCGTCCGCGCCACTTCGGCGACAAAGGCGGGCTCGTTGCGGCGGCCGCGAAACGGCTGCGGCGCGAGAAAGGGTGAATCGGTCTCGATCAAGAGGGATTCGAGCGGCAGCGCGGACGCTACGTCACGCAGATTCTGTGCCTTCGGAAAAGTGACGTTTCCCGCAAAGGAAATCAAAAATCCCATCTCCGTTCCGCGGCGACCCTCCTCAAACGTGCCGCTGAAACAATGGAAAACGCCACCCAAGCCCGAGGAGCGCCAGTGCGTATCGAGAAGGACCAGGCAATCGCGCCAGGCCTCGCGGCAATGAATGATAACGGGGCGGCCCGCGCCACGCGCCAGCTCGAGCTGTTCGGTGAAGACGCGCTGCTGAACGTCGCGAGGCGAATGGTCGTAGTGATAATCGAGACCGATTTCCCCCCAGGCAAGGAATTTGGGGCGCTTCGCCAGATTGCCGAGTTCGTCGTAATGTGCAGGTGTGGCGAGCTTGGCTTCATGCGGGTGAATTCCGGCCGCGGCATAAATCCATTCGTAGCGCTCGGCAAATGGCAGCGCGGAGTCCAGCGAGCCGGGAGCGCCGCCGATGGCAAGGATATTGCGTACTCCAGCAGCTTGCGCCCGCGCCAGCATGTCGGCTCGATCGGAATCGAATTCGGACATATCCACGTGCGCATGCGAATCGACTAGCTCGAGCTGCATGATGACCAAGCGCCGTTGTCCATGGCGTCTGCCAGATGATTCTTGCCCCTGAAACACGGTGGTGGCAGAGTGAGGCGTGCTCGCGCGAACTTGACGCGCCGAGCTACCCACTGGATGCACTCGCGCAATCGGTTACTTCAACCTCGAGCCGACAGGGACATCCTCGAGAAACCCTGCCAGCACTGGCTTCCCTTCCGGACCGACCGACGCGGCTACAATCATGCCGTTCGATTCCACTCCGCGCAGCTTGCGTGGCTGCAGATTCACGACGACCACCACTTTGCGGCCCACCAATTGTTCCGGCTGATAAGTGCTGGCGATTCCGGCAACGATCTGGCGCACTTCCGCGCCCACGTCCACCATCACCTTCAGCAATTTGTCGGCGCCGGCCACGCGTTCGGCCGACTTGACCTGGCCGACGCGCATTTCCACTTTGGCGAAATCGTCGATACCGATCTTCGCATTGGTAGCTCCCGCTGCGGTGGACTGCGTGGTCGGGGCTGCCGCTGGAGCTGATGCTGTTGTGGGCGTGCCTTGTGGGTTAAGAATTTCCTGTTCCATGGATGCGATTTTCTCCAGAGTTTCGTTTCTTTCAACCCGAGGAAAAACGGCCGAAGGCTCACCGATAAGCGTCCCGGGGCGCAGGGTACCCCAACTAAGCTGATCGATGCGCACTTCTCCGAGCGCACCGAACTGCCCGAGTTGCCTCCAGATCTTTTCTGTGGAGAGAGGCAAAGCAGGATGAGCCAGCGTCACAAGAATGCGCAAGGATTCCGCCGCATAATACAAAACGGTTTCGAGCCGGGCGCGCTGTCCGGGTTCTTGGGCGAGCGACCATGGCTTTTGGCCCGTGATATAGGCATCCACGTGAGCGATCGCCGCCCAGATGAGCTCGAGAGCGTGCGAAAACGAGAGCTCTTCATATTGTGCGCCACTCACGCGTGCCGCTTCGGTCACGGCGGCGGCAAGCGATCTCTCCGCTTCTCCTGTAGCCGCTGGATGCGCTGCCGGGAACTGCCCTTCACAATAGCGCCCGATCATGGCAAGGATGCGGCTGGCGAGATTGCCCAAGCCATTGGCCAGATCGCTGTTGTAGCGCGTGAGCAGCGCGTCGTGGCTGAAATTGCCGTCCTGGCCGAACGGGACGTCGCGCAGCA
>Ga0209577_10004942_pt1 | contig 12471 bp, 9 predicted proteins | sample GraSoiAngelo_109_FD_185874 | JGI IMG/M metagenome (GOLD analysis project Ga0209577, IMG submission 185874) | Grasslands soil microbial communities from the Angelo Coastal Reserve, California, USA - 14_0903_12_20cm (SPAdes) (version 2) | ecosystem: Environmental > Terrestrial > Soil > Grasslands ... | reverse complement strand
GGGCGCCGCGATGATCGACTTCACAGGCAGCGAAGTGATAACCGAACCCCGTGGACTGTCGACGGGAACGTTCGCGTTTTCTCTGGCGGGTTGGCTGGGACGCGCGGGCAGCCGATAAGCCGAATCCATGTAGTAGCCGGCGAGTTCGTGCGTGAGCAAGCGAATCTCGGTCAGCCACTTTATAGAAGCCGAGCCAATCCATCCTGGCACCAAAGCTCTCGCGGGATACCCATGTTCAGGAGTAAGCGGTAAGCCATTCATCTCCGTGGCCACGATCGTGTCCTGATCCTGAGCTTTGCCCATGGGAATGCTCCGCGTGAAGAGGGGGTCGGGGGACGGCAAAGCCGCACCCCGAAACGCTACGTGTCGCGCAGTGCTCTTTGCCCCTGCTAGCTGCAACAAAGCGCCAAGCGCGGGACCTCGGAACACGGCGTTTCCTACTCCTCCGCGGGTCCACGGAACTCCCCCGATGCGCGGCTGAAAAAATGCTCTGCCGTTGCCGGCGCATTCGATTGTATTCGTCACGTTGCGCGGTTCGACCTTCGAAAGCTCGGCCATCGTAAGCGTCAGAGGCCGCGCCACCTCGCCCGTAACCGAAAGCCGCCATTCATCCAGATTGATCTGCGGCATGTGCTCGTTATTGCGTACGAAGAAGTGCTCAGTCGGCGTGATCCAGCTATCGAGAAATGAAACGGGCATCTCCCGGGTGATGTATTCCTCGGAATAAACGATCATCCCGTGGGCATCCGTCTCCAGGCGGGAACCGGCGCCGCTTTGTGGGCTCAAGGCGGCGTTCTGCGCAGCACGTGAGGACAGGGGTGTGAGCCCGCCGAACGCTCCTTCGGCCATTCCCGCGAGCAGGGATGCGCCAGCCAATTTCGTTCCGCCCGCCAGGAATCGTCTTCGCGTAAGCCTCTGGTCCATACTGGGTAAGGTGCCGCGCGACGGCCGCAAAGCGCTCCTGAGACCGTACGGCTCGTCACCTATCACAAGACCGCAAGTTAGCCGAAATATCGCACGTCAGTCAATTCGACCGGCTGCTGTAACTTATAGGACATTGTGACGGACGAGGCGTTCGCCCCACTGCGGCAAAATGAGACGCTGGAGTTCATGAGAACGAGCCAAGCGAGCTCAAGCGTTGCGATTCCGCCTCTTCGAGAGGACCTCATTCCGGCTGCGCTGCGATCGCCTCTAACTGCGGTGGCAGCGGCGCTGCTGCTGCGTCTCAGTTTTCTCTATTTGGCTCATCAAGCCGGAGGAGACTTCTTTCCGGTGGGTCAGGAAGCGGGAAACGTAGCCTGGGCGCTGGCATTAGGCCATGGCTTTTCCTCGCCTCTCATCGGCATGCAAGGGCCGACGGCGTGGGTAGCCCCGGTTTATCCCATTCTTCTCGCGCTTGGATTCAAGCTGCTGAGCATGAATCCGTACCACGTGGTGATTTTCGGCCAAATGCTGAACTCTATTTTCTCAGCGCTGACCTGCTGGCCGATTTACCTTTTTGCTAAAAAAATCTTCAGCCCGCGAGTCGCCTTAGTGTCCTGTTGGACGTGGGCCGTGCTGCCGACTGCCATTCTCTTTCCCTTGGAATGGATTTGGGACCAGAGCCTCTCCGCGCTTCTGCTGACCGTGTTGATCTGCGCCACACTCTATCTTCCTGCAGAGCCGGCAATCCGCGCGGCACGCGACGCCCACCGCTGGCCGATCTGGGCGGGATACGGAATTGGCTGGGCTGTCGCCCTGCTCACGAATCCGGCGATCGGCCTGCTGCTTCCTGTCTTCCTGGCTTGGCTCGCGTGGCGACGCCACAAGAGCGGCGTCACCTGGAAGGGCCCGATTGGAATTGTTGTGTTGACTTGCGCGCTTGGCATAGTTCCATGGACAGCAAGAAACTATGCGGTCCTCGGGCACCTTGTGCCGGTCAAATCCAATTTCGGCCTGGAATTTTGGCTCGGAAACAATCCTGACGTGAACATCGTCTGGACCTGGTGGCGCAGTCCCGCGTCGGATGCGGCCGAAAGCGACGAGCTCCACCGGCTGGGCGAAATCCCTTATATGCACGAGAAGCTGAGCCAGGCCCTGCAGTTCATCAAGGCGCATCCGGGAGCTTTTCTGGATTGGTCTTTTGACCGCTTCGTGGATACATGGACAGCGCTGTGGGATCGGCGCGTCGACCCATGGGTGAACGCGCTGCATGCGGACGGGGCCTACGCGTTCTTTTGTAGCAGCTTTTCGCTTCTGGCGCTTTTAGGTTTGCTGCAGGCACGCCGAGCGGACGCGCTGCAGACTTTTCCGCTCTCCGCCGCGGTGCTTCTGTTTCCTGTGACTTACTACGTCACCCACAGCGCTGTGCGTTATCGCCATCCCATCGATCCGGTGATGACGGTTCTGGCGGTATATGCGGCATCGTGGGCGTATGCGAGAGTCACGAACAGAACTGCGGCCCAAAGTCGGGCGAGGACTAAAGAGAAAGGCCCGGAGTTGGCCGTCGAATCGCCCCAGCACAGCGTCGCGGGCGAAGCACGCGCGGCAAAGTGAGACTCCAAGGCAACGGTGTCATTCTGAAGGCCAGTACGATCGGCCCGAAGAATCTCTCTTCAGCTGCCGAACGGAGAGATTCTTCGCTGCGCTTAGCATGACATCGGACGCGGAGCCTACCGACTGCTGCTGGTCACCACGGGAACGAATTTCTGAATCCGCTTGGCCTGTTCCACTTCGCCCGTATAGATATTCCCCTTGGAATCCATTCCGATGGCGTTGATCCAGTGGAATTGGCCGGCGTATTTGCCGTTGCCGCCGAATGAGCCCAGCGTCTTGCCGCTCTTGCGGTCGAGAATCCAGACCAGATCGTTGGTCCCGTCGGCCACGAACATATATTTTTGCTGCGGGTCTTTGGAGAAGACCATCTTATAGGTGGTTCCGCAGGGAGGCATCTTCGTATTCGGCGGAAGCCCTCCGCAATCCGGGCCGCGCGAAGGCGTGTTCGGCGATACGTAAAAATCCTGCACCCACTTGCCTTGCTTTGTGTATACCGAGATGCGGTCCTGGCCGCGCTCGCCGACGTAGACCAGTCCGTCCTTGGCAATCTCCACAAAGTGCAAGTCGGGCACGAAGTTCTTTTCTTCCGGAGGCGGCGCGCCGGTCCACTTGTACGGCGGGATGGGATCATTGGAAATTTCGCTCAACGGCATCCCGTGACCGCCCCAGCCGCGCTTGAATGCTCCGGTATCCATGTCGTAAACGAGCACGCGCTTCCAATTAATCAGATAGATTTCGCGAGCGTCTTGGTCGAGATTGAACCGGCCCTTCGATACCAGGACGTCCGTCTGGGTGTTGTCCTCTTTGAGCGGTCCTGCATCCTTCGGCGGACGGTGGCCGAAGTCCCAAAGCAGTTTCCCGTCGGGTGAGAATTTGAGGATGCTGTCCTGCGCCGCCGTTCCGGCGACCCAGACGTTTCCCTCGCGGTCCACGAGGACGGTCTGCAACGCGGTGGGCCATTGCGGGATATAGCCGGGACCGCCCCACGTGTGTACCACATTGCCTTCCGGATCGAGTTCGATGACTTCGGGTCCGCGCACGCAGCAGGCAATCCGCGGCGGATCGTCGCCGCCGCCGACCTCATCACCGTCGGCTGCCGCGCCACGGTTCAGGAACCAGACGTGGTCGTTCCTTTCGTCCACGTACAAGCCGGTCACCTGCTGCATGCTCCAGCGATTCGGCAGGCGCTTCGGCCAGAAAGGGTCTACGCGGTACGTTGGCGCGCCCTGCGCGTCCACAGATTGCGCCGCCGCTTTTGCTTGCGGCCGCGCCCGCATCGTCATGGCCAGCGCCAGCAAACAAAGCGCAAAGGTCAGCGCAAAGATCAGGCTTCGGCTCCCTGGCCTGCTCACGCGGTTTGCGTTCATCGGAATTCCTCCCCTGAGGCGCCCAGGCTCAAGGAACCTTTGCACAGGGCAAAACCCTTCCTCGGGCGAAGCTCCTCCCGATCGTGTTTCCGTAAGTTGGCGGCTAGGGTATCACAGTCGCGCTGCGGCTTTGTAGACGGCCGCCGTTCGTGGCCGTTCGTGGGCCATGTTCTGCAATCTGCAGTGCCCGGCTCCAGCTTCAGCCCGGCATCTTCACTACGCTTCGGCAATCCACTCCCGTTGTCATCCCGAGGTCGCCGGACCGACCGAGAGATTTGCCTTTCGGGGATAAGTCTCATTGTCATTCTGAGGACCGGCATCATCGGCCCGAAGAATCTCTCTTCAGCCAACCGAAGGAGAGATTCTTCGCTCCGTTTTGAAATGACACGGGACGCGGAAAGGGTCTTCCGCCTCCTCACCAGATTTTGCGAACCTGGTTAGCGGGCTTCACCATGGCGTCGCCGGCCTGGCAGTCAAACGACTTCGCGAAATCCGGCATGTTCAACAGGGCGCCCGCGGCGTCGCGTTCGAAGCACGCGCATAAGCAAGTCACCCTCGCGCCGCGGGCGAAACGGCTTCCGCCATCACCAGATTTTGCAAACCTGGTTGGCGGGCTTCACCATGGCATCACCGGCCTGGCAGTCAAACGGCTTCGCGAAATCCGGCATGTTCAACAGGGCGCCCGCAGCGCGGAACCGCGGAAGCGGGTGCGGATCTACCGTGGTCATCATGCGTTCGTACTCTGGTCTGGCGGTCGTACTCCATATCCGGGCGAAGGACAGGAAGAATCGCTGCTCGGCAGTAAAGCCATCGATCTTGGCCGGCTCCGGTTTGCCGGCGAGCGTGCGGTCGAAGGCCATGTGCGCGACGGTGAGGCCGCCGAGATCGGCGATGCTCTCGCCCAGCACGAGCTTGCCGTTTTCGTGCAAGTCGTCCACGACCACGAAGGAATCAAACTGTTTTTCGACGCAGGCGGTGCGTTCCTTGAAATTCTTCAGGTCCTCGGGAGTCCACCAGTTGTGCAGATTGCCCTGCGCGTCGTATTGCGCGCCCTGATCGTCGAAGCCATGCGTCATTTCATGACCGATCACGGCGCCGATGCCGCCATAGTTCAGAGCATCGTCAGCGCTGGCATCGAAGAAGGGCGGCTGAAGAATGCCGGCGGGAAAAACGATTTCATTCATGTTGGAATCGTAATAGGCATTAACCGTTGGTGGGCTCATGCCCCACTCGTTGCGGTCCACGGGCTTATCGATCTTGGCCAGTTCCCGGTGGAACTCGAACGCGCTGCCGCGCTCGAGGTTCAAGACATAGGAATCGCGCGCGACCTGGTAGGCGGAATAATCGCGCCATTTATCCGGATAGCCGATCTTTAGCTTCATGGCGCTGAGCTTGGCAAGCGCCTGTTTGCGAGTGGGATCGCTCATCCAGGGCAGCGTCTCGATATCGGAACGCAACGCGGCGACGAGATTCCGCACCATCTCGTACGCCCGCGTTTTGGCTTCCGGAGGAAATACCTTTTCCACGTATTTCTGGCCCAGCGCTTCGCCAAGGTTGCGGTCCGTGGCGTTGACGCAACGCTTCCAGCGCGGCTGAATTTCTTTGGCGCCGGTGAGGGTGCGGCCGTAGAAATTGAAATTCTCGTCCACGAATTTGCCAGAAAGCGCGGGAGCCGAGGCGCGGATAAGGTGCCAGCGCAGATAAATCTTCCAGTCGGAAATCGGCACGGATTTCAATTCTTTGTCGAGTACCTGAAAAAACTCGGGCTGACCGACATTGACCGCGTGAATATTGGGGAAGCCCACGTTGCGAAAGTAGCTGTCCCAGGAAAAATCGGGGGTGAGCGCGCGCAGCCCTGCCGGATCCATCTTGTGGTAATTGGCTTCGGGGTCGCGCCGCTCCACGCGCGTCTTGGAGGCTTGCGCCATCTGCGTCTCGATGGCCAGGACCGTGCTCGCCTCGGCGGAAGCTTTGTCCGGGGTGTCGCCGGCCAGTTCCATCATTTTCGCGATGTGCTGCACGTACTGATCACGAAGCTGCTTGGACTTCTCGTCGTCCTTGGTGTAGTAGTCGCGATCAGGCAGTCCCAAGCCACCCTGCCGGGCCCCTCCGATTACCTGCTGGCTGTTCTTATCGTCCTGCTCGGACCCGAAGGAGAAAAGCACGCGCGTGCCCTGGCTCTGCAAATGGGCTACTTCGTCCTCAAGCTGCGCGAGATTACTGATCGCGGGGATGCGCTCCAGTTCCGGCTCGATGGGCTTGAGGCCGGTGGCTTCGATTGCGTCCGTGTTCATGCACGCAGCGTAGAAATCGCCGATCTTCTGCTCGATGGAGCCTGGTGTGCTTTTGCTCACGGCGGCGACTTCCAGAATCTGGCGCAGGACTTCCTGATTGTGGCTTTGCAGCGCGTTGAAGCGGCCCCAGCTGGCGTACTCCGGCTGGATGGGATTGCGCTTGATCCAGCCGCCGGTGGCGTACTGGAAGAAGTCCTGGCAGGGCTTGCAGGTCGCGTCCAAATCGGCGAGGTCGAAGCCGTGGCCCTCGGAAGCGGAAACGGTTTGTGGAAGCCGCGCCGCACTACCCGTCGGGAACAGGCCTGGGAAGAGGATTAGTCCCGAAGCCAGAATCATCAGGCCAAAAAGAATGAGTAAAGCTGCGGTCCTTCGCATAGCGGCCTCCGGAACGTTCGCGTCCGTTCTAGATACGTGGCAGTTTCAGAATAGTTGCACGCCTCGCCTGAGTCAAATCGCCGGCGCATTGCCTTCGGCGGCCCGTTACGCTTTGCCGGCTGGGCCAGAGTCCTTGCTAGGAACCGATACGAAGAGTGTGCGCCGCTTGCGCGAAGGGCCCGGGTGCTACGACCAATGGCGCTTGAGTGTTATGATCGGCAGGGGCAAATTAAGCTAATAGAGTTTCGTCGAGGAGGATGGGCATGAGAGCGCATTTCCTGATGGCGGCGGGTTTGCTTGCGGCGGCCTGGATTGCAGTGATGCCGGCGCGGGCCCAAGAGGTCACCAAGGATAATATTGACGGCATCACCAATTTCCATCGCCTCTCGACCGTCGTGGCATGTTCCGGGGCGATCAAGCCCGAGGTGGTGCCGCAGATCAAACAGATGGGCTTCGTCTCCATCATCAATCTGCGGGAACCGACCGAGGAGGGCGCGAACATCGAAGGCGAAGGCGCGGCCGCAAAGGCTGAAGGCTTGCGCTACTACAGCATCCCGTTCAGCGTCATGAACCCTGATCCCGCTGCGGCGGACAAGTTCCTCGACGCCATCACCACGAAGGGCACCGAGCCTGCGTTCATCCACTGCGCAGGCGGAGGGCGCGCGGCCACCATGTGGTTCATCAAGCGCATGGCGGTGGATCATTGGGACGTGGACCGCGCCGCAAAAGAAGCCACCGACCTGGGCATGAACAATCCCAAGCTGAAGCAATTCGCTATCGACTACGCGCAGTCCCACAAGCGCTAAACGCTGCTACAAGGGCTGGTTGTGTAGCGGCCGCCTACAGGGGGTGGGTGGTCGTCGCCTTCGCTAACCGCCCTGCTGTGATCCCGAGCCCCGAGTTGCGGGCCGAGGGATCTGCTTTTCACCCCAGCGCCAAAAGCAGATTCCTCGTCGCGCGTAAGGCGCGAAAATGCAGTTTGCGCTCCTCGGAATGACAGCTTCTCGCGCCCATGGCGCCCTGAAGGGCGGCGCTACAAATGCGGCTCCGATGGTGTCGTTCTGACGCGACGCGCGACAAGCCCGCGCCGGCTTGTCGCGCTTTAGTAAGTGAAGTCGCGTGAAGAATCTCTCTTTTGCTTCTCTCCGGACAAAATAGGCGAAAAAGAATCAGAGGGATTCTTCGCCCGCCTCGGGCGGACTCCGAACGACCCAAGTAACCATCGCCATTCAAGCCGGTTGCTGCTGGGTCATGCAGTGCAAGGTGCCGAGGCCGAGGACCAGATCGCGCGAGGCGATGCCAATCACTTCGCGGTCGGGGAATAGCGCGGCGAGAGTATTGAGCGCAGCGCAATCGGCAGGGTCGCTGAAGGTGGGAACCAGCACGATTTTGTTGGCGATGTAGAAGTTGGCGTAGCTCGCGGGCAGCCGCTGCCCATCGAACCAGACCGGCTGCGGCATGGGCAGCGGGTCGACGCGCAGGGGGCGCCCATCCTGATCTTTCATCTCGCGCAGGCGCGCGAGATTTTCCTGCAAAGGCTCGAAGTTGGCTTCGGACGGATCGGGTTCCACGACCGTCACCACGGTCGCGGGATTGACGAAGCGCGCGAGATCGTCGACGTGGCCATGCGTATCGTCGCCGGCAATGCCGCGTCCCAGCCAGAGAATGTTCGTCGCGCCGAGAAAATCGCGAAAGATCGCCTGCCAATTGGCTCGCGCGAAACCTGGATTTCGCGCCTGCTCGGCACTGAGCAGGCATTCTTCCGTCGTAAGCAGCGAGCCCAGGCCGTTGACCTCAATGCTTCCGCCTTCCAGCACGACGGGGCGGCCACGGTACCGCGGCTCCCACACGGGCATTTTCAGCTTGAGCAAAACGCGGCGCATGGCGGCGTTGTCTTTCTGCCAGTCGTCGTATTTGGCCCAGGCGTTGAACCGCCACTTCGTCGCGCCGACGCCGGAAGCATAGACACGAGGATCGGCGCCGGCCGCGCCGCATCTCTTCACGAAAATGGCCCCGAAATCGCGGGTCCAGCCACGATTGGTAGGCGCGATGAAAAACTCCACCGCGGCAAGATCTGCGCCGCTCTTTTGCAGGATGCGGCGCGCGGCGCGCTCTTCGGCGCGATCCTGCACCAGGATGCGCACGCGTTCCGCGCGCGCCAGGTGACGCACGATATCGGCATAGACCCAGGGAATCGGCGCGAATTTGCCGGGCCAGTCGGTGCGTTCGTGAGGCCATGCGAGCCAGGTGGCTTCGTGCGGCTCCCACTCCGCGGGCATGCGGTAGCCGAATGCTACGGGCGCGGCGCCGCCGCGAGCGGTTACCCGCGCGGCGGCTGCGCGTTCCCGCGGCGCGGGCTCCTGGCGCACAGAAGACTTCGCGCTCCGCGTTTTCAACCGAGCCACCGCTCGAGCAGCGGCGCGTACGCGTCGGTGCGGCGATCGCGCAGGAAGGGCCAATTGCGCCGCACTTCTTCCATGCGGCGCAGATCGCATTCCACGACCAGCGTCTCCTCTTTGTCGGCTGACGCCTCGGCGATGATCTGCCCAAAGGGATCGGCCACGAACGAAGAGCCCCAGAATTCGAGGCCGTTCTCCGGCGGGCCTTCGAAGCCCACACGGTTCACCGCGGCGACGAAAATTCCGTTGGCGATGGCATGCGAACGCTGGATCGTTAGCCAGGCGTCGAGTTGAGCCGCGCCGAACTGCTCCTTTTCCGCAGGATGCCAGCCGATGGCCGTGGGATAAAAAAGAATATTCGCGCCGCGCAGGCTCGAGAGACGCGCGCCTTCCGGATACCACTGGTCCCAGCAGACCAGAGCGCCGATCCTGCCGTACCGCGTGTTGAAATTGGGAAAGCCCAGATCACCCGGAGTGAAATAGAACTTCTCGTAGTAGAACGGATCGTCAGGGATGTGCATCTTGCGGTAAAGCCCGAGCAGCGCACCGTCGGCGTCGAGCACGGCGGCGGTGTTGTGATAAAGCCCGGCGGCGCGGCGCTCGAAGATCGACGCGACGATGACCACCCCCAGCTCGCGTGCGAGCTTGCTGAGCGCTTCCGTGGTGGGGCCGGGAATCGCTTCGGCCAAATCGAAGCGCTCGGCATTTTCTTCGCGGCAAAAATATTGAGTACGAAACAGCTCCTCGAGGCAAACGATCTGAACGCCGCGCCGGGCCGCTTCGCGGATGCCCTCGATGGTGCGCGCGAGATTTGCGGCGGGGTCGGCGGAGCATTTCCGCTGCAGCAGCCCGATGGTCAGCTTCTCGATCATGAGAGGAATACTACCATCCCGATTTTGAATCTGCGGAAAAAGTCAATTTTCATGTGATTCTGAACGGAGCGAAGAATCTCTCCGAGGGAACAAAAACAGAGAGATCCTTCGTCGCCTTGCTCCCCGGAATGACACGCCCAAAGATTTTTCCGCTCTTTAGCGCCTAAGTCTGTGGGGCTACTTTCGCCCCGAGGCCCTCACCGCGCGGCGTATGCGGCGCAGCACAGCGTCGAACATCGCCGGAGTGAGCCGGCCGGTCTGCGTATTTTGCTGGCTGGGATGATAGCTGGCGAAAAGATACGGCAGGTCGCCGGGAAGCTTGAACTCGGCGCCATGAGAAAAAATGTAATGGGCGCGCGAGGCCAGCCGCCCCTGCTTCACCAGCAACCCCAGATAGCTATGAAACGCGATGGCACCGAGCGCCAGCACGGCGCGAGGGCGCAAAATGGCGAGCTCCTCTTCGAGATAGCATGCGCAGTTGCGCAACTCCTCCGGCAGCGGCCGATTATCGGGCGGAGCGCAACGCGCGGCAGCCGAGATGTAAGCATCGTGCAGCTCGAAGCCGTCGTTGGACTTGACCGAAGTCGGCTGATTGGCAAATCCGGCGCGATAGAGCCGCGCGGAGAGAAAATCACCGGAGCGATCGCCCGTGAACATGCGCCCGGTGCGATTGGCGCCGTGAGCGGCGGGCGCCAGGCCGACGATAAGCAGCTTGGCGTGCGGATCGCCGAAGCCGGGCACCGGCCGGCCCCAATAGTTCCAGTCGTGAAAGGCACGGCGCTTACTGCGCGCCACTTCTTCGCGATACTGCACCAGGCGCGGGCATTTGTGGCAGCCGACTACAGCTTCGCGCAGATGCGCGAGGCGCTCGGCCCCCGATTCGCCGCGGCCCGGCGCAGTCATCCACGCACCCTTTTCGCCGCTCGTCTCCGCTCACGCTTGGGCCTGCGCCTCGCCAGCAAATCGCGCAACACAATGGCCTGATTACGCTCCTCATCGCGAGCGGAGAAGACGAGCGTGACGATGCGATGCTCGTGCTCAAGCTGCCTGATGCGCGCTGTCAACTCGGACTTACCCCGCAACTCCTCCCGGTAGCGCTTCTGAAATTCGGGCCAGCGTTTGGGATCATGCCCGAACCATTTGCGCAGCGCGGTCGAAGGGCCGATCTCTTTCAGCCACACAGCAATTTCGGCGCGTTCTTTGGAGACGCCGCGCGGCCAAATGCGGTCCACCAGAATGCGGCAGCCATCGGCGGGCTGCGGGACTTCGTAAATGCGCTTCAAGGTGATCACCGCGATGAAAATTGTAGCGCCGGCAAAAAGAGTCGGCGCAAAAAAATACCGCCTCCGCAGGAGATCGAGTGGGAAGAAGGGTCTTACCGCGGAGGCGGTTCCAGTGGACTTTGGCTGCATCCACATTACCTCCACGAATATGTCGTGTAAAGATATATTTGTAGGGCGAGGCCAAGGCGTAAACTTTCGCCTCTTGCTCGTCGCTCGACTGCCGCGGGGATCTAGACGCAGCAGCGGCTTTAGCGCGGCGTAGCGCACACGGCAATGGTTCGTGCGGCCCTGAAGAGTAGCGCTACAGGGGTTGGCACGGCGTGCGCCGGTTGCGCCGCGGACCAAATTGACATCGCGCAGGGCGGGGCATAGCATTCATGGTTTACCCACGATGCGTTGAAAGCGCCGGAGCCGAGCGCGTGTCCATTGCCGAAACCAAGCCGGGAACGATCCTCAGCCGGATCCTCGAGAGCCGCCGAGCGGAAGTGGCGCGGCGGCAGCGCATCATGCCGGAAACAGTGCTGCGTATCGCGGCGGGCAAGGCCGATGCGCCGCGGGATTTTGCCCAGGCGCTCGCGCGGGACAAAGTCAACGTGATCGCCGAAATCAAGAAGGCTTCGCCTTCGGCGGGAGTTCTCCGGCGCGATTTCGAGCCCGCCGCGCTTGCTCGCACCTTCGAGCAGGCAGACGCCGCGGCGCTTTCGGTGCTCACGGAAGAAGAACATTTTCAGGGCACGCTGGCGCATTTGCGGGACGCGCGCGCGGCCGTAGCGCTTCCCGTGCTCCGCAAAGATTTCGTCGTAGACCGCTGGCAGGTGTGGGAGGCGCGCGCCGCCAACGCGGATTCGTTTCTGCTGATCGCGGCCGCCCTGGATGACGCCGCGCTCGCGGACTTGCTCGCATTGGGACGGGAGCTGGGCATGGAGGCGCTGGTCGAAGTGCACACCGCCGGGGAACTCGAACGGGTGCTCGCCGTGGGCGCTCGCGTCGTCGGAGTAAATAACCGAAGTCTGCATACCCTTGATGTACGCCCGGAGACTTCCCTGGAACTCGTGGACATGATTCCAGACGATCGCATCGCCGTAAGCGAATCGGGACTGCGTTCAGCGGAAGATTTGAGCAAATTGCGCGCTTCCGGATTCGATGCGTTTTTGATCGGCGAAAGCCTAATGCGCGAAGCCGAGCCGGGCGCGGCGCTTGGGCGCCTGATCGATGCTGTTTCCGCGGCGAGCGGCGATTTGGGAGCGGGGAGTTCCGATCGTTCACGTTAAGATTTGCGGCGTCACGAATTAGCCCGATGCCCGGCTGGCGGTGGATTTAGGGGCGCACGCGCTAGGCTTTAATTT
>Ga0209577_10004940_pt1 | contig 12472 bp, 10 predicted proteins | sample GraSoiAngelo_109_FD_185874 | JGI IMG/M metagenome (GOLD analysis project Ga0209577, IMG submission 185874) | Grasslands soil microbial communities from the Angelo Coastal Reserve, California, USA - 14_0903_12_20cm (SPAdes) (version 2) | ecosystem: Environmental > Terrestrial > Soil > Grasslands... | reverse complement strand
CAGGCGCCCCAGGCCAGGGAGGGTAACATGCCGTACGAGCTCCCGTCGATTGATGGACAGGTCTCACGCATCGTGCCCACGCTGACGCCGGGGCGGTGGTGACCACCACGCGGGCGCACGTCCACTATGTGGTCACCGAGTATGGCAGGGTCATGCTGTTCGGACGCAGTACCGCTGACCGGGCTCGCTTGCTGATCAGCATTGCGGCGCCCCAGTTCCGCGAACAGCTGGAACGGGCCGCCTATGAATTGCACTTGCTCGTCTAGCTGATCGTTGGGTGGTCCAAACCGAGGCCCGGCAGAGGAGTGATAGATCAGGCAAAGACAGCCATCGTGAAGCTAACGGCACCCGCGTGAGTGTACATGCGCGCGCGGGCCGATGAGAAGGCACCATTTGCGCACGTGACTTCTCGTAAGGGAGGAAGTAACTGATATGCAAGAGGTACCAGAGACGAACACTGCCAATGAGAAGCAGGTCACACCACAGAGCGATGCGCGTGCGCCTGCTCCTGTGCCTGCGGTCATGCCCAATGTCGTGATCGTTGGGGCGGGTTTTGGTGGCTTACATGCGGCACGCGCCTTACGCAACGTACCTGTCGATGTGACGGTGATCGACCGCAATAACCATCACCTGTTTCAACCGCTGTTGTACCAGGTGGCAACGGCTGTGCTCTCCCCGGCGGAAATTGCGGCCCCGATTCGCAGCGTGCTGCGCAAACAAAAGAACACTGAGGTGCTGCTGGGCGAGGTAATGGGGGTGGATACACAGGCCCAGCGTGTGCTCCTGGACGATGATCAATACGTGCCCTACGACTACTTGATCCTGGCGACTGGCGCACGCGACAGTTACTTTGGGCATAATGACTGGGCACAATGCGCTCCTGGACTCAAATCGATTGTCCAGGCGACCGCTATTCGACGCAAGATACTGCAGGCCTTTGAGATGGCAGAACGGGAGACGGACCCAGAGAAACGCAAAGCGCTACTCACATTTGTGCTGGTGGGCGCTGGCCCAACGGGAGTCGAGATGGCGGGAGCGATTGCGGGTCTGGCCCACAAAACCCTGGTCTCCGACTTTCGCCATATCAAGACAGAGCAAGCTCGTATTGTGCTTGTCGAGGCGCTTCCACGCATCCTGATGGCTTTCGATGAGCGATTAGCAAAAAAAGCACAGACTGCCCTCAATCGTCTGGGGGTCGAAGTGCGAACGAATTCCCCTGTCGAAGCGATCGACTGTGATGGAGCCGTGATTGCTGGAGAACGTATTCCTGCCAAAACGGTCATCTGGACAGCAGGGGTGGCAGCATCACCTGCAGGAGAGTGGCTGGGTGCTGAGACGGACCGGGGAGGGCGTGTCAAGGTCGGCAGTGATGTGTCTGTTCAAGGGCATCCCAACATCTTTGTCATTGGGGATACGGCCAGTTTTACCCAAGATGGCAAGCCGCTGCCGGGAGTCGCTCAGGTGGCGATCCAGCAAGGACAGCATGTCGCTTCCGTCATTGCTGACCGGGTCGCTGGCAAACCACACCCCGAGGCTTTTCGCTATGTTGATAAAGGGAATATGGCCACTGTGGGACGCTACTATAGCATCGTTTCGATCGGCAAGTTTCGCACCGCCGGTCTGTTAGGATGGGTCATGTGGCTGGTCCTGCATCTCATGTTCTTGATTGGCTTTCGCAACCGCCTGGTGGTCGGGTTCCAATGGCTGGTATACTTGACGACATTCCAACGTGGTGCCCGGCTCATCACATCTGGGGACGAGATACATTATCAATAGATTTGTGTTCGTTCTTATTTTTATGAGGAGGAGCAGTCTAGACAATAGGAGGTCGAACGTGGCAACAGAGAACAAAGACCAGGAGCCGGAAACCGCCTCTGCCGCCCTGGCAGATGGCATGCACTTTGTCGGAAATATAGAGGGCTTTCGCATAGACCTTGATGCCGAGGAGAGCGTGGGCGGCGTGGGTGCCGGCCCCCAGCCTCCTCGCTTGCTGCTGCAGGCTCTGGCTGGCTGCACCGCCATGGATGTCATCTCGATCCTGCGTAAGAAACGCCAACAGGTCAGCGGCCTCAGCGTGGAAGTGCAGGGGAGCCGGGCGGACCAGCACCCGAGGGTCTACACCCGGATCGAAGTACTCTACCGGGTGCGGGGCCAACATGTTGATCCGCAGGCTGTAGCGCGAGCCATCGAACTTTCCGTAACCCGTTATTGTCCGGTGATTGCAATGCTTGGCAAAGTGGCGGAGGTGACCACAAGTTACGAAGTTGAAGAAGAGACCGAACTGAAGTCGGTTCGTTAAATGTAAGGCAAGGAACGACGATGCGGGAGAAAGTGACCGTACCCGCTATACAGGCCCGAAAGTGTGGGCCTAAGATTAAGATGGTAACAGCCTATGATGCCCCTTCGGCACGCATCGCTGATAGAGCCGGAGCGGATATGATCCTGGTAGGCGATACGCTGGCGCACGTAGTCTTAGGATATGACGATACCCTCCCCGCCACAGTGGATGTAATGATTCACCATACGGCTGCTGTAGCACGAGCAAAACCTGGCGCTTTGATCGTAGGCGATATGCCCTGGCTGAGCTACCATGTCTCTGTAGAGGAGGCCGTGCGCAATGCGGGCCGCTTCATACGTGAGGGTCGGGCGGAATGCGTGAAACTTGAGGGAGGCCGCAAGCGACTGGCGGTGATAGAAGCGATCCTCGCTGCCGAGATTCCAGTGATGGGGCACCTGGGGCTTACCCCACAATCGATCCACGTCATGGGTGGCTACCGGGTCCAGGGCAAGAGGGCCGAGGCAGCCCGCGAGTTGGTGACTGATGCCCATGCACTGGTTGCTGCAGGCGTCTTTGCGATCGTTCTGGAAGGGGTGCCTGATGTACTGGCACAGATCGTGACGCAGGAAGTGCCGGTTCCAACAATTGGCATTGCAGGACCACACTGCGATGGACAGGTGCTTGTCTATCACGATGTGTTGGGTCTCTACGATGGACGGGTTCCCAAGTTTGTTCGCCAGTACGCTCACCTGGCCAATGTAGCTACCGAGGCCCTGCAGGGCTTCTTCGCCGATGTCCAGGCGGGGACATTCCCTTCGGACGCTGAGAGTTATCACATGGACGAGGAGTCTGCACGAACGCTCCGCATTCTTATGAGAAATGAGGAATGACGCTTATTTTCCGGAGCTCACATCGTTCCTTGTTGATAGCAAGCAAGCCATGAAATTACTCTAAACTTCAAAGGAGGAGAGGCATGTCAAATTACCAATCTATTCTAGTTGACCGCGATGAGCGCGTTGGGATTGTCACCCTGAATCGGCCAAATGAACTCAACGCGCTTAATTTTCAGCTTGTCAGCGAACTTGCCAATGCGCTAGAGGAGCTTGATCGCGATGAAGAGATTCGCTGCATGGTCATCACCGGTGCAGGCGAGAAAGCGTTTGCAGCCGGAGCCGACATCAAAGAAATGTCGGACAAGTCGCCTATCGATATGCTGCTCGGTGGTTTTGAGAACTGGATCCGCATTCGACGCGTCAAAAAGCCCTTGATTGCGGCGGTGGGTGGCTATGCCCTGGGTGGCGGCTGCGAACTGGCGATGCATTGTGACATGATCGTGGCATCAGAGGATGCGCGCTTTGGACAACCTGAAATCACCCTTGGGGTCATACCAGGGGCGGGGGGCACACAGCGCTTAGCACGAACGCTTGGCAAATATCGCACCATGGAGATGGTGCTGACCGGTGTGCAAGTCACCGCACAGGAAATGGCAGATCAGGGACTGGTGAATCGCGTCGTGCCGAAGGGTGAACACTTGAGGGAAGCGGTCAAACTTGCGAAAGAGGTTGCCGCTCGGGGTCCCATTGCCGTACGATTAGCGAAACAAGCAGTGCTGGCATCCTTTGAAACGACGTTAGAAGAAGGCTTAGAGATGGAACGCAAGAATTTCCTCCTGCTGTTCGCCACTGAGGACAAGCGTGAAGGTATGCAGGCATTTATCGAGAAACGCAAAGCGGACTTCAAAGGGAGATAAAGGAGATAGACGATGAGTCAAGATATTCTCGGTATTCATCATGTGACGGCGATTGCAGACGACCCGCAGCGCAATGTAGATTTCTACACCGCGGTGCTGGGTCTGCGGCTGGTGAAACTGACGGTCAACTTTGACGACCCCAGGTCCTACCACCTGTATTATGGGGATAAGCTGGGTCATCCTGGCACCCTGCTGACGTTCTTTGCCTGGCCAGGAGTCCCAAAGGGACGGCAGGGAACAGGACAAGTGACGGTGACGTCCTTCTCTATTCCTCAAGGGTCAATAGACTATTGGATCGAGCGCCTGAGCCAACAAGGCGTCTCCTTCACAGGACCCGCGTCGCGTTTTGACGAAACCGTCCTTTCCCTGCAAGACCCAGATGGGCTCGTCATCGAACTGGTCGCTCACCCGCAGGCCGAGCTGCGTCCAGCCTGGGCAGAGGGACCAGTGCCTGCTGAATATGCGATGCGGGGCCTGCACACCGTCACCTTGTCGGAGGATGGCTACGAGCGCACGGCCAAGCTCTTGACCGACACCCTGGGCTTTCGTCTCCTCGGCCAGGAAAACAACGTGTTCCGCTACGAAGTCGCTGAGGGAGGGCCGAGCGCGTATGTGGATGTGCGCTGTGCTCCGGGGCTGCGGCGCGGGCATGTGGCTAGTGGAACGGTCCATCATGTGGCCTGGCGAACACCCACTGATGAGCGCCAACAAGCCTGGCGCGGGACGCTCGCTGGTCTCGACCTCAATGTCACGCCGGTGCTGGATCGCAAGTACTTCCACTCGATTTACTTTCGCGAACCGGGAGGCATCCTGTTCGAAATCGCGACCGATCCCCCCGGCTTCACGGTGGATGAGCCCGTCGAGCAACTGGGAACCCATCTGGAGCTGCCAGCCTGGTTGGAGCCGCAGCGAGAAGAGCTGGCCCAGGTGTTGCCTGCGCTCCGCTTGCCAGCAGCAGGTACAGGTAAGTCTGCTGCCTCTTAAGTGTATGTGGCCAGCAGCAGGACCGGCACATTCCTGTGGCGAAGGAACTTTTCAGCGCCATAGAGCGCCTGCTCTCGTGTTGCCACAACGAGGAGATTGCCCTGCCCATGCCCGGTGAGTTGTTCGATGAACGCCTCCGGATCTCGAGCGGTGGCCGCAGTTTCGACGCGCAGTCCGGTCGTTGTTCGCAGGAGTTGTGCTTTCTCCTCAGGCGAGTCGGAGACAGGCTGCTCTCCCTCTGAGACGAATATCTCCTCTCCGGGACGTGGTGGCACAGCAACCAGAACGAGGGTGGCACTGAACTCCTGGGCGAGACTTGTAGCCTCGTGCAGGGCTCGTTCAGCCTCTACGCTGCCATCGAGCAGGACAATGATGGTTTGGTAAGAGGCACTGACGATAGGCCCGGAGCCAGTCTGCTCCCCCTTGGGAGGATGCAGCAGCAGCAGAGAGGTTGAGACAGAGGCAAAGACCTGTTCGGCCAGGCTCCCAAAGAGCGCGCGACCGGCAGCACTTCGTCCCTGCGTCGTGAGCGCAATCAACTGCACCTGCGGTTGGTGTTTGCTATACGAGACAATGGCTTGCTCGGCCAGGGCCGCTTCCGGGTGCCGCGTTTGTATCGTGACGCCGCTTGACTGGAGACGCCTGGCCATAGTTGCCAGATAGTCCTGCCCCCATATCTCCTCACCCTCAGACCAATTATCAGGAATCATCCGATCCCTTACCCCGGGCAAGCCGGACGGTGTACCAATTTGGAGCAAGGTCAGGATGCTCTGCCCCCGTTGCGCAAACAGGAGGGCATGAGGCAGAATAGCTTCTGCGGAAGCTGATCCATCCAGGGGAACGATCACTTGCGATTGCATAAGGATATGGTCCTTTCTATTCCATTAAACGCCTGAGTAGATACATAAAACCTTCCTTCTGGTTAAAACAAAAGCTTAAGCGCTCCAGCAAGGGCGCTCGGGTCGCAAGCACAAGGGAGCACGACAACAGGACGATCGCCGTCGTGGCGAAGATCTCACCTAGATACATGGTCCCTGGTACACCCGGCGGTCGCACCAGCACCCAGAGAACGACATTGGTGAGAGCGAGACCGACGATGACCTCGCCGCCGACTTGTTGTTGCACAAATCTGAGCACTGCCCCAACTTGCTGGGTGAACCCTGACGTCGCCAGGGTATCACGTGTTCTTTCCGATGGCTTGTGAACATCCATAGGTTTCTCCTTTCACTACTTGAACCGTCACCGACTCGACGAAAGCGCGCTTACGGGTCTTGTACAACTCTGCTCTGCGGTCCTCAAGTACGCTCATAGTCTAATTGGGGCACGTGAAGAAAAGCGTGGGAAGAGGCGTGAAAAAGAGGAGGCAAGCCTGACTCAGCAGCAGTCCCTGACGGAGCGCGAGGTGGACTCGCAAAAATCTCTTGCCAAAAGCCGCCTTAAGGACGGAGAGCCAGCTTGTCACTCACCCAGAAACTGTCTGCTCATCAGTAAGCAGACCAGGGTCGCGGGCGCGGAGAATGGCCTGCGTGCGGCTCTTGACCCCCAATTTGGAGAGGATATGGCTCACGTGCAGCTTGACCGTCCCTGGTGCCACGACCAACGCCCGTGCAATCTCCTGGTTGGAAGCCCCACCTGCCAACAACTGCAGCACCTCCAGTTCGCGCTGGCTCAGTGGATCAAGTAACGGTTGCGTCAGGACGTCCGGCCTGGTCTTCCTTGCACAGGCCTTTGAGATGCCGGGTCAGGCGTGGGGGAAGCGGCGATCGCCTGTTCTGCCGTCAGAGTTCTTCCCTCAGCCCACCTTTCGGCAAAGATCTGCTTGCCCAGGAGACCTTGCGCTTGCTCGATGTGGCGTGCGCGACTGAGACGTTCTACCAGTGGGAGCGGCGCATGACTGGCTTCGCGGTAATGTTCTGCTGCTCCCCACAGTCGCGCTGCCCATGCAGGCTCTCCCTGACCTGCGACCACATCGGCCAACTCTTCCAGACACAGGATCAGCGATCCACTGTCATGAACGGTGCGTGCGATCTCCAGGCTCTGAGTTGCCAGGGTTCGGCTCACCGTAAAGTCCTGCTCGTTTGCCGCTGCCTGCGCGAGTAAGGCGTAGATGAGCGCCTGGCCCTGCTGGTCTCCCAGTTGTTGGTGCCGCTTCAAGCCTGCTTCCAGCAAGATACGCGCACGAGCGATTGCCCCTTGTCGCAAGGCGATCTGTCCAAAGAGGCCAAGGAACCAGCCGGTTGCCCACGAGTTGTCGGCCTGAGCATGAATGGCGACTCTTTCATCCAGCAGGGCCCGTCCTTTCCTCTCATCCCCCTGGGCCAGATAGACATCTGCTAAGCGTAAGTGCATCTCCCCATATAACCAGAGATCGCCCGCCTTTTTGAAGAGGGCTGTGGCCCGTTCAAACATGTCCTGGGTCTGAGCATAGTCCCCTTGATACAAGAGTACGTATCCAAGCGCATTCAGAGCACATGCCAGCGACCAATCTTCATCTCTTGATCCGGGTATCCAGACAAACGCCATCGTTTCTTCTGCCTGCACTCGTGCCCCCAGCACGTCTCCCCTTGCCAGCAGGTAATGCACAAGCGACCAGGAAGCGAGCGCAAAGCATCGATAATCTCTCTGCTGCCGGGCGAGCGTCAGACATTCTTGTGCCCGGCTGGTATGGAGATCAATCTGCCCCAGGTGAAGGGCGATAAACGCTTCATAACAGAGCGCCTTGATGCGAGCGGAAACCGCCACATCTTGCCCGGTTTCACGTAATGCATGCTCAAGCCAGAGCATTCCCTCACTGAGACGCCCACACATATACCAGAACCATCCAAGGGAGCCTGCCAGGCGCAGTAATGGCTCCTGGTGCTGGCGTCGACCATACAGCCACAGCAAGGCGGCCCGTAGATTTTCGGAGTCACGTGTCAGACGATTCACCCACAGATGTTGCTGCTGGCCGAACAATTCCGGGTCGCCGTGCTCCGCAAGGATGAGGTAGTACATCGCATGTCTCTGCTCTATCGCCTCCACCTCTCCAGAATCCGCCAGTCTTTCCAGGGCGTATTCCCTGATCGTTTCGAGCATCAGCAGACGTGGCTCATCTCCAGCTTGGTCGCTCTGTTGCAGCAAGCTTTTGTCAAGCAGGGATGCGACCAGGTCCATGGCGGGAAGTGAGCGATCCGCCGCTGCGCTACAGACCGCTTCGGCCGCCTCAAGCGTGCAGCCTCCTACAAAGATGGCCAGGCGCCGAAAACACCGCTGCTCCTCGGCATTGAGGAGATCATAACTCCAACTGATGGTATCACGCAGGGTGTGCTGCCGGGTGGGCGCATCCTGCCTGCCACCCGTCAACACGGCAAGCCGGTGGTTGAGACGCCCCAGCAAGGTCTGGGGAGACAGCAGTTTGCTCCGCGCCGCTGCCAGCTCCAGGGAGAGGGGCAGCCCGTCCAGTTGGATACAGATCTGGGCTATAGCAGCCGCGTTGTCCTCAGAAAGGACCAATTGGGGCTTCACCATCTGGGCGCGCTGCACGAACAGGGCGACCGCCGCGTACTGTGCCAGCTCCTCATGTCCTGGCAGGTGGTGCGGGTCGGGCAAGGAGAGCGGAGGCACGGAGAACTCGTATTCGCCCTCCACGTGCAGTACCGCTCGGCTGGTCACCAGGATCTTGCTCGATGGACAGGCCAGCAGCAGTTCAACCAGCGCGGGCGCGGCTTCGAGGACCTGCTCGAAATTATCCAGCAGCAACAGGAGGTGTTTGTCCTGCAGGAACGCTTTGAGCGACTCGAAGAGAGAATACTCCTCGACATCCCGGAGACCGAGGGTCTGTGCAATACTGGGTATGACCAGGTTAAAGTCGCTGATAGGAGCAAGCTGCACCAGGCAGACGCCCTGAGGAAATATCTCGTTCAGATCCGTCGCAACTTGAATCGCCAGGCGTGTCTTGCCGATGCCGGCCGTACCGGTGAGGGTGAGGAGCCGGACCTCAGGCCGTAGAAGGAAAGCACGGATCGCTTGCTCCTGCTGTTCGCGTCCAATCAACGGCTCGAGCAGAAGAGGGAGATTCTGAAAACGCATGGGTGAGCCGGTGGCGGCTTTCTCGCCCTTAACGGGCGTCGCGGCCTGTGGGAACAGCTGAATGGGGGCAGGAGGAGCGAGCAGGTCATGCAGCCAGACTTCATCGAGCAGCACCTTCTGGTGGGCCGCACGCCAGAGCGTGCGAATCTCCTCTTCCTCACGCCCGAAAGCCCAGGCCTGCTGCTGCACTGCCAGGGTCATGAGCTCTTTGAGGTGCTCGGCTTTTGGATAACTACTGCCGGCCTCCCAGCCGGCGACGGCGCGCCGGTGGACATGCAACCGCTCAGCCAGCCCTGCCTGGGTCAGGCTGATGCGCATACGCAGGCTCAACATCAGCTGGCCGAAGGCATAGTCTCGCTCACTGTAAGAGTATCTCTTCACGAGCGATCTCCTCATCTCGCGTGACCCGGCGCAGCGAGACACTGTGTAGTGAAGTGTCGTGCTCCGTCATCTGCTGGACGGTGACATCCCCTGACTGCACCAGTATACTGATACTAGCGGGTGCTCTCTCCAAGCGGGTCGACGCCTGTCTAGGGTTGGATGGTGGGCCATGCGTAGCGCTTCCATCCAACCTCTACAATGTATCTTATACTCCCTCTTAGTCTACCTAATTTTTGCCCAAATTAGTGACATGGCGATTGAGACGCGGTGAAAAGCAGCTTCCACAATACCAGCGAGAACCTCTTGAGAGGAGGTTGGCTCTAGTCACTCACGATCCTGCTCACAGGATTGAGCTTTCAAGCCATCTGAATAGGCTTGCCGCTAATTTGGGCTAAATTTGGGTAGTCTAAACATGAAATTTAAACACCTCTATAGTATATCCCAGATACAGAATAAAGTGTTCAGCTCAATATATCTTTTTCGCCAGCACATTATATCTTTTTGGAGATCACACTCTCCCTATTCACAGCTATACTGCAAGCAAAAAGTACAAAATGTCAGCGAGATGCACTGGGACAGAGCGTAGGGTGCTACTGTCTTGATATGGAGGAGTTTGTATGAGCGTCCTGAAGATTGCGTTGCTCGGGCCGCCAGAAGTGGAGCACGGGGACCACCGGCTTACTTTTCGGCGGGGTACGACGCCATCCGCCAGCTCAAGAGGAAGCCGGCCGTGATTGGCCATTCCTTCGGCGGTATGCTTGACGTTGGATTGCTGAGTCGTTACAATAGTGGCACCGGGATTCCGTCGACTCTTTTTGAGGCCATTGCATCATGGAGGCTCATCCTTATGCAAGATCATCCCTCGTCGTCAGTATCATCTCGTTCCATGGGCGTGGTTTCTTTCCTGGTGGTTTTCTCCCAACGCTTCCTATGGCGGTGTGTGCTGCCTGCGAAGCAATAATTGGCTTAACCATCGAAATCAGTTTTATCGCGACCTTTACGCAGCGCTACTATGGGAAGTCATGAACCCCGCATTGAATGCGGGGGCTTGCAGGCAGGCCACGTGCCAACCTGTAAGCCCTGGACATGAGCAGACTCAGGCTTGCAAGAGAGCCTACGTTCTCAGGAAGTGTTTAAGTTCCTACCTCCGGGTGCGCGGCCAGCCTGGAGCTCTAGAACTGCTCAGTTAAACAGGTGTAGTGGGTGAAGCCAGTGCTGAGCAGATAGTTACCGCCTGAGAACCTTGTCGAGGCCACCTTTACCTGGGAAACCAGAGGCCTGCAAGGGCACAAGCAAAGGAACCATTCGTGTCAAAAGTCTTTGTGTTAGATGCAAACAAGCAGCCACTTCCCCCGGTGCATCCAGGGCGAGCACGAGTGCTGCTCACGCAGAGCAAAGCGGCGGTGTTTCGCCGCTACCCGTTTACGATCATTTTGAAAAGCGTGCCGCTCTCCCCAGAGGTTCATCCTCTCCGCTTGAAGATTGATCCAGGGAGTAAGACGACTGGGATCGCCCTGGTCAATGAGACGACGGGAGAAGTGGTCTTCGCGGCAGAACTTGTGCATCGGGCAGATGCCATTAAAAAAGCCCTCGACCAGCGCCGGGCCGTTCGTCGAGGACGCAGACAGCGCAACACCCGCTACAGAAAGCCCCGCTTTGCCAATCGGCGACGGCGCAAAGGGTGGCTGGCTCCCTCTCTGGAAAGCCGAGTGGTGAACGTGCTGACATGGGTCAAGCGTCTCATGCGTCTCTGCCCGATCACTGCGCTGAGCCTGGAGTTGGTCAAGTTTGATCTCCAGCAGATGGAGAATCCAGAGATCAGCGGCGTGCAGTATCAGCAAGGGACGCATTTCGGTTATGAAATCAGGCAATACCTCTTGGAAAAATGGGATCGAGCCTGTAGCTACTGTGGAAGAAAGGATGTGCCGCTGCAAGTGGAGCATATCCAGGCCAAAGCCAATGGAGGGACAGATCGGGTCAGCAACCTCTGTCTCGCCTGCAATGCCTGTAATCAGGCCAAAGGAACTCAGGATATCCGGACGTTTCTGGCCGAAAAACCTGATCTGCTTGCGCATATTCTGGCTCAGGCAAAGGCTTCCCTCAAGGATGCTGCCGTCGTCAATACAACCAGATGGGCGTTGTACGAGCGCTTACTTCCCCTGGGCCTGCCCATTGAGTGTGGGTCAGGTGGACTGACGAAGTTCAACCGAACGCAACGGGGATTGCCAAAGGAGCACTGGATTGACGCGGCTTGTGTAGGCAAGAGAACTCCTCTTCAACTCAAGGTGACAGGTGTCCTTCCTCTGCTCATCGCTGCGACCGGGCATGGCAGCAGGCAGAAGTGCAATGTCAACAAGGTCGGCTTCCCTTGCTCAAAACCCAAAGGAGCCAAAAAAGTCAAGGGCTACCAGACAGGGGATGAGATTCGGGCTGTCGTCACAACAGGCACGAAACAAGGCATCTATGTAGGACGAGTGCTCGTGCGAGCCAGTGGTTCCTTTGACATCCGAACGCGCACAGGTCGGATGAAGGGAATCAGTTATCGCTTCTGTACGCCGATCCACCGCTGCGATGGCTATAGCTACCAAAAAGGAGTGCCGTATCCACAAGAGAATCCCACCCAATCCGCATCATAAGGAACACGTCACTCCTCCCCGGATGATGAGTTTTAACGACCAAGATCGGCAATGGTTTGTCACCCTGAGCGCGAGCTTTGGGTTTGGCTCGATGGGCTGCGAGATCCTTCGCTGCGCTCAGGATGACAGTACCGATTTTGATTGTTAAAAATCATAATCACGGGAGCATCCTGGCGCGGTTCTGGTGACGACTCCCCATGGCTAGGAATTAGTCCACCACACGCAGGACGATCTTACCTCGTGTATGCCCTTTCGCCCCTTGCTCGTAGGCCTGGCGTGCCTGGGAAAGGGGCAGCACGGTGTCGATGATGGGCCGCACCTTCCCCTCATCGATCAATGCGCCAATCCGGACCAGTTGCTCCCGGTTGGGTTGCA
>Ga0209577_10004939_pt1 | contig 12473 bp, 8 predicted proteins | sample GraSoiAngelo_109_FD_185874 | JGI IMG/M metagenome (GOLD analysis project Ga0209577, IMG submission 185874) | Grasslands soil microbial communities from the Angelo Coastal Reserve, California, USA - 14_0903_12_20cm (SPAdes) (version 2) | ecosystem: Environmental > Terrestrial > Soil > Grasslands ... | reverse complement strand
GCCCGGTTTAGAGCTCCATGGTGTGAGCTCTGGCTTGCAGGGAAGCTGGGTCTGAACCTTGCGCATGTCCTGGCTTCGAGAGCGCGATGTTCAGTAACGTTGCCAAGCTTCGCCTGGCGTCAAAGTAGCGCACGGCGATCTGGCGGGCCGCGCGACAATGCCGCTCGTAATCGGCGTTGATGGCGGCGAAAGCTTCGGCCGCTTCCGCCGGAGTCGAGAAGCGAAAAATTCCTTCGCCCTGGGGCAGGAACGAACTGGGCCCGGTGTTCTCGACCACCGCCGGTTTGCCACTGGCCAGATAGCAGATCGTCCTATCGCTGATCCAGGCGTTCTGGAACTTCACGTAAGACCGCTTCGCGCAACTGAACTCGCCCCGCGAAGCCTGGATGTACGCTTGATACGATTCCGGAGTGGCGGCAACCTCGCGGGACTGCCGGATGTGCCAGCCGCGCTGCTCCAGGTCTTTCCATTCCGCCATATCCCGCTCGGTGCGCATAAACAGTGCCAGTTCTAATGGCTGGCTGGTGAGCCGCGGCAGCTCGGCAAAATCCAGGAACGCAACACGCTTGGTATTTTCGTAGGCTGCCTCGCCATCCACCACCCAATCGGAAGAATCCCAGTTCGAGATCGTCGTGAAGCTTTTGCTGGAGGGGTCAAACACATAAGGCCAGTGCTCGAGACACACGGGGGGATAAAAGTGAATCCATGGTCGCCCGCCATCCTGAAACGCTGCAACCGAGCGGCAAAGGCTTTCGCCGATGGTGAAATAGAAGTCGTGGTGCGGAACGCGGAGCTGTCCGCGGCTGATCCAAAACTGCAGCAGCCCCGGATCGATATCCACGAGCGCCGTGCGGCGGAAGTGCGTCAATAGGCCGGGGCTGATCGCGTAGTGAAAATTCAATAACAGATCCGCCCGCGCAAAGATCGCTTCCGCCTCTGCCCTCGTCATGTTGAGGTAGTCTGCCGGCGCTTCCCGCGAGGGCTCTTTGCCGTACGCCAGGTAAAGAATGCATTTGTTGGCGAGCCCATACTGCTCGATCCGCGCCCGGAACGCGGCCAGTAGAGCGGCTTCTTCTTCCGTGCGCCCCTTGCTGCGAAAGGCTTCCAGCCAATACACGTCATGTCCGAGGAGACGCAGTCCGAGAACATATTGCAGATAAACCCAGAAGTGTCCGCCTGCTAGGGGACAATTCACGACGTCGTACGCGGAAATGACAATGGTCGCCATAGCTCGACTCTAGATCAGGCCCGCCCGTTGCGCGGTTGCATAGAGATAGTCGTAGCGCGGGAGATTTTTTTCCCGCACGGTCCAATCGGGCCGCTCGCCCAGCCAGCGAAAATGGAGATAGATTTTTGCGGCATCGAGAGTCTCTCCGAAATTGGGGGGTGCGCCTTCCGGCCAGCGCGCCTGGACGTAAGCGCTCTTACATTTGCTTACCACGATCTCCGGCCAGTGTTTTCCTTCGATCAGCGCCGCCAAGTCGATTTCCCCGGCGGCGATAGCGGCCGATTCCCAGTCGACCATGAACACCGTTTGCTGGCGAACCAGTACGGTTTTGGCGTAGAACTCGCCATGAATTACCGTTGGCGGCGCTGCCACGAGAGGAGCGAACCACTCCTCGTTTTTGCATAGTCTGGTCAGCCAGGGGAAGCGCGCGTGCAGCGGGCGCGAAAACTCAAGCGTCCGTCGCGCCCAACCGCGGTAATACTGGGCGTTGTACCGCTTGAGGAATGCCCACGAGAGATTGTCGCTCGGCTTCTCGTGCGCGGCGTGGAATTGCCCAATCCAGCGAGCGGCCTGGGCCATCGCCTGCGGCTGCCGGGTGGAGCGCTTCCAAACCATATCGCTCAACCGCACACTGCCATACACGTACTCGAGGAACAACGAAACAGCACCGGTGTTGGGGTCAGTGTGTGCGCCCAGGCACTTAGGTCTGAACTCCGGCATCGGCTGGAGCAGGCGGCGATAGACCTCAGTCTCATAAGGAAGGTCGCCACGGTGTCCGTAGGAGTCGTGGCTTTGCCCCGCCTGATACTTGATAAACACCCGTCGTTTGCGGCCGTCCGGCAATTGGCAGGTGACGATCTCGTTCGGGAATGTGCTCATAAAGGGGGGCAGATCCCTGCGCAGGACTCTCACTGGCCGCGCTTGATATCCATCGCGACCCAGGGCAGCCGCGAGCCGGACGGTCAGAGTCGGCAGATCAGGCAAGAGCGAAAGCGGGGTTTTCAAATTGTGGCGGCGTCCAGTTCGTGTTCGCACGGCAGCACCGGCTCCAGGCCTTCAAACCACTGGTCCACTTCCGCCAATGCGTCCCAGGCCCAAGGCGCTCGCTCCTCGACCAGCGCGATGGCGGGCCAGATAATGCGATTGGCAATTCGCGCGTACTCGGCTGTCTCAAATAGGAAATTCAAATTTTGCGCGGACGGAAGCCACCAACCCGCACGCGACGTCTGCTCGCGATACAAGTCCAAAACCCACGACCGCTCTTGAGGCGGAAAACGCAAGAGAAAGGTTGAGAGGTCATAGCTTGCCGGTCCTACGGCGGCATGGTCCCAATCAATCAGGCGCACATGCAGCCCGTTGGCCGTGGGGATAACAAAAATGTTGATGGCCCACAAATCGCCGTGCAGCAAGGTCTCGGGGCCACCCCATGCCTCGAGTGCCTGGGCACGCTGCGGGAGTTCTCGGCGCAGGCCGTATAGGCGCTTAAACAGGCGGCTGCGCAATTCAGTATGCTGCCGCCCGGCCGGACAGGCTTCCAGCGCGTAAATAGCGTCACGGACATTCTCCTCGTAAAAGTGAATACCTAGGTCACCGCCGTGCAGCCGCACTTCTCCCAATAGCGCGTGGCGGGCGAACCGCGTGTGCAGTTGAGCAATCAGCTCGACTGCCGCCCTCACTCGTTCGCGGTTGATTTTGCGAGTATCGAGTTCGTGCTGGCCGAGGTCGTCATAGACGTGCCAGACGCAGTTGCCGCCGCGCTCGGCCACGCTCCCCAGCAGTGCTGGACCGTGTTGGCTCATGCCGACGGCAGGCAGCCATCGCTTGTCCACCAGTTCGCTGCGTTGCGCGATCTCCGGCTTCAGACGCTTGAGGACCATGGCGCGGACCTGGCCGTTGATAACGAAGCGCAGGCGGAAGACGCGCGCCGAACGCGGCTGTAACATCTGTTGCTCGATCAATCGGCCTTCTGCCGCACAGCCGCCAAGCAACTCCTCTAGCAAGCAGCGAAGTTCGCTCAAGCCAGCCTGGTCGTGACCTTCGAGTAGTTTGTCTAGGCCTGCAATCATGCTCGGCTCCGTCGGAAGGCGCTCAACGCTGCCGTAAGGGTGGGTTCGTAGCACCGCAGCAGAGCTATGGCCTTCGTCAGCTGGGTGGGAGGTACAGATTCTTGATCTGCCGTGGCCCAACTAATCTGGTTGACCAGGCGGAGGAGGTTGCCGCAGGCGGCGGCGGCCTGAATGTCAGATAAGCTCAGGTGCGGATGCTCACGTTGCAAGATGGAGCAGTAAAGGCTGAGGTCGGGACTGGCCACGCGATCGACGAACTGAGCCAAATCGGTGGCCGGCAAGCCCCAACCGGCGAATTCCCAGTCGAACACCAGTAGCGCGGGGCCGGTGAGGGTATCGCGGATGCGCAGATTCCTGATGACGAAATCGCCATGCACCAGCGAACGCGGCATTAGGTCACATATTTCTTCAATCTCGCTCCAGTGCGATTCCAGCACGTCCATGTGGGCTGCGAGGTTGCGCAACATCGCGGCATCTTCCGAGGACAATAGAGCTCGGCTGAGGCGATCGAGTAGCATGGCCTGGCAGCCGCGCAGCAATTGCCGGTGCTCATCGAGTTCGCGCTCGGGTAGAGACGACTTAAGGTCGGCTGACCCGGTGGCCAACTGTATTTCCGCCAACCAACCGCCCGCCAGCGCACGATGGTCTGGAAGCAGCGGGGAATAGCGAGAGCCGGCTGCATCTTCAAGGAAAAGCCAGCAGAACTCCCCCCCTGGCTCTTCCAGCAGGCCATAGCAAGCTAGCGCCGGCAGCCCGGTGAGCGGCAGCAGTGTCTGGTAAATCATGCGCTCGATCCGGGCTGTCGCTGTCCGGCATCTCTTGGCAATCACTCTCTCACCATGCTTGATCTGGTTAAGCCGATAAACGGCGCTGGTTCTTCTCCCTTGCAGAACCTCAAGGTGGCCTGGCTCCCAGGAACCCGGATAGACTTGAAGCCAAGCCTGCACGGCTCGATGCTCCCGCAGGCCTGCGGTCACGATTTCGGGCGTCGTTCGCTTAGGCATGGGTGTGATTTCCTGGGAGAGCCAATGGGACCGGGTGCGGCGGCACTTCTGCTCGAGCAGCCTGCTCTGCCACGGCATAGAAGTACTGCGCTAGCAGGCGGGGCGCGTCCGGCACGCCCTTGAAGCCGGGAATGCTACACATATCCACGACGTAGGGGACCCCTTCACTCTCGATAATGTCCACGCCGAACAGGTCGATACCGAATGCGCGGCCGCAGCGCACGGCAATCTCGCGTAACTCCGGCGAGAGCGTGAAGGGCTCACCGTATTTTTCTTCTTCGGTTCGGCGCGGAAACACTTTTTTGACCCCAAATAGCCGGCCGCCGATCGCATAAATCTTCCGGTCGCGCCCGTCGTTCGCGTGGTAGCGCTGTGCGAACACAGGTTCGCGCCCGCAGTTCACCTCTGCGAGCTCGGCAGGCGTCCGAATGATGCGGACCTGGTGGCCACCTGCTCCCTGATACGGCTTGACGACGAGCGGTCCTAAGTCCAGGAGCGCAAGCAACTGCTGAGGTTGCGATGCGACGTACGCGGCAGGCGTGGGCACGCCCGCGGCCTCGAGGGTCCGCGAGGCGACGATCTTGTCCTTCAGTGCCGCTGATACGGGATACGGATTCACGATGATGGCGCCCAGCTCATGAAGTGCTCCCGCCAGGCTGAGCGAGAGTCCGCTCGTGTGCCGCAAAACGTAGAGGTCGTACTCGACCCGGACTTTCGACAGATCGAGGATCCCCTCCACAGGATGGATGACCTCGACGATGGCCCCAGACTCCGCGAGCGCCTCGACCACGGCGGGCATAAGACTTGCGCTCTTTGGCGAGTAGTGTGGCAACAGGAATCCAATGCGCAATCTCTTCATAGTTCACGCTTCACAGCGGCAAATTGTTCGCACCGGGCACCTGGGTCTATCGCCACCAGCCGCCCTTTTTCGATCCGTACAATGAGGTCAGATTGCTGCAATGCGCTCAAGCGATGTGTGATCACGAACGTCGTCCGTCCTCGGGCAAGCCGTTCCAATGCTTCCAGGATGGCAGCCTCGGTCCGCATATCGACGGAACTGGTCGGCTCATCCAGGATAAGGATGGGCGCATTCTTCAAGAACGCCCGCGCAATCGATATCCGTTGGCGTTCCCCGCCAGAGAGACGCATGCCGCGTTCGCCAACCACGGTTTGGTAAGCCTGGGGCAGACCGATGATGAAATTGTGCGCATTGGCGGCCTTTGCCGCAGCTTCAATTTCTGCCTGGCTAGCGCTCGCGCGCGCATAAGCAATGTTCTCGGCGATGCTGGTTGAAAAAAGGAGCGGCTCCTGAAGAACCATCGCGAACTGGTTGCGCAGATCGGAAAGCTTGTAGTCGCGAAGGTCCACGCCATCGAGCAGGATCTGTCCTCCGGTTGGATCGTAGAACCGAGTCAGCAGATTCACGAGCGTGGTCTTTCCCGCGCCCGTGGTTCCAACGATGCCGACCGAGCACCCAGGCTTGACCTCGAAGGAGATGTCTTCGAGGACCGGCCGGGCACCATCGTAAGCAAACGACACATGCTGAAAGATCATGGCGCCGGAAGCATGGGCCAGCGGCCGAGCGTGTGGACGTTCCTCGACATCGACTGCCTCGTCCAGCAGCGCGAAAGCCCTTTCGGCGCCTACAAAGTAGGTCTGCATGCTTGCCATTTTCTTGCCAACCGTTCGCAAGGGCCCGTAGAGTTGTCCTAGATACCCCATGACCAACAGGAGACTGCCCAGCGTAAGTTTTCCCGCCTTGATGTCGTGTACTCCGATGTACAGCACGCTGGCCGTACCGAGCGCGGTTAACAAGGCCAGAACGATGCCGTAGCCGCCTTGCAGTTTTTCCTGATGAAGGCGTTCCCGCATGCCTTCCTTCGACCTCTGCATGAAGCGCTTGTGCTCGCGCTCCTCTTGTCCGAATGCCCTTACCACGCGAACCGAACCCAACACTTCCTGCACCACCGATAAGGCGGAGCTTTCGATGTTCCGCACTTTGCGCGATTGGCTGCGCATCCATCGCCGGTAAGAACCGGAAGCCCACAAAACAAATGGCGCAATGGCCACTCCGACCAGGGCGAACTTCCAACTGATGCGCGCCGTAACGAAGATCATCGCTATCAGGGTGATAGCGGAGGAGAAGAACGGCACGATACCGACCACGACGATGTTTTGTAGTGCGGTGGCGTCATATTGAATGCGATAAATGGAATCTGCCGTGCCCTGGTTGTCGTGGTACGACAACGATAGCCGCTGCAGGTGCCGGAAGAGTTTGGCGCGAAATTCCCGCAGCATCTTCTCTCCCGTGTAGGCGGTGAGAAACGAGGAGGTGAATTCGCGGAGTTGACCCACCAGGGCAACAGCTATGAGCAGGCCAAGCGCCAGGACCAGCAGATTGGCCTCCGATCCCCGGATCGTCGCGGGCAGCCAGCCGAGAAAATGCGGCAGTGGACGCGACCCGATGACGTTATCCACCACGATCTTGAGCGGCAATGGCGTCAGCAGCGCCAGCGGAGTCCCCAGCAAGCTGAACAGGAGCAGCGCCGCCAGGTAGCCGGAGTAGGGCCGCATCTCCCGCCATAGCCGCCAAGTATTGGAACGTAAGCGATTCATCCCCGATGCCGGTAGTCCTTATGTGCTCTCAAACTCGGCTCAACCGCGCCGAAATAGGTATTTGACCGATAGCTGAACCGTCCTCGCCCCCCCTGCCGAATTAGCACGGCCAAAGAAGGGCGAACTCAAGACTCCAACAATGCCGTTGACATTGGTGTGATTGATCACATTGAAAGCATCCACAGTGAATTCCAGGTTGTTGCGTTTGCGTTTTGAGGCGGGCTCGCCACCCCAAAGGCGCGCGACATTAAACGTCTTCCCAAAGCGCACATCGAGTTCGACAGTTCCCGGTCCGCGGCCGGTGTTGCGAGTCACGCCAGGGGGGCGGTCCGTCGCCACCGTATCGCCGTTGTTGTCGAATCCCGTGGTGATGTCGAAAGGCGCTCCGCTCGTCACCGAGAGCAGCAATCCTAGGTGAAAGGCTTGCGGCAGCGCCACCGCTCCCATCAGGTTGAGGCGATGTCTCCAATCAAAATCCGCCGGCCCGATCTCCGGTCGCAGGTCGTAATTGTTGGCTGGAAGGGCAAAGGTGCCGGACGTGTCGTTGATGTTCTTAGAAAAAATGTACTGAACATAGGGCTCAAAGAACTTGCCGAATTGCCCGCGAAACGTGGCCGTCACAGCGTGACTCCGCTCAAAAGCCGTCGACTCGACCTGGTTAATGTTCACGAAACTCGGATCCGGACGCAGTCCTGTCTCGGGCAGCGGCGCATTGATATTGCGCGAGCGGAAAAGATGCGTGCCATGTAGAAACGCGTATTCCACTGTGAGTGAGTTATTATGCCAAAGCTCATGCTCAACCCCAATGCTGGTCTGCGACAGGTAGGGGGGCCGTATATCCGGCGCCACTCGTATGACGCTCGGGGGAAGCGAACTTGCCTCGCCGGCTGCGAATGGGTTGGGAAAAGAGGGGTTTGAGAATACCAATTCGCGCAGCCGAGTGCCGTCGTAAAGCAGCGATCGCTGCCTAGCCGATACCGGAAAGTTGTCGTAGAAAATTCCGCCTCCGCCGCGAATGACGGTCTTCCGGTTTTTGCCCGGAGCGAAGGCAAACGCAAGCCGGGGAGCGAAGTTGGCACGCTCGTCGATGGTAGATTGCCAGTCATATCGCAGACCGAACGTCAGCGTCAGCTGCGGCGATACTTGCAGCTCGTCCTGAACAAATCCATTGGCGACGCGGGCAGCGAATTCGACATTCGGATTACCTTCCACAGTCCTGAACACAAATGGACTGCCCGCGGCGTATTGCCCCAGGCTGGCAAACTCAAAGGTCCCGCCAAAATTCGAGGCATCGAATGCATCGATCAGATCTGCGCGGAATCTGGCGCCAAAGGTAATCGCATGCTTATTGTGGGCGTAGTAGACGGTGTCTTGAAGATCGAACTGCCGTCTCTCATCGCGGGTGAAGGTTTGAGACGGCCCGGCGTTAAAAGCCTGGTTGACGATAATGGCTGGCGCTACCGCCGAGTTCCCCGTGTGCTCGTTGTCGTTGGAGAAACTGAACCGCAAATCATTGCGCCAGTTCGCCGGAATTATCGCGCTATAGTCCAGCATTACTCTGTGTCTGTGACGCCCGTCATTGACTCCCTGTTCAGGTAGATTGAAACCTCCCACGTCCTTATTATGGTAAGAGTGGTCGTTGAAGTTGTAGGTCCCGTAGAGGGTGTGAAGGGGGCTGACCCACCACTGCAGACGCGCGAAGACATTATCGCGATGCTGTGTCGTGGGCACGTTTTCCAAAACGGGACCAGTCAAGGTTACGGCATTGACGACCGCGCTTTGGTTGAGCATGGAGCGCTCGGCGGCGATATAGAAAGAGGAAGAGTTACCCGGGAGCGCCCCGCCCAGGTTGGCCTGCAGTAATCTTCGGTCCAGATCCGGCGCGAGTCTCGCAAACGCATTCCGAGCGTCAAACAGAGAGTTCCTGGCATACATTGCAAAACCGCCATCGTAACGCTTCTTGTGGCCATGTTCGGTGGTAACTTCAACCTTTGCTTTCCCGGGGTGCTGGAACAGGGCGGAATAAGGATTGCGGTCGATCCTGATCTTTCTGATGGCCGACGCAGGCAGATCAACAGCTGATCCTTCGACTCCATCGATGATGATCGACGGCCCTTCTGCACCTTGCGCAGCGGGTGAAACGAATTTCTGGATCAGCGGCGTTACGTCTTCCGAGAGTGTAGGGAGCTGGCGCAGCAGATTGTCATCGACTCTTGCTGTGGCAGCGTCGCTGTCGGAAGTCGAAGGCGCCTCATCGGCGGCATCTGCGTCGACCGTGATTTGTTGCTTCATGGCTCCAATCTTGAGTTTAATTTTTAGTGGCTTCAATGCTTGCCCGTCGGCTACGAGACTCTTTTCATACGGCTCGAAACCGCTCATTTCAATTTTCAGAACGTAGTTACCTGGAGACACTTCTGGGAAACTGAAATTTCCGTTCTCGTCGGAAACCGTTTCTTGTATGTGGTGTGTGTCCCCGCGAACCAGGGTGACTTTCACTCCCGAAATTGCCGCCCCGTTGCCGTCTTCGACAACGCCAGTTACAGTCACGCTCGCTTGGCCGCGCATCTGCCCGAAGACAGGCGACGACAAGACCAGCGCAACCAGCAGCGCGTTTACGGCTGAATGAAAACGGAGCATCGGGTTATCCAGCCTTCCGGCTAACCCTCGTTTCGGCCACCGCTGGTCCACGTTCAAGGACGGTTGCGCAGGGCGCTCCAAACCTGGCGTGGGCTGCTGCCGCTATCGCTGCGTTTTCATGGGTAGGAACCACGGCAAGTTTGCTGGCACGCTCTTCCATCCGAACAGGCATCAGCAAAGCGCCGGTTGCGGCTGCACATTCCTGAACTACGCGTGCCGCAACCGCCACTGCCATAGAGGCGAGAATGACAGCGCCCGCCCAGGCTCCATCCCGCGCCGCGGCGGCCGCAAGGCTACAAAGTAATAGACCCAGCACCATGGCCACGGTCGACGGTTTGGGCCACACACGAAATCTCACTAACTGCCGGTCCATGCCGTGTTCTTCCACAGCCATCCGCAGCCGGGCAGCTCCGAGCATGTTGGGCCGAACCTCGAGGTCCCAATGATCAAACTCTCCCCCTCGAACGACGCACGCTCCCTCAGCTCGCAACTTTGACTCAATCGATTGCAGTCTGTCACTCGAGGCCTGCCAGCGCTCGCTCCAAATTCGGAAGCTGCGCGGACAGGGGAATGCCGGAAGGAAGGGTCCGCGGCGCCGCCACAGCGTCAGTCCGCAGCACAGGCGCCCGTACAGGCGGGCCGCCGGCTGGAGCAGGTGCAGAAACGCGATCAAGCAGCGCATGCCCATCCGAGCAAGTCCGGATCGAGATACGTCCGCGATTCTGATTTGGGCGGCGTTCCAGCAGGATTGGAAGACTGGAATCCCAGCTGCCACCAGAAGCAAGGGAAGCGCAAGCAGCAAAGGCCTCCAAAGCGCCCCAACGCCCGCTAGTGCAGCTAGACCGGGAACCAGCAAGTACCACTCGGGCATCAGGGGTAGCGCTGAAAGCGTGTTGTGCGCCGGCTGGTAAATCGATTGGAAGGGCGCGCTGCCCCACACCCCCTGATAAATCCGCGCCCTACGCCACAAGCTGCGCCCATTTCCGTCGCCGTAGACTCGTCCCGCCCAGCTCACGTGGCCGGCTGTGTTGTATTTATCCGGCCACTTCGCTTCCAGCAGCCCTTCGGCTTTGCCGTATCCTCGTTGCTGTTTCCAATAGGTCCGCACCGAGCCGCGTCGGTGATGCCAGACCATGGCGCCCGGGCAAAAGCCCAATTTTCGACCACTTTGCTTCAGGCGCCAGCACAAATCTACATCATCGCCAGCGACGCGGAACTGAGGGTCGAATCCGCCGATGGTCGCCAAGTCAGCTTTGCGGAATGCCATGTTGCATCCCGGAATGTGCTCCGCCTCGCAGTCTGAAATGAGAACGTGCACCGGACCTCCAGGCGCCTTGGCGATCGACGCCGCCAGCAGCCCATCATTGGGAGGCGCGATGTTCGGTCCTCCCACTGCCGCGTAATCGGTGCTCATGAACATGGAAGCGAGATACGACAACCACTGAGGATCGGGGTAAGCGTCATCATCGATATAGGCGACAATTTCCCCATTGGCGGCTTCCAGACCCGTGTTGCGCGCGCGGCTCAGTCCACGATTGGGTGTGCTAATCACGCGAAACCCATACTCTCGCGCAATGGCCGCTGACCCATCGGTCGAACCGTCGTCAACCACGATCACTTCAAAGTTCGGGTATTCGAGCTTTCTCAAACCTTCGCAGCATTCACGAATGGTGCGGGCACCGTTATAAGTGCAGATCACAACCGAGATGAAGGGCCGGCGTATTTCCGGTGCAAACGGAGTCTTACGGAATCGATCGCGCACGGCTGCTAGAGCCGGCTTTGGCGACCGGTCGCGACCTGTGAGGCCGAACGCCCAGTCCTCCGCCTCCGCCCCACCTCGGAACCATTCATCGGTCCAGGAATAGATGAAGACGCCGGCACATCCCTCCCGAAACGCGGTTCGAATCTGCCAGTCGAGTACACGTGCCTGGGTGTGTTGGCCGTTGCGATAGCTGTCCAGGCCGATCTCGCCCATGACCAGGGGAACCTCACCCGCGATATTCTGCAATCGGGCGAGATACGCCGCGAGCCTCTCCCGTGATTCAAGGTAGACGTTGAAGCAGAGGAAGTCCAAAAACGGCAGCTGCAGATATTCCGTCGAAGGATAGTTAACGTAGGTGACCGTGCCCCCGGGATCCTCGGCTTTTACGGCACGGTAGAGTTTCTCCAGATATCGCTCGATTTTGCGGCGGCCATGCCAGCGCACGATCGAGGCCGGAATCTCGTTGCCGAGTGAATAGGCCAGAAGGGCCGGGTGTCTGGAGCAGTCGCGCACTTTGGCCCGCAACGTCTCGGGAACGTCTGGTGCGCCTTTCTTGTCCGTTAAAAAGCCGACATATTGATCGGCAGCAAGGTCGAGCATCACACGCAGCCCGTACCGGTGAGCTGTGTTAAGCAATGAAACGGGCGGCGTATTGTAAACCCGGACGGCGTTGATGCCATTGGCGGCCATGAGCGCGAAATCGCGATCGATTTTTTCTTGATCGTGATATTGGTTTCCGCTGGCGTCGGGACGAAACGTTCCGTACGTGACGCCACGCACATATAACTTCTCATCTCCGACCCAAATAAATTTGCCCCGCACCTGCGGGCGCATGGCTGCAGCAATCGATGGGGAGAATGGGAAGTCGACTCGCTCTGCCACGAGTACTCCTGTTGACTTCGAAAAAATAGAATGCGAAAACCCTGGCCCTTAGCTCTGACCTGGCTCAGCCTGTAAGACAGAAGCGATTCGACTCCAGCCCGGGCCAGACGGGGTTCGGAATGTGACATACGTTAACTGGGGGGGTAACGTGGGGGCTACAGAAGACGATGCCATCCACTGCATGTAGCTCCGCTTTTTCAGTCCCAATTCCGACAGCATGACGTGCCCACCCGCGCTCACGTCGGGGGGCACAATGCATCGCAGTTCAGCATCCCGAC
>Ga0209577_10004938_pt1 | contig 12476 bp, 15 predicted proteins | sample GraSoiAngelo_109_FD_185874 | JGI IMG/M metagenome (GOLD analysis project Ga0209577, IMG submission 185874) | Grasslands soil microbial communities from the Angelo Coastal Reserve, California, USA - 14_0903_12_20cm (SPAdes) (version 2) | ecosystem: Environmental > Terrestrial > Soil > Grasslands... | reverse complement strand
GGTATATCTTGCCGCTTACGCTCAACGCTTGAGCGCCACGGGTTTAACGTTTTACGATGATGACGTGATTCGGTTCTTTTCTCCTCACGCTCACGGCAAGAGCGTGATTATGTTGGTAGCGGTAGGCGAAAACGCCAAATCAGTGCTCTAGACGCGTGGGAAAGAAAATATGGGAGATAGACTTTTTCAAGGACTACAATCACATCAGGTCAGGGAACTATCGGGAATGGTGAAGGCCCGAGAGGCGTTTGTTGATGGACATCGCAGTGACCGAGCGCGCCATAAAACGTCCGGCTTGCCCAGTGGCCCCCGGTGGCGACTTCTCGGCCGTCTACACCAACACGTTCGGTTTCCGGGCAACCAATGTCACGTTGCAGAATGTTGGGCGCACTGTTTCCCACGTGAAGATTTATCTTCCGCTGGGCAGCAGCGAGGGTGATTACGAGATTCGGGTTTTGGCGCCAGGGGAAAAGGTACTGTTCACCGCGAACGGAGTGGCGAGCGTCCAACAAGAGATTATGCCCCTTAATAACCCTTAATGTCGAAGCAAATATGTCGTTTGCGAGTCGTGGTATGGTCAAAAATCTCAAACGCATTGAAAAGGCTTGTTTTGCCGGGCTCGCGATTTCCTCGCACAGCTGGTTTCTGAAACGTCAAGAGCATGTACAATTCGAGTTCGACGATCAAGTTTGGGGAGGCTCTGGAATGCTTTGGGCGCGGCTGCTCGCCTATGTCACCGGAACAGTCGATCAAGGACTCCTGTTGCGAAACGAATATCTAGCTGCGGTTGTGTCAGGTAGACGAGAAATCGTCGTGCTGTACGAAAGATGAAGGAGGACCCTTCGGAGCCGCCTTGTAGGAGGAGGCTTCAAACTGCCCTAAGCTGCTTCGGTCCAAAGGCCGCGGTGGTGAACGTAAAAAGGCGAGTGTCGGATGGCGGGGATGGACTAACGAATATCTCTACGACGTTCTCGGGCTGAGCGCCTTCATAAACGAGCACGCGGGAGAAGGGGACCGCAACGGACGTTGATCGCTTCGGTTTACCTCGAACTAAACCGGTCATCGCAATTGCGGTCATCCCTTGAACCGAAGCAAATCAGAACATCGCTCCCCGCAAGGGGAAAGTGCATCGCAAGATGCACACATGGCGGTGCGGACAACAGATGAGGGAGAAAGCTAATGCCGCTCTGTAATGGAGCGGATATCGGTTGCGTCAGCCACATCGACAACATCACCGAACGCGAAAGCGGGCTGACTTCCCTTTATGGTGCTTCACACGAGAGAACTTGACTAATCGGCTCATGAGGCAAGGCAGATGACGACAGCGCAAGCTGTTGGTGCGGTCTCACACGAGGCGGCGGAATGGTACGCCATTCATTGCAAATGTCCGGTCGCGCGACGCGATCGCCCAATTGGTCGTCTTCGAATCGGAATCCAGGCAACGGCCTGGTAGACTACTCATATCTCAGGGCCACCATCGGATCGACGCGCATCGCGCGGCGCGCGGGAACGTACGATGCGAAGAGCGCGACAACAGAAAGAAGCGCGGCCACCGCGACAAATGTCAACGGGTCAGTGGCCTTGATCCCAAACAGCAGAGACGACATCAGGCGCGCAACCGCAAGCGACGCGACAATACCGATGGCAACGCCGAGAACGGCGAGGCGCACACCTTCCCCTAGGACCAAGCGCAGAACGTCACGGCGTTGTGCACCCAGCGCCACGCGAACGCCGATCTCCTGCGTTCGGCGAGCCACGGAGTATGAAAGAAGGCCGTAGAGCCCCACAGCAGCTAGCGTCAATGCGACCGCCGCAAACACCCCGGCAAGAAGGAACAGGAAGCGTTTCTGGGCCGTCAAGCCGCCAAGGGCTTCCTCGAAAGTGGAGAATTCCACCGGGATATTCGGATCGAGCTCGTGAAAAATCGCTCGCGCCGGAGGGACGATAGCGCTGCTCGGTAATGCTGTGCGCAGAACAATCGCCGGCGAACCGTTGCCCATCCCGCGCTGGCGATAATCTACATAAACCATCGGAGACATCGGCTTATCCAATCCTTCCGCGCGAACGTCACCGACAACTCCGATAATCGTGAGCGGTTTCAGGATACCGTCCATGTTGCTGAAGTCGATGACCTGGCCAACAGGATTTTGATTTGGCCACTTCTCGCGGGCCAGGTTTTGGCTAATCAGTGCAACGTTGGGAGCGTCGGGTCCATCCTGCGCGTCGAACATTCGCCCCTGGATCAGCGGAATTCCTGTCGTGCGGAAAAATCCCGCGCTCGCGACAGCGCGATCGGCTTCCCCAGTCTGCTTCGTATTCTGGGCCATGCGTAAGCGCTGATCAAAGTTCGTAGGCGCCGGATGGCCGTTGAGAATCAAGAATATTCCATCATTAAACCCGTCGGCGTCCGCTACGGGGAGCGCTCCTGCTACTCCGGCCGATTCGACTCCGGGAATCGCTCGCACTCGCTCCAGCGCGTTGTCGAGGAATTGAGTCTGCCGCGCGACTTCCGCCTGTCTCTGCTGAGGCGTCAGGTCGTCTGGCGGCTGAGGCAGCGAGAACTTCAAGACCTGCAAATTTTCCCCGCTGAAGCCCGGGGTTACTGAGATTAACCGCAGAAAACTCCTGCCCAAGAGGCCAGCGCTGACGAGCAACATTAACGTAGCGGCAATCTCGCCAATCACCAGCGAACTCCGAGCTTTCTGGCTTGGGCTGCTGTAACCGCGTGCACCGGCACTCAACGCGTCTCCCAGGTCTACTTTGCCGGCACTCCAGGCAGCAAACGGTCCGAGGCCTACCACAACGGCCCATGTCGCAGCCAGCGTAAACAAAAGGACGGTTCCGTTGATGGAGATGTTCTGCTGCCGCGGCAAGCTTGCCGGAAGGATCGCAGGAAGCAATTGCGTCGTCCACGCGCCCAGCAGGGTTCCCAGCGCTCCGCCGGCAAGGGCCAAGGCCAGCGATTCCGCCAGCAACTGTTGGACGAGCCGTCCGCGGCCAGCGCCCAAGGCCGCGCGAACGGCCAATTCCTTGCGCCGCGCGGACGTGCGCGCAAGCAACAGTCCAGCGACGTTCGCGCAGGCGACCAGGAACAAGAGGATGACCGCGCCGAAAAGAGCGATCAGAGCCACGCGGACATTTTCGACGACGAAGTCGGCGAGCGGAATTGCCGTAGCATCACTCAGGAAATAATCAGAGATTTCGTTTTTCCCATACTCAGCGTGAATCCGGCGGGCAATCGTGTCCAGGTCTGTGCGAGCCTGTTCAACGCTCACGCCGTCGCGAAGACGCGCGATGCCTTCGCTGTTGTGAGACGAGCGGCTGTCAGACCATCCGTAGGGTTCGCGGGGCACCCAGACAGCTACATTTGCGCCGGCGAAATCGAAACCCCGCGGCATAACGCCAACGACGGAATACGTCTGCCCTTCCGTGGACAGATGCACGCGCGAGAAGTCAGACGCGCCTCCAAGATACTGTTGCCAATACCCATAACTAACGATCATCGCAGGCGTACCGTGAACGCGCATCTCGTCGGCAGAGAATTCACGGCCTCGAAACGGCTCCACGCCCAGCACCTTGAAAAAATCCTGAGAAACGAGGGCGATGTTCACGCGCACAGGCTCGCTGCCGCCAGAGACTGAATCCGGCGCGGTGAAAAACGTAGCGAGACCCTGGAGCGTGTGATTCTGCGAACGAAAATCCTGGAAGTTCGGATCCGCCAAACGCACTCGACGGCCGTTTGCTTCCTTTTCCCATACGGTCACGATTCGTTGTGGATTGGGATAGGGAAGCGGGCGAAGCAAGACAGCGTCAACTACAGAAAAAATTGCGGTAGAGGCGCCGATGCCGAGCGCGAGCGTCAGCACAGCAACCATGGTGAAGCCGGGAGATTTGCGCAGCATGCGCGCGGCATAACGCAAATCCTGCCATAGCGTAGTCATACCGCTTCCTCCCGTTGGCCTACGAGGGACACCCGAGCACGTTTCTGCCCTTGATCTTTGTACCCCGATCTGTATGTCAATCCTCAGCTTACAACGACCCGACCTGACGCTCCTTCGTCCGATTCTGGAATGGCGCGTCCGTAATCGAACACTTTAATCGCAAGCAGCTCGGCGAGCAATTGGACGGCGTAATCGGAAAGTTGCTTGGCGGCGGCGTCGCGCGAGCAGGTGAGGGATCGGGTCGGCATCAACTGGATGCCGCCTAACGCCCTTGTGTTGACTGGTCTGGCCACCTTCCGGGTGGCCACTCGGAGGTCATCCTTGGACCGAATTTTCCAGTGGTCACCTGCACGTATAGTCGCGTACTCGTAGAAGTGGCCGGCCCGATTCCGCGACGGATTTCAAGTCTAGGAGAACGCTGTTTACCAGGCAGTGGCCAATTGCGCTAACTGCGAAAAGATATTTCCTGGCTGATAGAATCAAAGGGGTCACGAGGCCGATGGTGGAAATCGCAAAAGACGAGGAATTTACTCGAGATTGGGATTGGTACGCCTTCGACGATGAAGGCAATATAGGCCACTTTACGACCGCTGGGTTGCGTGCACTCCCCAAGGCAGTGAAGCATGATAAAGAGGCCGCCGAGCGCCAACGTCTAGCCCGATATTTCTTTGAGGAGGCCAGCGATAGCGGTGGTTATTCTGTTCGTGACGGAGCCGAAGCCGATGCCGGTGGATGGCAACGGCGGCAACGGCAAGGAGCCGAAAGATATCTAAAGGACTTTGCTAAAATGGGGAGCAAATGGATTTTCAATACAACACGGAGATGCGGCACGGTCACGGAGCCAAGTATTACCTCGTGGCAAAACCGGAATGTCCCTTGCGCGTGACCGACCTTCCCCCGGATTGTGCCGCCGATTGAACCAGAGTCAGGAAGAGTTCCCAGATCATCCCGCTTCAGGGACAAAGGCCGTTCCTGATCGCGTATCTCCTGCCAGAGTCCGCTACAACGCACGATTCGAAAATTTGAGTAGCATGATCGCCGTCTTTTTGGAAGGGAAGGCGGTGATTGAGGCCCAGTTTTTCTTGGCCGAAAGACAAGCCTGCAACCACCGCCGCCATAGACGGTGGTCATTCTACACAGCCTTGCCATTATCGTCGAGCTTCTTTGTGCCCGAGCCGCGGGCGCGCCTTCCGTGGAAGAAGAGCTGCGGCCTCGATTCTGTACCCGATGTGGGCAGGAACGGGATCGACGCCGACGTGGTCGGCCAGATCAGTGCGATTGTAAGGCGGGCTGCAGAGTCAGCCCGCAGCGGAGTACCCAAGTTTCCGGTGACACGGCAAGGGCCAACGGGGCTAAAATGCCTTTCCACGGAAGCGGGTCGCATCGGGCGGAAACGATCCACAGGACAACGTCACTATCAGACGTGTAGCCCTGCTATGCGCTAATGATGAAGGAAAGGAGACACAGCGTGGCGGATTCTTCTCTTTCGGGCATCGATGTTTCCTCGAGTCAGGGACTGGTTAACTGGGCTGCGATACCGAACCAGAATCTGTCCTTTGCCTTCCTACGGGCGACGCTCGGTGCGCATACGGCAGACCAACAGTTCGCTCACAACTGGGCGCGCATTGGCAGCGCTGGGCTGCTGCGCGGGGCTTACCATTTTTTCTGGCCGCTGTCCGCGGCACCAGATCAAGCAGACAATCTCATTGGGGTCGTTGGCAGCCTGGTTCCTGGGGATCTGCCTCCCGCGCTCGACCTGGAGGAGGCTTACCTCAAAAAAGATCCTCAGCTGGACGTTTGGACAACGATCGCGCCTGAGAATCGCTTGCCCAGGATTCTCGCCTGGCTGACGCGCGTGGAAGATGCCTTGGGCGCAAGGCCGATCATCTATTCCCGCCAAAATTTCCTCGAAACTCTGCTAGGTCCAAGCTTGCAGCACTTGGCAGCATATCCGCTTTGGATCGCCCACTATACCGAGGCAAACGAGCCTGATTTCCCGAGTAATTGGCCGCAATGGACGTTCTGGCAATACACCGACAAGGGCAGTGTGGAAGGAATCAAAGGATACGTTGACCAAGATAGGTTCAATGGCTCTCTCGACGACCTCAAGGCTTTGGGCAAGAGCTGAGTGCACGGTGTGCGACTAACGGTGAACCTGCACAGCGAAGGATTCTACTTGAAATTTTTTAACACATACGAGCCAACGCCCGTCGTTGAGTTCGGCACCAAAGGGCGCGAAATGAAATCCAATTTGACCAAAATTCCCGAACGGCCGGTCCTGCTGCCGCGAGACGCGAATGGGCCAGATGAATGCTCGGTAGATCGTGACTCCGAGAACCCAGAGTGCACTGTAGATAAATGCGCGAAGCATGCGGATTGTCTCAAAGACCTGGCGAGGGACCCTGCAAGGGCATCGCGCGCGATCTGCAAGGCAGTATCGGCCTGCGATTTTTCCTCGCGGCGTCCATGACGCCGGGAGGAGACGTAGTGCCGTTCGACTTCCAGCCCACGCTGGGTGGCTTGGATATCAACGGGAACCCTCTCTACCCAGCTACCAGGATTATCGACTCCGAGCACTTAGCGTCATGTTCCTGCGAGGGAGTTTCGAACATTCAGTATGGAGTCGTATTCCTCTTGGGATTTCGTTGATGGCCGATGGAGGAAAGGTTGCGTTAACGCGTGGCACCTGGGATCCAATCCCTGGTTACACAGTTTCGTCGCCAGCTTGACGCCGCGCGCTGGAGGTTTCTCTCTGGTGTTTTTGCTGTTTGCCTGGGGATGGAAGGAAGGGAACGCACACCATATCGAACGTGAACACCAGCTTGCTAGGCGGATCAGCACGGCCGTCACTCTACTGAGGGCTGGGCGTCTGAAGCGGCTCCAGAAGGTCGTTTAGGGAAGTGGAGCGGTGCGAAATGCGTTTTTGCTAGGAGTCCATGTGGCGAAGAACATCGTAATCTGCTGCGACGGAACGGGTAACGAATTCGGAGACCATAACTTGAATGTAGTCAAACTCTACGGCACGTTAATCGTCGATGGGCGTCAACAGGTCGCCTACTACCATCCTGGCGTTGGCACCATGGGCGCTCCCACCGCCAGCAACCGCATCAGTAAAGCATGGTCCATCGTAATGGGATTGGCGTTTGGGGCCGGTTTGCTAGCGAACGTTGGCGATGCGTACCGCTATTTGATGGACGTATTTGAGGATGGAGACCGAGTGTTCCTGTTTGGCTTTAGCCGCGGGGCGTATACAGTTCGTGCGCTCGCAGGTGTGCTGCACATGTTCGGCCTTCTCTGCCCGGGAAATGACGGCCTCATTCCCTACATCACTCAGATGTATGCCAGGAAAACGCGGCAAGCCGCGGGAATGAAACACACCTTTGACGTGGTAGAGGAGTTTAAGAAAACATTTGGCCGTCATTGTCCCCTTCACTTTGTAGGAGTATGGGACACGGTCAGCTCCGTGGGATGGATTTGGGATCCGCTGAAGTTGCCATACACGGGACAAAATCCCGACATGCTGATTGGCCGCCATGCGGTTTCGATCGATGAGCGGCGCTGCTATTTTCGAAATAATCTGTGGGGGCCCCCGCTAGAGAAGCAGGACATCAAGCAGGTCTGGTTTGCCGGAGTCCATTCGGATATTGGAGGATCCTATGCATATAGCGAGAGTGGATTGTCGCCGATCACGCTAGAGTGGATGCTTTTTGAAGCACGCTCGTTCGGATTGCTAGTGGATGCGCAGAAGGCCGAGGCAGCGCTTGGTGCGGTGAACCCGCCGCCACCAGTGCCACCCGATCCGCGGCAGAAAATCCATAACTCACTCATGTTCTGGTGGTGGCAGCTCGAGTTCCTTCCGCACTCCTACTACGACCACGTAGCAAAAAAGCCGCGGTGGCGAATCCCTTTAGGAGCGCGACGCTTCATCCCCTGATGGCTCGGTGTTGCATTCCACGGTGGGCGAAAAGTGTGGGCTAGACTCAAGTTACAGGCCCCCGAATCTTCCCAAAAATCCAGGGCAAGAGATTAGAAACCCGTGCTTGTTCGGGTGATGCTGAGGTGCACTCAAGATAAACTCCACTTTCACTGTAAAGTACACAAATCAACTGGGTTGGATAATTGGCAGGAGTAGGAAGATGACCTAGGCGAGGTCCTTCTCTCTGCTGAATCCAGGACGGAGATCAGGAGGATGAACTCAGTTGGGATGAGCTCCAAGAGATTCAAAGCGAAATCAGCATTGAGCGCCTACGGCCAGGTCTTCCTCCATTGCGTCGTTGTTGTGGCAGTACTAGCCGTCGGCTGCATCAACAATAAAGACGGCCGGAAACTAGATGTTTGCGCAAGATTTTTCCAAGAAAGAGTTGCGCGCGGTCTGGGCTATTCCTTAGAAAATAGCCTTAAAACCGTTTACTTTCAGTGGCCGCGTTGCGGCCATTTTCATGGTTCGCTTGTGACGCCGCAGGCGGCATGACCTATTCATATCTCAGCGCCACCATGGGATCGACCTTCATCGCGCGGCGTGCGGGGATGCAGCAGGCGAGCAGCGCGACGATGGTTAGAATCGCGGCCACCGCGACGAACGTTAACGGATCATAGGGCGAGACGCCGAAAATCATGCTGCTGATGAGTCGGGTGGCGCCAAAAGTGGCGACGACGCCAAACGCTACGCCGATTAAAGTGAGTGTGATTCCCTGTCGGAGGACCATGCCAAGTACGTTCGTTGGTTTTGCGCCGAGCGCCATGCGAATGCCGATTTCGTGCGTTCTGCGCGTCACGGCATAGGCGATCGTGCCGTAGAGGCCGATCATCGCGAGGAGCAGTGCGAGCAAGCCAAAAATCGTCGTGAGGCGGGCGAACAAGCGCTGGAAGGAAAGGGCCTCACTGGTTTCTTCTGCTTGCGTCTTTAGGGCGATGAGCGGCAGGGATGCACCTGTTTGATGTACTGCGTTGCGCAATTCAGAAACAATGGTTGCGGGAGGGCCCTCGGCGCGGACCTCGAAGAACATTTGGCCAAGTGTTTTCGGGGACTGCGCATAGGACGCGTAGCCCTTGGGGTGGAGGCCTGGGTTCACGTCGGTGAGTTCGGCGGGCCGGACGACTCCGACGATCTCATAGGAGTTTGCGGGGTCGTATTTCGAACTCAGGCTAAAACGGTGGCCGATGGGGTTTTCCCATGGAAAATATTTTTTCGTGAAAGTCTCGTCGACCACGGCGACCTTGGGAGAAGCTGCGGTGTCCGTGCGTTGGATGCCGCGGCCAAGAACGAGGAGTTCTTATTTGACCAGCCGGAGAACGGCGCGTTTTCGATCAGGGTTGCGGCGCGGACTCCGGGAAGAGCCTGGACACGATCTAGCAACTGCGTATAAAGATTCACGAGCCGGGCGTCGTGATAGCCGGCGCGGGTGGGATTGAGGCCGAATGTGAGGAGATTGCGCTGGTCGAATCCGAAATTATAACTCTCAAAATTGGCGAGCGTGCGCACGAAAAGGCCGGCACCAATCATGAGCACCACCGACGCAGCGACTTGCACGACGATGAGCGATTCGCCGAGGCGATGCTTGTTGCGTGGATCCGAAACGGACACGTTGTCCTTCATGGCGGACAGGAGGTCGGCTTTCGATGCGCGCAGGGCAGGGGCGAGGCCAAACAGAATTCCGACGAGCATCGCGACCAAAAACGTGAAGAAAAGAACACGTGAGTCCGTGCCGGCATCGAGGATCATCGTTCCGTTGTTGGCTCTCGAGATTAGCGCGATGAGCGCCTGTGTGCCCCGATTCGCGAAAACTAATCCCAGGAGTCCACCTAGCGCAGACATGAGCACGCTTTCCGTGAGCAATTGGCGAATCAGGCGCGAACGCGACGCGCCGATGGCCAGGCGCACGCTGATTTCTTTTTTGCGCGAGTTGGCGCGCGCGAGCAAGAGCGTCGCGACGTTCGCGCAAGCAATCATCAGCAGGAGCCCAACTGCCACCATCAACATGTAAATCGGCTGCGCGGTGTAGTCCTGCACCACCGGCAGACCCTGGCTGCCTGGAGCTAGGATGAAATGCGGGATGTCGCTTTCTTTGGGCGCGTGCCAATCTGCGGTGACGAATTGATGAAATACGGCGTCAAGCGCGCCTTGCGCTTGCTCTCTGGTTACGCCATCCTTCAGACGCCCCATAATGTTGAGGCACAGCCAATCGCGCTCGGTGAAAACGGAATCCGTGCCACCGGGAGGCATGCTCCAAGGGCGCATATTGGGTTTGTCATCGAACGGAACCCACAAATCCGGCTCGGTGCCAACGGAGGTGCCGTAGAAATTTTGAGGCGTGACGCCGGCGATGGTAAACCGGATGCCGTTCAGCGTGACGCTCTTGCCGATGATGGAGGGATCGCGGGCAAAGCGGCGCGTCCAATACACATAGCTGATCACCACCGCGCGCGGCGCGCCAGGGTTTTCATCGGCATCGGTGATACCGCGCCCCAAAAGCGGAGTAACACCAAGTCCAGAAAAATATTGGCCTGTGACCATCGCGCCGTCGGCCAGCGTGGGCTCCCCGTTGATGCCCGCGGTGGTGTTCTGGTCGTTAAAACCTAGTGGCACGAACGCGAAAACACTGGACATCACATTCTTTTGGGCGCTGAATTCTTTGAACGCCTCATACGAAAAGGAAAATCCCGACTTCCAGCCCGTCATCGAGAAATGCGGAGGCCATTTGTCGCTCTCCCATTGGAAAAGAACAAGGTGCTGCGGATCTTTGACGGGAAGAGATCGGAGTATGATGGCATTGATGAGGCTGAAGATGGCGGTGTTAGCGCCGATGCCGAGAGCGAGAGTGAGCACGGCGATGCCGGTGAAGCCGGGGGATTTGCGAAGCATCCTCAGCGCGTAGCGAACGTCCTGAAGGATACCCGCGAAAAAATTGCTGCTGCCCTTTCCCAACGCGACGGGCTCGCGATACAAGTTTCTCTCGACAGGGCGAAGCTTGCGAGCGAGGAAGTCTTCTCCCTGCAGTTCGTCGATGGCGGTGCGGAAAGCTGCGTCTTCAGACTGGCCAGTCACAAGGAGTTCCTGGTAGCGATCTTCAAGGTGCTGCGCGATCTCTTCCGCAATTTCCGCTTCCCGCGTTGGCGAGAGCTTTAGCGGAGCGAGGCGACGGAGGATTTCTGGCTTCCATTCAGGCATTTTCTGCCTCCGTGATGCGATTGATGCCAGCCACGAATTGCCGCCAGCCGCGAAGCTGCGAATGGAGGACTCGGCGACCCTGGCGCGTCAGACGATAGTAACGGCGGCGGCGCTGTCCGCTTTTTTCAACCCAACGGCCCTGCAGCCAGCCGCGTCGTTCCAGGCGGTAGAGCATTGGGTAGAGCGAGGCCACGTGGAAACGAATGGTGCCGCCGGAGCGTTGCTCGATGAGTTTGCTGATTTCGTAGCCGTGGCGCGGGCGAGCTTCGACGAGCGAGAGAATGAGGAGTTCGGAGCTGCCCCTTTTCCATTCCGTCTGTGAAATTGTTCTCTCCATATATGGCGTCACAACATATTCAACGACGGCGCGACCTGCGAGTCAAGTGGATGTTTCACGAGCCGACTATCCCTGGGGTTAGGCGCTTCCGAATGGCAGTTAATCAGGCTGCTTCAGGGATTGGGAATTGAGCAGACGTCCTGACGGATTGCGATGAGGCTGTATTCGATAACCGCACCCTGCGATTCTGGGCGAATGGGCACTCGGAGGTTATCCTTGGACCCAATTTTCCAATAGTCATCATGCACGTATAGTGCGGTACTCGTAGAAGTGGCTGGCCCGATTCCGCGACGGATTTCACATGTTCACAATCGCTGTTACCAGGGATGTGGATTACTTCCGCCTACCTCGCGACGCGCCGAAATCCGGGCTACGTGGATTCTGTGCGTCAGTGCTATCGCTTGTTTCGCCAGCCATCGACTGCAACGGGAATTGAAGGTACATTCTGACAAGATGGAGGGAATCGCGGAATGAAGAGCTGCGACGCAGAAATCCAAGGCCTTGGAACCAAACCTAGAAAAGCCAAATCTAAAAACAAAAAACTAAAAACTGAGAATTGAAAACGGATTCCAGAGTAGCGCGTTTTCGAAGCGGCGGGGATGCGGAAACCGCGGGCCCGCGTGGGAGTCAGGCGGAGGCGTGTGCAGGTGAGGCTTCGCGCATCTCGCCGCCCACCAGCGAAAGGCATAGCGTTTTGAGTCGCACATTTTCACGCAGCCGCCGTGAACGTTGGATGCCGCACAATGGCAATAGCATCCTCCAGCGGGGACGCTGCGCAGCAGAGAGGGCGTATTGGCGAGCAGAGGGAGCGAGCAAGCGAGAAGACAGATGCTTACCGTAACCAGGCGCAGGAAGGATGCCGTTCCTGAGAGTGTTCCAGTGCGGAAACTTTGCATGAGCCATTTTGGGTAGGCTTGGAAAGAAAAACCGATAGCGCAGAATGCTTGGGAGTTCCATTACCCGGGTAATTGAGGTGAATCAGAGTGTTTCAGCTCTCCCAGAAAACCGGCGCCGGAGGCTTTGAGAATCC
>Ga0209577_10004936_pt1 | contig 12482 bp, 10 predicted proteins | sample GraSoiAngelo_109_FD_185874 | JGI IMG/M metagenome (GOLD analysis project Ga0209577, IMG submission 185874) | Grasslands soil microbial communities from the Angelo Coastal Reserve, California, USA - 14_0903_12_20cm (SPAdes) (version 2) | ecosystem: Environmental > Terrestrial > Soil > Grasslands... | reverse complement strand
CCAGGAGAACCTGACGATGCAAATCGCCGACGCGTTAATGAAAGTGTTGCATCCACGCGGAGTTGGCGTCGTGATTGAGGCAAAACATCTGTGCATGATGATGCGCGGCGTTGAGAAGCAAAACTCGGTGATGAAAACATCCTGCTTGCTCGGCATTTTCAAGGAAGATGCCCGGACGCGCTCCGAATTCCTTTCGCTGTTGAAGGAATAGGAGGATAGCCTGCCAGCCGAGTCAGGCAAGCTACCTGACTTCTATTGACACCGCCGCCCCGATCCGAATTCCTCGCGGTTCTAACGCGATTAGCTGTAGGGCGTCTGTGTCAGACGCCATGGCATTTTGTAGAGACGTCTCTGCAATGTTCCTGTCTACCTTCGAGCGAACTGCTGGCTTAACTGACCCAACGCAAGGGCACCAAGCAAGAGCCCAAAATCACGCAGAGCGATGTCGAAATAACCCGGAATCAGAAACAGGTTTATTATGATCACCGCCAACCACGCGGCAACGATGTAGGCGAAGATTCGTGGCTTCAGCGCGACCCCTATTCCTGCCACAATCTCAATCACGCCCACAATGAGCATGAGCGTGTGGCCTGGTATGGGCGAAATATTTGCTACCACTCCGGGCAGATATTGGTCCCAGTTGACCAGCAGATGGAAAAACTTATCCAAGCCGGCCAGAATAGGGGCGACTGTGAATCCGAATTTCAGGATCCAGTACGCCTGGTGAGCGGGCGATGACGCAATCGTATTCGCAGCCGTGCTGGCTTCATGATGTAATTGATCGATAGTTGTATTCATAGACCAGTTTCCTTTTTAACTAATAAGTCAATATAAGATTTGACTATTTAGTTTCGAAATTGATGTGCTTGCTGGATGCCTTTGCCGCTACTGAGAGGAATGAATTGCGAGGGGGTTATTTCACCTCAAACCGGCAGGATGGCGTGGCTCCCCGGATGCAATGTTCCTTAACTGGAGAGCCGATTATCTCAGTGAGCAACGATTCTGCCAGGAGACATGCTTCGGGATGACTTGCCGTAGCGGCAGCGATCGGACAACCTCTGCCATAGATAAAATGCTTTCCACCTTCTTCGCGGAAACTGGCGGCGCCGCCGAGTTCCTTGAGAATGCCCAAGGCAGCATTAATTCGTTGCTGGCGAGTCTTACGTTGGACGCCGCCCAGATATTCCTGGGCTACTCTTCGTCCGGCGAGTCGCATTCCAGCGCGCAAATTCCTGGGTTTCACCTGACGCGAGAATATCGACATGAGGAGCGCGACCAGTCGTCCATAGGCTTTGGGAAAAAGGTGTTCGGCTTCCGGGCCAAGAGCATAAGTCGTATGCGGTTTTCGAATGCCAGGCTTCAGCCCGGATTGCGCCACCAGCCTGTCGCGTTCAAGGCTGGCAAGGTGCGCTCGCACGGCGTTATCAGTAAGGTGCAATTCTTCTGCGAGCTCGTTCACGGTGCATTCTCGTGCGTGCAGAAGGTCGAGGATTTTCCCTCGCGTGCTTTTGAACAACCGCTCCCGCCAGCCTATATTTTTCATTACATCAAAGATCATGGCGTTTCATATTAAGTCAAAGACATGCTTGACTATTTCTGAGCTGATGCTGCGCCGAACGGTCGCTGTTCGGCGAAGAGGATAACAGCATGCTCCTCACTGTCAGCAAACGGCTGGAATTCTCCGCGTCGCGGCGTTTACGCGTTGACCGCTGGAGCAAGCAGGAGAACCTGGCAGCATTTGGCCCGGAGACAAACGCACGCTATGGAAGCGGTCGCAATTACGTTGCCTATTTTGTTTTTACCGGCCTGGTCGACCCGGCAACGGGAATGCTGATCAACATCAGCGAAATTAAAGAGCGTGCCGGGCGAATTCTTCGCGAACGTTTCGATCACAAATTTCTTAATGAGGATAACCCAGCGTTTCGCGATGTTTTGCCTACTGCCGAAAACACTGCGCGGCAACTTTTTGCCGATATGGCGCCGCTGTTTTCCGATGTGCAAGCAAGACTTTGTGTTTGCCACCTGAGCGAGTCACCCGAGCGGAGCGCGACCTATTATTCCAACGGAGATTCCGAGGCGAACTACTGGTTCGAATTCTCGGCTGCGCGCAGGACGATGTCTCCGCTGCTGGGCGCAGAGGAGAACGCTAGGCTGTTTGGGCCCGCCACCTCAATTCACGGACATAATTATCGCGCCCGGCTTACTTTCCGATCAGAGCAGTTCGAAAACGAAGCGCCGCTGGTCGGCTACGATGAAATTAACGTCTGCCTCCGTGCGTTGCGTAGCGAGCTCGATCATCGGTATGTGAATGAAGAAGTTGTTGGGCTGAAGGAGCGTCCGATTACGACTGAGAGTTTGGCAAAATACATTTTCGAACGCGCCAACATGATGATTCCGCTGCATCGCGTTCGCTTGCACGAGCGACAGGATTTTTTTGCGGAAGCATGGCGGGACGGCATGGCTTTTTTAGGCCTGCAGGTGCCGTTTGATTCGGCACATCGCTTACATACGGCCATGCTTTCCGATCGTGAGAACACGAAGCTTTACGGCAAATGCAACAATCCCACCGGACACGGCCATCGCTACCTGACGGAGACAACGATTGGAGGCGAATACGACAAACGCAGCGGAACGCTTTATGATTTCGTTGCGTTGAACAACGCGATCCATGAATCACTAAAACCGTGGCAGGATCGGCATCTCGATCTGGAAACGGATGATTTTCAACGCGCGCCTTCCACCGGAGAAAATATTGTCCGCGCGCTTTGGCCAAAGATTGACAATCGTCTTAACCAACGATTGGTGCGATTGCGTCTGTGGGAAACGGCCAATAACCGGTTTACATTGCGCAGAATATAATTGTAGTGGCGCTCTATGAGCGCCGAATCAGGTGGTCGGCGGTCACAGACCGCCGCTACAGTAACTGCACATGAAACGTTACCTGATCACAGGCGCGAGCCGCGGAATTGGTCGCGCAATCGCGGAAAAGCTCGCCGGCAGAGACGTGGAGCTGCTCTTGCACGGACGCGACACGGTGGCTCTGGCGCAAACGTGCAAGATTGTCGAGCCGCAATGTGCGAAGATGACGCCACTGATTCACGATTTGGCGACGGCGCGCGGCGTTTCCGATCTCATCGCCGAAGTCGGTCGAGAACCAGTCGAGCTACTCGTGAACAACGCAGGCATCGCAGTAGTGAAGCCATTCACTGAGATCACCTCAGTTGAGTGGGAGCAAACCATCGGGGTGAATATTACTGCGCCATTTCTGTTAACACAGCGCTTTGCGCCGCGAATGCCGCCCGGTTCGAGCGTGGTCAATATTCTTTCCGTGGCAGCGAAAACCGCGTTCCCGAGTTGGAGCGCTTATTGCATGAGCAAGTTTGCCATGGAAGGCTTCTCGCGCTGCGTGCGCGAGGAATTGCGCGACCGAAAAATTCGCGTGATCAACGTTTATCCCGCCGCCACAGACACCGACATCTGGAGCCAGGTCGAGGGCCAATGGTCGCGTGAGCGAATGATGAGTGCAGCGCAAGTGGCTGATGCCGTCGCGTTCGCCCTTGCGCGCCCGACCGATACGCTGGTTGAAAACATCACGCTCTCGAGTCTTGCTGGAAATCTGTGATGATCGCGCAGCTTGGGGCCAGCACACGTTGTAGCCACGGCTCTGTGAGCCGTGTTCGAAAAAATGCCGCTTTTCCAGAGACGATCGACCACAGGTTCGGACACGGAACGGATTCGTCCTGCGGCGAACCGGTGGTTACAGCGGCAAACGAGATATTGGTGATATGATCAACGCATTGCAGAGCGAACTCACGATCAATGTCGTCGCGTCGATCATCGTATCGTTGCTCTTCCTTGGCCTCGGTTTTCTGTGGGGCAAATACAAGGAGCGGCAGCGCAAGTTTGGGCGAAATCTCGAGGAGTACGACTTTTATCCGTTTATCGTAACTCGGGAAAACTTCGGAGAATTCAGCCTGAAGGATTTTCGGCTGGGCATGCATTACTTCCTTAAGAACGAAGATCATACAGCCGCGAGACAACTCATCTTCATCGGCGAACAAAACAATGTGCGCGCGCAGCTCGAGCCCGCCGAGCAAAAAGTCTACGTGCAGCTATTCGAGAAATACGACGGAAAAAAGGTCACCGATGACACGCACGAATTCCTTGAGAACTACGAGCGCATTGTGCGCCTCATCGGCAAATCCTTTCCAAACACCGGAATTGAGATCTTGCTGCATAATCTGGCCGATCCAGCGCACTCGCTGATCACCCTGGAGAATAATGTCACCGGCCGGCATTTGCGGGACGGCACAACAAATCTGCTAATCGACCTAAAACGCCGGCAGCTCCTGAACGAGGACAAATTGAATTACGAGCTGAACATCGGCGCGCGAAAATTCAAGTGCACCACGATCCCCATTAAGCGAAAGGAGTTCGGCATTGTTGGCGCTGTTTGCATCAATATCGACGCAAATTACATCACCGAGGAAGTGCTGAAAGATCGACAGCGAATAGAGACATGGTTCCAAAACTTTTTGCGCACCGACATGCAGCTCGATGAAAATATTTTGAGCAAGGACGAGTACGCGAAGGCGCTCAAAGGCAAACGCCACTTCAAAGACGAAGGTGTTTAGCGGTTACCGGAACGGAAACTTTGGGATAGGTAGCATCGGCGCACCATGCCGACCGGACACCACGGCGCGGCGTCCCTACCATCCTTTGGCGTCCCGAGGGAAGTCGCGGGATCCCGCGGACCTATTTTGGCGAAGCGTGCAGCACCGCCTGGTATTCCGGTTTCTTATGGTAGTCGACGAGGCGGAAGCCCCAGCCGATGAGCGTTGAGAGATCTTTGGTCTTCGCCTTTTTCTCGTTCAGGAACTTTTCAACTCGGGTTTTCAGCTCCGGTTGTTGATCGGTAGCGTCGAGAATCTCGAAGATCTCCATTGACAACAACCAGTCTTCCGGGTGTTCGGCTTGCTGCGTCTCCCAAATTTCGCCAAGCCGTTCGTAGCCGGTCTTGCTTTCGCGGATTTTGCGCACCTGCTGGTAGAGATTCTCCAAGCGCTTCCGCTTTGCGTCCGATGGAACCTTAATCGTGCGCTCCTTTGGCACGAGGACCACCTGGTTGTAGGCGTCCTTCTCCGCCGCGCCGTTGAACACGGAGCTGATTCGGTCCCCGACGGCCATATCGTACACGCCCCAATCGGGATCGAACAAAACCCGGTCGCCATGTTTCGCGCTGCAATTGGAAAATGTGATCAGCAGCAATCTTCCGTCGCGCCGCAGGATTTTCTCAACTCTCCCTGAGACTACAATGTCGCTAACAAACTCAATTCTCGCTTTACGGCCCTCGACGATTCCGAGCGCGTGCAACTGATCGTTGGTGAGCGATTGGGGCGACGTGGTCGTTTGTTTCCACCCTCCGACCGGCGAGCCGAAACCATCCTTGTGATAATCGACCCCGTGGCCTTCGAGTTCCTTGTCGCGGTAGGCGAGCGCGGTCTTGCCGCTTGTTCGTAAATAAATTGGAGAGTTGTTTTCGTCTGCGACGACTTCGGTGAAAACGCCGCTAACTTGCAGACCCGATGAATACTCACAGGTCGCACTGTTTTGGCATTCGATGGCTTTGTTGACGCCTTCGAGTCCGCCAACTTTGAACGCCATCGTGCTGGCAAATTCTTCCAGCACGTGTTTCAGGTGCTGAAAATCGCGGCACACGAAGAGCTGCGGCTGTTTGGTCGTGATATCGAATGCGTAAGTCTGCGCGTCGATGGAGTAGGGGATTTTTTTCACGGCAGGCTCGAGGCATGAGACCGATTCGCCGATCGATGAAAGCAAACCGGCACCGAAAATTTTCGGGTTTTCGAGTGTGCCGATCAGTCCGTATTCGACGGTCCACCAATGCAAGCGCGACAGCAGCGCCATTTCCGAGGGTTCGCCGAGATTCTTTTGCCGGTGTTCAACCAGTTTGGTCGCTTCATCGACTTCGTTTGGATCGGCGTTCGGCCGTTCCTTCAAGATCGACAGGTGCCGAATCGCTTGATACAGCTCGAAATCTTTCTTCGATGACATCGCTTTCGCGCCGACCTCTCCAAACCGCTGCAGATATTCGGAATATTCGCGATCGACAATAATGGGCGCGTGCCCTGCGGCTTCGTGCACAATATCCGGCGCTGGTGTGTATTCGATGTGATGGATCTGGCGCATGTCGCACGCGATCACCAGCACCTTATAAGCTTGGAATTCCATGAACGCGGCCGGCGGAATGAATCCATCCACGGCCACTGCGCCCCAGCCAATCTTCGCCAGAATGTCGTTCATCTCTTCGATGCGCGGAATCCGCTCAAAGGAGATGCCGGTATTGAGAAGGCCCTGGAAATAGACCTTGTGCGCGTACTCCTTCAGAAAAAAAATGTTCTGGCGCATGATGAATCGCCAGACAGCGTGATCGACCGACGTGTAATCGTCGTAGCGTTGATTGACTGCGAACTGAAGCAAATGTTTAGGGCAACTCGCAACTGCCGCGTTGTCGTAGCTGATACCACTTTCGGCTTTCATCGGGCACCTCCTCGGGTTAACGCAACTTATGATTCGTTTGCAATGCGAGCAAGACTGATTCGGTGAGCTGTAGCGGCGGTCTATGACCGCCGAGCTTCCATACCACGGCGCTCACAGAGCGCCGTCACAGTTTCCGCCGCGCGCGAATTGCGCGTCTGGCGATCCACACGATCGCCACCAGCGCAATCGCCCACGGGGCCAGGAACGCCATCGCTACGCCGATCATGCGCAAGCTCCACATGATTGCGCCCGCGCTTTGCGCCAGTGTCCGGCGCAGTGTGGCGAGCGGGCCGCTCTCGTGCGAGACAATGTTCCCCTGGCTGTAAACCTGGATGGAGACATCAGCCGGCGCGCTGGCTTCATCGATCTGGACGCCCGTGCGGTCTTGGCGTTGCACAGAGACGTTCTCGATTTTGCCTAACGATTGGAGCGATTGCATTAGCATTGGGTAATTTTTCATTGGCAGACGGAGCAAAACGTCTGCCACTTCGCGGCCGTCGGGATCGCGGCTAAAGGTCGAGCTGCGGATGCGGCCGCCGTGTTTTTCAGCCAAGCTCCGAAGGTCCTTTGCCTTTTCGTCCACGGCTGAGGTGCGAATCCGCAGGTTCGTTTGCTGAAAAGCTTGCTCCTGTTCCTCGCGCGAGATGGTGATATTGAGCTCCACTTTGTCGCGCTTGGTCTTTGCATTTTCAGCCATGCCAGCCCCGCCCTGCGCGATGCGCTCCGTCTGCGTTTGAAAGTTTTCCACGCGACCGAAGCTTTTAACGCGGCCGATCACCTCGTCGCTTTCTTCCGGAGCGACCAAGATGCTCATTATCGCCGAAACACGCCCTGAATAGTCGCGATTGAGCTGGGCGTTTGTGATTTGTATTTTCGACGAAGCGAGCGCTTTGATGTCGTTGTAGATCTTTTCAACGTCAGGTGCATAAAGCGCCAGCTGAGAGCGCTCCTTGATAAGGAAGCCCGCCGGCTCCTCCATGTCTTTTTCGGCCAGCGAGATCGTAACCGTTGCGAACTGGATCTGGGAATCCCAGTACTTCAATTCGCCCTGCATCTTCTCGATCTCCTCGCGCACGCGACCGAGTTCCTTTTCTACCTGGAGCAAATCGGAAACCTTGCCCGTCTTCGTTTTCAGCATATCGATCAACCGCTGCTCCATCACCCGGGCGTTCTTCAGGCGCGCATCTGTGTCAAAATACGCCTTTGTAACGTCCTCAGTCCCGAGCGCTTGGTTCTTCAAGTCGCCGAGCCCGCGAATTTTTTGTAGAAAACGATCCAGATTTTCCGGCAAGACCTTCACCTCGACCTGGCCACGCAGCTTGCCATTTGCTTGTTTCTGAGAATCTGTCGTTGCGACATAGCCACGCTCTTCCTTTGCAAACGCCGTGATTTTTTGCACAGCGTCATCAAAACTCACGATCTCAAGTTCGACATTTGCATTCCGGATCAGCTTGCGATTGGCCAACTCTGGCACTGGTGTTTCAGCTGAGCTCGACTCGGCGGCGTAGTTCATAGCTTCCTCGCTGCCGGTTTCCTTTGCAGGCATTTCCGCCCGCGCTGCCGGGGCCTGTGCGACTGTAGCCGGAAACGCTTTAAAGTCCCGCTGGAGTTGTGATCCGGTCCCAGCGGAAGAGGGCGGCGCTGCGGGTGCCAGGTCTTTTGGTTTGCCAGCGGCGAGCTCGTCCGCTCTATCCAATGCACCGGCGCGACCCGACTCCAATGATGCGGCGACCTCTGGCGGTTGTTCGAGTAGGGGTTCGTTGGCGTAGCGATCACGAGCCATCGGTGCAATTGTACTTTCGCCGGTGATCATCCGCCCGAGCTGCACAAGTCCGAGTAGCACTGCGGCAATTGCGGCGACTTGTGTCGCACGCAAGCGCATTAGATCAGCAAGCAGCTTTACCAGTCCGCCTCTTTCTGGAATACGGTGGCGAAAAGCGGTCAGCATTCGTTGTTCGAAAGCTGGATCGGGTCTTTTCTGAGCGAGCGTTTCTTCGAGGATTTTGTTCATAGCTTTGGTTTCGTGATGAGTTTTACGGCACACGGCGCACTCGACGAGGTGCGCGTGAAGTGCGCTCCGTTCATCCGCCGAAAGCTCGCCGTGAAGATCGGCAGCGAGCCAGTTATCAATTTCATTGTGAGCGGTTGCCATACGCTTTAGTCCATTGAAGCGAGAGCAGGACGAAGCTGTTTCCGCAAGCAAGCCAGACTGCGGCCGAGAATTCCGCGCAAAGCGCCGTTGCTGACGCCGAGCATGTTCTCGATGCTGCGATAATCCATCTCTTCGAAATAACGCAGCGTAAGCGCGGCACGATGAAGTTCCGGCAGCGTGGCAAGCGCCGAATGCAACTTTTGATCTACAGCAGTTGTGTCGATCGGTTCGTTTTCGCCTATCCCTTCGCAAGGATAGGAAAAAGGTCGGCGTTTTCGCAAAATGTCATGTGCCCTGTGTCGCGCAATGGTTGCCAGCCAGGCGGGAAATTTCTCCGGATCGCGCACACGCCAGCGCGTCTTCCAGGCTTTGACCAGCGAGTCTTGCACCACGTCTTCGGCTTCCCCGCGGTCTTGGAGAATCCCATAGGCGATGGCAAAAAGCGCCCGGCCGTTTGTGCGGATGATCATTTCAAATGCCTCCCGATCGCCCTGAATGGCCGCCCTGTATTGTTCGCGTTCGCTGGCATCCATTATGTGGTCGATCTAAAGCCTAGACGTTCGCGATCGCGATTCCGCGCGAAATATTTTTGGGTCGTAGCCTCGGCTTCCAGCCGAGTGGATGATCGGCAAGGATGCCGATGCCACATCAAAAAATAACGACGGTGTTCCCTACGCTAACGAGATCTTTCACGCGCGCGGCGTCCCAGTTTGCGAGGCGAATACAACCGTGGCTTGCGGCGCGGCCAATTGTCTCGGGATTATTCGTGCCGTGAATGCCGATGCCTGGTTTGTTCAACCCCATCCAGAGAACGCCCACCAGATTGTTGGGGCCGGGTGGGAGATTGTAATAGCTTTCAGTGCGCACACCGTAATTCAGCATGCCTTCGTCGTAGCGAAACCATGGCCAGACAGTCGCCCCCAGAATTTTCCACGTGCCCACCGGCGCAGGCAGCGTTTTTGACCCGGGCGTAATCGGAAACACACAGACGAGCTGGTCATTGTCGAAGACTTCCAACAAATGCTCCTGCGTATCGACGAAAATCTTGCGAGAAGCGAAGGTCGGATTTTCCGTGAGCTTTCCTTCGGTGAATCTCTCCACTTCGAATGGCAACACATTTGGCACCTTGAGGGTTTCGCCTGCTTGAAGGTGCTCCCAGTTCTTTCCAGGATTAAGTTTCTGAATAAACGCCTCCGCCGAGTGAAAACGTTCGGCCACAAACTCCAGCAGCGAGGTGTAAGGCAGCCACTTCAATTTTGCCTGCTCGTCGCGGCTGCCAGGCACGTCGCCGACTTGCTTGAGGTCTTCTTCTTTAATCGTGTAGGTAGTGTAAGTCACCGGCACTTGATCCAACATCCACTGATCGACCGCGCCGGTCTTCAGCATCGCGTGCGCGTGCTTGTAAGAGATGAGCGCTTTGCGGAAAAACTCGCCCATTCTTCCGTCGATCTTACCGGGCCCGAAATCGTTGTTGTCTAAGAAAATCTGGAGCCGTGTAGCCGTATCTTCGTCGTAATTCGGCAGCGCGACTGGATAAACTTTCGGTGGCGGCGTGGGTGCAGGCGTTTCCTGTGCACGCACCAACGCGGCGAGTGACAACGCGCAGAGAAGAGTCAAAACAACGAATTTCATCGAGCAAAAGTTATGCGTTGTGAATTACACGACGCAAACGCGTTCAACATTACCTGGTCGCAGTATGGCTCGTAATGCGACGGCGGCTTCGCCCGGCAACATCCATTGCTCGGGAGTTGCGGTGACAATTGCGTCTGCTCCTCCATACCGCGGCGAATCGCTCGTCCAAAGCGTTTCCCATCGATACCCGGCAGGGGGCGCGAGCAAAGGCTCGGAAGCTGGATGAAGAACGCGACGTTCTGCGAAGTTCACGATCAGTAGTCGATTGTTATTGTCTTCTGAAAAATACCGGAGGACGAAACTGGCCGGGCCGAGCACTGCGCCGTCAATTCCACCTGAACCTTGTTGCCGAAAACGCGAATCTTCTGTGCGCAATTTAAGAAGGTCAATGTGCAGGTCGTAAAGCTCACGGTTCTTGTCGCGCGCCGAAAGATCGAGTTTACATCTGGCGAAAGCCTCGGGGTCATCTGGTGCAGCCAAGCGCCTCATTGTCTCCTCCTCGGTAAGCGTCAGAAATGGAGCGAGCAATTGAGCGCGCCCTCTGCGAGTCGCGTCGCGCACAGACACATCGCCTACGTCTGCGAAATATAGAAAAGGACTGGATGCCCCGAATTCTTGGCCTTGGAACAGCAATGGTGTCCAAGGCCCGAGCAAAAGAAGCGCGGTCATGGCGCGATGGCATCCCCGCGAAGTTTGAAAACGCGACCGTTCACCGAGGCCGGTGTTTGCGATCTGGTCGTGGTTTTCGATAAAACAGACGAAATCCTCCGCGGGAATACCTGGCGTCGGAGTCCCGCGCAAGATTTGCCGCCACGAAAACGCCTGTCCCTGGTAGAGGAACCCATATTTCGCAGCGGAAATGAACTCCTGTGGCTTTCCTGAGTAATCGCTGTAATAGCCGACGTTGTTGCCTGTCATCGCCACGATCGCGCTATGATGAAAATCGTCATTCCACATCCCATCCAAACCGTCGCCGCCTTCACTGGGTGGCCGTGTCATCTTTGCTTCTTGCAGGTCGTTTTCCGCGATCAGGATGATGGAACGAGACCCGGCAGCCTCGCGCGCGCCGCGACCGACTGCGCCAATAATGTATTCTGCGGATTCGTCGCGAATGGCGTGCGTGGCGTCGAACCGAAAACCATCGAAATGAAATTCTTCGATCCAATAGCGTCCGTTGGTAATGAAAAATTCGCGAACCGGTCCTGAGCTTGACCCGTCGAAGTTAATCACGTCACCCCATTCGTGTCCTTTTCCGCGGATCAGATAATCGTCGGAAAAAACTCCCAGATAATTTCCGTCGGGTCCGAAGTGGTTGTAAACGACGTCGAGAATTACACCGAGGCCTAACGAGTGAGCGCGATCAACGAAAGCGCGCAAATCGTCCGGCGTTCCATACAAGTGTGAAGGCGCGAAGAGATCGACCCCGTCGTATCCCCAGCCAAATCTGCCGGGGAACTCTGCGACCGGCATCATTTCGATCACAGTGATTCCGGTCCGGGCCAGCTCGGTCAATTGTTCCGCAGCGGCCCGCCATGTTCCTTCCTGCGTGAACGTGCCGATGTGAATTTCGTAAAGGATCTGGCCTTTAAGTATCAGGCCGGGCCATTCTGCATCGTTCCACCGGAATTTCGTCGGATCGACAATGCACGACGCGCCGTGGGGTCCATCGGGTTGAAAGCGCGACGCCGGATCCGGATAGCAGTTCTCGTCAGCATCTACTCGAAGGCGGTAACGTGTGCCGACGCCGATGTGGATCGTACCGGAAAAATAGCCGTCGGCCTCCGTCGTTAGCGTGTGAAACCTTGTCTTTGAGTTCGCGCCGTCTTCGACAACAACATCAAGTCCCTGTGCTTTGGGCGCCCAAACACGAAAATCGGTTTGGTTGCCGTCGATCACTTCGGCGCCAATCGGGTAGCGACGCTTGCGATGGGTCATTTAGAAAAGATGGCGCGCTTGATCACCCAAACAACCGCGTGTTTGGATGGCCCCCGCGCGCGAGCTTGATTCGACGGAAGAAACGCGTTCACAATCCCGTCCATGAACGGAACGGGACCAGAAATCCAGATCTTTAAGCCGTTTGGCGAGGCATTCGAGCTGATGAAGAAGATTCTCTTTCAACCGTTCGATCTGAAAAAATGGT
>Ga0209577_10004934_pt1 | contig 12484 bp, 11 predicted proteins | sample GraSoiAngelo_109_FD_185874 | JGI IMG/M metagenome (GOLD analysis project Ga0209577, IMG submission 185874) | Grasslands soil microbial communities from the Angelo Coastal Reserve, California, USA - 14_0903_12_20cm (SPAdes) (version 2) | ecosystem: Environmental > Terrestrial > Soil > Grasslands... | reverse complement strand
GTGCCGAAATTCTGCCTGACCATGGCGATTGTGTACGGCACGCCGACGTTGCTGAGGATTTCTGGCTCGTCAGAATGTTCTCAAGGAGAGCCAAAATGACAAAATCCGAGGATGCTTTGGCTTGCTTGCTTACGGAGACCAAGTTGTTGACAAATTTCGCTAACACTGGTCGGCGGTTTGCTATTTCTTGCGCTGGGAAGATCTTCGCGAAGCCCGGAGGAGGCTAGGGCATAGCCCACAGCGCAAAAGCGTTGACTGACGAGCCTGCTGCCAGTGCAACCGAGACCAAAATCTGCCCAATGGGAACCGAGAAGTAAGACATGCCACATGCATGGATCGATTCCGTCCGCGGAGTCCCGGGCAATATTTCATGTTCGAAAATGCGAAATTAACTTCCTGTTTACGACTCGGTGGCCCCGCGCGCACGCACGCGCGGTACAGCCAAGTCGCAACGGAGCTGGCCGCCCACTCCCGCTGCCTCAGGAGGACGAAAGAGATTACACACAGCGATCAATGCGGCTGAGGAACTATGCGCAGAGTCTTTGCCGGGCAGCCTCGATCCCTTCTGCAATCCGAACTGGAAGGACTTTTCCAAAGCCACAATGTCTGGTTTGGGGTAGAAGCGGCTACGCCAAGGTCAAAAGTTGAGGTCTCGCTTTGACCCTTTGCTTACGTGATGTAGCTTGGCTTCGATGTCGGCTTCTTGGACGAAACTGGTCATCGAACAAGCTGACAAGGAGACGTTTCATCGTAGTCGAGAAGCCCAGGCGACGGACTCGCAGTAGCTTAGGAATGTAGCGATGGCTATTGTTGTCAGCCGCCACCCCAGAGCGAGCGGGTGTGAGTGGCGGCGATGCGACAGCGCATTCGCATTAAAGGAGAGCAGCGATGGACCTGAAGGGCGTGGTTGCACTAGTGACGGGCGGCAATGGCGGGCTGGGGCAGCGCATCTGCCACGCCCTCGCGGAGGAGGGCGCACATGTCGCTGTCATGTACGCTCGCAGCCGCGACCAGGCGGAAAGCGTCGCTAGCGAACTAACGTCGCGTTATCAAATCAACGCTCAAGCTTTCGCCTGTGACATAACCGACGGCGCGGCTGTGGATCGGCTGGTCGGCGAGGTAACCCAGACCTTCGGCCGCCTTGATGTTTTGATCAATGACGCAGCTTACAACGTCTCGATCCCCTTCGGCGATCTCGACAATCTGACGCTGGAGGTATGGGCCCGGATCATGGCCATTAACCTGACGGGGCCGATGCGCCTGACCAAGGCGGTAGCCCCTGTCATGAAGGCCCAGGGGCGAGGCCGCATCATCAACATCGCTTCGGTCGCAGGGCTCAGCCCAACCGGCTCTTCTATCGCCTATGCCGTGTCGAAGGCGGGGCTCATTCATCTGACGCGTTGCATGGCCGTGGCGCTGGCGCCGGAGACGCTCGTCAACTGCGTGGCACCGGGTCTGCTGGACGGCACTCGCGCGACTGCCAATCTTCGGCCCGAGCAGATCGAGCGCTCCGCATCGGGCTCGCTCCTGAAGAGGCCAGCCAACAAGGACGACTGCGCCGACATGGTGGTCGCGATGTGCCGCACCGAAACCATGACCGGCCAGACCGTCGTCATCGACTCTGGACGCATCTTTCACTAGGACGACGGGTTAAGAGCACATACAGGATGATCTCCACTACCACATCATTGCTAATGTGGGTGACCAGCAGAGCGATCTGACCGGCGGCTACGCCGACCAGATTTTCAAGGTGCCGAACCCTTTCTATTTCACTCCGCAGGCTACCATGACGGCAGCACCCAACACCTGCAATACGCCGAGAGAGCTCAGCGCTCTTGGTCGGAATTTGCCTCGCCTTGCCGAGGCCCTGTTTGGACCAAACGATGTAAGGATCGTCGCGATTGGCTCCTCTTCGACCGAAGGGGATGGTGCAAGCAGCAAGGCGGCTTCCTATCCCAGCCGATTGAACGATGCCCTTTCGGGACAATTTCCGAGCAAGAAAATCAACGTCTTTAACGTTGGTGTTGGCGGCCAGGAGGCGCCGGACGAGGCAGCGCGCTTCAAGAAGGATGTGCTGGCCAGTAACCCCTCTCTCGTCGTTTGGCAGGTCGGTACCAACGCCGCGTGGAAAGACTATTTTCTGGACGACGTGAGGGCAGCCATGCTGCGTGGACTTGATCATCTTTCGGGCGTGCGGACCGACATCATCCTGATGAACCTGCAATACGCGCCGGCAGTGCTCGATCAACAGCAGCAACAGCCAACGCCGACCACCCAACAGATGCTGGATATTATCGCAAAGATCGCGTCGGATTCCGCAATCCCCTTATTCCGCCGCTTCGAAATCATGCGCTATTGGCGCATGACGGGCGGCGTAACGTTCGACCAGATGATCAGCAATTTCGATGGAAACTGGCTGCACCAGAATGACTGGAGCTACAATTGCATAGCCCAGGCTCTCTGCGACGGCATTGTTAGAGCTGTCGGTATGGACTGAGTACAAGTGAGGTTCTGGCCGCGTCCGCTAATGCGGACCGGGCTCTATGAGCTGCGCTCACCGAGTCTGCGACTCGGCCCTTCCGGTGACGATCCCTCGCGCAAGAAATAATGAACGCCTCGCCGGGGGCACTCGCAGGAGGGGCCCGCCTTCGGCGTCGCTATCACTGCCCATCCTGCGGGTGCCCTTTTAACCGGTCTCGGCGTCCGCGGGTTCACTCCGCTGCGCTTCGTCTGACACGCTATATCGTTTGCGGCGACGCGCCTTCGGCGCACGCCGTATTCGACTTGCGCACTGCGACTAATACGACGGATTGTCTCCTCGCCTTGTTTCCGAAACCGCTGCGAGCACGACAACGGACGGCGTTTTCCTGCAGGACGAGCCGCCGCAACCCTGGATCTGACGGGTCAGCGCGAGAGTGAGAGCAGGCCTGGTTTTTCCGCGACGGGTCTGAGGCCGAGAGAGAGTCTCTTGGCTGCCCGTCGTGGAGAAGCAACATGACGAAAGCCAGTCCGAAGATCACGTTGTCGCCCTCGCGCGATATTCCGTTCAACAAGCTGGTGCTGAGCCAGTCCAACGTACGCCGCGTGAAGGCCGGCGTCTCGATCGAGCAGCTAGCCGAAAGTATCGCCCAGCGGACATTGCTACAGAGTCTGAGTGTTCGGGCCGTCGTTGACGCGGAGGGCAACGAAACCGGCATGTTTGAGGTGCCGGCCGGCGGCAGGCGCTATCGGGCGTTGGAGCTTCTCGTGAAGCAGAAGCGTATGGCAAAGACGCAGCCCGTTCCGTGCGTCGTTCGCGTGGGTGGTATCGCCGAGGATGACTCGCTTGCGGAGAATGACGAACGGGTCGGGTTACATCCGCTCGACCAGTTCCGAGCGTTCAAGACTTTGAGCGATTCTGGCCTCAGCGAGGAAGATATCGCCGCGCGCCATTTCGTGACGCCTGCGATCGTCAAGCAACGCCTGCGGTTGGCGTCGGTCTCGCCGAAGCTTCACGAGGTCTATGCCGAAGACGGCATGACCCTCGAGCAGCTCATCGCGTTCTCCGTCACGGCCGTCGTGGTCGAGCAATGGCCTTCTCAGGACGGACATTATCCGGTCGCGGCCTATCAGGCCGCATTCGGTCTTAGCCTTGCGCTTCAGGCGGCCGCGCTGGTCTGGTTTGCAATCCCCTGCCTTCGGGCGTTCGGCAAACAATTCTACTTCTTGTTCGCGCCGACGCCTGCGGAACGTGGCAGCCAAGTCGGACTTGTCACGGTGCAGCTCGACGGAGCTGTCCTTGAGGCGTGTGAGAGAATGGAATGGTGACTTAGTTTGGGCGTGAACGAATAAACTCAGACTTGTCGGCGGAGGCTGCTTTGGCGCGCATTTCGGAACTTGGTCGAACATCCTGCGAGGTCCGAAAAATTCACAAAAGCGGCCATCGCATACCAGCCCATGAATAAGAGAGGTCGCCTTACGAACGACCTCTCCTTCGTGGCCGGCAATGTATGCTTGTTGCGATCAGCTTTTTTGAACGGCGGCCGCGGCCTTTCGAATTACGTCGATAACGACATCAGGCTGAGAGAGCATCGGCACGTGGCTGCTCGCCACCTCGGTGACGGTCGCTCCCATGCGCTTTGAGACCCAGCGTTGCAGGTCGGGATGCACAGTGTGGTCTTGCGTGGCCAGAATGTACCAGCTTGGCTTCGACCTCCAGGCGATTTTGTCGGCGCTGAGCTTCTGTTGCTGGAACAGATTGTAGACGGGTGCATAATGGGTGGCCCAAACCAGCTTCTGGTCCTCCTCGGAGAGATCTCCTGCGAAGAACTCGGTGCCGCTCGGAAGCATCCAAGCACGCCCATCGGCGACCTCGACGCGAGAGAAAATATCCGACGGATACTTGTCGAGTTGGTCCTGTACGGTCTCGCCGGCATCCGGAGCGACCGCTGCAATGTAGACGAGACCGACCACGCGCTCGTCGGTGCCCGAGCCCGTGATGGTGGCTCCGCCATACGAATGGCCGACGAGAAGGACCGGGCTGCCAACACGATTGAGTGTGCGCTTCACCGTCGCCAAGTCCTCTTCGAAGGAGTCCAGGCCATATTGAACGGCGATTACCTCGTACCCGTCGGCCTGCAATGCTGGAATGACTTTGTTGAAACAAGAACCATCGGCCCAGATGCCGTGGCAGAAAACGATCGTTGGTTTGGTTTGCGCAGACATGCTGCATTCCCTTTTCTTGTACGAGCTTCAGTGATGGAGGGATTGGAAGACTCAGAACGGGGGCCAAGGAGTATCCCCCGTTGCACCAACCAGATTATTCGTTCATAGATAGCCGGATAGCTGTGAATCGTTCGGTTCTTTCGTGATCAAAAGTCCTGAATGACAACGATTTTGGAAAGAACGGCCGGTCTGCTGGCCTTCGTGCGGACGGTTGATGCAGGTTCTTTCGCCGGCGCCGCTAGGTCGATCGGCGCCAGTCCTTCAGCGGTATCGAAAAGCGTCGCGCGCCTCGAACAGCGTCTCGGTGTACGCTTGCTGCAGCGCTCAACGCGCACACTCAGCCCGACTTCCGAAGGCGCCGCTTATTATGAGCATGTGGCCCCCCATCTGCGCGCGATAGAGGAAGCCGATGACATCGTGCAGGTGCCGGGCAACGTGCGAGGCGTGCTTCGGGTCACCGTGCCGAGCACATTTGGGCGCCCGTTGATTTCCGCATGGGCGGGCTCGTTCCTGGAGCGCTATCCGGAAATTAAGCTCGACCTCAGCGTCACAGACCGCCGCGTCGATCTCATCCGTGAGGGTTTCGACCTCGCTGTCAGAATTGGAGAGTTGGAAGATACAAACTTGATCGGTCGTTCGTTGGGTGTCCTGCAATACGTTCTGGGCGCATCGCCAGAGTATCTTCAACGAAGGGGAATCCCACAGTCGATCGACGACCTCGCGCAGCATGCCTGCCTTCGCCACCTGCTTGGCGGTCGTCCGCAAGCATTTACTTTTGCAGACGGCACGCGGGTCATCCCCGATGGCCCCTTCGATAGCGATGATGCTCAGTCCTTGATTGAGGCAGTCGTAAAAGGCGTTGGCATCACGCAGTTCATGCGCATCGCCATCGAGGACGAGCTTGCCACCGGACGATTGAATGTCGTGCTGCCGGAGATACCGATGTTCACCACGCCGGTCTACGTCCTGCACGCGTTCGAGCGGCAACTCCCACTGCGAGCGCGGCTGTTCATCGATTTTCTTGTCGAAGCCTTGGGCGTGTCGCGTTTGTCGTTCTGAACTTTCGGAACTGACCAGAAACGTGGTCGCGACTCGCGAGCAGCGATTTTCTGCAAAAGGTCAAACTGAGAAGAACTCAGTACGAGCAAATGTCTTCCGCTGTACCCACAAACTCGGACATCGCGCGGTGCGGTCGGCATGTCGCAAAGGTGCCATGAAGAGACATCGCACCTTCTAATGAAAGATACCTCCGATTGATGCGGCCAATCAATAACCGGGATACCCGGATGCCCCGCATCCAAACCGACGAACCAGCGCCGAAAGGCCGACCGGACCGACCCGGATGCGGGTGATCGAAGCCCGACGATTTCTATCGGGCGGGCTTATAACCTTCGACGACGGACTCCGACTTCTTCAGGGCCGCCACAAGTTCCGCCCCGGTCATCAATGCAGTGGTATGGCTGGACTTGATTGCCCCACCCGCCGCAATCGCTACGGCGATGGCAGCCATGCTCTCGATGTTCGGCACGTCGGCGATCAGAATAACGTCATAATCGCCTAAGCAGTACCAACCACCGATCATTTTGCCTCCGACGGCCTCAGTCACCTGCCGTCCAACGGATTCAACGCGGTTTTGCGGATTCTTCATTTGCGCTGCCCACGATTCTGCTGTGTAGGCTGCCTGATACATATAGAGCGGCATTTTCGAACTCCCTTAGCGGAGATTATCCTGACCTTTCACCGGAAGAAGAGCGCGAGCTTCGCCGTTTTCACGGCACGGGCTAACTTTATTCGGGCGATGACGCCGGCGGCGATCTGCATGGTAGCGCCGATTGCCCAACTCAAACAGATGATGCCAGCCGTGCTGGCTTCCACGGTTTCACCCAGAGCGATACTGGAGATGGACACCACCGCCGCCACCGCGGTGAGGAAAATGCCGGCCGCAGTTAGCAGCTCCAACATATCCGCACTGGTGCCCAGCGCGCGCCGTGGCGGCGGGTGCATGTGGTAATCGGGAGGAGCCTGGGGCAGATCGATTCCGAGATAGAAGCCGGCGGCCCCGTAGAGCATCATGGCGAGCATGGCTTCAACCGAACCAACCAGGTCGATGCGGGTACCTACCTCGGCAACAAACAGCCCACAGGCGGCCCCGGTCAAAGCGAGTCCGATCCGTGCGATAACGTGGGCCGACCTGCTGAGGGTCGAGCGGTCATGCCATGGGACGCTGCGTTTGATGATCATTTGATACTCGCCTGTCGGTTACCTTTTCGCATGCGCAGGGGCCGCCTCAAACGTGCCAAACTCAGACATCAATGCTGGCAGTGCTTCATTGCGCCCGCTTCAACGGCGACGCTGTCCACTTTCCCTTCAACGCTTCTTTTTCGGCCAGCAGAGGCGCCCGGCCGTGAAAGCTCGAAGTCGAGCTGGTAAAACCCGAGCGTACATCCGTCCGGGAATAGAATGCCCGGTCCCTAACCTAACTGCCCGCGAAATGGCGCTGGCGGCTCTTTGTAACCCGGCGTCCGACTAGCATGTTCGCCCGACGGCTTTGCCTAGGCAGTCCGGGAGGGGAAATGTCCGGTAAGGCAATTACTAGCAACGCCCGCGCGCCCCTTATGTGAACCATCTCACAGACCCCCCAAAAAAAGACCGCCCGAAGTCGCTCTTTTTGCTCAGATAACACGGTTCGGAGAATTGCTGCCGATATTCGAAATGGGTTATTCGCGTCGTTTTGACGGTGGCCAGCCACTTCCGGTTGACCCCGATAAACAGACGTTCTCAGGCTCCGTCTGCATGTTTTCAAACGTGCCAATTTCGGAATTGGGAGCGTTGTGACGGCGCGCAAGGAGGTCGTGCGCGGCCGCCGCCGCGGCCAACCGCACCTGACCAGCGCCTGGTGGAACGAACTGCCCAGAGGGCCGTTCTTACCAAGCCCTTTTCCAAGACCCTGAACCAAAGCTTGATTTGTGCCGTCCCACATTGAGGACGACCGCACGTATCCCTTGATTATGCATCGGCACAAGGATGCGCCGCACAATGGTCAGGCGGTCAATTCACCACTCTAATCTTCCCGTCGCTGTGACATATCTTAAGGATTAGGAACCGTAGAGCCTCGAAGCTTGGAATCTGGCCCCCCGAGGTCGGTGCGCCGAGGACGAACATGAAACGTGGAATTACTGTTCTGGTTTCGCTTTCCGCGGTGTTGACTGTCGCGTACTTCACCACGACCAAATGGGCGATCCGCCACGAGACGCTGACCTTCAACGATCCGGCGCGCGATAACCGCCCCGTGGCGGTGGACATCGCCGTGCGACGCGACAAGGAAATGCAGGCGAATGCCGGCATGATCAAGCTGCCGGTGGCGATCCTTAATCACGGCAACACCGTCAAATTCACCGAGTACTCTTTCCTGGCGAACGTCTTTGCCGCTCGCGGCTATATGGCGATCAGCATCCAGCACGATCTGCCGACCGATCCACCTATGGTGACGAAAGTCGGCGAACTCTATGTCGGCCGTTTGCCGCAGATTCAGCGCGGCATTGCCAACATCCGCTTTGCCGTCGAGGAAATGAAGAAGGTCGAGCCGAATGCGGATTATGATCATCTGACCGTGGTAGGACATTCCATGGGCGGCGACATTTCAATGTATTTCGCCAAGATGCATCCCGATCAGATCAAGAAGGTCGTGACCCTCGACAACCTGCGTGTGCCGTTTATCACCGACGGCAGGTTCAAGATCCTTTCGTTCCGCTCGAAGGATCCCGTCTTCAAGACTGATCCCGGCGTCATGCCTTCTAAAGAGGTCCGTGAGAAGTCTGGTATTGAGGTCGTACAAACTGGCTTCCAACATAACGACATGCGCGATACTGGTCCCGATGTGGCAAAGGCATCGATCCAAGGCATGCTCGACAAATTCCTCGAAGACGAAAGTCCGCTTAGGCCAGTCGAGATAAAAGCGTCACCGGATTTGACCGATCCTGGGCCGGTTGCGCCCTACGTGCCGGTCGCACCGACGCCCCAAATGGGCAAACGCGTCGGTTCAGCGTCATCCGCTGCGCAGCAATAGCTGAAGCTATGTGTCAAAATCGGCAGGAGCGCGGGCCCGCGTATTTCAGTCGAGCGTGCCTAACAGCGCGGGCAAAACAAGAAGCCCCGGAGCATAACTCTCCGGGGCTTCTCTTGGACCGTGAGGCAGGGTACGTCCGCCAACCCCAACGATCCTGGACCTCACCATCACTGCACCTGATCTTGTGGAGGATGCGGCAGCGGTGCGCCATCATCGTGATCATAAATTTGCGCCAAATCTCGTCGAAATAGCCGCCGCAGGTCTGTGATCCGTCTCGCGCTACACGCGAGCGGTCCGCTGATGCGCTTGCCGATTACGGTGTCGCGGCTCACGGCCTTGCCGGTGGCAAATGTCGATGGGAAAGCTCGCACTGATGGCCGCCTCGGATCGATCCAACTCACTTTGCGGCTGGCCTCTGTATTCGGCCTTTGCCGAGACATTCCGCGCATTTCGGCGGATAGACTTTGCGGCCCGGTTGCGTTGGCTGCTTGACCTTCTGCAACCCCGTGCCATCGCAGGCGGGGCAAATGACTTCGGTCGAAGGCTCACGCGGTTTTTTCATCGCGATCAATGATTAAAACAAAACACAAATTGAATTCATTTGAGCGAAGATAGCGGCTAGTCGCCACAGCGCAATGAAACTCGCCTCTTAACCTAACCGGTCAACGTTACCGCCGCAGAGGAAGGCGCATTGTCGAGCGTCACCTTGATCAAGCCCGTTCCGCCGACGTCCGCTTTGGAGCGCACAACGGACTCAAGTCGGACATCGCGCCATGTCCGTTTCGTGCCGATTTTGTTGCAAAAGTCGGTTGAGACAGGCCTTGAGGCGTGATTCCGTTGTGTTGACGCGAATCACGGCGAGATCGATTCATGATGGGCCGTCTGAAGAGTGACCAAGGTCAACTGTTCTACGAGTTTCGTCTAGGCGACGCGGTCCCCGAAGATCATCTGGTGCGCAAGATCGACACTGCTCTCGATCTGTCCTGGCTTCGCAGCGAACTTACACCTCATTATTCGTCCACGGGCCGCCCGTCGATCGATCCGGAGCTGATGATCCGGATGTTGGTCGTAGGGTATGTCTTTGCGATCCGCTCGGAGCGATTGCTCTGCCGAGAAGTGCAGGTGAACCTGGCCTATCGCTGGTTCTGCAAGCTCGGCATCGAAGATGCTATCCCGGATCACTCGGCGTTCTCGCGCGCCCGCAACGAGCGTTTCCGGGATGGAGATGTTTTTCGCTGCGTTTTTGAGCGTGTCGTTGAGAGGTGTATCGCGTCAGGTCTGGTTGGTGGCGAAGGCTTTGCAGTCGACGCGAGCCTGATCCAGGCTGACGCCAATAAGCAGCGGTCGATCGCGGGTCAGGACTGGCACGAGGACCGCGATCCGAAGAGCGCCAGCCGTGCGGTCAGGGAGTATCTGGCGACGTTAGATGATACGGCGTGGGGCGCCGCAAGCGACGTCGTCCCAAAGTTCGTCTCGCCATCCGATCCGGCGGCCCAATGGACTGGAGCTCACAAGGGCCCGGCATTCTTCGCTTACGCCGACAATTACCTCATCGACGTGAAGTTCGGTGTCATCGTTGACGTTGAGGCCTCTCGCGCCATTCGCCAGGCCGAGGTCGGTGCGGCGAAGACCATGATCGAACGAACAGAGGAGCGCTTCGGTCTAAAGCCCGAGCGACTCGCGGCCGATACCGCCTATGGTGCGGCTCCGACGCTGAACTGGCTCGTCGAGGAGAAGGGTATCGCGCCGCATATCCCTGTGTTCGACAGGTCGAAGCGAGATGACGGCACCTTCTCGCGCAGCGACTTTCGCTATGATCCGACAAGCGACGTCTATCACTGTCCCGCGGGTAAGACCCTGACGACGACCGGGACACTCGTGAATGGCGGAACCACACTTCTCTATCTGGCAAGGAAGCATGACTGCGACGGTTGCAAGCTCAGAGCGCAGTGCTGTCCGAAGGTCCCGTTTCGCAAGATTCCACGCGATCGGCATGAAGCCGCTCGTGATGTTGCGCGTTCCTACGTTGGGACCGAGCCCTTCGAGCAATCAAGACGCGAGCGCAAGAAGATCGAGATGCGGTTCGCACACTTGAAGCGCATCCTGAGACTCGGTCGACTGCGATTGCGCGGCCCGAGAGGCGCCCAGGACGAGTTCGTTCTTGCCGCCATCGCCCAGAACCTACGGCGGCTCGCAGCATTGATGGCCCAACCGCCACCTGCTGAGGTTCTGTGCATTGCGTAGCATTGGAGTTGCGCAGAGAGCGTTAGGGCCGGCGGATCAAAGCCGGCTGCTCCAAATGAAATGGTCGATGCCCATCGCAACCAACAAACGACTTTTGCAACAAAATCTGCCAACAACGGAAGCGACGAGCTTCACTCGATCACCTCGTCGGCGCGGCCAAGCAGCGACTGCGGAACGGTGAGGCCGAGCTCCTTCGCGGTCTTGAGGTTTATGATCAACTCGACCTTCGTTGATTGCACGACCGGCAAGTCGACTGGCTTCTCGCCCTTGAGAATTTTCCCGGTGTAGATGCCGACCAGACGATAATATTCCGTTTCATCGCTTCCGTAGCCGATTACACCGCCGGCCGCGACAAACGGGCGATACTGGTAGATTGTCGGCATCGCATGGTGAAGCGACAGCACGGCAAGCCGCTCGATCCGGGTGTTGAAGAATACATCGGGCATGATCACGAGCGCGTCTGCTCGCAGTTGGACTAAGGTTGCAAAGACCAGATCGAAATCATGATCGGTACTGGCATTTAGGACATGGAGCTGCAGCCCGAGGGCGCGCGCCGCTGGCTGCAGGGCTCGCAAAAATTGCTCAGCAATGCTAGGACTGGTGGGGTTGACCAGCAGACCAATGATGGTCGCCTTGGGCAGCAATTCGTGCAGTAGCTCTAGCCGCTTCGGCCCTACCTCTACGTTCAAATTGGTTATGCCCGTCAGGTTGCCGCCGGAATGGTCGCAGTCGCCGCCTTTGCCGCCAGTGCCGCAGGAGTGCCGCCGGCCGCCGCAATCACAGCCACCTGGCGGTGAACCAGTTCGGCCGCCAATGCCGGCAATCGATCATACTGGCCCTCCGCCCAGCGATATTCGATCGCCACGTTCTGGCCCTCGACATATCCTGTATCCTTCAGTCCCTGGCGGAACGCGTGCAGACGGATCGCATATCGGTCAGGCGATGCGCTGCTAAGAAACCCGATCACCGGCACCGGCGACTGTTGCGCGTGCGTGGCGAGCGGCCATGCCGCTGTCGAGCCTGCAATCACTTTGATGAAATCGCGCCGTTTCATGTCGCGCTTCCATGGCGTCAGGACCACGCCGAAAGCCTAGCATTTTGCGACCGGGCAGCGAGCGAGAAACGGAACAAAAGTCAGGGCCAATCTCGACCTAACTGGGCTGTCCGCGCGACGTCCGGTTTACCCTCGACAGCGACCGAACTGCGGACATCCCGGATTGGCAGGTTCGTGCCAATAACCGACATCAGAGCACACCCTGTAGCCCTGTGCTATGATCCACCGTGAGATGCGTGGGTGCCTGCCATGGTGCAAGAGCGGCCAGTCGAGCGCAGGCTGTCGGCCATACTGGCCGCAGATGTGGCTGGCTATTCGCGGCTTATGCATAGCGCTGAAGAGTCCACGCATGCCAAACTGACCGCGGTGCTAATTGAGGTCGTCAACCCAGCAATCGCCGAACATGGCGGGCGCAT
>Ga0209577_10004931_pt1 | contig 12489 bp, 11 predicted proteins | sample GraSoiAngelo_109_FD_185874 | JGI IMG/M metagenome (GOLD analysis project Ga0209577, IMG submission 185874) | Grasslands soil microbial communities from the Angelo Coastal Reserve, California, USA - 14_0903_12_20cm (SPAdes) (version 2) | ecosystem: Environmental > Terrestrial > Soil > Grasslands... | reverse complement strand
CGAAGCGCGGAGACCGCGATCGCAAGGAGGGCGCGAAGGAGGAGGTCATTCCCGGCGCCCACCTGGCACCCGACCTGGTGCTCGAGGAGGAGCGCCCGGAGGGCGAGTTCGGCGAGTACGGGGACGCCGCAGGCTACGAGGCGCCGGCCACCGCCGAGGGTGAGCCGACGGCCGGCGAAGGCGAGCCCGAGGCGCCCGGGGAGCATGCCGCGCCGAGGTCCGTGCTCGATCTGGCGGCGGACGCCTTCTACCAGGCGACCGGAAAGCGCAAGAGCTCCGTGGCGCGAGTGATCCTGCGCCCGGGCGACGGCGCCTACAGCGTCAACGGCCGCTCGCTCGAGGACTACTTCCCGCGCGCCGCGCTCCAGAAGGCGGCGCGGCAGCCGCTCGCCACCGCGGGGTTCGAGAAGCGCATGGACGTCGTGGCGCGGATCCACGGCGGCGGCATCTCGGCCCAGGCGGGTGCGCTCCGTCACGGCGTCGCCCGAGCATTGGTCGAGGCCGACCCGAGCCTGCGGGTGGAGCTCAAGCGGCGCGGCTTCCTGAGCCGCGACGCGCGCATGAAGGAGCGCAAGAAGGCCGGCCTCAAGAAGGCGCGCAAGCGCCCGCAGTTCTCGAAGCGCTGAGCCCCACCATGCCGGACGCGGCGCAGTCCCGGCGCGGGCGGGAGAGCCAATGAGCCCTCCCCTGAAGCTCTTCGGAACGGACGGGGTCCGCGGCGTTGCGGGCGAGTTCCTGACCGCCGAGCTAGCCCTGGCCCTGGGTCGGGCCGCGTCGTCGATCGCCCCCGCCGACGCGCCCCAGGTCCTGATCGTCCGCGACACGCGCGAGTCCGGCGAGATGCTCGAGGCCGCGCTGGCGGCTGGCATCGCCGCGGCCGGCGGGCATGCGCTGCTCGGCGGAGTCCTGCCCACGCCCGGCGCGGCACTGCTCGTGAGGCGGTTCGGGCTCGACCTGGCCGCGGTGGTGTCGGCCTCGCACAACCCCTACCGCGACAACGGCATCAAGTTCTTCGGGCCGGACGGCACCAAGCTCGCAGACGGCCAGGAGCGTGAGATCGAGCGGATCGTCGAGTCGCAGGAGGCCGAGGCCGCGGACGGCCGGGTGCGCGAGCTGCACGGCGCGGGCGGCGACTACCTACGCGAGCTCGAAGCCCGGTTCGCGGAGCTCGACCTCTCAGGGGTCTCGGTCCTGCTCGACTGCGCCAATGGCGCCACCTACCGAGTCGCGCCGGAGATCTTCCGGCGGCTCGGCGCGCGCGTCGAGGCGACCGCCGTGGAGCCGGACGGGCGCAACATCAACGACGGCGTCGGCTCGACCCACGTCGAGGGCCTTGTCGAGCGGATGCGCGGCGGCGACTGCGACGTCGGCTTCGCCTTCGACGGCGACGGGGACCGAGTCCTCGCCGTCGACCGGGATGGGACGGTGGTGGACGGGGACGAGCTCATCGCCCTCGCCGCGCTCCACCTCCGCGGAGGCGGACGCCTGCCAGGCGACGGCGTGGCGGTCACGGTCATGACTAACTTCGGCTTCCACCAGGCCATGGAGGCGGCGGGGATCGAGGTCGCCACCACGCCCGTGGGCGACCGCCACGTGCTGGCCGAGCTCCTCTCGCGCGGCTGGGCGCTGGGCGGCGAGCAGTCCGGCCACATCATCGACACCGGCTTCGTCCCGTCGGGCGACGGCATCGCGTCGGCCCTGCTCACCCTCGAGGCGCTGGCGGGGCGTGACCTGCGCGAGCGCGACGCGATGGTGAAGCTGCCGCAGCGACTCGTCAACGTGACCGTCGCCGACCGTGCGGCCCTGGACGCCGCCAAGCAGGTCTGGGAGGTCGTCGATCGCGAGTCCGACGGCCTCGCAGGCCGCGGGAGGGTGCTGGTCCGACCTTCGGGTACAGAGCCAGTCGTTCGGGTTATGGTCGAGGCCCCGGATGAGGCAGAGTGCGAGGCGATCACCGCGCGCCTGGTGGAGGCCGTGGAGCAGGAGCTCGCGTAGCGCGCGATCGGTCGGCAATCCGTCCGCCGCGGGTCGCCAAGTCACCTTTCCGGCGGTACCATCGGTTGCCCGCAGAAGGTTCGGGGGCCGCTTCCGGGGCGGCTCTCTTCTTTCGGAGGGCGCGGCCTAGCAGGGACGCGGGCCGACCATCGCGAACCAGCAAGGAGGAAGCCACAGCGTGTGCGGGATCGTTGGATACGTGGGCGACCGGCCTTGCCGCGAGCTCCTCCTGAGCGGGCTCGAGCGCCTCGAGTACCGGGGCTACGACTCGGCCGGCCTGTCGCTGCTCGCGAACGGCCGCATCGAGTCCGTGCGAGCGGTCGGCAACCTCTCGTACCTGCGCGAGGCGGTCGCGTCGAACGGCTCCGGGTCCGGCGAAGCGGTCGCGGCGGGCGTGGCGGTCGCCGCGCGCGAACCGGAAGCGACGACGGGCATCGGGCACACGCGCTGGGCCACCCACGGCCGCGTCACCGAGGACAACGCCCACCCGCACTTCGACACCGCCGACCGCGTCCACATCGTGCTGAACGGGATCGTCGAGAACCACGCCGAGCTTCGCGAGCGGCTGGTGGCCGGCGGCGCGCAGTTCACCTCAGAGACGGACGCCGAGGTGGTGGCCCACCTGATCGCCGACCACTACGACGGCGACTTCGTGCAGGCCGTCCGTCTCGCCTACCTCGACCTCCGCGGCCACTACGCGTTCGTTGCCATGTGCGCCGACGAGCCGGGCCTGCTGGTCGCGGCCCGCAAGGAGTGCCCGCTGGTTGTGGGCGTCGGCGACGACGAGCGCTTCGTCGCGTCGGCGATTCCGGCGTTCCTGCGCGAGACACGCCGGATCCAACTGGTCGGCGACGACGAGGTCGTGGCGATCCGGCCCGATGGAGTCGAGTTCGTGGACGCGGCCAGCGGGGAGGCGGTTGAGCGCGAGGTCACCGAGATCGACTGGGACGACGAGGCCGCGGAGAAGGGCGGCTACGAGACCTTCATGCTCAAGGAGATCTACGAGCAGCCCGACGCCGTGGCCGAGACGATCGGCGACCGCCTGGTGGGGGGCGCGGTCGAGCTGGGGGACATCGGGATCTCGGACGACGAGCTGCGCGACGTGCGCCGGATCGTGATCGTGGCCTGCGGGACCTCGTACCACGCCGGCCTCGTGGGCCGCTACGCGATCGAGGAGTGGGGCCGCGTGCCGGTCGAGATGGACATCGCCTCCGAGTACCGCTACCGGAACCCCGTCGTCGACGAGCACGACCTGGTGATCGGCATCACCCAGTCCGGCGAGACCGCGGACACCCTCGCGGCGATGCGCCTCGCGCGCTCGCGCGGCGCCCGGGTGCTCGCGATCACGAACATCATGGGAAGTCAGGCCACGCGCGACGCCGACGGCGTGCTCTTCACCCGCGCCGGCATCGAGATCAGCGTGGCGGCGACCAAGACCTTCGTCGCGCAGGCCGCGTGCATGTACATGCTCGGCCTGAAGCTGGCAGAAGTCCGCGGGACGCTCGAGCCGGACCGCCGCGCGGAGCTGATCGAGGGGCTGCGGCGCATCCCCCACCAGCTCGCGGAGCTGGTCGGGCCCGCGGACGAGCGCGCGCTTGAGATCGCCGAGCGCTACTTCGCCGAGTCCGACTTCTGCCTCTACCTGGGCCGGCACGTGGGGCTGCCGGTGTGCCTCGAGGGCGCGCTCAAGCTCAAGGAGATCTCCTACATCCCCGCGGACGCGTATGCCGCCGGCGAGATGAAGCACGGGCCGATCGCGCTCCTCTCCGAGCGAACGCCCGTCGTCTGCGTGGCCACCGACGCGCCCGTTCTCGACAAGGTCCTCTCCAACGTGGCGGAGGTTCGCGCGCGCGGTGCGCACGCCATCGCGGTCGCGACGGAGGGCTCGCCGGAGGTGGAGGGCACCGTCGAGGCGGTGATGCGCGTGCCGCGCTCGGACTGGCTGCTGCAGCCGATCCTGGCGATCGTCCCCCTGCAGCTCCTGGCCTACCGAGTGGCGCGTGCGCGCGGCCTCAACGTCGACCAGCCGCGCAACCTGGCGAAGACGGTCACGGTCGAGTAGTCCGCCGCCTCGGGCGCGTGTCTAGGCTGCGGGCCGTGACGCTGCCCGACTGGCTCGATTCGCTTTACACGGCCGAGGAGATGCGCGCGGCCGACGCCTGGGCGATCGAGGAGATGGGCGTTCCGTCGCTCGACCTGATGGAGCGGGCCGGTGCGGGGCTCGCCCGCGCGGTGGCGGAGGTCGCGCGCCGCGGCCCGATCCGGGTGGTGGCGGGCAAGGGGAACAACGGCGGCGACGGCCTCGTGGTCGCCCGGCTGCTGCGCGAGGAGGGCCGAGAGGTCGACGTGCTGGCGGTTGGCGCGCTTGACGAGCTCCGGGGCGACGCGCGCGCGAACCTGGACCGCCTACCGGGCGCCGCGCCCGAGCCTTTCGAAGCGGGGCGCCTCAGCGGCTCCGGCGCGATCGTCGACGCCATGCTCGGGACGGGCTTCGAGGGTTCCCCACGCGAGCCGATCGCAGGGGCGATCGCCGCCATCAACGACCAGGACGCCCCGGTGGTGGCGTGCGACGTGCCGTCTGGGGTCAACGCCTCGACCGGCGAGATAGAGGGCGACGCGGTCCGGGCGGAGGTCACCGCCACCTTCCACGGCTCGAAGATCGGCCTGCACGTGGCGCCGGGCGCTTTCTGTGCAGGTCGCGTGCACGTGGTCGAGATCGGGATCCCGCGCGGCGCGCCGAGTGGGGATCGGGCGGGGCTGATCTCGGAGCGCGTGGTCGATCTGGTCCCGCATCGCCCGCGAGACGGATCGAAGTTCCGATCCGGCACGGTCGTGGTGGCTGGGGGCGCGGCCGGTTACACGGGCGCGCCGTGCATGGTCGCCCTCGGCGCGCAGCGGACCGGCGCGGGCTATCTCCAGCTCGCGGTGCCCGAGTCCGCCCAGCAGGCCGTGGCGCTGCGCCTGCTCGAGGCGGTCACGCGCGGCCTCCCCGAGGAGGACGGGGCGCACGTCCCCGCCGGTGTGGAGGAGGTGCGCGAGCTGGCCGAGCGGGCCGGATGCGTGGTCGTGGGGCCCGGGCTCGGGCGCACCGAGGGCGCGCAGGAGTTCGCGCGCGAGGTGGCCCGTACGGTCGACAAGCCGCTGCTGATCGACGCCGACGGGCTGAACGCGCACGTGGGCTCGCTGGAGTCGCTGCGGGAGCGGCCAGGCCCGACGGTCCTCACCCCGCACGCGGGGGAGCTCGCGCGGCTGCTCAAGACCGACTCCGCGGACGTCTCCGCGCACCGCCTGAGCCACGCCCGAGACGCCGCCGAGCGGAGCGGATGCGTGGTCCTGCTGAAGGGCGACGACACGATCGTCGCGACGGCCGGTGGGCCCGTCGCGATCAGCCCGGGCGCGACGGCCGCGCTGGCGACCGCGGGCACCGGCGACGTCCTGTCGGGCGTGATCGGTGCGCTGCTGTCGAAGGGACTCGACGCCTTCGAGGCCGCGGCTGCGGGAACGCTGATCCACGCCCGAGCGGGGCAGGTGGCTGCGGAGCGGCTGGGCGCCGATCACACGGTGGCCGGCGATGTGATCGAGGCGCTGCCGGAGGCCATGCGTCGGTTGAGGGCTCGTGAGCAATGAGGGCGGTGTGGGGACGAACGTCCCGTTGACCCCCCTATGACGTAGTGAAATGGACGTTCATCCGGAACCTGCCGCGCAGGAAGCCCTGTTTAGTGCTGCTGTTTCCGGGACGGCCGCCCGTCCGCCCGCTAGGGTCCCGCCGTGGCCCTCGTCCGCCAGGTGATGACGTCGAACCCGGTCACGGTGCTACCCGAAGCGACCGTGGAGGAGGTCGTGCGGACGCTCCGCAAGCACGAGCTGCCCGGCGTGCCGGTCGTGGACGGCGACGGGCACCTCGTGGGCATCGTCACCGAGTCGGATCTCGTCCTGTCCGACGACGAGGGCGACCTTCACATCCCGCACTACATCGAGCTGTTCGGCGGCGTCGTCTTCCTCGAGCCGCTGCGCCGCTTCGAGGGCAGGCTGCACAAGGCCGTCGCCGCCACGGCCGCCGACATGATGACCCCCGACCCGATCACGGTCGAGGCCGACGACAGCGCCCGTAAGGCCGCTCGGCTGATCGCGGACAGGGGGCACAATCGGCTCCCGGTTCTGGACGGCGGCCGGCTGGTCGGGGTGATCACGCGCGTCGACGTGCTCGGGGCGCTCGCGACGGAAGAGGAGTGAGCGGCGGCCCGGAGCGGGCGCTCGCACGGGTCGACCTCGGCGCCGTCGAGCGCAACTGCGCGCGCCTGAAGAGCCTCCTCGCCTCGGGCGCCGAGCTGTGCGCGGTGGTGAAGGCCGACGGCTACGGCCACGGCGCCGCGCCGTGCGCCCGGGCGGCCCTGGCGGGCGGCGCCACCTGGCTCGCGGTGGCGACCGCGGACGAGGCCGCTGAGCTGCGCGGGGAGGGGATCGACGCGCGCGTGCTCGTGATGGGAGCCCTCACGCGGGCGGACCTGCGTATCGCACTCGACGCAGATGCCGACGTCGTGGCCTGGACGCGCGACCTGCTCGACTGGATCGACCGGCCCGCGCGCGTGCACGTGAAGCTCGACAGCGGCATGGGCCGCCTCGGGACGACCGACCCGGACGAGGCGCACGAGCTGTGCCGGGCTGTCGCCGCGAGCGACGACATGGAGCTCGCCGGCCTGATGACCCACTTCGCCACCGCCGACGACCCCGACGACGACCACTTCCCCGCCCAGCTCGAGCGCTTCTCGGCCCTCGTCGAAGAGGTGCGAGCCGAGCACGGCGACGGCCTCGTCGTCCACGCCGCCAACAGCGCCGGCGCCTTCCGCGACCCCGGCGCGCACTTCGACATGGTCCGCTGCGGGATCGCCGTCTACGGGCTCGATCCGTTCCACTCCGACCCGTTCGAGCAGGGGCTCGAGCCAGCCCTGTCGCTCGAGTCCTACGTCGCGGCGGTAAAGCACTTCGATCCCGGCCAGAGCGCCGGCTACGGGCGCACCTGGAGTGCGACGGAGCCGACCTGGGTCGGCGTGCTCCCGATCGGCTACGGGGACGGCTGGCGCCGATCGCTGTCGAACAACGCGCGCGTCCTGGTGGGCGGGCGATCGCACCCGCTGGTCGGGACGGTCAGCATGGACAACGTGACGATCGACCTGGGGGCGGGGACCGACATCCGCCCCGGCGATCCCGCGGTGCTGATCGGCGAGCAGGGCGGCGAGCGCATTCTGTGCGAGGAGGTGGCGACGCGACTCGCCACGATCAACTACGAGGTCACGACCGGGCTCACGGCGCGCGTCCGCCGCGAGCACGTGCCGGGGTGAACGCGCCGCTGGATCGCCTGGCGGCTGCGCCGGCCGTGCGTGCCGTCCGGGAGGCTCTGTCGGGTGGCGACGCGCGCGCGTGGATCGTCGGCGGCACGGTGCGCGACGCCATCCTCGGGCGGCCGGTCGGCGACGTCGATCTCGCGGTCGAGGGCGATCCGGCGCAGGTGGCGCGCGCCGTCGCGCGCGCCACGCGCGGGCCAGCCTTCCCCCTCTCGGAGGCCTTCGGCGCCTGGCGGGCGATCGACGCGGGCGGCGACTGGATCTGCGACGTGTCGCCGCTCCAGGGCCCGACCATCGAGGACGACCTGATGCTCCGCGACTTCTCCGTGAACGCGATGGCCGTGCCGCTCGAGCCGAACGGAGCGCTGATCGATCCGGCCGGCGGAGAAGGCGACCTGGAGCGGCGCGTGCTCCGCGTCCTCGGCGGCCCCACGGTCGACGAGTCGTCGTATGGCCGCGATCCCCTGCGTCCGCTGCGGCTGGCACGCCTGGCCACCGAGCTGGGGTTCGCCCCGGACGCCGACGCCGAGCGGCTGACCCGCGAGGCCGCGCCGCGTGTGACGCAGGCCTCGCCGGAGCGCGTGTTCGCCGAGCTGCGCCGGCTGGTGATGGCCGACCGCGTGCTCGACGGGGTCGACCTGGCCGATCGGCTCGGTCTCTTCGCCGCGATCCTGCCCGAGGTCGACGCCCTGCACGAGGTGGACCAGAGCCAGTACCACCATCTGGACGTCTATGGCCACACGGTCGACGTGCTTCGCCAGCAGATCGTGATCGAGCGCGACCCGGAGGCCGTGTTCGGCGAGCTCGCGCCCCGCGTCCAGGCGGTGCTCGGCGCGCCGCTCGCAGACGAGCTCACGCACGCACAGGCGCTCCGCTGGGCGGCGCTGCTACACGACGTGGGCAAGCCGCGAACCCGCGGCGTCCTGCCGAACGGCCGCGTGACGTTCATAGGGCACGACTCGGTGGGGGAGGAGATGGTCAGCGCGATCTGCCGCCGGCTGCGCACGAGCGAGAAGCTGCGGACCTTCATCGGCGCGGTCACGAAGCACCACCTGGTGCTCGGCTTCATGGTCCACGAGCGGCCGCTGTCGCGGGCGGCGGTCTACCGCTACCTGAGGACCTGCAGCCCGGTCGAGATCGAGGTGACGGTCCTCTCCTGCGCGGACAGGATGGCCACACGAGGGCGCAAGGCCGAGCCGGCCATCGCCGCCCACCTGGAGCTGGCGCAGGAGCTGATGGCCGAGGCGCTCGACTGGCGCGAGCACGGGCCGCCGCGCCCACCCGTACGGGGCGACGAGCTGGCCGTCGAGCTCGGAATCCCGCAGGGGCCGGAGATCGGATCGCTCCTCGCCCGCCTCGAGGAGGCGAGCTTCACCGGCGAGGCCACGACCCGCGAGGAGGGGCTCGCCCTGGCGCGCCGGCTGCGCGACAATCCCGGGCAGTGATCGTCGACTGCGCGGTCTACGAGGGAGGGGCGCGGCGCGCCGGCGGCGTCGAGCTCGACGACGCCTACGACGCGTGTCGCTCCGACGGCAGCGCCTGGGTGTGGATCGGTCTCTACGAGCCCGGTGCCGACGAGTTCGACTCCGTGGCGCGCGAGTTCGAGCTCCACGAGCTGGCCGTGGAGGACGCGATCCACGCGCACCAGCGGCCGAAGCTCGAGGTCTACGGCGACACGCTGTTCATCGTCCTGAAGACGGCGCGCTACATCCAGGAGACGGAGAAGGTCGAGTTCGGCGAGATCCTGCTGTTCGTCGGCCGCGGCTTCATCGTCTCGGTGCGGCACGGAGTCGCGAGCGACCTGCACCCGGTCCGGCTCAAGGTCGAGAAGCGACCCGACCTCCTCCGCTGCGGTCCCGGGGCCGTCCTGCACGCGATCCTCGACAGGGTGGTGGACGACTACGCGCCGGTCTGCGCCGGGGTGGAGGACGATGTCGAGGAACTCGAGCAGGAGATCTTCTCGCCCGCGCGGACGAACCCGACCCAGCGGATCTACGAGCTCAAGTCGGAGGTGCTCGACCTCCACCGGGCAACGTCGCCTCTCATCGGGCCGCTCCAGCGGCTGGCGGTCGGCGAGTTCGACCTGATCCACCACGACCTGCGCGAGTACTTCCGTGACGTCTACGACCACGCCGTCCGCTCAGACGAGCTGGTCGAGAACTTCCGCGAGCTCCTCAACGGGATACTCGAGGCGAACCTCGCCCAGGTCAGCGTCCGGCAGAACGACGACATGCGGAAGATCACCGCCTGGGCGGCGATCGCGGCCATCCCCACCGTCGTCGGAGCGATCTACGGCATGAACTTCCGCAACATGCCCGAGCTCAAGTGGGACCTCGGCTACCCGATGGCCATCGCGCTGATGCTCGTCGTCTGCATCGGCCTGTACCGGTCCTTCAAGCGCGCCGGCTGGCTGTAGGCTGCGCGCTCGTGCCAGACGACTGCCTCTTCTGCAAGATCGTGGCCGGCGAGATCCCCGCCGAGCGCGTCGACGAGGACCAGCACACGATCGCGTTCATGGACATCAACCCGTGGACGCGCGGGCACGCGCTGGTGGTCCCGCGAAACCACTCGCGGAACCTCTACGACATCGACGAGCCGGACCTGCACCACACGATGTCGGCCGCGCAGCGGCTGGCGAAGCTGATGAAGCAGAACCTCGGCTGCGACGGCGTGAACCTGATCAACTCGGCCGAGCCGGCGGCCTGGCAGACCGTCTTCCACTTCCACGTGCACGTGATCCCGCGCTACGACGACGACCCGCTCCAGCTCCCGACGCGCCCGCGCCAAGCGGAGCCGGACGAGCTCGCCGAGGTCGCCGGCCAGCTGCGCGGCTGAGCGCGCCGGTGGCGGTCGAGTCGCCCCCGACGGTCGCGGCGCTCGCCGATGGCGGGGTCGCCGAGAACGCGGGCGTGTGGCTCTCCTGGCGGGCGTACGGGGAAGGCGAGCCGGTCCTGATGATCATGGGCTACATGGGGAGCTCGAAGGCCTGGTTCCGGTTGCTTCCCCACGTCTCGCGCGAGCACCGCGCGATCGTCTTCGACAACCGCGGGACCGGCGACTCGGACCGGCCGCCCGGCCTCTGGTCGATGGACGACCTGGCGCGCGACGCGCTCGCCGTGCTCGACGCGGCCGGCCACGACTCCGCGCATGTGCTGGGGGTCTCGATGGGCGGGATGGTCGCCCAACACCTCGCACTCGACCACCCGGAGCGCGTCCGGACGCTCACCCTCTGCTGCACGCAGCCGGGCGGGCGGGGCGGCGCTCCGCCGTGGCGGATGCTGGCCAGCATCGCGCTTCGTCCGCTGCTCGGCCCCGGCGCGACGTTCCCGATCGTCGCTCCGTTGCTCTATTCGGAGCGCACCCGGCGGGACCGTCGCGACCGCCTTCGGGAGGACCTCGAAATGCGCTGGCAGGAACGCACCCCGGCGGCCAGTGCGCTGAGTCAGTCCGCGGCCATCGCCCGCCACGACACGCGCGCCAGGCTCGCCGGGCTGAGCATGCCGGTGCTCGTCCTCCACGGGACGGAGGACGCGCTGATTCCGGCCTCGGCGGCGCGCGAGCTGGCCAGCCTGATCCCGCGTGCCAGGCTGGTTCTGGTGCCCGGTGCGGGGCACGTCATAGCCACGGATGCCGAGGACGAGACGGCCTCGGCGCTGCTCGACTTCCTGGCCTCGCACGCCGAAAGCTAAGAGTTCTGTGAAGGCGAACTCTTCCGGCGGGAAGGCTGCTACTGTGCGCCGCGCAGTGGCCGGATACGACTCCCGGCCGGGAAAAAGCAGCGCCGTAGTTCGCGTCACAATTGGGGCACGAGCAGGGCTTGCAGGAAGGAATGGTGCGTAGGGCACATGGCGACTGGGACCGTCAAGTGGTTCAACGACGAAAAGGGATACGGCTTCATCACGCCCGATGAGGGCGACCGAGATCTCTTCGTCCATCACACGGGAATCAACGGGAGCGGCTTCAAGACGTTGCAGGAGAACACCAAGGTCTCCTATGACGAGGAGTCTGGCGACAAGGGGCCGAAGGCCGTCAACGTCACGAAGATCTGACGCCGCGCTCCGGCGCCTGGCCGTTCGTGGCCGGGCGCCGGGCTAGACTTGCCGCGTGGCAAAAGAAGAGAAGATCGAGATGGAGGGCGAGGTCACAGAGGCCCTGCCCAACACGATGTTCCGCGTCAAGCTCGACAACGAGCACGAGGTGCTGGGACACATCTCGGGGAAGATGCGGAGGCACTACATCCGCATCCTGCCGGGCGATCGCGTGAAGATCGAGCTATCGCCCTACGACCTGGATCGCGGCCGCATCACCTACCGCCACAAGTAGGCGGACGTAGGCGGACCCCGCGGCCGTGTGGCTGCGTCATCGGTCGCTCGCCTGCTTGCGCAGGCGTCGCTCCCTGCTTCCTTGCCACCCGGCCGCGGTGCCTCGCCTAACGCCCGTTAGTAGCGGGCAGAACTGGCCGCATGCGGTGCTTCCCCTGGCCTGATGCATTCGCGCGCGCGCTCCCTGAGGCGCTCGGCGGCCTCTTCCAACCTGCTGGGTTCCGGGTCACCGGCGTGGACAGCGCGGAGCGCGGCCAGGTAATCGTCAAAGGCACCCATTAGTGCTCGGTGAGCGCCGTCCGCGCCCTCGGGAGGGCGGAGCTTCGCGAGGCGCGCGATGGCTTTCTCAGTGGTGGCCTGTACAGCTTGCTCCGCGATCGCGTAGTCGCCCTGCACGCGCGAGCGCAGCTCCGCGATCGCCTCCCCGTCTTGGTCCTCGGCCGCCTCCGCGATCGATCGCATCATCGCGGCCGCGTGCCGCGCCCGATCCGGCAGCGGGGGCCGGCGATCGCGACCCGCTTCCTCACCGGCTTCCAGTGCGTCGAGGATCCGCTGCCGTTGCTCCTCGAGGCCAGGGGAGAGCACCAGGCGCTCGGCCTCGCGTGCGCGCCGCTCGCGCCGGCGGGCGAACTCGTCGTAGGCGCGCTGCGAGCCGCCCGCCCAGCCGCGATAGATGAACGCCACGCGCCGCTGATGCGCCTCGGGCGTCCTCGGCAGCGCGAATCCTCCGCCGAGCCACAGCAGGGCGCCGGCCGCCAGCAACAGGACCGCCGCGGGGAGCGGGCGGCCATCGACCGCGAGCCCGACCGCCGTGACGAGGGCCGCGAGGC
>Ga0209577_10004929_pt1 | contig 12493 bp, 9 predicted proteins | sample GraSoiAngelo_109_FD_185874 | JGI IMG/M metagenome (GOLD analysis project Ga0209577, IMG submission 185874) | Grasslands soil microbial communities from the Angelo Coastal Reserve, California, USA - 14_0903_12_20cm (SPAdes) (version 2) | ecosystem: Environmental > Terrestrial > Soil > Grasslands ... | reverse complement strand
GTGAGATGCTCGAGACGGCGCGGCAGATGGGCGTGATCCAGGCCTTTCGCGCGCTGGGAACGCTCCGCGCATACGCGCGCCGGGTCGTTCGCTGGTGGGCGGATCACGACGTGCTGGTCACGCCGACCCTCGCGCAACCGCCGATCCCGCTCGGGTCGCTGCACCCGGATCCCGGCGAGCCCGCCCTGCAGACGCTCGACAAGGCGGGCGCGTTCACGCCATTCACGCCGCCTTTCAACGTGACAGGGCAGCCGGCCATCTCGCTGCCGCTCCACCAGTCGGCCGACGGGCTGCCGATCGGCGTCCAGCTCGTAGGACCGCCCGCGGGTGAGGAGGTGCTGCTGTCGCTCGCCGCTCAGCTCGAGCAGGCCGCGCCGTGGAGTGATAGGCGGCCCGCGGTGGCCAGCGCGGCGTAGGCGGCTCCCGGCTAGGCGAAGACCGCGACCGTCGCGGTGAACCCGTGCACGAAGTTCCGGTCCCCCACCGGGCCGATCTCTCCCGCGCAGAAGAACCCGGCGACGGGCGCTCCGCCGAGCGCCTCCTCGAGCAGCCGGGCGTCGTGGTCGGGCGTGTCGAACATGTGCGACCCGCGGCCGTTGCAGGTGAAGAGCAGGGCTCCGGCGGCCGCATCCGGTAGGCGTGCGAGCGCCTCACGGAGGTCCTCGTCAGCCGACTCGCCGTCCCGCACCTGGAGGCGCACGGTCTGCCCCACGCGCACCCGCTCACCCACGCTGATCGACCCGCTCTCCTCATCGACGCCGAGGAGGCCGCGAATCAGGAAGTCCCCGCGGCCGTACTCCGGGCGGTTCTCGTCGATCACGATCCCGACCAGGAGGCCCTGCGCCGCCAGCGCCCGCTCCGCGAAGTCGAGCTCCGCGATGGCCTCCTTGAGGCGCACCAGCGCGGGCTTGCTGGCCAGCTCCTCGATCACGTTCCCCTCGCCTGCGGTCACGACCATCTCCGGCCCGATCGGACGCGCGCCCTGGGACACGCACGGGCGGACGTCGACCCCGCGCAGCGCGACGCCCACGGCGCCCTCCGTGACGACGTCGTCGCCGAGTATCAGCGCGCCCTCCCCCGGACCACCGCCCGCGCTCGCAAGCCCGCCGATGACCGGTAGTCCCGGCCGCTCCTCACTTATGGCCTGAAGCAGCGGCTCGACCGGGAACGAGTACGGGTCGGCGAGCAGGATGAGCGCGTCGGCGTCGTCGACGTCGGGCATGCCAGCGAGGGCGACCGTGGAGTCGGCGGTGGGGACGGCCTCGAGGTGGAACGGCTCGATGCTTGCGCCCGGAAGCGACGCTGCCCAGACCGCGACGCCGCCCTGCTCCAGCTCACGACCGGACCCGACGACGCCCTGCGCGCCGCAACCCACGACCGCATCGGCGCCAATCCGATCGCGTACCACACGCAAGCCGTCCTCGAGGTGATCGAGGTTCGGCGCCCCGCCGAAGACGACGGCCAGGTCGGACGGAGCGCCGCCGAGCCCGAGGGCCGCGCGGCCGGCGGCCTCGGCGAAGGCGTCGACGCCGGCGTCGTCGACTGCAAGACCGGTGGCGATGCGCGTGTCGCTCATGGCTCCCATGTTGGCACCTCAGTAGCGGCAACCGTCCTGCCCTGGGGGCGCATAGCGCCCACAAGTCAGGACGGTGGCATACGCGCCTATCCGTGTATATGCGCCAGGACGGTGAAGTCGGGGTAGGGACTGCCGAGCTCGTTCCAGTGCGCGCGGCAGTTCCTGAGTCCTTCTCCCTCTACCTCGACCGGCAGCGTGCGACCTGGGACGAGCAGTGTCTGGCCCAGCCCGCTCAGCGCAATCGAAACGCGCTCCTTCCTGTCGATCTGGTGGATCCTCACGGCACCCTCGCCCAGAAGTCTCCTCTGAGTCCCGTGCAACACGAACAGCCTGATCGCCGCGCGACAGTAGCCCTCCTCATTCGAGAAGACGATCAAATGCATCGCAACCGAATCGGCGCTCGACCGCGTGATTCGCGTGAACACGTCGAAGTCCGCGTTCGCCGAGAGCTGCACCTCCTCGCAATTCGCGGGGAACACGTCCCGCGGCCGCGCGAAGTGAAGGCGATCACCGCCAGGGCCGCAGGAGATCTGAGCCGGCGCGCCCGTGTCGACGACCGAGATGTCGTCGTCGCCTGGTCCGCCGCGGTATCGGGTGCGGCCGCCACCGCCGTCTAGCACGTCGCCTCCGGCACCGCCGAGGAGAACATCGCGGGCGGCCTCCCCCTCCAGGTCGTCGTCTCCGCCGCGACCGATGAGGACGTCGTGGGCGCCACGTACAGCCTTCGCTGCGCCGGTACCTTCGGGATCTGACCCCTGAATGTAGTTCGCCTGCCCGTCGCCCACGAGTCGATCCGATCCCGCACCACCCCACACGTTCTCGACTCGCACGACGTGGTCGTTCTCCCCACGCTGCCCGTTACCGTCCGATCGCGAGAGATCGACATTCACGGGTTTCGAGTGGTCCGTGTACAGAACCGAGTCGTCCCCCGGTCCACCATCCAGGACGTCGCGCGCGGGACGAGCACCAACGCTGTCGCCCTGCATCGTGTCGTTCCCCGCGCCGCCGAAGAGCTTGTCGGATCCGGCGCCTCCGTACATGTAGTCGTCGCCCGGGCCACCGACGAGGGTGTCGTCGCCCGCGCCGCCGTACAGGGCGTTGCTCCGCGACCTCGCGTCCGCCTCCAGCAGATCATTTCCCGGGCCGCCCTCCAATCCCGACCCGGACTTGGAACCGAGCAGGATGTCACCACCCGTTCCGCCCTCAGCGCCGAGCCCCACAGCGGCGGCGCTCGGATCGCCCGGCGCGACCAGCAGCCGCGCCTTGTCGTTCCCGTCCCCTAGAAACGCGCGTGCTTCAAGCACGTCGTAGAACAGGTCGGGTACGGAACATCGAGCGTCGTGCATGCCTTCCTGCTGACAATCCCTCCCGGCCACTACGGGAGCGCCGTCGTCGTGGATTGCTGCGCTCCGATTGTCGAGCGCCGTAATGGTCACGTCGTTCGGCTCACCCCGGGCGGCGCGGTAGGCGATCGTGTAGGTCACGAACTCGCCGCAGCCTCCGTGGGGGTCGCCTATGCAGTCGACGCGGCGTTCGACTGCCGCGGTTCCGGCAAGCGCGGCGGGGCACGAGGCCGCCTGAACGATCACGAGCACCAGCCCGACGCCCAGAAGCCTCCACCGGCGATGGCCCACCCCCCGCACGCCCCCTGAACACGCCCAGAACTCGAGCAGAGCGGTGGAAATGCCTCCACCCGCTCACACCACCCGCAGCTGTGCCTCCTGCGGCGGCGGGCCCGGATCCTGGCCCACGAGCTCGCGGAAACGGCGCGCGGACGTGGGCGCGTCCATGCCGCGGTTGTTGTTGAAGACCACATGCACCTCGCCCGCCTCCTCGGCCATGCTCCGGGCGCGGCTCGCGATCTCCTCGAGCTCATCGTCGGTGTACTTCCAGCCGAAGCGCTCGGCCACGGTCTTCCCGTGCATGTAGCCCTCGGCGTTCCGGCCGTGCGCGCGGAGGTAGGCGAGGTCGTCCCGGGTGACGGCATCGATCGGCGGCATGATCGGGATGTGCTCCTCGCGCGGGGCGTCGACGCACACAAACGCGGCCCCGTTCTCCGACATCCACGACAGGGTGTCCTCGGCCCGGTCGCCCTTCAGCCACAGGCGGTTGCGCAGCTCGATCGCCACGCGTCGCGGGTGCAGGCCTGCGATCACGCCGCGCAGCTCATCGAGCTCGTTGCGGTCCGGCGCGAACGCCGGCGTGAGCTGAAGCAGGAAGGCGCCGAGCCTGCCGGCCTGCTCGAGGGGCGCCACCGCCTCCAGGGTCTGCTCGAGCATCGCGCCCTCGAGCTCCGGCGTGAGCAGGACGCGGCCGCGCTCGTTGGTGCGCGCGTCGCCCCGCAGCTCGGGCGGTAGCGAGTCCAGGCGGGCGGCGTGGCGCGAGAGCAGGCGGTGGAGCTTCACGTCGAAGGTGAACCCGGGCGGTGTGGCGCGCGCCCAGCGCGCAACGGTGTTCACCTCCGGGATCGCGTAGAAGCTCGAGTTGAGCTCCACGGCCTCGAAGCGCTCGGAGTACCAAGGGAGCCGCGCGCGAGCGGGCATTCCCGGCGGGTACCACTCCTCGATGAACCCGGGGTCGGCCCAGCTCGACGTTCCCACGAGGATGCGTCCGGCCATGCCCAGAGACGGTATTACCCGGCGCGCCTGCCGAAGCTGTGGGCGGCGGGCAGCACCGCGCGCAGGTCGCCCACGTCCTCGTCGGTGCTCCAGACGCGCCGGGGCTCGATGTGGCGGATCTCACCGAGCGGCAGGTCGGGCCGATCGAGGCGGCTGAGCCTGGACACCAGCACATTGGTGACGCCCTCGCGGTGTTCGAGACGGCCGTCGGCCGCGACGATCGGCTCGGCGCGGACGGCCAGCCGGCATCGCTCGTACACCGGCGGGGGCACGATCAGGTTGATCGGCCCGTGCTCGTCCTCGAGCAGCATGAACGTGACCCCCTTCGCGGTCGCCGGCCGCTGTCTGGCGACCACGAGGCCCGCCACGCGCACACGGGTCCCGTGCCGCACCTTCTGGAGGTCCGCGCTCGACAGGACCTCCTCGGGAAGATCCGGCCGCATCAGCTCCATCGGGTGCTCTCGCAGCGTGACCTTCGTGGACCCGTAGTCCGCCAGCAGCCGCTCCCACGGCGTCATCTCCCGCAACGGAGGAGCCTCGCCGAGCTCCAGCGGAAGCGCCAGCTGCGTGCCACCGGGAACAGCAACAGCCGGGACGGAGACCCCGAGCTCCCACAGAGCCCGCCGGCGATCTCCGCCACAGAGCGCATCGCACGCCCCAGCCCAGGCAAGCCGCCCGAGGGAATCGCGCTGAGCACCGCAGCGCGCAGAGAGATCAGTCAGTGACCGGAAACCACCCAGCTTGCGCTCTTCAACAACCCGCCGGACGTCCCCCTCAGCCACGCCGTTCACGTAGCCGAGGCCGATGCGAACGGCGCCCGACTCCGTCCGGCACTCGGCATCGGAAGACACGACGCACGGAGGCAGAACCGGGATCCCCCGCCGCTGCGCCTCATGGACGAGGGAGTCCGGCGGATAGAACCCCATCGGCTGCTCGTTGAGCAGCCCGCACAGGAACTCCGCCCCGTAGTACACGCGCAGCCAGGTGGACTGGTACGCCAGCAGCCCGAATGCCGCCGAGTGCGCCTTGGGAAACCCGAACCCGGAGAACCCGACGATCTGCCCGTACACCCGCCGCGCCACCTCGAGCGACGCCCCGTTCCCCATCGCGCCGTCCACGAACTTCGTCTCATAGCCGCGCATCGCGGCCTCGGAGCGGTTGCGGCTCATCGCACGTCGAAGGCCCTCGGCCTCGCCGGGCGTGAAGCCGGCGAACGCGGTTGCCACCTCGATCACCTGGTCCTGGAAGACGATCGCGCCGAGCGTGTCCCGCAGCACCGGCTCGAGCGAGGGGTGCTCGTACGGGACCTGGTAGCCGGGGTCGGCGCGCGTCGCCTTGCGCCGCTCGATGTACGGATGCACGGCGCCCCCCTGGATCGGCCCGGGGCGGACCAGCGCCACCTGGACGGTCAGGTCGTCGAGCGACTCCGGCCGGGTGCGCTTAAGCATCTGCATCTGGGCCCGGCTCTCGATCTGGAAGACGCCCATCGTCTCGGCCTCCTGGATCTCCCGGTAGACGCGCTCGTCGTCGTAGGGGATGCGCGAGAGGTCGATCCGCTCGCCGCGCGCGCGGGCGATCTCGTCGACGCAGCGCTCGACCGCGGACAGCATCCCCAGGCCGAGCAGGTCGATCTTCAGGAAGCCGGCGTCGGCGCACGAGTCCTTGTCCCACTGGACCATCTGACGCCCGGTCATGGCCGCCGGCTGGATCGGGCAGATCTCGTTCAGCGGCTGGGTGGAGATCACCATGCCGCCCGGGTGCTGGGTGACGTGACGAGGCAGCCCCCAGGCATCCCGGACGAGATGCACCAGCGCCCGCCAGCGCGGCGACGCAGCCCGCCGCTCGCCGATCGCCTCGCCGAGGTAGCGATCCACGTCGCGTGCCCCGAACGGGTCGGCCGACCGCGCGGCGCGCTCGATCTCCCCCGGCGGCAGGCCCAGCGCCTTGCCGAAGTCGCGCACCGCGGAGCGCACCTGGTAGGTGGCGAACGCCGCGACCAGCGCCGAGCGGTCGTGGCCGTAGCGCTCGTGGACCCGCGGGATCAGCACGTCGCGGATCTCGCGCGGGAAGTCGAGGTCGATGTCCGGGAGGGCGGTGAGCTCCTCGTTGAGGAAGCGACCCAGGAAGAGCTCGTTCTCCACCGGGTCGATGTGCGAGAGGCCGGTGAGGAAGCAGACGATCGACGACACGCTGGACCCCCGGCCGCGGCCGGGCGGGAGCAGTGAGCGGGCGGAGTCGGGACCGCGGACCTCCACGGCCACCTCGCGGGCGAGCTCGAGCAGGTCGCGGTGGAGGAGGAAGAACCCGGCCAGCCCGAGCAAACGGATGATGCTGAGCTCCTGCTCCAGCCTGAGCTCGGCCTCCCCGCGGGTCCGCCGGCCCGCATAGCGCTCGCCGAGCAGCGTCCGGCAGAGCTCGGCCAGGCGGCGGTCGGCGGAGCCGTCCTCCGATCCCGGGTAGCGGTAGCCCAGGTCGCAGGTGAGGTCGAACCGGAGGCGCTCGGCGAGGCGCCCGGACTCCTCGACCGCGTCCGGGTGCTCCGCGAAGCGGGCGGCCATCGCCTCCGGCGGCGCGAGGACGTGGGACGAGTTGCCGCGCCGCACGGGCTCGGACTCGTCCAGGGTGGTCCCCGTCCGCACCGCCACGAAGGTGTCCTGCAGGGGCACGCGCCCGCGGGTGTGGGCGTGGACATCGCCGGTGGCGACGCAGGACACCTCCAGGCGCTCCGCCAGCTGCGCGAGGTGCCGGTTGCGGCGACGGTCGCGGCGTGCGAACGGCCGCTGGAGCTCGACCCGCAGGCGATCGGGGCCGAACGCCCGCAGCAGCCGCCTGGCCATGGCCGTGGCATCGGCGTACCGGTCGCGGTCGACCCTCGCGGCCACCGCGCCGTGCCGCGCGCAGCCGGTGAGGCACACCAGCCCCTCGGCATGACGCTCCACCTGCTCGAGCCCGACAGCCGGCGGCACCGGGTCCGTGGGCCGCTCGCGCGTGCCCTCGTGGGCCATGGTGATGAGGCGGCAGAGGTTGCCGTAGCCGGTGCGGTCCTCGCACAGCAGCGTGAGGTGATGACCGTCATCGAGCGTCAGCTCCGAGCCGACGATCGTGCGGACGCCGAGCGGCTTGGTGGCCTGGGCCAGCTCCATCGCGCCGTACAGCCCGTCGTGGTCGACGACCCCGATCGCCTCGTGACCCTGCTCGGCCGCGGCGGCCGCGAGCTCGACCGGGTGCGAGGCGCCGTCGAGGAACGAGAAGGCCGTGTGGCAGTGCAGCTCTACGTAGGGCATGGCTCAGGAGCGCTGCTCGAACCACGAACCACGGCCGAGATCGCGGAAGACCACCACGTTGCGACCGCCGGCCAGGACCAGCTCGAAATAGTGGCGGCGGAGCGGGCGGCCCGTCCACCAGCGGTCCTCGACCACCCATTCCTCGGCCACGGCGTCCACCGGCTCGCCCGCCACGGCCTCCGGGCACCCGCCGGTCCCGGCCCGGACGCGCGCCGGACGGGGCGTACCCAGACGGCGAACGCTCACCGCCGTTCCTCGAACGGCGCCAGGACCGCCCGCCGCTCGGGCAGCCGCGAGTCGGGGTCGACCTCGAGCACGCGCAGCGCCGCCTCACTCCCCGCCGCCTGGCGAGCCTGTCCCACGGCGTCGGCGATCCGCCGCCTGCGGACGGCGGCCGGCGACTCCCCGAGCAGGCGCGCCTGGTCGTGCGCGGGCGGTCCGAACGCCTCGACCTCGAGCCGAAGCGACTCTGCCGGCGCCGGCAGCTCGCCGAGCCGGGTGACGAGCGCCGTGCGGATCCGATCGGGCTCGGCGCTCGGCTGGCGCAGCGTAACGCGCGTGCGCCAGGTGCCGCCCTCCACGAAGCGGGCCGACAGCCCGAGCGCCCGGATGGTCCTGCCCCGCCGCTCGCGCCTTGCGAGAACGCGCGCGACGAGCAGCTCGAGGGCGCGCTCGAGCTGTGGCCCGGACGCCGCCTCCGGGAGCTCGATCCGCTCGCCCACCGGCTCCGGCGGGCGGCGAGGCTCCAGCGGGGTATCCCGCCCGCGGGCCAGGTCGAGCGCGAGCAGCCCGGGATGACCGAAGCGCTCTGCCATGGCCGGCGCGGGAAGCGCCGCCAGCTCCCCCAGCGTCCGGATTCCGAGCCTCTCCAGGACGTCGGGCAGCTCCGCGAGCTCGGGGCGGGTGCGTAGGAGCCCGACTGCCAGCGGCGCCAGGAAGGCTCCCGCAGCGGCCGCGGGCACGAGGACGGACCCGTCGGCAAGGACCGCTGGGCGCGAACCGACCGGCATCCGCATGGAAGCGCCGCGCCACCGGGCGCGGGCCTGGAGCGCCGCGGCGAAGCTGGCGAACCGGCTGGGTGCGCACCCGAGCCGCGCCGCCCGGCCGAGCGCCCCGCGTGCGGCCGCGATCACCCCCTCGATGTGGCCGCCGTGTATCCCGCGCAGCCCGTCGACGTCGAAATAGGCGATCCCGGCGCGATCGGACTCGCAGTCTGCCCCGATGCCGGCCAGCCGCTCCAGCACCCGCCCCCAGGCCGATCGCACCCCATCGGGGTCGGGGGGCACGAGCCGCAGCTCGGGACAGCGCGCCAGGGCCTCCCCCACCCTCATCGAGGCCGTGACGCCGAATGCCTCCGCAGCCGCCGAGACCTCTCCGACCACCTGCCTCCCGCCCGGCTGGGGCGCCAGCGCCGCGGGCTGGCCGAGGAGCTCAGCCCTGCCGTCCAGCGCGGCGAGGAGGGTGAAGCGGGGGTACAGCGCGCAGGCAACCACGAACACATGTTCGCACATCTGGAAAACGGTGCAAACGCTGTCGAAAAGCAGCCGAACGGGCGTCCAGCAGCCCTAAAGCGGCCTTCAGATCGGTCGATATAGGCCACAAGCTGAGCTTGATGGCCAGCTGACGCAACCCAAGGCTTTACGACCCAAAGGACAGTCCCTTGCTCACGACCCTGATCAAGCGGCTCCGCGGCAATCGCGGGTTCACGCTCATCGAGCTCCTCATCGTCATCCTCATTATCGGGATCCTCGCGGCGATCGCGATCCCGGCGTACCTCAACCACGAGAAGAAGGGGCAAGACGCGGACGCGGAGTCGAACGCCCGCAACCTGGTCTCCAAGGTCGAGCTCTGCTACGCGACCAACGAGGACTACACCGCCTGCAACACCGCGGCGGCCCTCGGTGCCGACCTGGGCGTGCCCTGGGGGACGAACCCGGGCGAGGTGAGCGTCACCGCCGCCGGCAAGACCTCGTACACCGTCACCGCGATCTCCAGGGCCTCGACCGACGGGTCGAACCACACCTACCTGATCACGAAGGACGCGGCCGGCGTGATCACCCGCAGCTGCACCGCGGGCACGTCGAACGACAACGGCAGCTGTAAGAACGGCAGCTGGTAAGCGCTCGCGGACGGCCGGCCCTGGCCGCCCCGGCGCTATCCCGCGACGATCAGGTCCTTCGGGAACCCGCTGAGGACCTCGCAGCCGTCCGTGCCCACCGCGACCAGGTCCTCGATCCGGACGCCGAACTGGTCGGGCACGTAGACGCCGGGCTCCACGGTCACCACGTTGCCCGCCGCGAGCTCGCCCTCCCCGGCCCGGGAGAGAGTCGGCAGCTCGTGGACCTCGAGGCCCACGCCGTGGCCGAGGCCGTGCCCGAACTCCTCGCCGTGCCCGGCGGCTGTGATCCGGTCCCGTGCGAAGGCGTCGACAAGCGTGCACGGCGCGCCCACGCGCACCTCGCCTAGCGAAGCTACCTGGGTCTCGAGCACGAGCTCGTAGACCTCCGTCGCCGGGTCCGGAATGGCCCCGGTCGCGAACGTGCGCGTGCAGTCCGAGGCGTAGCCATCGACCATGCAGCCGAGATCCACGACCACGAGCGTGTCGCGGGCGATGGGGTCATCGCCCGGGCGCGCGTGGGGCAGCGCGCCGTTCGCGCCGCCCGCCACGATCGACGGAAACGAAGGGTCCGAGCCGTGCCGCCGCATCTCGTCCTCGAGCTCGAGCGCCACCTCGCGCTCGGGCCTGCCGGCGAGCCCCCGTTCCGGGACGACCGCGAGCACCTCGTCGGCGAGCGCGGCCGCCGCGCGGATCGCGTCGAGCTCCCGGTCGTCCTTCACAGCTCGCAGCGCCTCCACCAGCCGTCCGGCGGGTACCAGGTCGGTCCCCTCGGACACGAAGCCGCGGAGGCGCTCGTACTGGCGCACGGTCATCGAGAAGTCCTCGAAGCCCACCCGCCCCGAGAGGTGGGCGGCCGCGTCCTCGAGCAGGTCCTGACGTCCCTGCTCGCGGTCGAAGCCGTCGACCTCGCGGGCGGCCTGGGTCACGTAGCGGAAGTCCGTGAGGAACACCCGCCTGCCCTCGCCCACGATGCACACGCCGTTCGTGCCCGTGTACCCGGTCAGGTACCGGACGTTGACCAGGTTCGTGACGATGAGCGCGCCGAGCTCCCGTTCGTGCAGCACCGCCTCGAGGCGGTCGGCTCGGCTCACCCTTCGTCCCGCAGGGCGTTGCGCAGGAGCTCGAGCGCCTCGCGGTAGCCCTCGATCCCCTTGCCTGACACGGTCCCGATACACAGGTCGCGGATCACGGACACCCGCCGCCACTCCTCGCGGTGCTCGATCTCGGACAGGTGGACCTCCACCGCGGGCAGCCCGCAGACCTCGAGCGCATCCCTGATGGCGTACGAGTAGTGGGTCCACGCCCCCGGGTTCAGCACCAGGCCGTGGACGGTCTCGGACGCCTTGTGGAGCGACTCGCAGAACTCGCCCTCGTGGTTGGTCTGCGAGAACGACGGCTCGAGGCCCAGCTCGCGTGCGTAGCGGCCGATGACCACCTCGAGCTCGGTCAGGGTCACGCGCGGATAGTGCTCCGGGTCGCGCCGGCCCAGCTGGTCGAGGTTCACCCCGTGCATTACCTCCACGCGGTTCCTCACGCCGAGCACACCTCCTCCACGGCCGTGCGCAGATCCTCCTCGGAGACCTCGTGGCCCTCGCTCACCCGCCCGGGGGCCTCGGCGAGCACGAACGGCACGTGCCCGCCACGGCGCTTCTTGTCGCGCGCCACCAGCGCGACCACCTCCTCCGGGTCGACCCCGGACACCTGCTCCGGGAGCCCCCGGGCGGCCAGCAGACGCGCGACCTCGGCGCGAAGCTCCTCGCGGTCCGAGAGCCGCAGCGCGCACAGGAGCCCCAGGGCTACCGCCTCGCCGTGCCGGAGCCGCTCATAGCCCGTCGCCGCCTCGATCGCGTGCCCGACGGTGTGGCCGAGGTTGAGCACCTGGCGGCGCCCCGCGTCGCGCTCGTCCTCGGCCACCACCGCGAGCTTGGTGCGTAGGCAGCCCAGGATGGTGGCCGCGTCAGGATCGGCCCCGCTCCGCACGCTCTCCCACAGGCCGCCCCCGGCGATCAGCGCGGTCTTCACGACCTCGGCGTACCCGGCGGCCAGCTCCTCTGCGGGGAGCGTCTCCAGCACCCCTGGATCGACCAGCACGGCCGCGGGCTGGCGGTAGGCGCCCACGTAGTTCTTGCCCTCCGGCAGGTCCACTCCGGTCTTGCCGCCATAGGCCGAGTCCACCTGGGCGACGAGACTCGTGGGCACCTGCACGTGGCGGATGCCGCGCTGATAGACGGCGGCGCAGAACCCCGCCAGGTCGCCCACCACGCCGCCCCCGACCGCGATGACGAGGTCGCCGCGCTCGACGCCGATGGTGGCCATCGCGCGTAGGACCTCCTCGGCGCGCGCCAGCGTCTTCTCCAGTTCGCCCGGCGGGATCGAGTGGGTCCAGTCGGCGCTCACCGCGTGGAGCGGCGCGACGTTCGTGTCCGTGATGGCGAAGCGCCTGCCGTCCAGCGGGTGGAAGAAGCCGGCCCGCAGCAGCCCGGGACCGACGAACACGGGGTAGTCGCCCGAGGCGGCCCGGGCCCAGACGAGCCGGGTGCCGGGGGGCGCGTCCCGCAGCGCCGCCAGGGCCGGCGCGGCGCGTGCCGCGAGGGCCTTGTCGGCGGCCGGGAGGGTGGCGTCGGCGGCCGCCTCGTAGACCGGGAGTCGGGAGGCGTGAAGGGCCTCGAACTTCGCTCGGTCGCGGGCGAGCGGCCTTCCCCTGCCGGACGCCCTGCGCCACGCGACGTCGCGGTCGACCTCGAGGTGCACCACCACGTGAGCCCGTAGCGCGTCGCGCACGCGGATGGAGCCCAGCGCACCGCCCCCGAGGGCCGCCACCCGCACATCAGGCCGCGCGAGCAGCTCCAGCACGAGCTCCTCCTCGCGGCGGCGGAACTCCTCCTCGCCGGCACGG
>Ga0209577_10004928_pt1 | contig 12496 bp, 13 predicted proteins | sample GraSoiAngelo_109_FD_185874 | JGI IMG/M metagenome (GOLD analysis project Ga0209577, IMG submission 185874) | Grasslands soil microbial communities from the Angelo Coastal Reserve, California, USA - 14_0903_12_20cm (SPAdes) (version 2) | ecosystem: Environmental > Terrestrial > Soil > Grasslands... | reverse complement strand
AAGCTAGCATTCTGTGGCAACGACGAAGCATTCTGCGCCTGCCAAAGACGCACTTTGATCCACCAACGATCTGTTGCCATGCATCAATATTCTTAGGAGAGAAAGATGCGCGCGTTTAATCAAGATAGAAGGATTTTTCAGCTGCTTCTTGCGGCACTACTATGTGCCAGCATGGTTCCAAATCGCTTGCTGGCCGATGACAAAGATACGAGCAATCCGCCCGCGAAGACTGCGCCGTCCGAGAGCGATGCCCCCAAGATTGAGGCGCCCGCTCCGTTGACGGAGCGCGAGCGGTGGCTGCTGGATCGCGTTGAGCAGCTCGAGAAGCGCGTCGCGGAACTCGAGACCAAGAGCAATTCGCCTGCGGCTGCGACCGCCGCAGCGCCGTTTTCGCAGCCCGATTCGTTGAGCCCAACTACATCCAGTGCCGCGGCGAGCCCCGCGGGCGTATCACCGTCTTCTTCAGCGGCGGAAGTCAATCCGAATGTCATTCCAGTAGAAAATGTCGTCGCTTCTGTCGACGCGCAAGCCACTGAAAAGGGCAAATTGGGCACGGCGAAACCGCTGGCAATGGAACCCTTTGCGTTCGCGGACTTTACCTGGCTGACCGGCAACGCGCGCACAAAAGAATCGCCGATGGATACGAAATTCTTTACGCCGGAAATTCGGGCGGACGTTGACTATATCTACGATTTCAATCATCCCAAAGACAACACGATTAGCGGGTCGAGCGAGGTTTTCAGGGCCAATGAAGTTCAAGTAATGCAGCTCGGTGTCGGGGGAGATTTCCACTATGACAATGTGCGTGCCAGGCTGATGACGCAATTCGGTTTGTATTCGCAGACCACACCGCGCAATGACGCCAGCCCTTCGCGCGGGCAATGGAACCTTGATAACGCCTATCGCTATCTTTCGGAGGCATACGGTGGCTACCACTTCAATGCACTGCATGGAGTCAATGTCGACGCCGGAATCTTCATGTCGTATATCGGACTGTTCAGCTACTACCAATTCGACAACTGGGCGTATCAGCCGTCGTATGTTTCATCGAACACGCCGTGGTTTTTCAATGGCGTACGCATTCAGATTTTTCCGACGGAGCATCTAAAGATCGAGCCGTGGTTTACGAACGGCTGGCAGTCCTACGGACGATTTAACGGCCGGCCAGGAGTCGGATTCCAACTCCTCTGGCGGCCGAATGGCTGGCTATCGGTCCTGGGAAATCAGTACGCGTTGGGTGAGGATGCCCTGAACACGCCGGGCCGTGTGCGCTATCACACCGACGATAGCATTCAGATCAAATACTTCGACAACCCAGAAAGATTCTTGGACAAAGCCGCCTTCTCGCTTACCGGAGATATGGGATGCGAGCATGGTGGCGGCGTCAGCTGCGCCGGCAATTCTGCGAAGGGTCCCAAGCAGAGTTTTCTGGGTTACATGATCTACAATCGCCTGTGGTTCGATCGAGACAAGTACGGTCTAACGATTGGCGGCGGACAGATCAACAATCCTGGGCGGTATTTGGTCTTGCTGCCGCCGATTAACGGTGCGACGGCTGCTTCGGGTACGCCTTATTTCACGGAGAATCCCGGCGATCCGTACAAGGCTTGGGACGTGTCCGGAACATTTGACTGGATGCCGAGCCAATATATTACGTTCCGTTGGGAGTACAACCATCGGGCGGCGAACGTACCTTATTTTTCCGGGTCTGGAGGGGTGACGCCGCCGGGCGGCAATACTGGCGCGGCAGGATCAATGGTATGCCTCAGCGGATTCACGACCTGTAACGGTTCGCCAACAAATACCTGGCTCCCGGATCTCCGCAAGACCGAGAACCGGCTGAACATGGCCATTCTCGTCAAATTCTAATCTCGGCGCAGAGAATCACGGCCGCGCGGGCCCAAAGTCTATCGCGTGTTTGTGGTTGTTCCATCCATCTGCACTACGTCGTAGAATGTTGATTGTGGCGATAAAGAAAACCAAGAGAGGCATCAAGCGCAGGAATAGCCCTAAGGCGAAAACGCGATTGAGCCCGAACGGTACCCGCCTTGCGGAAGCAGCCGCCTGTTTGGCAGAGATTGGAAAAGGTTTCCACGCTCGCGGTTGGGTTCTGGGCACGAGTGGAAACTTCAGCGCGGTGATTTCCCGCGAGCCGCTGCGCCTGGCCATTACTTCAACGGGCTTGGACAAGGGGAGCCTTACGCCCGCGCAGTTCCTGGAGATGGACGAAGCGGCCAACGTCGTCCGCGGCGATGGCCGCCCGTCTGCGGAGGCCCTGCTTCATCTCGCCATCGCGGGCAGGGTGGACGCCGGCGCGGTCTTGCACACTCATTCGGTTTGGAGCACGGTCCTTTCAGGTTCGCATGCATCACAGGGCGGTATCGCCCTGGAGGGATACGAAATGCTCAAAGGACTGGAAGGCGTTCGAACGCATAAGCATCGCGAGTGGCTGCCGATTCTCGAGAATTCGCAAGACATGGTTGAACTGGGGGAACGCGTTTCGAAGACCCTGCGGGATAGCCCCGGCATCCATGGATTTCTTCTGAGGGAGCATGGGCTTTATACTTGGGGTGCGGGCTTGCAGGAAGCCAAGCGCCATGTTGAAATCCTGGAGTTCCTGATGGAAGTACTGGTTCGCTCCGGAGCCGCACAGAGTGCGTGAGTCCCGCGCTGCCTGAGCCTGGAGTTAAATTGCCGTGGCCGTCCTTCGAATCCCCGATGAAAACCGTTCGCTCCGCGAACACGATGAGGTTCGAGACTATCTCGCCGGAATTGGCATTGGCTACGAACGCTGGGAGTCTCCGGCCGACCTGCCTTCGGATGCTTCCGCGGATCAAGTCCTGACGGCCCATAGCCAGCAAGTCGAGGAACTCAAGCGTCAGGGCGGCTACGTCACAGCGGATGTGATCGACGTCAATGCGGATACTCCCGGGCTGGATGCGATGCTGTCAAAATTCAACATTGAACACCGCCACGATGAGGACGAAGTCCGCTACGTCGTCGCCGGGCGCGGCCTGTTCCATATCCATCCGCAACAGGGCCCGGTTGTTGCGATAGAAGTAGAAGCCGGGGACTTGATTCGCGTCCCACGCGGGACGCTCCACTGGTTCGATCTCTGCGGAGACCGCCGCATTCGCGCCATCCGTCTGTTCCAGGACAAGTCCGGCTGGACGCCCCACTATACGAGCAGTGGGGTGGACCGGAATTACGAACCTGTTTGCTGGGGTCCCAGATACATTCCGCCGCAAACGGCGGCGAAGTAGCCCGTGTGCCTCCGATCGATGAATCCCAGATCCGCGTCATTCTTCTCGACATCGAGGGCACGACAACACCTGTCGATTTCGTTTATCAAACACTCTTCCCTTACGCGAACCGCAAGCTGGAATCGTTTCTTCGAGAACACTCTCAAGATCCAGAAATTCAGTCTTTGATTCAGGACCTGCGCACGCAACACGAAGTGGATGGGCGCAATGGCCTTGAACCGCCTGGCTGGCTGGACAATACGGAAGAAGCGCGGCTGTGTTCGAGCGTCGTCTACAGCCAATGGCTGATCGCGCGGGACAGCAAGTGCACGCCACTGAAGTCTCTTCAAGGGAAGATCTGGCAAGAGGGATTCATGAGCGGGGAATTGCGCGGTGAGGTGTTTCCCGATGTGCCCATGGCTTTCGAACGATGGCGGCGGCAGAAAAGAATTATCTGCATCTACTCTTCGGGGAGCGTCCTGGCGCAGCAACTCCTGTTTCGCACTACGTCCTCAGGCGACCTGACGCCGTACATCTCCGCTTTCTTCGACACCGGCGTCGGAGCGAAAACAGAAGGGGAAAGCTACAAGAAAATCGCCGCTGCGTTTTCGCATGCGCCACACCTGTTTTTTTTTGTTTCCGATGCGGTGAAGGAAATCAGAGCGGCGCAGTCGGTAGGAATGCAAGCAATCCTTTGCGAACGCGATAGCCGCGCATCATCGTCGCCGACCACGGGCGGTGTGATTCGCAGCTTCGACGCCGTCCTTCCCGACTAGCGTCCCGGGCTGCGCTAGTTGCTAGTGCCGCCTCGCCCTAGCGCCGCCGCCCGGGTTACTTGGCTCCCCACTCCGCATACAGCTTCAGAATCGCCGGTCCAATGGAAAAGTCCCAGGCAAAAATACCGATGTTCTTGTATTTTTCGGGAATTTCGTAAAGATCCGCGGCCTCCGCTGCCGGCACGCCTGCTTTGCGCATCTTCTGGGCCTGCTCTTCGATGTCATCGAAGAGTGCCCGTGAGAGTGCAATCCCTTCTTGCCCACAAATCGGGCCATGTCCGGGCACAAACAGCGTGTCCTTGTCCCAGGAGGCGAATGTCTTCAACGTCTGCCTCCACCCGGACACAGTAGCCTGCGCGTCGAAGCAGACCGGGTACATGCCGGAAAACAACAGATCGCCGGTATAGACCACCTTTTGTTCCGGAACCCGCACGATTACGTCCGTCCCTGAATGTCCCGGATAGCTCTCGATCACGGCGGTTACTCCGCCCAAGTCCACCTTCATCGGCAACTTCGCCAGATCAATGGGATGATTCGGCAGTGCCAGCACCGTGGAATTTGACACGTTGTATAGATTTGTTGCCGCGGCCAGATTGCCTTCGCGGTGTTTCCGCGCCGTTTCTGTTTTGGCCTCTTTGATCGCCTTCTCGATGGGTCCCAGGAAGGCCGCCTTGTCGGCGCCCTGCAGCGCCCCATAGCTCTCCACAATCCGCTTCGCCACGTCGGTATGCGCCCACAAAGGAATCCCGTTGGCACCGTAGAACGCATTCCCCATCGAATGATCGAAGTGATAGTGCGTGTCCAGCGCGCCTTTTACGGGAGCTTGGCTGACCGTCCGCAGTGCATCCATCTGAAAAGCGGCGCCGGGCGCGCTTATAAAGCCCTCTATCAATAGCGCGCTGTCTTTGCCAACCAGGAAACCGCCGTTGCAAACCGTCTGAAATCCTTTCGAGGGATCGGAGATCGTGGCGTACAGCCCTTCACCGATCTTTCTCACCGACGCGAAGCCCTTATCGACAATCGGTGTTTGAGACAGCCGCGAGTAGGTCGCCAGCCCTGCCGCCAGCGCCGGCATCGGGAGCAACTTGGCCGCGGCGTACAACGCTCCGAAATACGATGTCTTGGCCAGAAAACTCCGCCGTGAAAACGGCGGCGAGTCAACCGTTTGGCGGTCACTCCTGGCGCCGACCACTTCATCGTTTCCCCCGTTAAAGGCGATCATGGCTCCTCCGACCGAATTGAGTTTCCACAGGTGGTGACTCTGTTTGAGAGGGACTATTCTAGCAGAGCATTAAACCGAAACCAGTTTCTTGTATTTGGGGCGGGTTATCCGAAAGATTGACCCACCCTTGACCGTACGAAAGCTTGTCATGCACAACACCGATGTCATGTACGCTATGGATATACGTAATGTTCATTACGTACTATAGAGTGTGTCAGCGACAACCCTTTCCTAAATTGCTCCGGCCGAATTCCGTTACTCCTTGAGGAGGCATTCCAGCATGACCAAGATTATGGGCACGGTGGCATTGGCAATCGGGTTGGCGCTGCTCGCTCCCTCGTGGCAAGCGCAAGAGAACTGGCGGCAGGCGTGCGTCCAGCAGTGTTATACTCGGTCTTCCCCCGGCGATCCCGAACTGCAGAGGCAGGAGATCGTCAGCCTGGAAAAGGAAGCCGCACACGCCATCCAATTGAAAAGCGGCACCTACTTTCAGCGCGTATACAGCGATGATTTTGCCGGCACGCTCTCTCACGGTCAGCTGGTAGACAAGACGCGGTGGATCGAAGTCGTCGAATCTCCCGCCGTCAAGTACGAATCGTTCGACGCCTCCGACATTAAAGTCCGCGTCTTTCAAGAGACCGCAGTTGCAACTTGCCTCTGGTCAGCGCGCAGCATCTTCAAGGGCCAGCACATCAGCAGTCAGATTCGCGCCGTGCACGTTTATGTGAACACGCCCCGAGGCTGGCATGTGGTTTCCGCCCAGTCAACCGTTCTGCCTCCGGACGTGCAGCAGCCGCTGTAGCGATTTGCCGATTTCAAGCGTGTGCCTCTCGTGTGCCTCGCGTTGACGCCCCGTACAGCGAGTGTTACGCTCGCCGTTCGCTTTCCAAAACGCATGCGCGCCGTCGACCTGATTCGCAAGAAACGTGATTCCGGGGAACTCTCCCGCGAAGAAATCAATTTTCTGGTTTCCGGGTACACGCGCGGCGAAATACCCGATTACCAGATGGCCGCGTGGCTCATGGCCGTGTGGATTCGCGGCATGAGCCGCTCCGAGCTCGCGGCTCTCACCGAGGTGATGCTTTATTCCGGAGAAGTCCTCAACCATTCCGAGATCGCCGGCAAGAAAGTGGACAAGCACTCCACCGGAGGGATTGGCGACAAGACTTCTCTCGTTCTTGCTCCCATCGTCGCGGCGGGCGGCCTTACGGTTCCGATGATCAGCGGCCGCGGCCTCGGCCACACCGGCGGCACGCTCGACAAACTGGAGGCGATTCCAGGCTTCAACGTGAATCTGTCGCTGGACGAATTTCGCCGCGTCCTCCGCGAATGCGGCATGGGCTTGATCGGGCAGACCGCGGAGATTGCTCCTGCCGACAAGAAAATCTACGCGCTTCGTGACGTTACTTCCACCGTCGAGAATATCGGTCTCATCTGCGCGTCTATCATGAGCAAGAAACTTGCCGAAGGCATTGACGCCCTGGTCCTCGACGTGAAGACAGGCTCCGGCGCCTTCATGAAGAAAGAGGAAGATTCGGTTCGCCTCGCTGAAGTCATGGTCGAAACCGGCAAGCGCATGGGCAAGAAAGTGGTGGCGCTGATCACCGGCATGGATCAGCCGCTTGGCCGCATGGCGGGCCATTCGAATGAAGTCACCGAGTCGGTCGAAGTCCTCAAGGGCCGCGGGCCCGCCGATCTCCGTGACTTGAGCCTCGAACTCTCCGCCTGGATGTTCTATCTCGGTGAGAGAACGAAGAGCGTGGAAGAAGGCCGCCGCCTCGCCGAAACCATGATCGTCAGCGGCCAGGCACTCGAAAAATTCCGGCAAGGGATTCGCCTGCAAGGCGGCGATGAGCGCGTCATTGACGAATCGGAACGCCTGCCCACCGCGCGCTTGCATTTCCAGGTAACGAGTTCCGCCGGCGGCTTCGTCACCGACACCAACTGCGAGCAGTTTGGCATCGCACTCGCCATGCTCGGCGGAGGCCGCGAAAAAAAAGAAGACAAGATCGATCACGGCGTCGGCCTCGAATTCCACAAGCGGATCGGCGATCGCGTGGAAAAAGGAGAACCGCTGGCCACGATTCATTACAATGGCGACGCCAAACTTGCCGAAGCGAAGAGCCGCATCGCGGACAGTTATCAGATTGGCGAGGAAGCTCCGCGCGAAAAGCGGCCGCTGGTGCGCCGCGTGATTGGTGCTTGAATCGGTTGTATGGAGAGGAGTGTTCATGGGACGTTTCACCGGAGTACTCGGCATGGCCGTGATTCTTGGGCTGGCCTGGCTCTTCTCCACCGACCGGGGCGCCATCAAGCTCAAGACGATCGCTTGGGGGCTTGGGCTCCAGTTGGCGCTAGGCTTTTTCGTTCTCCGATCCGGTGTAGGTAGTTCGGTGTTTGGTTTCCTGGGTGCGGGCGCAAATAAGCTGTTGAGCTTTTCTTACGCGGGTTCTGCGTTCGTGTTCGGCGACCTTGGTCTGCCGAAGGAGCTCTCCCGGCTTGGCTTTTCGTTTGCATTCCAGGTACTTCCCACGATCATCTTCATCGCCGCCTTCTTCGCTGTGCTCTATCACCTCGGAGTGATGCAGCTCATCATCCGTGCTGCGGCGTGGATTATGACTCGCGTGATGGGCGCTAGCGGCGCGGAATCCCTCAATGTGGCCGCCAGCATCTTCATGGGCCAGACGGAAGCCCCGCTCACCATCCGCCCCTTTCTTCCCACGCTCACCAAGTCGGAACTGATGGTCGTCATGACCAGTGGGATGGCGCACATCTCCGGCGGCATGATGGCCGGGTACATCCAAGTGGGAGGCGCCGATCCCAAAAACCTTTTGACCGCAGTCATCATGACCGCGCCGGGAACATTGCTTATGGCCAAGATGCTCGTCCCGGAAACCGAACAGCCGCTCACGGCCGGCCGCGTGGAAATGCCCCCCATGGAAAAAGAAGCGAATCTTCTGGGCGCCATCGCACGTGGAACGGTCGATGGATTGCATCTCGCGCTGAATGTCGGCGCCATGCTGATTACCTTCATCGCTTTGCTTGCGCTGCTGAACGCCATCATGGGCGGCATCCACAATTGGCCTCACATGGCCTGGTTCCCGGAAAGTCTGCAGACCGTTTTCGGCTGGATCTTCGCGCCGGTTGCCTGGCTGATCGGTGTGCCCTGGCAGGACGCGGCAAAGATTGGCAACCTGCTCGGGACGCGCATGGTGATCAATGAATTCGTCGCTTTTGGACAGCTTGGCCCCATGAAGGCCACGCTCGACCCGCGGACTTTTGCAATCGCCACTTTCGCTCTCTGCGGCTTCGCCAACTTCAGTTCCATAGGCATCCAGATCGGCGGCATCGGCGCGCTCGCTCCGGAGCAGCGCACGGAATTGGCGAAATTCGGTATCCGCGCCATGCTCGCCGGCACTATGGCAAACTTAATGTCCGCTTCCATCGTGGGAATCCTTTCGTGAGCGCAAAAAAAAGCTCCAAGACCAACGTTCCGAAAACGGCTTTGCCCCGAGAAATCGCCGTTCCAACGCCGAGCAACAAATCACAGGACGGCGAGTTCGAGCGCGCGGGCAAAGCGGCTGACTTCATTTTTTCTCAGACCGCTCACCGTCCCAAGATTGCCTTGGTTTTGGGCTCGGGCCTTGGCGCTTTCGCTGATGAATTTGCCGGCGCTACGAAAATTCCGTACGCGAAAATTCCACACTTTCCTCAGTCTACCGCCATTGGCCACGCGGGGAAGCTCGTCATCGGAAAAGTGGGAGCAATTCCCGTGGCCGGGATGCAGGGCCGCGTCCATCTTTACGAAGGCTATTCCGCGAAAGAGGTGGCCTTTCCCATCCGCGTTTTCGCGCGCGTGGGCGTAAAGGCCGTGATCCTCACCAACGCCGCGGGCGGCATCAAACGCGAATTTGGTAGTGATCAGCGATCACATCAATTTGCAGGGCGTGAATCCGCTCACCGGGCAAAACGACGAACGCTTCGGCCTGCGCTTCCACGACATGACCTCGGCGTACGACCGCAGATTTCGCGAAATGGCTGTCGGCGAAGGAAACCGCATGGGCATCGGGATGTTTGAGGGCGTGTACGCGGGACTCCTCGGGCCAAGCTATGAGACGCCGGCGGAGATACGCTACCTGCGCGCGATCGGCGCCGATCTGGTGGGTATGTCCACGGTTCTGGAAGTGATCACCGCGCGGCATAGTGGCATTCGCGTGCTGGGCATCTCCTGCGTGACGAATGCGGCGGCGGGAATCCTGGATCAGCCGCTCAACCACCTGGAAGTGCTGGAGACGGCAGAGCGCGTGAAAGGACAATTCATCGGCTTGCTGAAAGCGGTCATTCCGCGAATTGCAGAGGCGATTGCATGAGCGAATATGAAACTCTGATTTCGGCGGCCAGGCAGGCGAGGGAAAACGCGCATGCGCCGTACTCCAATTTTCGCGTGGGCGCGGCGCTCCGCGCCACCTCCGGACGAATTTTTGGCGGGTGCAACGTCGAGAACGCTACCTACGGTCTCACAGTGTGCGCCGAGCGCATCGCCATTTTCAAAGCCATCAGCGAAGGCGAGCGCGGCTTCGACGCCATTTCCGTGGTGACGGACACCGAGACGTTAACGCCTCCCTGTGGCGCTTGCCGCCAGTTGATCTGGGAATTTTGCGGCGACGTTCCCGTGATCATGACAAATCTCAAGGGCAAAACCGAAGTGATTCGCATGAAGGATCTTTTTCCGAAGCCCTTCGATTCCTCCAATCTGTGAGAAAAGTTGTGGGCCTTCGGTTTTTCGTGACGCATGTTTCTCCAAGATTTCATTTTTCAATGAGCCATGTGTTTGTTTAGCTTCACAAAGGAAAAGCCCATGAATCGTTCTATTGCTTATTGTGCGGGCGCGTTTCTTCTGACTCTTCTTGCTCCCATCCGGCTTCCAGCGCAACTTCCACCAGGGGTGATCGTTGACAACTGGGGCGGTTGCCCTCCGGGCCTGTTGCTTTCCCAGGTAGATCTCCTTGTCATCGGCGGCACGCTGGTGACGATGGATCCCGAGCGCCGCATCCTGCAGGACGGCTTCGTTGCTGTCCAAGGCGACAGGATTGTCGAAGTGGGGCAAGGCAAACCGGCATCGTGCAAGCGCGGGGTGTCGGCGAGGCAAACCATCAATGCCAAAGGGAAACTCGTGCTGCCGGGTTTCATTAACGGGCACACGCACGTGCCGATGACGTTGCTTCGCGGGTTGCGCGACGATGTGACGCTCGACGAGTGGCTGCGGAAATACATCTTCCCGGCGGAAGCCAAAAATGTGACCGAGGAATTTGTCCGCTGGGGCACGCGGCTGGCGGCGGCGGAGCAGATTCGCGGAGGCGTGACGACGTTCGCCGACATGTACTACTTCGAAGATGTCATTGCCGAAGAGGCCAAAGCCGCGGGAATGCGCGGCGTAATGGGCGAAACGATTCTTGATTTTCCGGCGCCAGACAATAAATCTAACGCCGCGATGCTGGAGTACACCGAGAAATTTCTGAAGCGCTGGCAAGGCGATGCGCTGATTCACGCCGCGGTCGCACCGCATTCGATTTATTCCTGTTCGCAAAGGACACTTCAGGATGCGGCGGCGCTGGCGCGGAAGTACGGCGCGCCCATCCTCATCCACGTCGCGGAAATAAAAAAAGAATTGGACGACAGCCGCGCGAAGAACGGCACGACACCAGTGCAGTATCTGGACAGAATCGGAGTCCTTGGGCCGGAGGTGCTCGCCGCGCATTGCATCTGGGTGGACGAAGCGGACCGCAAGATCCTGGCGCAGCGGCAGGTGGGGTGCGTGCACAATCCTTCGAGTAACATGATGCTTGCCAGCGGCGTTGCTCCATTGATCGAAGAACGCGCGGCAGGCGTGGCGGTCGGGTTGGGCACGGATGGCCCGGCGGGCAGCAACAACGACCTGGACTTGATGGAAGAGATGGACCTGGCGGCGAAGCTGCAGAAGATTACCAGGATGGACCCGCAGGCGCTGGGAGCGAAGGTCGTCGTCGAAATGGCCACCATCGAGGGTGCGCGTGCGCTGCACATGGAAAAGGAAATTGGTTCGCTCGAAGCAGGGAAGAAAGCGGACTTGCTTCTAATCGGCCTCGACGCGCCGAACGCCGTGCCGATGTACGATGTCTATGCGCAATTGGCGTATGCGTTGAAGGGGGGCGACGTGGAGACGGTCATCATCGGCGGCCGCGTGGTGATGCGCGACAAGAAACTGCTTACGCTGGATGAACCGGCGGTGATTGCCAAGGCCAGAGAATTTAAGAATAAGATCGAGGCCTCAATAAAATAAGCCAGGAAGAAATGCACTCGAAAAACAATGAAGTGCGGGCCCCGCAAAGTACAACAGGAAAGAAGCAAGACTCCGGCATCTGCGCATCCCTTGGCGCGATTCTAAGCTCGCTCACCACGATGGGTTGCTGTCTTCCTTTGGGATTTGCAGGCGCGCTGGGGACGGCGGGCGCGAGCGCATTTCTGCAGAGGTTCCGGCCCTGGCTACTGGCACTTTCCATCTTGCTGCTGGGAATTGGATTTTGGCAGCAGCGCCGCGCGAGGCTGTGCGCGGTGAAACGGAGTTACTTGAGCGCCGCTCTGCTTTGGACAGCAGTGGTATTCGTTGTGGCGACGGTGGTTTTCCCTCAGGAAATCGCAGGATTCATCGCCGATCATTTTTCAGGTGCCGCGAAGTGAAGAAAAAGACCTTTGGCATCGGCGTGTTTGCAGTGATCCTAATCTTTCTCGCGGTGTACTTCATGCTGGATTCTTCCACGCCGACCGGTCAGGATCCTCTCGCCACGCTTACAACCGCGAATTTCGCGACGTTCGAAGAGTCCTTCGACAAATCCATCGAAGGGCCTCGGCTGGTACTCCTTCTTTCTCCGACTTGATCCACCTGTCTGCGGGGGGCCTCCGCAGTCGAACAACTCTTGCAACATTATTCGAACCCTTCGCTCCGGGTGCTGGTGGTGTGGGAGCCGATACTTCCGACGGACTTGCGTTCACCGGTTCATAGCACGCTCGGGAGAATCCTGGACAAGCGTACCCGTCAATTCTGGGACCCGCAACATCTCGTCGCACAAGAGCTTGGCAGGATTGCCGGTGAAAACCCGGGACAACCGAAGCCCGATTGTTGTATCAATCGAGGATTCTTCTGGGACGATGCCATTCTCTATGCACCACATTCGCAGTGGCGGCAGACACCGGCGGCTGTTTTCTGGAACGGTCCGGTC
>Ga0209577_10004926_pt1 | contig 12497 bp, 15 predicted proteins | sample GraSoiAngelo_109_FD_185874 | JGI IMG/M metagenome (GOLD analysis project Ga0209577, IMG submission 185874) | Grasslands soil microbial communities from the Angelo Coastal Reserve, California, USA - 14_0903_12_20cm (SPAdes) (version 2) | ecosystem: Environmental > Terrestrial > Soil > Grasslands... | reverse complement strand
AAGGTCGCGGCGATTCTGAACGAAATCAGGGGATTCGATCACAGCGGCACCAGCTACGTCGGCGTGCCGGCCGTGTTCGGCATGAACTTCCAGGCGGTCAGCGTTGGCCAGAAACTGAAGGTCGAGCAGTTGACGACCGCGCCGTTGGGGCTGCTCGCCGGCGGGTACCTGGACGCAAATGGGACGCCGTCGGACGGGTTGCAGGCGACGCTCGACCATACCGATCAGTCGATCGGCATGATGGTGTCCGCGCTGCGCGAACAGAACTTACTCGAGTCGACGCTGATCATCATCTCCGCGAAGCACGGAAACTCGCCGATCGATGCGACAACGCTCAAGAGAGTGAATCCGTCGGCAATCAGCGCCATCGTGAATTCCGTGCCGCCAGGGCTCGCGCTGTTGAGCGCGGACACCGGTCCGATCATCTGGTTGAAGGACCAGAGCACCACCGCCGCGGTGGTCGCGGCGTTCAACGACTCGATCGTGAACGGCGGCAACCCCGCGCGTATCGACAAGATCCTGACGGGAGCCGATCTGGCGGCACCGGTCGCCGATCCGCTCGTCGATTCGCGTGCGCCGGACATCATCCTGCTGCCGCTGCCCGGCACGGTGTACACGACAAGCGGCTCGAAGATCGCCGACCATGGCGGGTTCGGCGAAGACGACGTGCACGTCGCGCTGCTCGTCTCGAACCCGTCGATGCCAGCAAAGACCATCGAGGATTCGGTGGAGACGCGGCAGATCGCATGCACGATTCTGAAATCGCTTTCCATGAGCTGTAGCGCGCTGATCTCGGAGGCCATCGAGCCGTCCAAGGCATTGCCGCATTCGAATCACAAGAACGCCCAGTAGGTGTCTACGTCGGCCGCGCGCGATGCCGCTGCGCGCGGCCGGTCGGGTGACCAATCCCAAAGTCGTCTACGACCGGCAGCAGCCGATCAAGGGGGTGAGTCTTTCAGATCCCTGGCGGCGTGGGCGAAGCAGGAGCATTACGCGCCATGGCGGCAATCCATTTGCCGCAGCTCACACCTGGTCGTCTCCGTCACCGGGCAGACAGTCCTCCATCGCTGATTGACTTCGGCGACCGCCGGCCGTAGATTTTCCCCCTCCGCCTCGGCCTGCAGACCAAGTGGTAAGGAGGTTGGCATGAGACTGCGAGTGTCGGTTCTCGCCGTGGGAGTCGGCGTCGTGTGGGCAGCGTTCGCCCCGCGCGTGTCGACGCAGGCTCCCGGGTTCCCGAGCCTCAAGAACGGCGACTGGTTCCACTACACCGCGGATATGCACGGCTCGCGGTACTCGCCGCTCGATCAGATCAACGCGGACAACTTCAACAAGCTCGAAGTGGCGTGGCGGTTCAAGACCGACAACTTCGGCACCTTCCCCGAGTACAAGCTCGAAGGCACGCCGCTCGCCATCCGCGGCATCCTGTACACGACGGCCGGCACGCGGCGCGACGTGATCGCGCTCGACGGCCGCACGGGCGAGATCGTCTGGGTGCACAGCATGCGCGAAGGCAAACGCGCCGCGGTCGCGCCGCGCCAGCTCTCCGGACGCGGCGTCTCGTACTGGACCGACGGCAAAGGCGACGAGCGCATCGTGTACGTGACGACCGGGTATCGCCTCGTCGAGTTGAACGCGAAGACCGGCGCGCCGGTCGCGTCGTTCGGAAAAGACGGCATCATCGATCTGAAGCTCGGCGCCGTGAAGGGCAAAGGCGAGCAGATCGATCTCGAGACCGGCGAAATCGGCGTCCACTCGACGCCCGGCATCGTCAAGGACACGATCATCGTGGGATCGGCGATGCGCGAAGGCGCCACGGTCCCGACGCACAACAACACGAAGGGGCTGGTCCGCGCCTTCGACGCGCGCACCGGCAAGCTGCTCTGGACGTTCAACACGATTCCGCGTCCCGGTGAGTTCGGCAGCGACACGTGGGAGAACGAATCGTGGGCGATCAACGGCAATACCGGCGTGTGGACGCAGATCACCGCCGACGAAGAGGCCGGGCTCGTGTACCTCCCGGTCGAGACGCCCACCTCGGACTACTACGGCGGCCATCGCCCCGGAAACAACCTGTTCGCCGAGACGCTCGTGTGCGTGGACCTGAAAACCGGACAACGCAAATGGCACTTCCAGTTCACGCACCATCCGATCTGGAACTTCGACATGTCATCGGCGCCGCTCATCGCGGACGTCAACGTCAACGGCCGTCCGCGGAAAGTCGTCGCCGTGCCGAGCAAGCAGGGGTGGCTGTACGTGTTCGATCGGATCACGGGCGAGCCGGTATGGCCGATCGTCGAGAAGCCGGTGCCGCAGTCCGACGTGCCGGGCGAGAAGACGTCGCCGACGCAGCCGCATCCGCCCGATTCGCTGCGCTACGCGCGCAACGCCTTCAAGGTGCCCGACGATCTGATCGACTTCACGCCGGAGCTGCGGCAGGCCGCGATCGACCGATCGAAGTTCTACAAGTGGACCGACACGCCGTTCGCGCCGTCGATTCTCGGCAACGTCAACGGTCCGCTGTACGGCGCGATCACCGTCGGCACAGCGACGAATTGGCCGGGCGGCGGGTACGATCCGGAGAATCACATCGCCTTCGCGCCGGCGGGCAACATGCCGGGTATCCGCACAGTCGTGCCGCCGCCGCCGGGATTCTCCGACATCCGTTACGTGTCGGGCATCGCTGGCGAGGCCTTCCGCGAAGTGCTCGGACCCGGCGATTGCTGCGCGGCCGATTCACCGCGCACCGCGCAGCGCGCGGCCGAGGCGAGGCAGCCGGCTCCGGCGACGCCTCAGCCGCAACCGGCTGGCGGCGGCGCCGGAACCGGACTCAACGTGCAGGGGCTGCCGATGATCAAGCCGCCGTACGGCGTCATCGCCGCGATCGATCTCGACAAGGGTGCACTGAAATGGCAGACGCCGCACGGCGACACGCCCGACGCCGTCCGCAATCATCCGATGCTGCGCGGGAAGAACATTGCGAAGACCGGACAGGCAGGCACCGCCGGCGTCGGATTAATGGTGACGAAGACGGTCGTCGTCATGGGCGATCCGCAGGTGACAACGACGCCCGAGCATCCGCGCGGAGCGATGCTGCGCGCCTATAACAAGATGACGGGCGAGCAGGTCGGCGCAATATGGATGCCCGCGCCGCAGAGCGGCTCGCCGATGACCTATGCCTACGGCGGCAAGCAATACATCATCGTGGCCATCAGCGGCGGAAGCTACTCTGGCGAGTACCTCGCCTTCTCGCTGCCAGGCACCGAATCCAGACCAACCAGCCAGCACTGAACGACCGAGCCGCGGGTGACGCTTCCGCCGAACCCGCGGCTCACGACCGCTCAAGTGCGGGCGGGGGCGTGTCTCGGCCAGAACAACAACGTGCCGACGACGCCCGCGGCGATGGCGGCGATGCCGCCCCACCACTGCGCCCGAGCTGCGGCGTTGTTTCTGATCGCATCGACGCGCCGGCCGAGCCGCGTGAGATCGCGGTCGAGCCGCGCACGCGTCCGCTCTATTGCGGCTTCGACGTCATCCGGTCTTTGATCCATGTCGACGTCTCCCTCACGGTTTCCTTGGTCTTGGGCAGCGGAACGATTTTCGTGAAACGCTTACGGCCGGCCTGCACGGCGACGAAGCCCGCTATCGCGAGCACGACGCCGGCGAGCAGAAAGCCTGCCCAGTTGGGCCATCCGAACAGCGCCGCCGCGCCTTGTGCGATCGCGACGAGCACGAACAGACCGCCAACGGCGGCAATTGCGCCGCCTGCAGCCATGCTGGCCGCCGCCGTCGACCACGCGCTGAGCTCCTCGCGGACCTCGGCGCGCGCGAGCGCGACCTCTTCCCGAAAGAGCTCGCGGACGTCGTCGATCACGTTGTGAATCAAATGACTCGTCGGTTCCTGGCGGGCATCGTCATACGGCATGGGTCACTCCCCGATTCTGGTCCGTGTAACCGTCGCATGATGCTTGCCAACCGGAGCGCAACTGAAGCGAGCGAAGTGATGAGGATCAACCGACGCCGCGCGCGAGCAGCGACAGCGCGAAAACGAGGACGACGAACGTGGCGAGCACTCGCGCATCGCCCGAACCCGTTTCCGGCTGCATCGCGCGCCAGACCGCCACGCCGCCCACGATGAGCAGCAGGCGCTGTTCGGTGATCATCAGCGCGAGGACAATCGCGGCGACCAGCGCCCACCGTTCCCATTTGGCGAACACGTGCAGGCCGCGCGATCCGTCCAGCTGCCACACCGGAATGAGATTGAACAGATTGAGGAATCCGGTCAGCTGCGCGATGGCCAGCCAGATGCGCGCGCCGGTAGCCTGGTAGAGCACAAACGCGGCAACCGCCGCGCCGAGTCCCCACACCGGCCCGGCGAGACCGATCTTCGCGTCGGTGAGCGGATCGGTCACGTGCTGTTTGAGCATCACGAACGCGCCCACGCCCGGGACGAACACAGGCGCGCCTGCGTCGATACCGAGCCTGCGGAGCATCGCGACGTGTCCCATCTCGTGAACGTAGATCGACAACACGAGGCCGAGCGCCAGCGGCCATCCGTACACGGACCAGTACACGCCGAAGAACGCGAACATCGACATGAACGTGCTCGCCTTCGTGAGGCCGAGCAGCAGGAATTTGAGCTTGCCGATCAGCAGCACCGCGAGCGTGGCAAGCCCCGCCGCGCCGCGCGACCACCAGGGCTGCTCGGTCGCCGCCGCCGTCTGTTTCGGTTGCGCGGTGTCCGTGCGCCGCGCGAGGCCCGCGATTCGTTCGCGCACGGCGGCATGCTGCCGTGATTGAGGCGGCAGCAGGTGGAGCGCAGCCGACCAATGATCGCGCGCCGCGCTGAAGTCGCCGGCGCGCGACGCGGCTTCGGCATCGGCCGCGAGGCGTTTCAGCGTCTCGGCGTGAACGAGCGCGCCGCATGCCGGACACGCCAGCACGTCGGCCGGCAGCTCAGTGCCGCAGCGTCCGCAGTGAGTCGGCGTCACACGATTGCGGACGCCGGTTCGGCGCCCACCTGATAGGGGCCGAAGATCTCCAGGACGGGTGCGCCGGTCATCCTCCACGCTTGTCTCATGCCGATGAACATGATGAGCGCGCTGATGAGGCCCGAAGGAAACGATCCGACCACGACGAGCACGGGGAGCGCCGCGATGAAGGCGAACAGCACCGCCAACCCGATGAGGAATCGACGCGATTCCGGCGCGGCGGGCTCCTGTCGCGCCGACGTCACGGCTGGTACGTCACCGTTTGCTGCCGTTGATCGAGACGTGGCCTGGGGAGCGCGATCCGCGGTCATCGCCTCCTTGATTGCGAGCGGCGCGTACGCCATGGCGATCGAGGCATACGTCAGCGCGACGGCGATCAGCTGAAAGCGAAGTCCGCCGCGTCCGCCTGCGCCTTTGCGAACGGTGTATCCGACCATGTAGCCGATCAGAATGGCGACAATCCCGATCTCGAGATGCGCGATTGCGATGACCGCGAAATAGATTGCGGCACCGACGATGCCGGCGCCGAGACCGCCGAAGGCGGCCGTGATCAGCGGCGCGATGCCGGCCGGCGTTTCGGCCGCCGCTTCGAGGGCGCGGCGGCACCGCTCGCACACCACAGCGCGGTTGACCTGGTAGTACTGCGTCTGGATCGTTGCGCGGCACGACTCGCACCCAACGGCGACGCCGCGGGAAGCGTCGCCCGCGTGCTGTTCCGTCACGACGCGATCGAATTGCAGCGGTTCGTCTGCGATGCGCGGCCCTCCGTCAGACATCGCGAAGCTCCCTGGGGTGCAACCATGGTAAACGATCGCCTGTGGCCGCACGCTTCCCTCGCGTGCATTGAGACGTCAGCTGTGCCTCAATGTGCAACAGGAGGAATCGATGCCGGCGCTCCGGTTTCAGCGTTCGCCGTTCGCCGCGGCGCGAATCGCTGTCAGACGGCGTACCACAGCACCGCAAAGAAGTGACACACCGTCCCCGCCAGGACGAACATGTGCCAAACGAAATGGCCGTAGCGCAGACGGTCCGCCGCATAGAACGCGATGCCGGCCGTGTACGCCAGGCCCCCCGCGATGAGCCATAGCCAGCCCGCCACCGGCACGAGAAACCAAAGGTGTCGAATCGCGATCAGCGCGCACCATCCCATGCCAACGTACAGTGAGGTCGACAGCCGAGGGTTCCGGATACCACGCAAGGCCTTCAACGTGACTCCGAGAACCGCCAGACCCCACACGACGCCGAATAGAGTCCAGCCCCAGACGCCGCGCAGTACGCCAAGCGTGAAAGGCGTGTAGGTCCCCGCGATGAGCAGAAAGATCGCACTGTGATCGATGATCCGAAACACTCGTTTCGCTTTGCTCCTCGGCAACGCGTGGTAGAGAGTTGAGGCCAGGTACAGCATTAGCATGGTTCCAGCGAACACGCTTGCGCCTGCTATCGCAAGCGGGCCACCACGTCGAGCCGAGGCAAGCACCAGGAATGGAGCTGCCACAAGAGCGGAGAGAAATCCCACTCCGTGACTCACGCTGTTCGCGATCTCCTCTCCGAGGGAAGATAAGCGTCCACGAGTTGAAACGCCGTGATCCATGATGCGGTCCCATCTTACGGAGCTTTCACTGTTCGAACAAGTCGACGCGCAACACCACCGGCGGAGCGCTTTTCTTGCGTTCCAGAATCTGATGTATTCCGACAGCAATGCAGCTACCGTCAACTCTGACCTCGTTGACCACTATTTGAAAATGGCCTTCGCGATCGTCGCGTGCTCGCCCTTCGTTTGATCCAGCGCCGTCCGCTGGAATCGGTCGTTAGGCGTCACGTCGCTCGAACTGAGGCGCCATCACACTTGACAGCGAGCAACCGCAGGTCGCGCCAACCGTACCCACCGTGGAACTCGCCGCCGGAGCTATAGAGCCGCTCAGCGCCGAAAGCTTCATAGAAGCCATTCGACGGATTCGTCGCCTCGCCGAAGAGGAGCATGGACGTGACGTTCCGGTCGAGGAAGCGACGCGCGACGTGGCACAACAAAAGCCGGCCGAGACCCTGACGATGAAACCGACGCAAGGGTACGTCCTCTTCTTTCGCATCGCGGATGTGAAACGCCATAACACCTGTCTTCTTGGCTGTCTCGATCAGCGCTGAGCCGTGGCGCCGGCCGGGCCCACCGGCGCCGCCGGTTCCAGCGCGCGTTAAGCTGCTCTGATTGTGAGTGAGCCTACTTGCCTACCATGTGCTTCCCGTCGAGTTCGTTTTCGCAGATGCTTTCAATCAATTCGGTGTCTGGCTGGAGGTTAAACGTTACGTTCACTGACCAAGGCATGGTGAAAGTCTTGACGTCGTCAAATGTGATCTGCAGTTCCAGGTGACCGAAGTCGCGTCGTCGAAAACGTTCCGTGGTGCGCAACGCGTCAGTGTGAGGGAGACCGCTGTCGTCCATCCACGTCTGCTCATTGAACCCCATGGAGTCGACGACCAATGCGTCTCCATCCCAGCGACCGATGGAGTACCCAAACCACGTAGGCTGGGGATCCTGCGGAAAAGCACGACCATCGGTGAAGAGCTGTCGGAAGTGATTGAACTCTTCGAACAAGATCAGCGTCAGACGTCGGTTCTGAACGATCTTCATCGGACCGCCGTACAACATCGCATCGGGGATTCCGTGCGGCAAGCATCGCTCCGAAGGCCGGCCCTTCCCGAAGTTTTCGGATCGGCGCTGATACAGCGCCGCCGCTTCAGGGCGCAGCGGGATTTGGCTGCCTCGGGGCATGAAATGGTCCATCCTCCCTGGCAACCCGGCGCGGTTGTCACGAGGCGCACTGACGCCCGGTCCGCGAAGCCAGATTCCCGAGAGATCTGGCTTGCCGTCGCCCGACGTGGGTGTCGGAGCGGTCAAGTTGGGGCGGCCATCGGCAGTCCGCGGTGTTTCAGGCAGAGCGATCTTGACCCATTGCGCAGACAGCGATGTTGGCGACTCAGAAAGGATGACCACCGCGACAATCACCGCGATGCGGAATCCGTCTCCGGCATCTGCATGAATCGTCATTTCGCATCCTCCGCTATGGCTCACTGTTGTCGTTGATCGGTTGGTCGATCGATCTTCTTACCCATCGCGCGAGTCTTCGCGGCCTTGATGTACCGAGTGCGGGGGCCGGGCCGACGCCACCTGGTATCGAGTACGAGAGTGCCATGATGCCACTGCCGGAAGCATCTTGTGGTCCGCGAGCGTCAGCTTCGTCGCAGTGCCTGGCGGCAGGAGCAGGACCCCTGCTCCCAGAAGCACAGGAACGACGGCAACTTCCACCGTGTCGACGAGGCCCGCGTTGAGGAGTGAGCGAAAGAAGTCACCTCCGCCGTAGAGCCAGATGTCGCGACCTGGTTTCGCCTTGAGATCCGCCACAAGCTCACGTGGATCATCGTTGACGATCCGGACGCCCGGATACGCGGCCGGACGAAGGGTCCAACCTTCATTCGGGTTCGCGCCGGTCTAACGGATTGGCGCTCACCCGCGGCGCCGCTCCACAACCGTTCAAGCTAGCACGGCCCTGCCGCGGCGCCGACGGGTGCAGCGCCCGCTACGCCTCCCTCCGCTTCCTCGGCGTGTCCGGCCTTCCGGCTCAATGACTTCCGCGATCAACGGTTTTGCACAGCTCGAAATACTCTGTCAGCGGGACCAGCCGCCTGCCGTCCCCGAGCAGAGCGAGTCGGATTTGCAGCACCCGCTCGCGCATCCACCCGAACTCCTTCACTAGTTCAGTGGCCGGTCGATTGTCGTACGAGGGATCGGAAACCTTGTACTCTCCATAGCCGAAAGACACCGGTCTGGTGAACGGATCGGCGAACAGGTACGCCCTGTCCGCGAGGTCTTCGCCGTATTCCCACACCAGGCGGTGCAAGTACGACGGCCCCATCACGAAGATCGCATTTGCCTCCGTACACAAGTCGCGGGAGATCTTCGACGGCCGGTGTGCGCTCGCGTCGATACCCCATTCTCGGAGCATTCGTTCCGCTCGATCATTGATACGCTCTCCCGCCTCCAACCCAGCCGAGAGCGCCGGCGCCTTGTTGCAAAGATGTCGATAGAGGTAGCGGGCCAGAACAGAGCGGCAGCAGTTCGCATGGCAGACAAACAGAGGACAGCCCTGCTCCGTTCTCATGATTCGCACCGCACCGCCTAGACGTCGTGCCGCTCAGCCGGGAGCGGCGCTTAACATCGTCTCGGACCAGCTCGCTATGTTCTCGCCGCGAGGCCTCTCACGAACACCCTCATGCGACGATTCACCATCCCGCTAATCACATCAGCGAGCAGCCGCACCGCCGCCTCGCACGGTCCAACATAAACAAGCGCGTCGGTCCACCGAATCCAGGAATATCGGCCGGCCAACGCGCGGGTTACAGCGTCGCGGAAATTCTCCGCACGGTAGCGAGCCAAGGCGTCTTTTGAAATGTCGGAGTACAGCGCACGGGTCGGACGTCCCAACAGCATCGCCATCCATCGGACCGAGTAAGACAAATCATCGTCCGCGTCAACGTGCTTACCCTGGAACCTTTGACAGAATTCGTCGACGGCACGGGCGATCTGCCGCTCGCGATTGCGTCGCCGATGACGATCACGTTCCGCCTCTGCCCGTCGATCTCGGCGCGCCCGCTCCAGCAGCTCCGCGATCGTGATTTCGTCGCGAAGATCGCGGCCACTCATGAGCGCGACGCTCCGTGCAGCATCGATACGGATCCGCCGCGGACTGAACTTCACGCGGACGTACTGGCCATCGGCGATGCGGCGCCGCACTGTCCGCTCGGAGATGTGGAGCAGTTGGCTGACCTGCCGGACCGATAGCAGCGCACTCGGACGGCGAGCGGAGTTCGACACGCGCTGCGGCCTCCTCGGGCTACCGCAGAGATGCTCCTCGGGGCAGGGTCTGGGAAATGGCGGCACCGCGCTCCCGAGGAGGAAAGCGCGCTCGGTGATCAGCCTAGCCGCCGGGCGGGGATTGTACGCGAGAAGACGATGGTCAGTCAGTGCTGGTCGGCTGTTGGAAAGAGCCGCAGCGCTTTCTCGGTTGCGGCGATGACGGCGTCGATCGCTTCGCCCTGCGCATGGTTGGCGGAAGCGATTGCATTCAGGGTTTCGCGGAGTCCGGCGACAGCTCCATCGAAGGCCGTCGAGGATCGGCGCACGGCCGTCTGCGCCGCCGCGAGATCTGCGAGAACGTCTTGCAGCCCGGGGTTGTTGTTGCGGTTGGTCATGATTCTCCCGACGGCCTCGCTTTCGTTGCACATTCGTTGCACACAGATTTGAAAAATTGATCGGGATGGCCGGATTCGAACCGGCGACCCCCTGACCCCCAGTCAGGTGCGCTAACCAGGCTGCGCTACATCCCGAATTCAGTTGTGAGGTCCGGCTGACGCCGGACGCTCCCTACCATCGACAAACGATCGCGACTGATCGAGTCTCCGACTACGCGGATCGCTTGCGCCGCGCGTGCGCGACGCGCGATCCGTTTCGCGACGAGGACGACGTCTTCCCGCGCGCAGTTTTCGAGCGCGGGACGGCGATCGCTCTGACTCTCGCGGTCGCGGGCGGCGACGACAATCGGAAATCCGATGTCGCGGGCGCGGCGGCGAGCAGATCGAGAATCGATCGCAGCCCTCGCTTCACTTCCGTCAGCCGCTCGCGGGTATTGCGGCCGATCAGCTCGTCGATCGCCGGCGTGTCGGCCCCGACGGGCGCCATCTCCTCGACTAATCTCTTGCGCGCGCCGGCGAGCGTCAGCCCTTCGACGAGCAACAGATTCTTGATCCGCACGACCTGTTCGACGTCCGCGCGCCGGTACACGCGTGAACCGCCGGCGCTCTTCGCGACCCCCAGGTCGGGAAATTCCGTCTCCCACGAGCGCAGCACGTACGGCTGCACCTTCACGATGTCGCACACCTCGGCCGCCTTGAACAGCGCCCGATTCGGAATCTCGACCTGAGCGGCAGGCTCCGGCATGCGGTAAACGCCTCAAAGTATATCAGGTCGCTCGGCTTGGACGCTCCCGTTGCACGTCGCTCGGTCGTCATCGCCAGTGGCTGCCGCCGCGATCTCTGGCTTCTCTGCGGTGCTCTCACACAGCGGAATGGCCGAAGCCGCCGCGCGCCCGATCGGTGATCGGCACGAGAACGATCGTTCCCGGCTCGATGGCGAGATCGTCGGGCACGGCCGCATGCAGATCTTTGCCGGCAGCGCCGGCCGTCATGTACGTCGGAAGCGGAAGGCCATCTGACGAGGGAGTTACTTCTTCCGCCGCCGAACCTGCACACGGATCGGCGATCCCACGAACCCGAACTCTTCTCGCAGCTTGTTGACGAGAAAACGCTGATACGAGAAGTGAAACGTCGTAGCGACATTCGTGAAGAAGACGAACGACGGCGGCGCGACGCCGATCTGCGCGGCGTAAAGAATCCTCACGTGCCGCCGTCCGGGGCTGACTGGAGGGTTTGCCGCCGTCACCGCCCCCACGAACCTGTTGAGGGCCGGCGTCGGGACACGCACGCGCCGCGCCACCGCAATGCGCTCGATCGTCTCGATCAACTTCGACGCGCGCTCTCCCGTCAGCGCGGAAATGTGAAGAATTGGCGCGTAGTCGAGGAACTTCATCCTGCGGCGGATCTCCTCGTCGAATTTCTTGACGAAGGTCGCGTCCGCGACTTTGACAAGATCCCACTTGTTCGCGACGATGACGATGCCGCGGCCGGCGCGGTCGGCTTCGCCGCCGATGGCCGCGTCCTGATCGGTGACACCGCCCTTCGCGTCCACAAGCAGCGCGACGACGTCCGCGTCGGCAATCGATTCCTTGGCGAGCGCGACGCTGACGAGCTCGACTTTTCCCCCGCGCTCGACGCGCCCTGGCCGCCGCATCCCCGCGGTGTCGACGATGCGGAACCGGCGCTTGTGCCACGTCAGGATCGAATCGATCGCATCGCGCGTCGTGCCCGGCATGTCGCTGACAAGCACGCGCTCCTCTTTCAAGAGGCGGTTGACCAAAGACGATTTGCCGACGTTCGGACGGCCGACGATGGCGATCTTCGTTTCTTCAGGGGCTGAGGGCTGGGGGCTGGGGGCTCGATCGGGGCCGTGTTTGTCCAGCCTCCTGCCCCGAGCCCCCAGCACCCTCACGATTTCATCGAGCAGCTCCGCAACGCCGTCGCCGTGTTCGGCTGAGATCTCGACGACCGGATCGAATCCAAGAACGAAGAAGTCGGTCGCCGAGGCGCGGGCGCGCTTGTCATCGGTCTTGTTGATCGCGAGCAGCACGGGCTTTCCGGCTCGCCTCAATTCCTGCGCGATCTGTTCGTCGCCCGACACGAGTCCTTCCCGTCCGTCGACCAGCATCACCAGCAGATCGGCGTTGGCGATCGCATGTTGCCCGTGCCGGACGACGAGCTCGTGGAGCGGATCCTCGCTCGCGCCGTAAAGGCCGCCCGTGTCGAACAGCTCGAACGTCGCGCCCTGCCAAGCGACCGGCC
>Ga0209577_10004924_pt1 | contig 12499 bp, 12 predicted proteins | sample GraSoiAngelo_109_FD_185874 | JGI IMG/M metagenome (GOLD analysis project Ga0209577, IMG submission 185874) | Grasslands soil microbial communities from the Angelo Coastal Reserve, California, USA - 14_0903_12_20cm (SPAdes) (version 2) | ecosystem: Environmental > Terrestrial > Soil > Grasslands... | reverse complement strand
TGCTAAGCCAGCAGCAGGCTAATAGCCTCTTCATGGAAACCAGTCTTGGCTGGGGCAACTACAACGCCGCGATCGTTTCGTTGACCGGTCAGAACTATCACGGTTTGACGGTTCGCTCGAACTTTACCTGGAGCCGCTCGATGGGCACCGGCGACACCACGCAGTCCACTAGCTCTTTTAGCGTGCCTAATCCTTTTGACCTCAGCTATGGCTACGGCCCGCAGTCCTACGACTACCGATTCCTTTACAACCTGACCCTGCTCTATCAGCCGGCGTACTTCAGGAGTCAGCATGGACTCACCGGTCACCTCCTCGGCGGCTGGTCCATCGCTCCCATATTCACGGCGTACAGCGGCGCTCCTCTGCGGGTGACGGGATTGTCCACTTGCCCATCTTCGTGGGGCGAAATCTCTTGCAGCAGCAGCTTAACGGCATGGGAGAACGCCGTCCTCACTTCAGCCTACACCGCGGGCAATTCCGCCCACTATGGCGTCACAGCTTCAAATGGCTTTGGCTCTGCTGGCAACGCTCCGAAAGGCACCGGAATTAACCTGTTTGCTGATCCCGGAGCCGTCGCAGCACAGTTCCGGCCATTGCTCCCGGGCCTTGACACAAATGCCGGAGGCAACGGAATTCTTCGCGGCCTGCCAGGCTGGAACGTGGACGCGACCATCGCCAAGGATTTGCTCTTCCGCGAGCGTTTTGGCGCCACCTTCCTGTTCCAATTCTCCAACGTGTTCAACCACGTGCGCTTCGCAGATCCGACTCTAAGCCTTGCCAACCCCAGCACGTTTGGAGTGATCACTCGCTCCGCGGCGGGCTCCACGACCATACCGCTCTACACACCACGGCAATTGGAATTCGGCGTGCGCGTCCATTTCTAATCACCGAAGCGCGCAATATGTGAGACGGAGAAAGAGGTAGGGTAGGGAGGCGTTTACGTCTGCCCGCCTCCCCATCACATCCCGATAAGCCTCAAGGAGCGGATCGGGACGTAGTGCTCCATCAATGGGACTCCTGAAACGAAGACTAGGTTACAGGAGTCCGCCCGACTGCGACTCAAACTTCTTACAAGCTTGTGAATTATCCCGGCGTTCCTGATTACTTCTTCACCGCAATCGCCTGCAATTCGAAGTGTCCCCCAGCCAGTAGCGATCCAGCCCCGATGAATTCGCGTGCGGGGTAGTCTTTCGTCGAGAAGTAGCTCGCGTAGATGGGATTGAATTTCTGGAACAGCGACAAATCGGTGCACGCAATTTGCACGTACACCAGATCATCCATCGTCATTCCCGCTTGAGCCAGCACTTCTTTTTCTCCATCGAGCAACACTTTGACTTCGTCTTCTATTTTTTCCGGAACTTTCCCGGTCTTCGGATCAATGCCGATTCGTCCCGCCAGGTAGAGTGTGTTACCAGCAAGAATGGCGTCGCTGAACGGGGCCGTTATCGGTCCACCCGCGAGCTTGATCACTTTGCGTGTCGCTTGCGGCGTAGGTTGCGAAAACGCTCCTCGCACGGTAAGAATTCCCGCCACCGCCAGAACCACTGCCAGAAAGCCAATGCGACGATTCATGTTTCCCCTCCATTTGAATGGCCTGCGCAATACGCCGCGCGAGTGTAATACCCAATTCTCCTCTCGGCAAGCACCCCTAACGCACGCCGGACTCGTCCCTTTTCAGGAGCCCGTACTTCCGCGGCTAAAACGGATTGTTCGAGAAGGTGCAGTAGTCTACAAAACAGATATGGATCGAGAATCCTTCAAAAATTGGTTGGCCGCCTATGGAAAGGCATGGACCAGCCGTGACCCCGAGGCCGCCGCCTCGTTGTACGCAGACGATGCCACGTATCAAGTGACGCCCTTCGACGAGCCCTTGCGTGGCCGGGCCGCAATCTACGAATATTGGGCGGGCGTAGCAAGAACTGAGGAAAGAATCCAGTTTGATTGTGAAATCCTCGCGGTCACTGCGGAGCATGGCATCGCCAGGTGGCGGGCATCCTTTGTCCGCGTGCCACCTGGCCTGCAAACGAAACTGGATGGCATCTTTCTGATCTCGTTGGATTCGGCGGGACGCTGTCAGTCTTTTCGCGAGTGGTGGCATAAACAACAGCAGGATGCCGGCTGCCTCCCGGCAATCGGATCTACGGATAACTCGACGCGTCAGAGGAAGAGTTTGTTCTATTGCCCACGTAGACTCAACGCATCCAGGACATTGCCCACTTGATTTGCTGGGCCGCCGCCAATGCCTGGTTAGTGCCCTTTAGTATTTGGAATCCGTCTTTGTTGCGTCCCTAAGTGAGTCCGATTATCTTGTCTTAATCAGTATCCTTCCGACTCCGCATCCAAGCAACTATTCGACCCAAACTCAGGCAACTCCCAATACGCCGCGTCACCGCACACTGTCAATTTTCTGCCGTGCTAAAAAGAGATAGAACCTGTTCGAATGAAATACAGCGAAGTCATTCCCACCGCAAGCCATAGCAAAACTCCGAGCAGCAACGGCCGCCACCCCACCGTTTTCAGTGTGGTGCGCGAGATGCCGCTGCCAATCAGAAAAAGCGTCACGGTTAATCCCAGCCGGCCCAGCGTAAACAGTGATGGAGTGATGTGTTCGAGCGTTCTAACGTAAGTGTTCAGCACCGCTGCAAGGACAAAGAACAAAATAAACCACGGAAACTGAACCAGCAGGGCGCGGTCACCACCAACGGAACTTTTCCGCAAGCGGTGCTTGATCGCCGCTGTTCCGAGAGTCAGTGGAACAATCCACAAGGCGCGTGCGAGTTTCACGGTCGTGCCGATGACCAGCGCCTGCGTGCCATATTTTGTTGTTGCGCCGACCACGGAACTAGTGTCGTGAATCGCCAGCGCGGCCCACAATCCGAATTGCGATTGGGAAAGGCGCAACGCGTTTCCAATCGGCGGAAAAATCAGCAGCCCAGCCGAATTCAAAATAAAAATCGTGCCGAGCGACACCGCCATTTCTTCTTCATCGGCTTGCAGAATCGGGCCCATGGCCGCGATGGCGCTGCCGCCGCAAATGGCTGTGCCCGTCGTAATCAGAAATGACGAATTGCCGCGCACCTGCAAGAGTTTGCCGAGCGCCAGGCCCGCGAGAAGCGCAAAGGAAATTCCCAGCGCGGTGTAAATAAATCCAGTGCGTCCTGCCTTCAGGACTTCGTGCAGATTCATTCCGAAGCCGAGCGCGACGACGGAGCTTTGCAGGAGCGTGCGCGCGATGCCGCGGCTCTCGTTGATGTAGGGATGCGGAAAACTCAGCCCGAAAACGATTCCTACGGTGAGAGCGATTGGCGGGGGAAGCAATCCCGAGAACGAAAGCGCGAGCGCGAGAACAAAAATAATTTTCGGGAGAGTGGGCATCGACCGGAAAGAGAGTATCAGGCTGGAAGCACCATGGACCAGCAGGAATGCGTTGCGCAGCCGAAAAGATCTTGGTCGCTGGCCCGCGCTGAATTTCTAGCGGGCATCATTTCTCTTTTTCTTTTGGAGGAGATGCAGCGTGCGCGGACTTTGCGGGAGCGGCTTTTGCAGGCGTGGGATGCATGAGGGCAACGATAATTTTCGAAGTGGCGGCCTTGCTAACCTGGCAGTTGCGGTCGTAGATGCGGCACTGCGCGAGCGTATAAGTGCAGCCGCAGGTGCAGGTTTCGGCGTTGAATTTGTGGAGCGCTGAGATTTTTTGTTCTGGCGTCAATTTTGAAAGGTCGACGCCGGGAAGTTCCGTCGCGCGTTCGGCATTCTTCAGAAAAATCTGGCCGGTGTCCTCGAACGTTTCCACTTTGACGTTGCCGATGGGCAGCCCGAGGAGCGCGCGGATCTCCGTTTCATAAAGCACGGGATCGCGAAGACCTTCGTGTTTCTGGACGATGCGGCCTTCCGAGTCCAGCACAAATGAAGTGGGAAGCGCGGGGATGCCGCCATACTGCATGCGAATTTCGTTAGTGGCGAGAGCGACCGGATAGTTGATGCCGGACTTTTCCGCAAAATCCTTGATGGCGTCCTGATCTTCGTCGTCCACCACGAGTCCGAGAATCTGGAGACGATCTTTGTATTTGTTCTGAAGCTCAACAAGGTCGGGAATTTCGGCGCGGCACGGCCCGCACCAGGTGGCCCAGAAATTCAGAAGGATGACTTTGCCTTTGGAGCCTGCGAGCGTAACGGGTTTGCCATCGAGACTGGTGAGACTGAAGTCCGGCGCGGGATCAGGATTGCGCACGAAGCGGATGGTGGGCTGCCGGTCTTCGGCGGAAGGAGAAAATGGAAACAAGCAGACGAGTAGCAAAGCAGCGAGAAGAGGACCGAGGCGGCTGTAGTTCACGCGTTCCATTGTGACATCTATAGGAAAGCACAGTGGACGCGCGACGCCAAGTGTCAGGTGCGTGGAGCGAGCGTCCACGGCACGGGTCGGTCCGCGTAGAGACACAAAGAATCACGAGTTCCATTGACGCAGTAGAAGGGGCGCGTCACAGTAGGGTCAAGAGCGAAAGGGGAATCGTCCATGGCGAAGTGCCCGGCTTGCGCGCACGAAGTTGTGACCCCGTTTGTCCTCAATACGGATGCTTGGAGGTGGCTTGTCTGTCCGCACTGCGCGGCGAGGCTGGAGCGGAAGAATCCGCAACTTGTCGTTCCGCTGATGGGTTTCTGGATCGCCCTGCTTGCGCTCGGCAGAATGGGTCATCGACTTGCCGTCCTTGCCGAAGTGTTGATGGGTGCCATTTTCCTGGTGATCCTCGTCAAGTTCATGCGCCCTGAATTGCAACTGCGGAAACCCCTGCCGAAACCAGAAATCGAATTAAAGATTAACAACCCATCGAACTAGCAGACGACGCGATCGCGCAATTGCGTTGACAAAGACAGCGTTAGGGAATACTGTCGGGGCACACTGGCCGGTGCCGTGGGCGCAAGCCCTATATCTCAGGTTACCTCCACTAGAAAGAACGTATCCCCTCACCATCCGCGAAGTTGCGAGTGAGCGACGAGGAACGACCTTCCAACGTGTTGCACTGCGCGGCTCACCAGGCCAGCCCAAGGAGAGATGCATGAATAGACGAATGATTGGTGTGGCTGTGGGCCTGATTTTGGTCGCGCTGGCGGTGGTTAGCTCGCCGATCGCATTTTCGCAGATGGAAGCAACGCCAACGGTGTATACCTTTGTAAGCCAGTTCCAAGTGCCGCGGGCGAATTGGGCGGGATACTCCGAGGATACTGAAAAGACGGTCGTTCCCATCCTGGAGAAATTGACGGCCGACGGGACCATCGCTAGCTGGTCCACCTTTGAACAGGTAGTGCACACAACCGACGGATATACACACGGCGCAGCGTGGTCGTCCACAACGATCTCGGGGCTGATGAAGGTGCTCGACGAAGTCCGCAAAGCCGGACCGCGGCCGGGGCAAATCGCGGCGACCAAGCATGAAGACTTCTTGATGCAAACGTCGCTGTATCGTGCAGGCAGTGGAACACCGGCGTACTTGCGCGTGGTGTGTTCGAATGCGAAGGCGGACAAGCCCGAGACTTACACCGCAACGCTCAAGAAACTCCTGGTGCCGACGTTTGACGAACAGGTCAAAAACGGCGTGGCTACGTCTTACGGCGTTGACGAGCAGTACGTAAACACTTCCGCGCAGTCGACGCGCTGCGTGGTCATCACCTACCCCAATGCCGAAGGCATGGACAAGTGGGCGGCAGCCATACGAACGACGATGAGCAAGTGGAGTGCGGCGGAACGAGCGGAGTTCGCCGGTTCCACCGTACTCGACAGCCGGCGCGACATTATGGCGCGCATCACGCACTCCGGCCATAAGTAGTTGAGTGCAAAGCGGCCTTAAAGAGGAGGGAGCGTTATTTGCTCCCTCTTTTTTTCGGGACAAGGGGTTGAAAGTCAAAACCAAAAAAAACTGCGGGCGTTGGCCGAAGGGTCAGACGAGATCGTCGACAGTCGGCGGCGCGGCACCCTTCCAGTTGGCGTCAAACTGCTTGCGGATGAAACCCGCGTCGTAGTTCCTATCCATAGCCTTCAGCGCTTGCTCGAGGCCGAAAAGCGAACGTGGGTTGCGAGGATTGCGGTCGAGGTCCGCGCGGAAGGTTTCTTCGGCTCCTGCATCATCACCGATTTTCAGCAGCACCGCGCCGAGGGATTCGCGCACGGGATAAAACCAGTCTTGCGGCTCGTCATACTTCAGTGAATCTTGAACGGCGACGGCGGCGCGCAATTGGTTCACCGTGGCGTCCATGTCGCCTTTGGCAAGCGAGATTTTCGCGCCAAGCACGTTTTCCGCGATTTTCAGAATGTCCTTGGTCTTGTTGTTGATCGGCATCTGGAAAATGGCATCCGGCGGCGTCTTCTCTTCCGCTTCAGCAACGACCTTGTGCTCGGCTTCCGCTTCCTCCAGTTTTCCCGTACCTGCAAAGGCCAGTCCGCGAGCGAAATGCCAGAACACCGTGGCGGTGTGCATGGCGGGATCCGGCTGCGGCGCTTTCAGAATTTCGTTCCACTTATGAAAGCGCACTTCGACGGCCAGCGGTACAGTCATGAAACCCTCGAGCGGAGGCATGTCTTTCACGTGAGGCCCCACGTTGGCCGCGAGCAACTGCGCACCGCGCCGGGACTCCGGATAGTTGCCGTTCATCGCCGCGGCCATGGCGATGAAATGCAGGTTATGGCTGTAGTACATCATGGAATAGATGCCTGGGGCTGCTCCGCCCTGGATGTACGCCTGATCGGCAAGTGCGGCTTTCTGGTTGGTTTTCACCGCGGCTTCGTAATCGCCGGTGCGGATGTAGATGTGCGCGGGCATGTGCACGACGTGTCCCGCGGCAGGCGCAAGTTGCGCCAGGCGATTCGCTCCTGCTAGAGCACGCTCCGGCGATGAAGAAGCTTCCACCGAATGGATGTAATAGTGAATCGCGCCGAGATGATTGGGTTCGCGGCGAATTACAGATTCCAGCGTGGAGACAATTTCCTCCGTGCCCTCTTCCGGTGTGCCGTCGGGACGCCAGAGCCCCCAGGGGTGCAGGTTCATTCCGGCCTCGGCGAACAGCGTGGCGGCATCGAGATCGTCGGGGAAACGCTTGACCACGTCGCGCATGGCATCGCGATATTGTTCCGCGGCGGCGCGCAAATCGGATTTGGGATCGGCGGGAAAGCGCTTCGCAAGCGCGGTGATGTAAGCCTGGTCGCTCTCGGAAGCATCCGCGCCGAGCGTCAGCGCTTTCTCAATGGCGGCGTGGGCCTGCGCAAAACGGCCTTCGCTGGCGGGATCGTTGTAATTGGGGCCGACGGCTTCGGCGACGCCCCAATACGCCATGGCCAGTTTGGGATCGAGCTCGCCGGCACGCTGGAAGGAGCGCATGGCTTCGTCGTGATTGAAAGCGTAGATGAGTCGCAGGCCCTGATCGAAGAATGCCTGCGCTTGCGCGTTCTTGGTGGAGACCGGGTGATGCCAATCGCCGTAGCCGGTCATGAGCGTCGCGGGTTTTGCTTTGGCGGCTGCGGTGTGCTGGGCATGTTCCTGCGCGATCGCGCACTCACGTAGGGCGAGAGTGGAAATGCAGAGCGCCGGCGCGATGGCCAGCAGGGTCACGATGCGGCGATGCATTCGGTGCCTCCGGTGAAGGAATGGAATGAGTGTTTTGGCTGCCGAATTGTAACACTGCGGAGACGGCAGAATGCAAGTCGGTCGGCCGCTCATGAATCTCCTTTTTTTCTACAGATGGGTTTTCACGCTCCTTTAGACTTGGCGTGTTTCTCCTGGGTTTTCTCCAAGCCTTGAAACTCGAGCGGCACATGGGCGTCGACGAGCGATGCGCCGCCGTCGGCCTCAATCAACTGGCCGGTAATCCACGCAGCTTCTGGCGAGCAAATGAGAGCGACGGCATTGCCGATATCCGCGGGAGTACCGAGGCGGCGCATGGGCGTCCAGCCGCGTTCTTGCCATTCGCGCAATCCAGTCTGGAAGGCTTCGGGCAAGCTGTTGAGCACGCTGTCTTCGACCCAGCCGGGGCTGATGGAGTTCACGGTGATGCCGCGGCCTGCTAGGGCCACCGCAAAATAACGGACCAGCGACTCCATTGCAGCTTTTGCTGCGCCCATGGCCACCCAGGGCTGCCAACTGCCGAAGCGTCCACCGGGAGCAAAGGTTATCGCGACAATCCTTCCGCCATCGGACAAGAGCGGAGCGGCTTCGCGAACGGCGACGAGAAACGCCTTGGCCTGGGAATCGACAGCGGTGTCCCATTTTTCGAGGGAGATCTCCATGGGAGCTTCGTAGAAGGTGGGCGCTTCCGTGCGGGCGTTGCTGACGAAGATGTCGAGCCCACCGAATTCCGAGCGGACCTGCTGAATCATGCGGCGGATTTCATCGGGCCGGCTCGGTGTGCGGGCCGGGGACCGATTAGAGTTTGAGGAAGATGGAAAAGGTATGCGCGTAACGGCGGTGCGGAAAAAGAGTCCTTTTGCGAAATACATGGGAATCGGCAATCCGGGAATCGGAAAGGGCCGGAAGGGGATACAGAAGTGGATGCGTGAACTACGAGGATATGACGAAGAATGACGACTGCGATCGACACAAACGTCATTGTGGCTCTTTGGGACGCGGAAGACTCTCTCCATCGCCCAGCGCGGACAGCTTTGGATAAGGCATTCAACGAAGGCACGCTAGTGATATCGGGAGCGGTCTATGCGGAATTGCTGGCTGCGCCTGGAAGGACAGAAGCTTTTGTCGACGGGTTCTGCGAAGAAACAAGCATCGGGGTAGAGTGGGAACTAGGAGAGAAGGTGTGGCGGGCGGCGGGAACGGCCTTCCAGGGTTACGCAGTACGGCAACGAAAACAGAAGGGTGCCGAAGCGCGTCGAATTCTAGCCGATTTCTTGATTGGGGCGCATGCGCTTGTGAACAGGTATAAGTTGCTGACGCTGGACGCGGGGATTTATCAGGCGTCGTTTCCGCGGTTGGGTATTATGGAATTGTGAAGCAAATACTCAAGAGTGGAAAATCGAGAATAGAAATTCGAAATTGGGAGAGTGCGACGCTATGAGAGCCTCGGCCGACGAGACGATAGGCGCCTGACTATAAGAGGCAGGTCTCGAGTCGTTTGCTATTGGCGAGCCCTGGTCTGGACTGGGCGTTGGCTAATAGCAGCACAGCCAGGAATGGCTATTCCACCAAAGCCTTACGAGCCGGAGGCTCCACGCGCGGCGGCTTTGAAAATGGCGAACGTGGCGCCTTGCGGGTCGGCCATGACGGAAATGCGGCCAACATTCTCAAAATCGGTGGGCGGCATATAGAGCTTGGCTCCGAGGTTTTTTGCGGCCGCAGCAGTGGCGTCACAGTCGGAAGCGGTAAAGTACGCCAGCCAGTGAGCGGGAGTGCCAGGCTGATTATACGAAGCCGGGGGAATACCGCCGATGAATTCCTCGCCGTTCTTAATGTGCCAGTAATTGTGTGCGGAAGATTCGTCCTCCTTCATCAGTTCCCATCCGAAAAGACCGGAGTAAAACTCGCCAGCACGCTCGCGATCCGGAGTGTTTAAGTCGGCCCAGCAGAGCGTGCCATGCGACGCGGAGATGCCTATGCCGGTGTTCTTATTAGGTTGCCAGAGACAGAAGACGGCCCCGGTGGGATCCTGCACAACAGCCATGCGGCCCGCATCGAAAACGTCGAAGGGCGGAGCCAGAACGGTGCCGCCAAGCTCGGTGGCGCGGGCGGCAGTAGCGTCGGCGCTTTGACCCGCGACGTAGAGCTTCCAGTGGGGAGGAACGCCCTGGGAGAGCTCTTCGGGACGAAGCGTACAGCCTGCGGCGGCGTCACGTCCCTCGAGACGGAAAATCGTATAGAAGTCGTTGGGCCCCATGGGCATGTTGTTGGCGGACCAGCCAAAGATTTTGGAGTAGAAGTTGATGGCAGCGTTTTGGTCAGTGGTGGCGAGTTCGGCCCAGCAAAATGCGCCAGGAGCGTGTTGTTCGATGTTTGGCATAGTGCAGGAAGCGTACTCCCGGGCAGGGATGGAAGCAAGATGGGTGCGGCGCGAGCCGGCGCGAGGTGCTGGCGTTGCTTGGCAGTATCGGAGATATGGGGCCTGTGGCACAGAGTGGGGTCTGTGCCACTGGCCGATTCTGTTGGTGACTTCCTACCGCATGGCTACGGTCTCTTTACAGGCTCCTTGGCGGAGGTAGGTTCCATGGTGGCGGCTTTGGGTTTGGTCGTGGCAGCCATCATGGCTTTGGGGTGCCAGAAGTCGGCGGCGACTCTTGTGATTTCGTCGGGAGGATTGCTGAGGCCGGGGTTGAAGCGATAGAGAGTAGACTCAGTGATCTCGACAGCGTCGGCATTGATGTGCTGGAATTTTTTGAAGCCCTCTTCGCCGAGGATATCGCGCATGGTGGGGTTGTGGTCGAAGCCGGCCATGGACGAGCGCAGCGCGGAGACGTAGAAGGTAGCGCCTTTGCCCCCTTCGATGACCTGGGAAACAAATACCGGCTGGGCATCAGGATTCCTTTCGCCGGCTTCCTTCATTTCTTTGGAAAGCGCCTCGAACTCGGGGACGTGTCCCGGACGAATGTGCACGGCGGTAGTGCGCAAGAGGCGGGACTCGCCAATGAATTTGGCGTAGGCTTCGGGGCCCTGAGGGGCCTTGCGGCTGAGGTCCCAACGACGGCGACGGAGTTCGGTGCGGGACCACACCACACAATTGTTGAAGTCCTGCTCCATTTTCTGGGCAGCTTCCTTGCCAAAGGCTTTATTGACGGCGGCCATGACGGCTTCGTTGGTTTTGTCGATATCGGCGTAGTCCTTGCGGGTGCTGGTGAACTGGTAGACATTGCCTTCACCATAGACGGCTTCGAGAGCGAGCCAACGGTCGCCATTGAAGCGGCGATTGGCATCCGCCCATTTTTTGGTGAGGGCCTGGAAATCGGCGAGTTTCTCCGGTTTCACTTTGACGACGAAAACATCGAGATAGTCTCCCTGCGCTTGGACAGCGATGGGCGCTGCCAAGCACACGACGACAGCTAAGGCCCAGAGGGCTCTGCGGAAAGACATACATTCCTCCTTCGATCGGAAAGTGCTGGGAAGGAACCTAGTGGGCGGAACTCTACACCTGCGAGGGGGACCGGTCAAGAAGAGCGGGTGAGAAGCAGGTCCTGCGGGGCGCGGGGGAGATGATAGGAGCGGAGCCGAGGAAGGTGAGGAGGCCGAGATTGATGCTGGTAAACCATAACCGGCACCCCCTCCCCGTGTTTTTTGTAAGTGTTGCATCTAAATGAGTTAGCTTTCCAATAAGTCCTTTAGATGCAACATTTGCGGGGAGGTCACGTAAGTGTTGCATCTAAACAAGTTATTAGCTTCACGACGGAGCAAAAAGCGGTTTGTTTCGTAAGTGTTGCGGATAGAGGACTTAGGCCGAAAAGAGAGCTTCAGAAAGCAAAAACGCCAGCAAGGATGCTGGCGTTCCCGGGTTCGGTCACAACTTTACCCAAGAATCACTATACGCCGGGCGGCACTTCTCGTCAAGGAAAAAGTTGGAACCAGGGAGCGGGACCGGCGGGCAAAGAAAAGCCGGAACCTCCGCAAATACGTCCGGAGCGCAAGGAACGCGCTTTAAACCGAAGGCTGCGGCGCGGAGCATTTAGTCCCCTTTGGGTCTTTTCTTTCGCAGGGCATCTTGCTCGAGCATGGTGGCCATCAACCTTTGCGGTGAGCGAAACGTAGTCTGGCGTAGGCGACTAAACGTAGCAGGCAAATCGATCCATCCGCGGCCAGCCGCGATATCCAAAACTCCGAGAGTGCCGACAACTTTCAAGTTGCGCGCGCGGGCCGCTGCCGCGCCATCGCGTTCGTCCATCAATATAAGGCTTGCATGTTGCTCCGATGAGAGAGCGATGGCGTCGCGTTCGCCGGCATCAAGGTGCATGAGGGAGGAATCGGCCGGCGCGCGGAGAGGCACAACGCTCAGCCAGTCGCGAGATTGCGTCGCCCAGGTGCGGACTTGGACAGGCGCATAGGGATCTGCGAGCTCGGCGAGTACGGATGGTGGGATGAGGACGCGTCCGTAGAGCCGGGGAAGGACTTCGACGGACTCAATCAAGACAAGATAATTGAGAGGCGTTGTATCGGCGACTATCGGAGGCATCTACGAGCCGAGATGGCGGTGGGTCTCGCGGTCGTGCTCGAGGTCTTCCAGGCTGTATTCCAACTCAACGCCGTGGTCCTTCAAGAAGGCGTCGACCTCCATACGGGTGTGGAAGCCAAGCAAGCGGCGCAATTGGGCAGCAGAGATCTTGCGAGTGCGGTAAGCTTCGAGGGCCAAGGCCTCCAACGCAGCGCGGGATAAGTCCTGGCCTTGGGCGGAGATAGCCGCGAGGAGTTCATCTGGAAGCGAAATGGTCACGTGTTGCATGACTTCAGGATACCGGAAGAATCGCTCAAAAGCACGAGCGGCGGCAGGCGGCGCTCAGCGCAGGCGGTAGGAGCCGGAGCCGAGGAAG
>Ga0209577_10004922_pt1 | contig 12500 bp, 12 predicted proteins | sample GraSoiAngelo_109_FD_185874 | JGI IMG/M metagenome (GOLD analysis project Ga0209577, IMG submission 185874) | Grasslands soil microbial communities from the Angelo Coastal Reserve, California, USA - 14_0903_12_20cm (SPAdes) (version 2) | ecosystem: Environmental > Terrestrial > Soil > Grasslands... | reverse complement strand
GGTTACGCCTGTCCCGGAAAGGGTTACCGGATAAACGTTCCCCCCAATGCTGATACTCAGCGTCCCGCTCGCATTACCTGCCCCCACCGGAGCAAAGACCACATAGATGTCACAATGCGTTCCCGGCGCTATGACGCCGTTCCACGTCCCGTTGGCCATACAATAGTTGAGCGCGATCGCAAACGGCCCGGTGATGGCCATGCTGCTGACGGACACTCCCACAGAACCCGCGTTGATGATTTGGACGTCTTGCTGCACACTGGTGGTCCCGACCGTCAACGAGCCGAAAGAGAGACTGTTCGGTGAGACCGAGACAGGGGTGGAAGCGGCGTTGGACACCGTGATGGTGACCCCGACCGAGGTGGTGCTGTTGCCCGCCGCATCGCGGGCCACCGCGGCCAGGGTATGCAGCCCATTGGAGGCTGTCGCGGTGTTCCACGAGAGAGTATAGGGCGCGCTCGTGACTTCCGCCCCGAGATTCGCCCCGTCCAGTTTGAATTGGACTCCCACGACGCCCACGTTGTCGGAGGCACTGGCCGACACCGTGATCGTGCCCGAGACCGTGGTGCCAGCGGCCGGAGCCGTGATCGACACCGTGGGCGGCGTGGTGTTGTAAAGGGCCAATATGTCCGTCGCGCTTAAGACGCGGTTATAGATGCGCAGCTCGTCCATGGCGCCAGCGAAATAAGAGCCTCCCGCCAACCAAAGGCCGACCAACAGCTTGTCCGTCTCCAAAGGCGCGGACGGAACGGAGCTGTCGATGATGGTTTGAGCCAGCGCCCCGTTCATATAGAACTTGACCTCGCTGGTGGCAGCGTTCCAGGTAACGGCCACATGCTGCCACGTGCCTGTAGAAAGAAGAACGGAGCTGGTGACATCGGCGATGCCGACCTTGATGAAGTTGAGATGGCCGTTGACAAGGTTCACCGCATACCCAGACGTTCGCAGGCCCCACGCGCCCTTGGCCACCAGGGTGTGATAGGTCGCGCTGACGTCCGAGGGATTAATCCAGGCCGCAATGGTCAGGGTGGTGGAAAGTTTGAGTCCGGTGGTCGTGGCAGCCGTGACGTTGCCAGAGACACCGTCAAAGTTCACGGCTTGGCCCACCTTGCCCGCCGTCCAAGTAGCCCCGCCCAGCAGGCTGCCTGTGTTGCCGTTGCCTGAGGAATCATTGGCGAGGCTTCCAGAGCCTTCATCGAACCTGTAATAGAGGCCGAGACCGCTGGAAGTGTCGGCCGGAGGAGTGGGCAATGTCGCTGCGCTGGCCGCGGCGGAGAGGGCCGAGACATTGCCGGCCGCGTCATAGGCTAAGACCTGGTAAACATAGGCAGTGGCGGGGGAGAGGCCCGTATCCGAGTAGCTCGTCAACGCGGTGGTGGCAATCTGCGACGCCCCTCTATAGATCTGATAGCCTGACACGCTCACATTGTCAGTCGACGCGGTCCAGGAGAGATTAATCTGCGACGAGGACACCGCGCTGGCGCTCACGTTGGTCGGAACGCTGGGCGGGGTGGTATCAGGCACAGCAATAAGCGTCGTCAGCGTGAAATCGCCCGACGTCGCGAGGTTCCCGGCCGAATCGCGCGACTTCACGCGGTAGTGGTAGGTGGTCGTGGCCAGCAACCCGGTCAGCGTCACCGCATGAGCTGTCAACAGGCTTGCGTTCAGAGGCGTCGAGCTGCCGTAGGCCGTCGTCGGGCCATAGTCCACCCGCGAATCGCTGGCCGCGTTGGTGGCCCAGGTAATGAGCGCGCCAGCGGAAGAAATGCTGGAGGCAGACACGGTGGAGATCAGTGGCGGGGTGTTGTCCACCGCCACACTGACCGCGGCGGAGGTGGCGGTGTTCCCCGCGGCATCACGAGCCACGGCGGTCAGGGTGTGGGCCCCATCCGCCCCCAAGGGCGTGTTCCAGGAGACAGCATAGGGCGCGGCGGTTACCTGCGCCCCCAAGTTGACCCCATCCAGCATAAACTGTACGCCAGCTACCCCGACGTTATCGGAGGCCGAGGCTGAAACTGTGACTGTAGTTCCCGAGACTGTGACGCCGTTAGCGGGAGCGCCGATCGAAACCGTGGGTGGTGTGACATCTGGTATGGCCTTGCTCACCTCATTCGAAAAACCACTCTCATTCAGGCTGAGATTATAGTCGATTGCAGTAAAATAATAGGTTTGCCCTTCTAGAAGACCTGAGAGCGTATAGCTGGTCTGGTTACCCACATCCACACTAAATTGATAAGACCCGCTGGAAATACCGTAGTAGAGCTTATACCCAGCAACATTCGGATCGGTGTTGGCATCCCAGGCCAATGTGACTTGAGCGGCGCTCGATAAGGCAGGCGCAAGAGAGCAGAGCACAGTGAGCACGCACACGCCAAACAAGACCCGGCAGAGTTGGCCGGCAAGCGTGCGGTTTCCTGATAACTTTCCTGAGAACACAGCGGCCTCCCTGAGTTGAAGGCCGAAGACCACCATGTTCCCGTGGAGCTTTGGGGTACCCCCTCTTCGGCAGCCCGGCTATCAGGCGTGTGACCTGATCCACGGCTTTGCGCCCCCACCTCACAGTGGGTTTGCCTTTCTCGGGAAAGGGTCCTCGGCAATGTATGCTCCAGAGACTAATGTGCGTGCGTTAGGGGCTCGGGGGGGGTTGGTTAAGAGCAGGTAAAAAGAGCGCGTAAAGGAGTGCTCAATCTGCGTAGCGAGGACAGAGTTTGTGGGCGGAGGCGAAAGGTTACTGGAGAGGAAGACCTACTCTAATGCCGGGGCTTCCTCGTCCAGTGAGGCAGGATTCACGTGTGGCGAGGTCGTTTCCAGCCGGTACCCGACATTCCGCACGGTGATGATCCGAGCCCCTTCAGAGCCGAGCTTCTTTCTGAGGCTTCTGATGTGCACGTCCACAGTGCGGGTTTCGATCTCAAGCTCTTCGCCATACTCCCAGACCTTCTCTAACAGAAACGCTCTGGTCAGAGTCCTTTCCTTGGCTTCCAACAGGGCTTTGAGCAACTCGAACTCCTTGGCGGTGAGGGAAATTGGCAGGCTCGCGACCAAAACAATGTGGCGCTCAAGGTCCAACTCGAGGGTTCCTACTCGCAACACTCGAGGGAGCGCAGGCGTCGAGACGCGGCGAAGGAGGGTTTTGACCCGAGCCACAAGCTCCTTGGTGTCGAACGGCTTGGTGACGTAGTCGTCAGCGCCGAGCTCAAGCATGACCACTTTATCAACCGGCTCTATCCTGCCGCTCAGGACGAGAATAGGAAGACGTGCGGTTTCCGGTTGTCGTCGGATCCTGCGACAGAATTCGAAACCATCGAGTTCAGGAAGGGTCAGATCAAGGATGACCAGGTCCGGACGTGCTTCTGTGACCGCTCGTAGACCTGCCTGCCCGTTACAGGCAGCAATCACCTGGAATCCCTCGGGTTCAAGGCGCGCCCTGAGGAGTTGCACGATGCCCTGCTCATCTTCGACAATCAGGATCTTCGAAACCATACTGTCATAAAAGAAGCAAGAGCAATGCCACACCGCCGGCAGTGGAGGCGCTCAGGCCCTTGTAAGATGGTAAGCTACCAGCTCGCCACAGTCTGTCCGGTAAATCACGTCAATTCATGGACTTAAGCAGGCAAGGGCCTTCAGGCAGGAATTGGGCAGCCCTGGAAGGTTTTTGCCAGACCTAGGGTTGGATTAATCCGCGGCGGATCGCATAGCGCACAAGTCCGGCCGTGTCGTGGATGTCCAGCTTTTCCATAAGTCGGGTTCTGTGCGACTCTGCCGTCTTCACGCTCACCCCCAGGATCGACGCGACTTCCTTCGTGGTCTTCCCTTCCGCAACCAATTGCAGGACCTCCCGTTCCCGCGGGGTCAGAGGATCAGGGGGAAAATCTGTCTTGGCCAGATAGGCATCAACGATTGCCCCGGAGATGCCCGGACTCAAATAGACCGCTCCCCTGGACACCTCGTGGACCGCCTGCATCAGATCGGTCGAGGCCTGGGTCTTTAACAAGTACCCTCTCACGCCAGCCCGAAGCGCATCCACGACGTACGGGTCCTCCGTATGCATCGTCAGCAGGATGGTTCTTGTCTCCGGCGAGACCTTCACGATTTCTCTGGCCGCATCCAGACCGTTCAACTGCGGCATCGCCAGGTCCAAAACGGCAATGTCAGGATGGTGCTTCTGGGCAAGCTGGATCGCTTCGCGGCCGTCCCCCGCTTCGGCAACCACAGTGCAGTGCTCTTGCTCAAGGAGCGTTTTCAAGCCCTGCCTGACGATCAAATGGTCATCGGCTAACAGGATCCTGAGTGGCATCTTGGGCCTCCAGAGGAATCTCGACCTGAAGAGTTGTCCCTTGACCGGGAGCGGAGATGATTCGGTAGACGCCTCCGATCGCATTGAGTCGCTCTCGTATTCCGATGAGCCCGAGGCCCTTGTCGCCCTTCTTGTTTAAGGCGGCCGGGACGTCGAAGCCGATCCCGTCATCAGAAACGAGACACCGGATCAGATGACCGTTCTGCTCCAGTCGGATCGTCGCACGGCTGGCCTGCGCGTGTCTGGTCGCATTATTCAGGGCCTCCTGCACGATCCGATAGAGAGCCGTCTCGACAGGGGTGGTCAGTCGGCCTATCGTCAGGCCTTCGACGGTCACCTGAAGCTTCGTCCGTTTCGATACGCCTTCTGAAAGAAATTCGAGAGCCGGGACCAGTCCCAGGTCATCCAAGATCGTGGGGCGCAGCTCGTGGGAGAGTCGGCGCAGGTGAACCTCGATTTGGTCCAAGAGGACCGTGACTGCCTTGAGTCGGTGACTCGCGGTGGGGGCCACGTCCCGGGCAACTCCCTCCAGGGCGATATACACGGACGCGAGCAGTTGCCCCGCTTCATCATGGAGCGCGTGGGCGATCCGTTTGGCTTCCTCCTCCAGGGTCTCATTCAGCCGACGCAAGGCCGCCTGGGCGCGCTTCCGTTCGGTGATGTCGCGCCCAATCCCCAGCACGCCCACCACTTGTCCGTCTTTGATGAGAGGAGTCTTGGTAAACTCACCATGGATGTATTCCCCCGACTTCACCCGGACGCGTAGTTCAAAAATCGGCAGAGTCTCGCCCCGCAAGACGCGCTGAAAGAACTCCAGCGCGACCGGCAGGTCATCGTGATGAACAATGGGCGCAAACGGTTTGCCCATCCAGTCGGCCAGAGGCCAGCCTGTGATCGTTTCAAAACACGGGTTCAACGAGGTAATCCTGCCATCCGTTGAAAGGGTGTAGATGACATCCTTCGCGTTCTCGACCAGACTGCGATACCGCTCTTCCGATTGGCGGAGCGCCATATTGGCTTCGCGAAAGCCCCGGTGAGCCATCTCAAATGGCGACAGCGCTTCCGCGAAGAAAGTCTCCGCCGACTTGCTGATGTTCGTCATCTCTTCCGGCGCCCGGACGTTGCCTGCGACCGTCGCCAGCGCGTGGTGGTGCAGCGACGCCATTTCCAGGATGCCGAGACCTTCAGCGAGGGCCTGGCGCCCCAACTCATAGGCACGATGCAGGTTTGTTTCCCCCGCCTCCGCTAGGTAATCTTGCAGGTTCCGGGTATAGTGGTCCCTCAAGTCGCACAGCGTATCGTTCATGATGCCTCTCCCACATAGCGCGCCACCAGCACGAGCGCGTCGTCTGTCCTTTTGGCGTACCGGCCAAGGATCTTATCAGCAAGCTGTTGGGGCCCATCACCCAGGGCGAGGCGCTGCGTAAATTCACGGTGGATGCCATCGGTGGCAAAAATCAAGGTGTCGCCCCGCATCACGGGGACAATAGACGCATGTAACAACGGTAGCCGGCTGCCGACCACGCCGTTCCGCAGCATCAGGGACTCGTATCCCGGATCGATGGCGGGACCTGCCCGCAGCAGGACACCCTCAACATTGCCAACGCCAACCCAGGTCATGGTCTCCTCCACAGCATTGAAGGCTGCCAAGCTTATCACGACACCCCGCGTGGAGCGCAAACATTCGTGACAGCGCTTGAGCAGCGAAATGAGGGACTCATTGTTTGCGGTCTGCAGAATCCTGGCCGCTAGATTCGCTGCTGCTGCTGCCTCCTTTCCATGGCCCAGACCATCCATGACTGCCAACAACGCGCCATGAGGAAAGACCTTGACCACATGCTTGTCCCCGGATTCAACCTCGCCCGCCAGCGTCAGCGAGGCATTCCCCCATTCAATGATGAGCTTGTTCAGCGTTTCCATTTCACGGCCGTGACGACAGTCCCTTTGCCGACCTCGGAGACGATTTCAAACGTGTCCATGATCCGTCGAACGCCAGGCAAACCCAGCCCTAGACCGCCGGAGGTGGAATAGCCCTGCTCCATGGCTCGATTCACGTCGGGGATGCCCGGCCCCTCATCCCGCGCAATGATGACGATCCCCCGGATGCCGCCGTCCTCGGCCTGTCGCAAGACGATTTCGCCGCGACGGGCGTAGCGGACGATGTTCCGCGCCAACTCTGAAATGGCGGTAGCAACGAGCGTCAAGTCACTCTGTTGGAAACCTAACTGCCCCGCCAAGACGCGGCCCTGCTCACGTGCCCGCACAAGGTCGAAATCTGAATTGATCGGCACTTGCACGTCATCCACGACAGAAGCTAGCCCTCTTACTGGGTTGATTGCTGGGACGAGCTGAGTTTCTCATTGAGATAGAAGAGACCTTCTTCCAGGTCCAACGCCGTGGCCACGCCCTCCAGGGTCAAGCCGAGCCGCACCATCGTGAACGCAACCTCGGGTTGAATGCCGACAATGACGGTCTCCGCGCCGCGTAAGCGGATCATGTGCGCGAGATCCCTCAGGGTCCGGGAAGCGAATGAATCGAGCACGTCGAGTGCGGTCACGTCCACGATCACTCCGCGGGAACGGTACGACCCGACCTTCCCGACCAAGGCGTCTCGGAGTTGGACGAGGTCAGAATCCGTCAATGCGGACTGGATCGTAGCGATCAGGTACGGCCCTTGTTTAAGGATCGGAACGGCCACGGCCTTTACCCTGGGAGAAGTCCGCTAGGCATTTGGCGTTTGGTCTCCGCTCGGGACCACTTTGTAGCCCAAGAGCCGCTCGGCCCCCTCGATTCCACCCTGCAGGTCCCCGACCGTATTCATCTTGCCCAAATCCACACCGATGTTCACGAGCGTCTGTGCTATTTCCGGTGATAGCCCGGTCACGATGACCGTCGCACCCAACAACCGGGACGCTTCCACCGTCTGGACAAGATGGTTTGCAATCTGGGAGTCCATGGCCGCGACGCCCGTAATGTCGATCACCACCACCTTGGCGCGGTTGGTCCGGATACCCCGGAGCAACTGCTCGGTCAACTGGCGCGCACGTTGTGGATCAATCACCCCAATGATCGGCAGGATCAGCAGCCGCTCGCGGACCTGAAGGACAGGGGTCGAGAGTTCACGAATGGCCTCTTGCTGCTCGCGGATGATCCGTTCACGTTCCTGGACAAAGCCGACCGCCACCGTGTTGGCAATACGGTTGGCGGCCGGCTCATAGGCGTCAAGGATGCGGTTGAGCTTCGCGAAGTCGTCTTGGTATTTAGCGAACAGCGAACGGGCCAGCACGTCCCGCAGGAGCAGCACGATGCCGATGACCTCATGAGTTTCCACCCCCCGTGGAATAATACGTTCGGACAGGTTGCGGGCGTAGGCCTGAAGGGCCTCGAAGGTTCCGGTCTCCACGGCCTCGACATACTGGTCATAGACGGCGGTGGCCTCGGTGAAGATCTCGTCTGCGCTCATTGCCGTGAGCAACTGGGCTTCAGTGATGCGTCGCGCCCACTCCTGGCGCAGTTGAGTCCGGTTCTGCCGCAAGTGGGGCACCAGCTCACGTAGGAGCGACCCCGTTGTTTCGCTCGACGCCTGCGGAGACGCCATCTGGCTTCTCGAGGTTTTCACTTCAGACATAATACACCCCCTGCTTACAAGGTTCTCTGTAAAAATTCCTCCACGGTGACCTGGCATCCTGGACCAGTCTGACCCATCGGAAGATAACCGGCATATGCAACTCGCGGTCCAAAAAATCTTTATCCTACAAGTCCCAACCCTTAGTCAAGACGCTTCGATCTACGCCCAAGACATATTATGTAGGTTGATTCAACATAGGTCTATTCCTACGAAAGAGGGGGGCACTCCCCCCGTAATTACGACCTCCTCCATCGACAGTCGCTGCCAGGCGCGCTTAGACTGCCTCCCGCGAGGATGCACCTAATCACGGATTTTCCCCTTTGTGATTCAGGGATTATCCGTCTTCTTCTGCAGGGATTCACCTGATTTGTGATCGTGAATTAACCTGATTGTGCCGCCCTGCAGGTCTGCTATTCTGCCCCTGTGTGACAGTAACCCTTTGAAATTTAAGCAAGGAGAACACGGGGCGATGGGTGTGACCCTACACCAAAGAGCCGGCACCCCACTCATTACAGCGGTCCTCGGGCTCACAGCTGGGGTGTTCGTCTTGGACCTAGTGCTTCCTTTGGGCATTGCGGTCGCGATGCTCTACGCAATCCCCTTGCTTGTGACCTCGAAACGGCTGCCACGCACGTTCACCCTCGGGCTCGCCGCGTGCACATCGTGCCTAACCCTGCTCGACTTCCTCTTGTCAGCCCCCGGTCCTGCGTTGTGGCCGGCTGTCGCAAACCGCTCACTGAGCCTCGTGACGATCTGGGTCACAGCGATCCTGGTCATCCGGAACAAACGGGCGATCCTGGGCCAGCAGGACCAGGAGGCACAGCGTCGCCTTTTGCTTGAACAGCTCCCTGCCCTCCTCTGGGTTGCAGACACCAATCTCACGATCACCTTCGTGCAGGGCCGCATCCTGAGCACTCTGGGCCTCTCGCCAGAGGGGGTCGTTGGGACAACCGCGCCGGAGTATTTCCCGTTGGAAGCGACAAGTACGCCTTTCACGACACATCTCCGAGCGCTGCAGGGTGATCCGGGCAGCTACGTTGCTATCTTCAAGGAGCGGACGCTTCGTGCCTATGTCGAGCCAATGCGCAACCCCGTCGGGGTGATTACAGGATGTATCGGCATTGCGCTGGATATCACCGAGCAGAAGCAATTGGAAGAGCAACGCGAGCGGCTTATCGAGGAGCTGCGAAATGCCCTAACTCACATTAAAACCTTGCGAGGATTGTTGCCGATTTGTGCTGCCTGTAAAAAGATTCGCGACGACCGCGGGTATTGGACGCAAATCGAACAGTACATCCGCGCCCATTCGGAAGCTGAGTTCACCCATGGGATTTGCCCTGAGTGCGTGAAGAAGCTGTATCCGGAATTGTCCTCGTCGTCTTAGAAGGAAAGCACACGGACGAATAAAACAAGGGGATTGCCCAAGTCGTTGATGACCCGGGCAATCCCCTTGTCATTCCGGCATGAAAACGAGGCGGCACTCAGTGTACGGCAGGCATGTTCTTAAGGTCGAACTTTGATGTTGCCATGGTCTAGTGGGAACATATCCAAAGTGAGGTCACTGAGGCAGTTCGTAGAATCTGCGGGAAAGGGGAAGAGCAGGCTTATGCTATCAGGTTGGCTATCGGTACCCTTTGCGCTATCGTCTGCTTCATCGCCATCCTTTCCTATATCGTCTGCGTCATCGCTACCCTTTCTCTTACCGTGCGCTTCATGGCCACCCTTTCCGTTGTCTTGTGCTTGAAAGATTCCGGTTTGCCCCACCAAATTAGACACGTTGCTCTTCTTGATGGTCCCACTGACAAGAACCGTCTTCGGGGCGACGAAATTTAGGCAATCGATGGCCATGTCGACGACAGTACCTGTGGCTAGGTTATGGACTTTCGCTCGGCCAGTCACATTCCCATTGTGATGTTTGATCGCTTCGAAGGAAAAGGTCCTCTGGTTGCCGTTCATCATGAAATCTCCCTTGCCCTTTGCGGCGGGAGGATTGGCCGCTGAGACTCCTGGAACAAAGCCAAGAGCCACGATCGCCAACGCAAACAAGCCGGCTCGGACGACGGTTCGTGTTGCCATGATGATTCCCTCCTTAGCAAAAGCTATCCGATTGCCCCGAGGCCATGACTTATGCGTCTGTAATAGAGCAAAGGCTATGCCGGCGTCACTTTCGATGGATTTAACGTTTCGTTTCGACCCTATTAACATTTCCTTTGGGGCGGCGCCTTGAAAATGGTGTCAGCGAGAGAGAAAAGGGGTGAGATAGAGCGAATCCGTCTGAAGATGATGTCAGACGCTGTTTCGCGCCTCGCTCATATTATGGTGGCGGTGAGCAACAAATTGGCGCAGCAAGCAAGGCGACCTGTCCCAGTTAACCGGTTCAGGGTGTATGTTTTCCCTTGGCCTGTTTAACACGTATCAAACACTTGCCCGCCAGAGAGAAAAAGCCGATACTGGTCACTCCGCGATAAACCAAGCCGCGCGCCCGTAGCTCAATGGATAGAGCATCAGACTACGGATCTGAGGGTTGGGGGTTCAACTCCCTCCGGGCGCGCCACCATCACATGGGACATCCAGCAGCCGTCCAAGAGCTCAAAGCCCGACTGGCAGCGGCCCGCTCGGTGGCCGTCCTGACGGGCGCAGGGATCTCAGCGGACAGCGGGGTCCCGACGTTTCGCGGAGCCGATGGGCTCTGGCGGACGTACCGGGCCGAAGACCTGGCAACCCCGGAGGCCTTCGCGCGCGACCCCCGCTTAGTCTGGGAGTGGTACAACTGGCGGCGCGAGCTCATCGTCACCAGGAGCCCGAACGCCGCCCACTACGCGCTGGTCGACCTTGAGCGCAGGGTCGAGCGCTTCTGGTTGATCACGCAGAATGTGGACGGGCTGCATCCTGCCGCCGGCTCCCAGAAGCTCTCCGAGATCCACGGGAACATCTGGAAGGTCCGGTGCAGTCAGTGCGGGCAAGTGGGAACGAATCGCGCGGTGCCGATCCCCATTCCACCACGCTGCCCAACGTGCAACGGGCTGCTGCGTCCGCACATCGTCTGGTTCGGGGAATCGCTGGACCCGGTGGACCTCGAACGCAGTTTCTCCGCCGTGCGCTCGTGCGAAGTGTTGCTCATCGTCGGCACATCGGGAATCGTGCACCCGGCAGCGTCCTTCGCTTCGCTCGCCAAGGAGGCCGGCGCCTTCGTCGCGGAGGTCAATCTCGACCCAACGCCGAACACCCAGGTTGTGGACGTCGCGATCCAGGGCCGCGCGAAAGACATCGTGCCCGCGCTGCTGTAGGGGCACGGCATGCCGTGCCCTACTTGAACGCCTGCATGGATTCGGGCTAAGGTATCGGAAGGTAGGAGATGATGCGGAACCAGATGTTGCGGCGGGCCATCTTGCAGTTGCTCTACGAGCGCGCGCTGGAGGCGCCGCAGTCGCTCATCGTCGGCATCGAGACTCGCGAGATCGTCCTCCAACTCGGCATGACCGACAAGGAGTTCGCGTTCAACGCCCTCTACCTGGACGGCAAGGGCTTGATCACCAACGACCGGGCCAGCAACGGAGGGGAACTGCAGTTCAACGCCATCATGCTCACGCCCGCCGGCATCGACGCCATCGAGAATCCGACCGACTTCAACCGGCTCGTGCCGCTCACAGAGGACACGGGCGCACACGACCACCGTCTCAAATCACATCCTTAGCGCGATTCCCGCTGGGGGTTTGCCCGCCGTTCCTCTTACTTAAGAGACGCGCTCGGCTGCCCGCCTTTGCGTGCCAGGAACACGGCCAAAACCAGCGCGACGATGACCAGTACATTGACGCCCACATCAAGGAGATATCGGTGAAAGATCTCAGCGGTCAAGTTCTCCGAATACGCGGTCTCGGCCCCGGTGGTCAGAATGCGCCGGGTGGATGCAATGATGCAGATATACAAGAAAGGCTCCAGCGTAATGATGTGGGTCTTCAGAAAATTGATGATGGTCCGGAACAGCTCCAATAGGATGACGACCAGCAACAGGTCATGAATAAGGGTGAGCGCCGCAGGAAGGACTCCCGAGGCCAACGTCTTCAGAAAGGTATACCAGGCATGAGCGAAGACCACCATGCCGAGCAACAGGAAACTGAACCCGGCAGTGATGTAGCCCAACCCATCGAGGGTCTCCATCCACTTGATCCAAAGATTCGGTCTGGAGTCTTGGTCGTTCATGGTCACGCGGAGACTAGCATAGGAACCCTAAGTGGTCAACCACAAGTCCTACGCTCCGCTGTTGTTGGTCGCCGCTCCTGTGTGCTAGCCTACCAGCATCGACAAGCACGATGACTTGGGCCCAGCACACACATCGTCGATGGGGACCGGCACCGCTCTGGATCACTGGACTGAGCTGTGCCCTATGGGCCCTTCAGGCAGCTCCCGTTGAGCCGATCGCGGCGACGGAATTTCGCACGGCTCTCCCCGGCTACACCTATCGCTTCCCGTTCGACCATGGCTCGCACGACGACTTCCAGACCGAATGGTGGTACTACACCGGCCATCTGCGGGCCGCCGACGGCCGGACTTTCGGCTATCAACTCACGTTCTTCC
>Ga0209577_10004920_pt1 | contig 12504 bp, 9 predicted proteins | sample GraSoiAngelo_109_FD_185874 | JGI IMG/M metagenome (GOLD analysis project Ga0209577, IMG submission 185874) | Grasslands soil microbial communities from the Angelo Coastal Reserve, California, USA - 14_0903_12_20cm (SPAdes) (version 2) | ecosystem: Environmental > Terrestrial > Soil > Grasslands ... | reverse complement strand
GGCGCCCGCCTCCGGCTCGCCCCCGGCCCCGTCTCCCGCGCCGGCGAGAAGGGCGTCGATCAGCTCCTCGCGGCGCAGCCGCCGGTAGCCCTCGATCCCGAGCTCCGACGCGATCGCGTGGAGGTCGGCGAGGGGGCTCTGCTCGAGCTCTTTCCGGTCGAGGATTGCCACGAAGCGGGAGAGGATGTCACACGGCCCGGCGCAACCCGGGATCGAGCGTGAGGTCGCGGGGGACGTCGGCTTCCCCGCGCAGCGCGGCCCGCACCGCGACGAAGTCGCGCACGGCCGCGACATCGTGCACGCGCACTATCGATCCACCCGCGTCGAGCCCGGCGCCGATCGCGGCGAGCGTTCCCCCCAGCCGCTCATGCGGCGGGCGCCCGGTCAGCGCCCCCACGAAGTCCTTGCGCGACACGGCGAGGAGGACGGGCCGGCCCAGGGCGACGATCGCGGGCAATGAGCGCAGGACGGTGATCGTCTCCACAGGCAGTTTCGACAGGTCCGGGCCGGGGTCCAGCACCAGCTGGTCCTCCCCCACCCCGCGAGCCCGCGCCTCGGCCGTCCGCTCGCGCAGGAACGACACGACGTCCGCCACCACATCGGAGTAGGCCGGGAACAGCTTGCGCTTCGGCTCGGCACGCGTGTGCGCCACGACCAGACCGGCGCCGTGCGCGGCGCACGCCGCGGCCAGATCGGGATCGCGGAGGCCGCTCACGTCGTTGATCATCGCCGCGCCGGCGGCGAGCGCCTCGCGCGCGACGTCCGCCTTCCAGGTGTCCACCGACACGATCACGTCCTCGGCCACGAGCCGCTCGACCAGGGGCACCACGCGCGCGACCTCCTCCGCGACGTCCAGCGCCGGCCGGTCGGTGACCCCCGACTCCCCGCCCACGTCGATGAGGTCGGCGCCGTCGTCGCGCATCCGCAGCGCGCGCGCCACCTGGTCGTCCAGGCCGCCCACCTCCGCCCCGTCCGAGAACGACTCCGGGCTGGCGTTCACGATGCCCACGATCACCGGGCGCTCCGGCGACGGCCGGAGCTCGTGGCCCCGGAGGACGAGGCGCGGCGCGCTCACGCGGCGGCGCTCTCGGCCGGCTCGGGCGCTCCGGTCAGGCCCTCGGCGCGGGCCACCTCGCGCCAGCCGGCGAGCTCGACGGCCACGCGGGTGTCGTCCCACCCGAGTCCCGGTCCCATCGCGACGGCCGCCGCCCGGGCCTCGGGGCTGTCCGCTGCCGCCAAACGCGGGGCGGCGAGGATCCCGAGACGGGTGCGCCTCAGCAGCGCGTCGGCCAGCGTGGTGGCCTGCTCGTGCCGCGCGGCGAACGGCAGCTCCGCGAGCAGGTCGGGGAGGTCGGGCACGATTCGGCCGCGCAGCGATGCGTCTTCCTCCGACTCGGCGAGCACCTCGCGCGCCGCGTAGCCGTAGCGGTGCGCGAGCAGGGCGACGGACTCGTCGTCGATGCCGGCGTGAGCGAGGTCATCCGGCCCGGCGGGCTGCCCCAGCGGGATCTCGTGCGTCCGGCACGGGGCCTCGCGCCCCTCGCGCTCCACGATCCGGTCGACGGCCATCTTGGCCATCCGGCGCCAGGTGGTGAGCTTGCCGCCCGTGATCGTCACGAGCCCCGAGCTCGTCTCGAACAGCTCTGCCCTGCGCGATATGTCCACCGACTTCTTGGTGTCTCCCGTCGAGATGAGAGGTCGCACGCCCGCGTACGCGCCCGTCACGTCGGATGCCTCGAGCGCGATCCCGAAGAAGCGGTTGCAGGCGCCGAGCAGGTACTCGATGTCGGCCTGATCGGGCGGCACGTGGTCGAGCGGCCCCTCGTAGTCGTTGTCGGTCGTCCCGACCAGCGCCCGGCCGAGCCAGGGGAGGGTGAAGATCGTGCGCCCGTCCCCCACCGGCACGATCGCGCCTGCGTTCAGCGGGAGCTTGTCGTACGGGAGCGTGATGTGCGTGCCGCGGCTCGGCCGGATGTGCGGGACCTCCTCGTGCTCGTAGAGCTCCTCGGAGCGGATGGTGTCCGCCCACACGCCAGTTGCGTTCACCACGTTGGCCGCACGGACCGCGAGCTCCCGGCCGGAGACGCGGTCCAGGCAGCGCGCGCCCACGGCGCGGCCGTTCTCGTCGAGCAGCTCGATCACCTCGCACCGGTTCGCCATCACCGCCCCGTAGCGCTCGGCCTCGCCGAGCACGGTGAGCACGAGCCGGGCGTCGTCCGTCTGGCAGTCGTAGAAGAGGTACGCGGCGGTGGGGTCGCGCCCGGCCAGGGCGGGCAGAAGACGCTTGACCTCCTCGCCGTCGATCACGCGGTGGCGGTCGGGGCTCCACTCCTCGATGCCGTCGCCGTCGCGGCGCCGGCGGCCGGGCAGCCTGAGCCGCTCCGTGGCCATCGCGTCGTACATGTTGAGTCCCACCCCCACCGTGCGCTGCGGGTGCTTGCCCTCGAACGACGCCACGAGCAGCTCGAGCGGTCGCACCAGGTGCGGCGCGAGGTTCACGAGCAGCGCGCGCTCGAGCAGCGCCTCGCGCACCAGCCCGAGGTCGAAGTTCTGGAGGTAGCGAAGGCCGCCGTGCACGAGCTTCGAGGAGCGGCTCGAGGTGCCGGAGGCGTAGTCGTCGCGTTCGACGAGCGCCACGCTGTACCCGCGGGACGCGGCGTCGAGCGCGACACCAGCCCCGGTGATCCCGCCGCCTATGACCACGAGGTCGAAGAGCTCTGCCTCCAGCGCCGCCAAGGCGTCGTCGCGGGCGATCACGTTTCTACACGTTAGACGGCGCCGGGCGGCGATCCGCGGCGGTGCGTCCGCAAGGAAACCTGCGCCGGCTGCGCACGTTCGCGGGCCGAGTCCACATGGATGCTGCGCGCCGGTTGCGGTAACCGCGCGACGGCGGAGACTCCCTGGCGCGCCAGACATGGCAACGCCCCTCCAGATGCCCCCACCGCAAGACGCAGTCATCGAGCGCCGCAAGGACTGGGAACGGCGCGCGATGGTCGACGTCGCGCTCTCGCTCGCCGAGCTCGATGCGAGCTGGGGCGACTACGACTACGCGCTCGAGTACCTCGACGCGGCGAACGAGCTGACGCGGGGGGCGCTGACCCAGCGCTGGGCCGCTAGGCGCCGGCGCTGGGTGTACGCGGCGCGCGGCCACTCGTCGTAGGCGAGACCGTCGCCGACGTCGCCAGCATGTGCCCGTTCGCGTCCAGCGCGCGCACGGCCACGTAGCTCGGCGCGGCGACCAGCAGCTCGATCCGGGTCTCGAAGTCGCTCCAGCTCGCCGTCTTGACGGGCAGCAGCACGCGGCGGTCCGCGCCTGCGAGGACCTCCCAGCGAGCGACGTCCGTAGCACCGTTCCAACTCACGTAGACCTCGACATGGCCGTTACGCGTCGATGCGGCGACGGCCGGCCTTCCGGTGGGGCGCGCCCCCTTCCAGGGCAGCCTGTAGGCGCGGTAGGTCTCCTCGCTCGGCCGGAAGGTCGCCTCGAAGACCGTCCGCCCACCCGGCGTGAACTCCGTCATGTACGGCTGACCGCCTCCCCAGCTGATGAAGGGATCGCCACTCGGCAGGATCTGCATGCTTCCCTGGCTGCGGGTGAAGAGAGGGGTCCTCGGGTGCTTGTACTCGTGGACGAGCGACACCGAGCGCGATCCCTCGTCCACGCGCAGCGTCAGGCCCCGGCTCTCCCTGTCGGGCGCGTTCGGGAAGCGTGTGCTGCCGCCGTTGTCGAACACCGTGATCGTGCCGTCGGCGTGGCGGACCGCGTGGTGCTGGCCCCTCATGTCCGTGCCGGGCCCCATGGTGAAGCTGCTCTGCTTCCCGCCGAGCTCCCACACCACCTTCCCGGTGTGGCGGTCGATCTCGAACAGGGCATCGGCGTTGCGCGCGGACAGCAGGAGCCGGTCGGGGCCCTCGACGCCGATCGAGTTGACGTGAAACGGGTCGAACGGCGCGTGTCCGCGCTCCGGAAAGGTGGTCAGGCGCACGCTCACGCTCGCCAGGCTGTGCCACTCGAACAGGACCAGGCCCGTGGCGACGTCGACCTCCTGGACGATCGAGTCCCAGACCGTGCCGTCGCGCGGGCCGTGGATCGAGGAGAGGTCGTACTTGACTGGCTCGTAGGCGGTGATCAGCGCCGTGCCCTGAGGCGTGACCTCGAACTCGTGCTGGTCCATCTGATAGCCGTTCCCCGCGTAGACGTGCTTGAGCAGGCGGTAGGAGTTGTCGAGGATGACGCCGTATCCGCGGCCCTTGCCGGTGAAGATGCGACCCTGCCACCACGTGAGGACCGGACGCCCGCGGTACGTCTGTGCGCGGAAGTCGTACGGGCTGAACGGCCAGTGGATCGGCAGGAACCAGATCAGCCGGCCGAGGCGGTCCCGGATGGTCGGCCCGTCCTGGCCCGCACCGCCCTTCACGCCCAGGAAGAGGTCGTCGTTCGATGCACCGGGGAGCGACCTCGTGATCTTGAGGTCCGGCGGCCGGAGGTCGGGACGGGTCTTGAACGACTGCGCCTCGGGCGGTGTCGTCTCGGAGTCCCCAGTGGGACGCCGGAACAGGTGCTTCGTGGTCGGCGTCAGGATGCGGAAGGTCACGGTGCCGTCCGGGTGCGCACCTGTCAGCTTCGCGGCGCCTCTGACGGTCACCAACTCGCCGTCGTCGAATGGCCGGTCGGGCACGAAGCTGAACCCGACGCGATCGGGATGCACGATGGCGCGGCCGCGGTGCAGGCCGCTCCGGGAGCCGGTCACAGTCAGGTCGTTCACCGCCGTTGCGCCGCGGAAGCTGATCTGCGTGCGCGGGTTCGCCGTGGTCGTGCCAGCGATGGGGTAGACGTCCACGGTGGTGGCGCTGGTCGCTCCAGGCGCCGCCGAGCTGCCCGCGAGGACGACGAGCGCGATGGCCGGCAAGGCCCACACCAAGCCCCGCCGTGCGGTCAAGGTCGGGAGGCCGGACCTGGAGGCGGATTCGCCGGCAGTATGAGCGACCGCCGGGGCACCTGCGTGAAGTTGAAGTCGCGGCGGAGGTCGCCGAGCTGTGGCGAGTTCTCGCGCACCGTCGGTCGGGGGTCCGGCCGCCCGTCGGTGGCCGGGTCGAGCCGCTGGCCTCCGAGGAAGTCATCCTCGATGAACTTCGCGTAGGCGTCAAAGCTCAGGACCTGGTCGTCGATGAAGCCGCGGCGCGCGTAGGGGCTGATCACGAGCCCCGGCACTCGCAGCCCGTAGCCGTTCCGATCGACCCGCGGGGGCGGAACGTGGTCGTAGAACCCGCCCCAGTCGTCCCAGGACAGGAAGATCGCGGTGCTCGACCAGTTCGGACCCTGCATCACCGAGTTGACGACCCTGGTCACCCACGACTGCCCCGCATTGATGGTGCCGCTCGGAGCGTGCTCGCTCACCCGCTGGTTGGGCACGACCCAGGAGACCGCGGGCAGCTGCCCCGAGCGGGCGGCGTCGTAGAAGCGGGAGACCGACTGGATGTTGCTGAGCTGGTGGTTCCGCCTGACCGTGTCGAAGTACGGGAGCGGGTTCCAGATTCCCGGCGACCCCACGTCCTGACGCTTGGCGCCGCACGAGAGCGCCGCGTCCTGCACGCAGTCCGGCTGTCCCCCCTTGAACACGTAGTAGCGCCAGCTGACTCCCGCCCGGTGGAGAAGCCACGTCAGGTCGGTCCAGGCGTAGTCGGGAGGCCGGTTCGTGTGCTCGAAGTCCGGCGGGCTGCCCGGGCCGGACAGGTCGTTGACGCAGCTGAAGGGATCTCCCGCGCGGCTGCAGCGCGCCGACCACTCCGAGACCATGAACAGGTGCTCGGGGAGGCTCCAGGACTTGTTCGGCTCGAACATCCGGTCCTGGAGCACGTAGTTGCGCGCGTAGGCCCAGTAGTTGGGGATCTCGCGGGCGTCGTGGTAGCCCATCACGTCCACCGCGGAGTTCGGCGAGCACACCGGGTCGTTCGGGTCCTTGCAGCGGTGGGGCGCGTGCTCCGCCGAGTAGATGAAGCCGTCCATCCGGCCGCCGTTCACGTCGATCTGCGCGAACTTCCTGGAATGCGGGCCGGCGCCGTGCCTGTCGCGCGGGTCGTGGTAGGGCTGCCAGCAGATGCCCGACTTCGGGTCGGTCACGCAGACACTCGGCTCTCCGTGCCGCATCGGAATCCCGCGCGCGCCCGGGAACGTCCCGAAATAGGAATCGAACGAGCGGTTCTCCTGCATGATGATCACCACGTGCCGGATCTTGTGGATCGGGTCCGGCGCGCGCGAGCCGGCACGCGCCACCGGCGGAGTCTCCGGACGCGGCCCGTGGTCGGGCGAGGCCATCGATGCGAGCGCCAGCACGGCCGCGAGAAGGGTCACGGCTCCGAGCGTTCGGCCCACACCCCGCCAGCCGTGGTGTCGCCCTGCCTGGTTCACCTCGTCCCAACCTAAGGGTGACCGCGTTCGAGCGCCAGTCCCCATTCTGGGGGCCGGCGAGCTGTTGTCAGGCGGTGAGCGCGTGCGGCCGCGTGATCCGGGGCCGGGCGATGGCCTCGGGCTCCGGCTCGTGGTCGGGCGCCGGCGCGCCGAGCAGGTGGAAGGCGAGCCGGGTGGCCAGGGTCATGATCGTGATCTGGGGGTTCACCCCGAGCGAGCTCGGCACGACGCTCCCGTCGGCGATGTAGACGTTCTCGGTGCCGCGGACCTTCAGGTGGCCGTCCACCACGCCGTGGCCGGGGCGGGCGTCCGCGCGCGCCGTTCCGAGCGGGTGGAAGGCGAGCAGCGTGAGCTCGCGCGGGTCGAGGTCGTGGTCGCGGATCCGGCTCACGTCACCGTCGCGCAGCTCGGCTATCCCCTCGATCGGCGGGTAGACGGCCCTTGCGCCCGCCGCCCAGTACAGCTCGCAGAGGCGCTCAATCGCGCGTTTGAAGGTCGCGGTGTCTTCGCTGTTCAGGTCGTAGCGGATCTGAACGAACGACGCGTGGCGGGCGACTGAACCGCGCGACGTGTCCGAGACCATGATCCCGAACTGCGACTGGTTCCGGTAACGCAGCATCACGTCGCGGTGACGCTCCCCCGAGAACGGGAAGGACATCGCCGCGTAGTCGGGCGGCCCGGCGGCTCCCTCGAACATGATCCCCTCGTCGGCGAACTCGTCGATGAAGTACGACTGCGGCACTCCCTCGGCCATGTTGATGTCCTCGTCGAACTCGGCGCGCACGCCCGTGGCGGGGTGGATCGACAGGTTGCGGCCGAGCTCGTTCGAGTCCAGGCGGAGATCCTGGGCGCGGAGGAAGAGCGGCGTGCCGATCGCGCCGCACGCGACGACCACGAGGTCGCAGTCCACGCGCAGGCGGCCGCCGCCGGCCGTCGACGCCTCCACCGAGCGCACCCGCCCGCCGGTGGTCACGAGGCGCCGCGCGCGGCAGCCGGTGAAGGTGGTCGCCCCGGCGTTCCAGGCGAGCGGCACGTACGTGATCCCCACGTGCTGCTTGGCGGACGTCGGGCAGCCGAACGTACAGATGCCGGAGCCGACGCAGCCGCGGACGTTGCGATAGATGAAGTCGCCCGACCAGCCGAGCGCGTCGGCGCCGCGCTTGACCACCAGCGCGTTGCGCCCCGCGTACTCGGCCGGCACCTGGACCACGTTCTGGATCCGCTCGACGCGGCGGAAGTAGGGATCCAGCTCCGCCGCCGACATCCCGTCGAGGCCGAAGCGCTCGCCCCACATCTCGAGCACGGGCGGCGGGGTGCGGAAGCAGGTCCCGGAGTTGATCAATGTGGAGCCGGCGACCGAGCGTCCGAGCGGGAGGACCACCGGCACGTTGCCGACGGTCGCGATCTGCCCCGCGTCGCGGTAGAGGCGGGCCATCATGTCGCGCGGGCGCGCGTTGAAGTCGTCTGTGGTGAAGCGCTCACCCTCCTCGAGCATCGCCACGCTCATCCCGCCCTCGGCTAGCTCCTTGGCCACCGGTGCGCCACCCGCGCCCGTGCCGATCACGCACGCATCGACCCGGATGGTGCGCTCGCCGGTGATCTCGCTGCCGCGCTCCACGCGCTCGACCTCGGGACGGATGGCGTTGCTTCCATCGGTGTAGAGGCCCACGTCCCGGGTCGGACGTTGGCCGTCGACGCTCACGGCCGTCCCTCCGCAGCGCGCAGCCGGCGGCCGCGCTCGAGGTTGGCCTCCGGGTCGTAGCCCAGCTGGCCCAGGACCGCGTCGTCGCCGTAGTACGAGAGCTGGGCGGCGCCCTCCATCAGCTTCGCGATCAGGCGCAGCTGCCTGCGCGGCGCGCGCTCCACGCCCCTGAGGAACTCCGTCCGCCGCGCGCGGTCGAGGCGGCGCAGACGGCGCCCGTAGCCGGCCGCGAGCGGTCCCAGCTCGGCGGCCCACAGCAGCCCGCGCATGGCCACTCGGTTCGGCCGCGGCAGGAGCACGAGCCAGTCGTCGAAGAACCGCACCGCGTCGGTGTCGCGCACCGGCGGCAACCCGTCGCCCGGCGCGACCACCGTGTCGGTCAGGCAGGCGAAGATCGAGGCCTCGCGTCCGCTCAGCGCGCGCAGCTCCGCCATCAGGGCGAAAGCCTATTCTCAGCGGCGCTCGCGAGAGGGAGATGGCGGCGCCCAACGTCCACCAGTCCCACCGCCGCCGCCTGAACCGCTGGGCGAGTCCTAGAGGCGGCGGGCCAGCCGCCAGTACCGCACCGACGCCACGCCCGACAGCGCAAGGAATCCCGCGCCCGAGAGCAGCAGGATCACCGCTGGCGAGAGCTCCCCGTCCGGGGCGCGGTCGATGCGCTCTGAGGCGCGGCGGAGCTGTGTGCCGCCTGCCGCCGCGCCCGCTCCGGGGCCGCCGACCGCGGCGCCCGCCGCATGTGTGCCGGCGCCGTTTGCAGCATGCGGGCTCCTCTTGCCGTGCGCCCCGGCACCGTACGAGCGGTGCCCTCTGCCCCTCCCGGCGTGGCGGGCGTGCGCCAGACGGAACGGAAACGGGCGGCGCTCGAGGGCGGTAAGAGCCTGGGCCGTGACCCACACCGGCGTCTGGGAGCTCGAGCGCGAGTACGCGATGCTCCCGTCCGGTCGCGCCAGCGAGGCGATGAAGCCGAGCGGGGTCTGCCCACCGCGTTGCAGCGAGTCGGGGCTCCGGCCGGCGGCCAGCAGCCCCTGGACGGCCCACGCGGTGGACTGCGCGTTCGAGTCCGAGCCGGCGTACTGTCCGAAGCCGCCGTCGGCGTCCTCGGCGTGCCGGAGGAAGTCCACGGCGCGCCTCACCGCGCGGTCGGAGCCGCCGCCGGCCACAAGCGCCTGGATCGCGGCGCCGGTGTCGTCCACGTCGCTCGCCGAGTGTGGCGCGAACCCGAACCCGCCGTCCGGCATCTGCTGCCTGGCGAGCCAGGAGGTGGCGGAGCCCACCGCACCGCCATGCACGCCCGCCGCGCGCAGCGCGAGCACCCCGAACGCGGCGTGGTTCACGAGCCCGTCGAAGGAGCCGTCGGAGCGCTGGCGCGACAGCAGCTCCTTCACGAGGTCGCGGCCGGCGAAGCTGCGCGGCGAACCGCCGCCTGGACCGAGCGCGAGGATCGTTCGCTCCAGGTCGCCGATGTCCCGGAGCTCGCCCGCATGGGTGCGCATGTAGTCGACGGCGGACCGCCCCCCGCGTCCCGGCGCGGCCGGACTGCGCCCCGCTGCGGCCATCCCGAGCGCCGCCCAGCCGGTGTTGGCCTGGTCCGAGCCCGAGCCGGGCGCGGGACCAAAGCCGCCGTCGGTGTTCTGCGCGCGCACGAGATACGACAGGGCGCCGCCGGCGGCCGATGCCTGCGCGCGCGACGGCGCGACAGCCGCGAGCCCCGCGGCGACCGAGAGCGCGGCAAGCGATGCCACGACCGTCGCGCCGCGCGCCGGCTCCGCCCAGCTGAATTCGAGCCGGCGACGAAAGCGCAACAGCGAGCGCACGAACGCGGGCCCGAGTGCGAGGCAGAACAGAAAGTTGCCGATCGCGTGCGCGAGGTTGTAGGGCAGCGACTGCCCGGACACGACGATCCAGGTGGACACGTCCTGCCGCGCCGCCAGCGTCCACTGGAACGTGTCCATCACAGCCCCGAAGCCGAGCCCGGCGATCCCGCACGCGAGGGCGAGCGGCCAGCGCCCGAGCTCCCGGCCGGCGACTCGCGCGAGCACGCCGCCGCCCACTCCCACGCCCGCCCACGCCGCCATCTGCCAGGGCGTCCAGGCGCCCTGCTCGAAGAAGAAGTTCGACACGAACGCCGCGATCGCGCCGGTTGCGAACCCCGGGGCGGATCCGAGCGCATAGCCCGCGAAGAGGATCACGTCGGTGGTCGCCGGCTTCACGTTCGGGAGCGGGGCGAACACCAGCCGCCCGACCACCGCGAGCGCCGCAAGCGAGGCCACGAGTGCGAGCACCCGCGACGGCGGCCGCGAGCGCTCGTACCAGCCGAACCCGCCGGCCAGGGCCAGCACCAGCACCGCGATCGTCGCGGCCTGCCAGCTCACTGCACGAGCTCCCGCTCGAGCAGTACGGCGCCCTGGTCCGGCGTGAGCGCGCCGCCGGCGCCGCCCAGCACGCGGGCGACGTCGGTGCTGAAGTGCCAGCCGCCGGTGAGCACCTCGCCAACCGGGCCGTCGGCGATCACGTCGCCCTGGCCGAGGAGCACCGCGCGTTCCGCGAGGTGTGCCGCGAACTCGGTGTCGTGCGTCGCCACGAGCACCGCGGCGCCGTCGTCGGCGAGGCGGCCCAGCCTCGCGGCCAGCTCGTCCTTCCAGCCGCGGTCCATGCCGCGGGTTGGCTCGTCGAGGCACACGACCGCTGGGGTGGCGCCCGCGAGCACCAGCTCGAGAGCGAGGCGCTGCCGCTCCCCTCCGGAGAGGTCGCGGGGGTTGGCGGATCCCCGCCCGGCGAGCCCGGCCGCTGCGAGGCCCGTCTCGCCCACCTCCTGGTCCGCGCGCTCGTGGATCAGGTAGTCGCCCGGGTTCTGCATCAGAAGCGCGACCTCTCCCCCGCGCTCAACCCGCCCGCGCGTCGGCTCGAGCAGCCCCCGCGCGTGGCGGAGCAGCGTGCTCTTGCCAGCGCCGTTGCGGCCCATGATCACCACCCGCTCGCCAGGCTCAACACGCAGGTCGAGGCCGCGCAGGATGGCCGGCCCGTCGCGGAGCTCGTGCCAGACGCCGCGGAACTCGAGCGCAGCGGGCGGCCGCCGCCGGATCCCGCGCCGTGCACCGTCCGCGCGCGCCGCGCCGGCCGCCCGCGGCGCGATCTCCGGCAGCAGTCCAGCTGCGCGCAGGCGGTCCCGCGCCTCGCGCACCGTGACCGGCGGCGGGCGCAGCCCCGCTCGCGCGAACAGCGTGGCGGCAGGTGTCGCGAGGGTAGGCCGTTCCTCCGCTGCCCACTCGAGGAAGGGCGCCGGTGCCGAGTCGGACACGACGGCGCCGTCCTCGAGCACCAGCACCCGGTCGGCCGCGGGGAGGCAGCGCTCCAGCCTGTGCTCCGCGAGCAGCACGGCCGTCCCCCACTCCTCGTTCAGGCGCCGCAGCAGCCACACGAGCTCGTCGCCGGCCACGGGGTCGAGCTGCGAGGTGGGCTCGTCGAGCACCAGCAGCTGCGGCCGGCCGGCCAGCGCCGAGGCGAGCGCCACCCGCTGCTGCTCCCCGCCCGAGAGCGACTCGAGCCGCCGATCCAGCAGCGGCGCGATACCGAGCGCCAGCGCCGCCTCCTCCACACCGCGTGCGACGGCACCCGGCGGCTCGCCGCGGTGCTCCAGCGACAGCCCGATCTCGGTGCGCGGGGTGCCCATCACGAGCTGCGACTCCGGGTCCTGGAAGACGGTTCCGCAGACGGCGGCCAGCTCGCTGGGCCCGGCGTCGCGCACGCTGAGACCTCCAACCTCGAGCTCTCCCGACGCAACGCCGCCGTGGAAATGCGGCACCAGTCCACAGGCGGCTCGCAGGAGCGTCGACTTGCCCGAGCCGGATCCTCCGGCAACCACCGTGAACGAGCCCGGCTCGATCTCGAGCGAGAGGTCGCGCAGCGCCGGGCGGTCGGCGTCCGCGTAGGTGTAGGTGAAATCGCGCGCGAGGAGGACGGCGTCAAGCACCGGCAACCCCCAGTCGCGCGCGCGCGCCCGCGAAGGGCAGTGCGCCCGCGGCGACTACCAGGATGGCGAGGCCGAGCTCGCGCGGGCCGTGGGCCACCGCGAGCGACGGATATGCAACGAACGCGCCGGCCCCCGTGACCTTGCCCGCCACGGCCGTGACGACAACCGCGAGCGCTGTCGCGGCAAGACGCGTGTCGTGCCGCGACCAGGGCCGGCTCCGCCCGCGGCCCGGCCGCGCGCGTGCGTAGCCGCGCACCTCCAGGGCCGCAGCCACATCCGTGGCCCGGTCGAGCGACCGCGCGAGCACGGCGAGCACGACCCGCCCGCGCCGGGGCGGCCGGGGCCGGCACCGCGACGCCTCGATCATCCGCTCCGCGTCGCGCTGGAGCACCGGTATCAGGCGCGTGGCGAGCGAGCCGGTGA
>Ga0209577_10004918_pt1 | contig 12507 bp, 9 predicted proteins | sample GraSoiAngelo_109_FD_185874 | JGI IMG/M metagenome (GOLD analysis project Ga0209577, IMG submission 185874) | Grasslands soil microbial communities from the Angelo Coastal Reserve, California, USA - 14_0903_12_20cm (SPAdes) (version 2) | ecosystem: Environmental > Terrestrial > Soil > Grasslands ... | reverse complement strand
GATGCTCCAATACCTGGAGGATGACTTCGAGTGTTTGGGGAGATTGACCCAGGCCGGGTCCCATGAGCAGGGCACGGTACCCTTCCAGGTGGTCGATCAGCGCGGACGATTGTTGGAAGCTCTCTACCTGTTCATCGGGGAGCAGTACAAATGTCACCTCGTGCATCGCACTGGCATAGATGGGATGCATGCGCTCTTTGACGGCCAGTGTGACGAGTCCCGCGCCTATGCGTCCGGCAGCGCTTCCGGCCAGGAATGCCGAACCTGGATAGGGCGGGGAGCCACAAAACAACATGACTTTCCCAAAAGTCCCCTTATTGCTATCCAGTGGACGCGGCGGCAGGATATGCTGCACCATTTTGGCTGTCAGCATTTCCTTCTGCAGGTGCTGTTCCAGTTCGGCTGGGAGGCCGATGTCACCTACATACAGTTCCCCTATGTAACTGCGCCCAGGAAAGAAGAAAACCCCCTGTTTCGGGCAGGCCAGCGTGATCGTGATATCGGCGGGAATCGTGCCTGGATCAACTTCTCCGGTGTCCGCGTTTAAGCCCGTTGGCAGGTCAATCGCGACTACGCGCAGTGTATCACGCTTCTCCCGCTCCTGCCGCGCCCTTGCAAGCAGACCGCGCATGCTATCGGGCAGTGGACGCGAACGCCCGGTACCTAACAGGGCGTCAAGCACATATCCGGTGCGCTGAAAGACCTCTTCGAGCTGTGCTGCCGTTTCCTGCTCAGGAACATCCTGCCCCGCAATCGTCAGCCGTTGCTCTTTCCAGCGATAGAGATTGACCAGCCCTCCCCATTTTTGCAGGTAACGTCCCATGACCAGCCCATCCCCACCATTGTTGCCGGGACCGACCAGTATCAAGAACTCGGTATCATTGACGGAACGCTGGCGGCGGATATGTTGTACCAGTAGTTCCGCCGCGCTCTTCCCCGCGTTCTCCATGAGGATTTGCGAAGTCAAACCATATTCCCGGTCTGCCCTGGCCTCCAGCTCGCGCATTTCATCAATTGTCACAATGTGCATGTTTTTATTCTCTCCTGTAGTGCCTGGCCTGCTTTTCTATGATCCTATATCATTGTAGTGCGCAAGAGGATAAGTGGGAAGGGGTGTAGCCACGATTGTTGACTAGCTGTATCACATGCAGTATCCTGTGATGCAATATTCAACATCGCAGCTTGATGTTGCGATAGAGCCTTATTTAGTGGATACTCGTATTCTATGAAACTCGCGCTAAAAATCACGCCGCAACGCAGCACGCAATACGCCAATATGACTGAACGGTTGGCCAGGCCTGAACTGCTTGCCAGCCCTTTAGCTCCCGCGATCCAGCGCGTTGAGCCTATAGCGCTTGCTGGGCAAAGCTATCTCCTGGTCATGCTCGAAGATGCTGGCTGCCCCAATCTGCTCGATGTGTTGGGGCGCCTGGGAGCGACCAGCGAGGCATATGAATATTTTGAGCAAATTGGGGACTTGCAAGGTCCTTTCTTGCGGCCACTTGATGCAACCTTTCAGCCATTTGTGCCTGTAGAGATGGCAGAGATTCGGCGTTATAAGGGCAAAACCAACGAAATCTTCACACGTGTTCTGCTCAATGTTGCTGTCTTCGCGGGCGCGTTTCGTGAGCAAGCGACCGGAAGGCTGCGTATCCTTGATCCTCTTGCGGGCGGGGGAACGACACTCTTTCTCGCGCTCGCGGCTGGTTATGACGCTTTTGGCATTGAACACGAACGACAGGATGTGGAGACGACGGCGCTCTTTGTCCGGCAATACCTGGAGAGCGAACATATTCACTTTAAGGAGCGGGATGAACGCGGACGACGGGCAGGAAGGCGCTATCAGTTCGAAATTGGGCGCAAAGGCGCGACTCGCCACCTCGTGCTGGCGCATGGTGATACGGCACAGGCTGAATTGCATTTGCAAGAGGTGCCGGGTGGCCCGCGTATGCATGCGATTGTGGCCGATTTGCCCTATGGCATTCAACATTTCGGCGAGATATCCGGCATGCTCTCTCAGGCGCTTCCGGTGTGGGAGAGGCTTTTATTGCCGGGCGGCGCGATGGTTCTGGCCTGGAATGCTACACGCGTCGAGCGCGAAGCCCTGGCGGCATGCGTCGCACAATGTACCCACCTGCGTGTATGCAACGATCCACCGTATACAGAGTTTGCGCATACAGTGGATCGGGTTATTAAGAAACGCGATATTCTGGTAGCGGTGAAATGATTTACAGCAACTCCTTGACCATTATGGCGGCGGTGAATGTACTGCCCGCGTTATTCGTTTGGTATAACACCACGATTCCCTCTTGCATGCCTGTTTTGAAGGTGGAGGTGTAGGGTACGCTGACGGAAAAGGTGGTGTTTCCGTTTCCGGTGGCTCCGGTTGCACCGGTGTGGCCGATATCGGTGTAGGTGTGATCGAGCACCTTCACGGTGCCTATTTTGCCCTCAAAGGCATTGCCTGTGCCACTGACCGTCACCGGGCTGGTCAGGATATCGCGATTCTTAGGCGCGGTAATCGACAGGCCACTGGCTGCTACTGTGATTATTTCCCAAATGCCGCCGTTGGTATTGCCCTCCAGTCGCTGCATTGTCAGCATGAGGGTGCCGCCGCCCGTGTCGGTGTTTTTCACGCTGACTACCGCCTCGGCATCGCCGGAGCCGCCGCCGCTCATAACGGTGGCAATGACGTTCGGCCAATTGAGGAGCGCTGGCTCGCTGGCGAAGTGCGTAGCTACCATCGTCGGGGAAAGCTTCCAGCCATCTTGTCCCATGTTGACCTGCACCTGGTCTCGTTCGGCCTGAAAACGTGTCAAGTCGGGATAAATGCCAGGAAATGAGGTGGGAGTGAAGCTCGCGGTAGTGAACTCGCGGAACAGGTCTAGCGTCAGGTTGGCACTAGCCTTGCCCTTGTTGATGCTGGAATTTTGATCGACTTCGGCGGTCATGACGGTATTGCGTAAACTAATCGCGGCATCGCCTTTATAGAGGTTTTGTAATTTGAAAAGCTGCGTCGGATTGGGGCTGGTAATATTGTTGTAGACGTACACATCCAGGGCCGCGCCTGTAGCGGAATAGCGCACGGTGACCAGGGCTTGTACCGTTGGAGTACCAATCAAGTTGCCACAGGCGACAGCCTCGACCTTCGAGACACCGGATTGCGTGGGGATGATCGCATCCCAATGTGTCGGGTCTTTTACCGCAGCCGGGCAAGGTTGCGAACCAAGCCCTATTACCGGTGTTGTGGCGGGTGTAGCGGTGCCGCTCGGCCCCCCGTTGGTAGATGTGCCATGGGGAGTCGGAGTCGTGCCATTCGCCCCGTTACTGCTTCCACCGCATGCCGCGAGCAGCAGAGCGAGAAGCACCGGTAAGCTGATACTTGTAAAGAGACGTTGGGGAGACCAGGGTGCCATTGTTTTCATGAGAGGTGCTCTCCTTTTATTCCCCCTGCCAGATTTGTACGGTTGTATCCTGTGAGCCAGAAACAACCAGCGTCCCTGGGATAGATATCCATGCTACCGCGTCTACCACTGCCCCGTGACCCTTGTAGCTGTAAGGGTTGCTACCGTCGGTCGCTCCCCACACCTGTACCGTCCCATCTTTACTTGCGGAGGCAATGCGCGTCCCGTCGAGTGACCAGGCCAGACCATAGATGGCGTCGGTATGTCCTCCATAGGTATAGACGGGAGTGCCACCAGCTACATCAGGCTTCCATACTCGCACCGTTTTATCCATGCCGCCAGAAGCGATATACGTTCCATCTGGCGACCATGCGACCGCGTACACCACGTCAGAATGGCGTGAAAACGTGATGGGGTTGCTGCCGTCAGCGGCGTTCCATACCTGCACCGTTTTATCGGCGCTTCCTGATGCAATGCGCATACTATCGGGTGACCAGGCTACCGCCCATACCACGTCCATATGACCTGGATAGCCGAAAGGGCTGCTGCCATCGGCTGCCGTCCATACCTGCACCGTTTTGTCCGCGCTGCCAGAGGCAATGCGTGTCCCAGCGCGCGACCACGCGACCGCGTTGACCGCGGCAGTATGGCTCATGTAGGTGAATGCATTGCTGGCGTCGGCGGTCTTCCAGACCCTGACGGTTTTATCGTTGCTGCCTGAGACCACGTATTGTTCATCTGGCGACCAGGATACGGTGGTAACTGCATCCGTATGACCCACATAAGCAACCGCGTGTACGCCGCCTGTCGCCGTATCCCACACCTGTACGGTGGTATCTTTGGAGGCAGAAGCGATGTATTGCCCATTCAGAGAACTTGCGACACTTAAGACAATATCGTGATGCCCACGATAGGTATGGAAGGTTGTACCTATCGGAATAGGGGTAGGAGTAATCGTCGGAATTATCGTGGGTGTAGGCGCTGACTTCTGGATAGTGCGGTATTTGCTAACAAGCCAGGTGGCCGTTCCGCCCGCCGCTCCCAGCGCGGCCAGTCCTGCCAGCACAACGGTCCGCCTCGAAATGGCCGCTTTGCGCTCTTTATAGCGGGGAATCACTGGAAGCGCGTTGACGGCTGGCTGCTTTGCCAGCATGGTTGGCGCGTAGGGATTATTCTCCCCTGTGGGCGTCAAGAGGTTTGTGCCGGATGAGTTCAAATGCAGTGGTTGGGAATGCATAGCGGCTTCAAAAGCGTAGGCGAAGTCCAGCGCGGACGGGAAACGCTGCGCCGGATCTTTGGCCAGAGCGCGCATCACCACGGCTTCAAGCGCGGGAGAAAGTTGAGGAATGCGCGCGCAGAGCGATGGAGGGGGCATATTGACATGCTGCGCCGCCACTTCGCCAAGTGATCCCTTGTAAGGGCATTCACCGCTCAGCCACTCATAGACCACGATGGCAAGCGAGTATTGATCGCTTGCCATGACGGGTTTCCCCTGCAATTGCTCTGGAGCCATGTAGGTGATCGTGCCAACGATCTCGCGGTCCGATTGCGAGTGGGTGCTAATCACAACGGCAATGCCAAAATCACTCAACAGGATCATGCCTTGTTCATCAATCAGCATGTTTTCCGGCTTGATATCACGATGGATAAAGCGTCGATCGTGGGCATACTGGAGAGCGTCGGCGACTTGTTTGATATAGGGAAGGATGACGGTAGGAGGAAGGGCTAGCCCTTTTGGGTGGCGCTGGCGCAGAGTGCCGTTGGGCGCATAATCCATAACCAGAAAAGGCGTCCCGTCCTTGACATCAAAATCGTGGATGCTCACAATATGTGGATGCCGCAGGCGCGCCACAATACGGGCTTCTTTACGAAACTCTTCCAGGTCGTTGCTGTCCAACTGCGCGTGTAAGACCTTGATAGCGGCCAGGGTATTGAGGTGGATATGCACGCCGAGATAGACCTCGGCGAAGCCGCCTTCAGCAATCAGCTGAAGCAGGCGGTAATTTCCCAATAGCCTGGGCCCCCCCTCAGGCATGAAAAGATGACCTTTGGCAAGTGACCCCGATATGCGTATTGTTGGGAAGTCTGGAGGCTGGGAGGATGCCTGGTCCATAACATCACCTCAACGCCTACTCTTCTGATATGGAATCACCTCTATTGAGGAATCAATGTGCCGAGCAGAGCAACTGCTGCAAAAATGATCACAAAGACGATGGTGATATTAAAAACCAGGCGCTCAACGCCGCGCCGTGTCTTGAACACTGAACCAGAGCTGCTGCCGAAGGCGCTCCCCAGGCCTGCTCCACGCACCTGGAGAAGGATAAAGAAGATAACAGCTATGCTCAGAATAATTTCAATGATGCGGATTGCTGGAAGCCATTGTGAAGCCAAATTCTTCCTCCATGATTCTATTGTTCACCTGGCATGCAGGGAATATACAGTAACATCTACCTTGTACAGTCAGGGATTATATCATACCGACAGGGCGGAGACAAGCCCAGCCCTGTTCGTCATATGGCTGTTTTGGTAGCGGCGCTATGCGCCTGTTCGTGACAGGAAGGACACAACACCACATAATGGCGTGGCGCGTAGCGTTCAAGCAGGTTGCTGGAAACGCGGACTGTATGCAGTTGCAATGCCTGCTCCTCTTTCCCACAAGCGGAACATTTACCCTGTGCCCGTTCACTTAGCGACTGCTTCAAAGTGCGCATCTGTGTGACGTGGATGAAATCCAGGCTGACATGAAAGAGCAGGCCCGCCAGGATGAGTAGAAGTAACCGCGAGCGGAGACGCAGGGCTACGAAGAGCAGCGCTCCCAACACGATAGGATGATGAAGAAACTTGGCTGCTGGCCTCTGTGGTGGATCAGCCTGTCCAAAATAGCGCATGGCTGCGCGCAAACTCAGTGTGCGGTGTGTTACCGCGAACCATAGATAATGATCGACATCTATCCCAATACTGGCAACCAGAGGAATCAAGACATCTTGTTTCAACCAGGGCCAGGCGGCCGCCGCTCCTATTGCCGATAATTTCACATGTTCCTGTATTCGCATACACATCCTTTCCGGGGAAATTGTTGTCATCTCTCGTTCTTTTCAGATATCAGGGGTACATGCAAACATGGGCATCCACCCGTACCTGGCAAGGAGAGTATAAAACGTGGCAAGAGTATGGTCAATAAACCAGGCTAGACAAATTCATAACTGCATTCTTGTATTTACAACCATTTCTTAACCAGATATCTATCCAGGCCATACTGTTTCAATGGTACTCTGATCTCTATCTCAATGAGATTGATGCGCATACTGAGCATCTGCAAAAGTATCAATTCTATCTATCCCTATACATCTCACAAAGGAGATGCCCTACATGGCGGCGAATACTATCAGCGACCCACATACGGAATTGGTGAATGACCCTGTCGTGGAAGAGGAAAATGAAGAAGTTATCAGGTGTAGTATTGGAATTATGGCATATAACGAGGAAGCCAATATTGAGCGTACTCTGCAATCGGTACTCGAACAGACTGGCCCGTCCATCCATATCGACGAGGTGATCGTTGTCGCCAGTGGTTGTACTGATCGCACAGTTCCTATCGTCGCCGAGATGGCTTTACAAGAGCCTCGTATCCACCTGTGTGTGCAAGAAAAGCGCGAAGGAAAAGCCTCTGCCATTAATCTTTTTCTGAAACAGGCTATCAGCCCGGTGGTTGTGCTGATCGGTGCGGATATCATTCCAGAGATCTCTGCAATCGAACACCTGTGTTCGCCGTTCAAAGGCCTTTCCATTGGCATGGTTGGTGGGCGTCCGGTGCCGATCAATGACCCGGACACCATGATGGGTCACGCGGTGCATTTGCTCTGGCGTTTGCACGACCGCGTTGCCCGCGTTTATCCAAAGCTGGGTGAAGTGATCGCGTTTCGCAATGTCATCTCCGGTATTCCTACCGATAGCGCGGTTGATGAAATTTCCATCCAGGCTTTGATCTCGCAGCTTGGCTACCAATTGATGTATAAGCCTGAATGCGTCGTCTATAACAAAGGCCCCGTGACGGTTCGCGATTTTCTCAAGCAGCGCCGTCGCATTTACGCGGGGCACCTCAAGGTCTTGAAGCAGCAGAATTACGAAGCTTCGACGATGAAGGTCACCCCCATTTTCCGTCAATTGATCGCGTGCCGGCATTTCGCACTCAGTACGCCCAAACAAGTAGTATGGACGTTGATCGCAATGATGCTCGAGTGCTATGCGCGCTTTCAGGGCCATTATGACTATTGGCGCAAACGCGAACATCACATCTGGCAGGCCGTCTCTTCTACCAAAGATTTAGAGGAAGGCGAGTTTAAAATGCGCCGTATCTGTAACGCGCAAAGTGTCATTGTGTTCCGCCTGTTACTTGAAGGGGCAAAGCACAATGATGTTCAGCGGGAACGCGAGGATCGCGAGGCGAATGAGGCGGCGCGCAAACTCTTGCCCATCTTGCGCAACGAAATTCGCAAAGAGGACAAACTCTCGATCAATGGCCCTGGCATCATGACCGCCGTCATTCGTGCCGAGCAGCAAGGCGCGGAATTGCTGGCCCAGCGTATTAAAAAGGCGGTCGAAGCAGCTCCTGTGCGTGTAGGTTCGCGTGGTCGCGAGGTAAAGGTCACGGTGGCTTATAGCTCACTCACCTTCGCTTCACAGGCCTCCAATGGGGAAATGACAGTCAGCGGTCCACATATCAATGAGGCGGTGATGGCGGCAATTGTTACTAATGCTGGGGAGTAAGTAATCCAGGCGGTCGCGAGAGGTGCGCCTGGAGCTCAAAATCATTGCCTATCCTCTTGTAGAACACCTATCCCTATGGTATAATAAGTGTCGGGCGAGGACGTTGGTCCCCGCCCGACTTTATTGAGAAAAGCGAATCTACAACTACATGGAAATTTCCTGGCTTGGCCACTCGTGCTTTATGCTGCGTGGCAAGAACGTTACCCTGATCGCCGATCCCTTTTCTCCTCAGCTAGGACACCCGCAAGGGGAACCTCTCAAGCTGGGCAAGGTCAATGCCCCCATCGTTACCATCAGCCATAATCATCCCGGACACAATTTTGCCGAAGGCGTTGGTGGTAATCCTCGTGTGGTGCGTGGCCCTGGCGAATATGAGATCAGTGATGTTTTGATAACAGGCGTCGCTTCCTATCATGATAACAAACGCGGCGCCGAACGCGGACGCAATACCATTTATGTCATTCATATGGATGACCTTGTGATCTGTCACCTGGGAGACCTCGGCCATACACTGCAAGAAGAGCAGCTTGAAGAAGTTGCCGATGCTGATGTTTTGTTAGTTCCTATCAGTGGACAACATGTCCTCAATGCAGCGCAGGCCGCCGAGGTTATCAGCCAGGTTGAACCCCGCATCGTCATTCCTATGCATTATCCATCAGGTGAAACGCCGAATCCACTGGATAAGTTTTGCCGTGAGATGGGTATCGAGGCGATTAATTCACAGTCAAAGTTGGTTATTACACATAGTACTTTGCCCGCGGAAACGCAGGTCGTCGTCCTTTCGAAGCGCGGCGCAAGCTGATTCGACCGGATGACCCGAGGCGCTGTCACGTAGTGCTGACGTGCAGTGTCGTTTCCGATCAGAATACTACCTTGCCGACTGCCTAAGCCGCAGGCTAGCACGCAGTGCGTTGGCAGTCGGAAGAAGAGGAATACTACCTTGCCGACTGCCTAAGCCGCAGGCTAGCACGCAGTGCGTTGGCAGTCGGAAGAAGAGGAAAAAGAGACCAGGAGGACAGCATGTCCAAATTCATTTTTGTTACGGGTGGTGTGGCATCTTCGGTAGGAAAGGGTATCACGGTCGCCTCTCTGGGCCGCTTGCTCAAGAATCGCGGAGTCTCGGTCGCCCTTATGAAGTTAGACCCTTACATTAATGTTGATCCAGGTACGATGTCGCCTTATCAGCATGGTGAGGTATTTGTCACCGATGATGGAGCGGAAACCGATCTTGATCTTGGTCACTACGAGCGTTTTACCGACGAGCCAGCATACCAGGCAAATAATGTAACAACGGGACAGGTCTACGCTGCCGTTATTGGCAAGGAGCGCCGTGGCGAATATCTGGGAGGCACCATCCAGGTGATCCCCCATATCACCAATGAGATCAAGGAGCGCATCCATAACGTTGCGCGTCAATCCGACGCGGATGTCGTGATTGTCGAAGTAGGCGGCACTGTCGGCGATATCGAGGGCGAGCCGTTTCTGGAGGCTATTCGCCAGATGCGTAAAGATGTAGGGCGTCGAGATGTACTGTATATGCACGTCACTCTATTGCCCTATCTGATGGCAACCAAAGAGCTGAAAACCAAGCCAACCCAGCACAGCGTCAAAGAATTGCTGCGGGTCGGTATTCAACCCGATGTGATCCTATGCCGTTCTGACTATCCCTTGAGCGACGACTTGCGCGAGAAAATTGCGCTCTTCTGCAATATCGAAGAACGCGCCGTTGTTCCCTTGCTCACTACCGAAACGATCTATGAGGTTCCACTCATCCTGGAAGAGGCGGGTCTGGGTGAATACCTTGTGCAGGAACTCAGTTTGCCCAAACACGAGCCTCAGATGCAGGAATGGCGCGAACTGGTTGCCAGGATCAAGCATCCTCGCCCGGAGCTGGTTATCGGGCTGATAGGCAAATACGTCGAACTGCATGATGCATACCTCTCCGTGGCGGAGAGCTTGCGCCATGCCGGTTGGCATCATGGTGTCGATGTGCGTATCAAATGGATTAACTCCGAGGCCCTGGAAAAGATGGGCGATGGCTATACGGAATTGCTGGAGGATGTTGCAGGCATTGTCGTACCCGGTGGTTTCGGTCATCGTGGTATTGAGGGCAAGATTAAAGCCGCCAACTTCGCTCGCCGCACGGGTACGCCCTATCTCGGACTCTGTCTGGGCCTGCAGGTCGCGGTGATCGAGTTTGCCCGCAATGTGCTGGGATTGACCGGTGCAAATAGCACCGAATTTGATCCTCAGACTCCCTATCCCGTCATCGATTTAATGCCTACCCAGCGGCAAGTGGCGGATAAAGGTGGTACAATGCGTCTGGGGAACTGGGTGTGTTGCCTGACCCCTGGCACTCGGGCCTATGAAGCCTACGGTGAGGCCATCGTGTTTGAGCGCCACCGTCATCGTTATGAATTCAACAACGAATATCGTAAACGTATGGAGGCGCATGGTGTGAAGGTTAGCGGTCGCTCGGCTGATAATAGCCTGGTGGAGATCATCGAACTGGCGCATCATCCCTGGTTCGTCGCTTCGCAATTCCATCCGGAGTTTAAGAGCCGTCCTACTCGTCCTCATCCGCTCTTCCGAGATTTTGTGGGCGCGTGCCTGCAGGGGGAAGAAGAGAAACAGCGCGCAGCGTACGAGGCATTTGAACGCCAGGTAGTAGGAGCTTCGGCGGAGCTTGCTGAACATGCTTCCATGCACCATACATCCGATATGCCGGATTCTCGCATCGAGAAGTAGCAATGATGTACCTGAGCCAACTACTCGGCACCCCTGTCGAGGACCCGCAGGGAGTGCGAGTAGGTAAAATCATCGATATCGTCACCCCGGTAGGGACGCGATCTAGCACGCCCACTACCTCATCCACTCCTGCAATTTCCTCACTCTCTACTCCTTCATCCATCCCCACGTTAGTAGTTGAAGGCCAGGCCGGTCAATCGTGGTATGTGCCTATAGAGGATGTGGAATGGAATGGCAACATCTTACGTCTGCGCGTACCGGTCGATCAACTTCCAACGCGACCAACCGAACCGCATGAAGTGAGCCTGGCGCAGGAAGTGCTTGATAAACAGGTCATCGATGTTGAGCATAAAAAGGCCGTGCGTGTGAACGATGTCTGCTTGAGCGACGACTGGCGTATTTTGGGTATTGATAACAGCACGCTAGGGTTAGTGCGCCGTCTCGCACCATCCTGGTTACTCGGCGCGAGGAGCAAGCGTGCCTCCACCACGCTCATTCCCTGGGAACATATTGAACTGATTAGCGCGCAACCGGTTGAGGAAGAGGCTCGCGCCGACACGGGCGCGATAAACCAGGCCTCTACATCGTCAACCTCGCGCGTTGGACGCCCACAGAGTGGTCAGCTAGCCGAGCTGCATCCGGCAGATATCGCTGATATCGTGCATCAACTCACCCCTGGACAAGGGGCGCGCCTGCTGGAGGGACTGGACGACGAAACCGCCGCCGACACCCTGGAAGAAATCGACACGGAGCGCCAGAGCCATATCCTTGAAAATATTGACCCGGAACGCGCCGCCGATATCCTGGAAGAGATGGAACCCGACGAAGCCGCCGACTTACTCGCTCGCTTGCCGGAGGAACGTGCGCAGCAACTCCTGCGCTTGATGAATCCAGAAGAGTCTGAGGATGTGCAGGAATTGCTCGAATACGAAGAAGATACAGCAGGTGGCCTCATGACCACGGACTTCGTGGTGATCGATGCTACAAAGAGCGCAGGAGATGCATTAGAAGCAGCGCGCTTCAATATTCGCGAGAAGGATGTACGTGTCGCCTATGTGTACTGCATCGCGGATGAGGAAAAAGAAGATTATACACTGCTGGGCGTCGTTTCCCTGTGGGATTTACTGATAGCCGACCCGGCCCAGCCCTTGCAAGAACTCATGGAGACCGATCTTATCACCGTACAGCCCGATACCGACCCACGCACCGTTGCCGAAATCATGGCGAAATACAATCTCCTCGCCGTCCCCGTCGTGAACGAGGAGCGCGTTATCGAAGGCGTCGTGATGGTGGATGATGCTCTGGATGTGCTGCTACCTGACGAGAGGCGCCGGAAGCCCACCAGAATGTATTAGTATTGCCCTCCCCTCCATTTTTTCTGCCTCTTTCGATTTCTTACTTTCCGCTTTACTCTGGAATGGATGTATATATTCATCAAGAAGAAAGGCAGCAGTGTAGCAGCAAAAAACGCAACGCTACTCCTCGACAACAGCATGAATGCTATGCTACACTGCTTAGTAGAAACGTAGGAATTTGTATGCCAGAAGAGTGGGAGGTTTGCTATGCTAGATGACCTCATCCGGAGTTC
>Ga0209577_10004917_pt1 | contig 12507 bp, 10 predicted proteins | sample GraSoiAngelo_109_FD_185874 | JGI IMG/M metagenome (GOLD analysis project Ga0209577, IMG submission 185874) | Grasslands soil microbial communities from the Angelo Coastal Reserve, California, USA - 14_0903_12_20cm (SPAdes) (version 2) | ecosystem: Environmental > Terrestrial > Soil > Grasslands... | reverse complement strand
ATCAGCGTGAAGGTCGGCAGCACCGGATCGGCGTCGTTCGCCAACGGAACGTCGATCACGCTGTCGGTCACCAACGGACGCGATGCCATCTGGTCCGGCGCGTGTTCGAGCGGCGGCAACAAGAGGACGACGTGCACGTTCACGCTGACCGCGGCAGCATCGGTCACGGCCGACGTGCAGTGAGAGCGGCGGATGCGGCGTACGCGGGAATTCAATGGGGATGACGACAATCGACGCAGAGAGCGCTGAGATCGCAGAGGGCCTCGACCAGATGTTGAAAAGCCCTGCGAGCTCGGCGTGCTCTGCGTTCGATGTCGTGTGACCGCTTCACGCGATGCACACCGCTAGACGAACGAGCGTCGGCACCTGCGCCTTCCATCCGAATTTTCCGACGGCTGCCTCGCGCGTCGCCAGGTTCAACACGATGTTCGGCCGTCCGGCAGACGCGGCATCGGCGCTCGCTTCGGGTCGCGCGATGGCGAGCCACGTCGCGTCCGCCACGGCGTCGACGAGACCGAGCCCGAGGATCGTCGTCGAACGGCGGCGGGCGACGACGTTAGCCTCGGACGGCACGCGTTCGCCGCCGAAGTTCTGGGCGCCGTCCGACGTCGTGATTGTGACCGGCTTTTTTTTACCGCTCCACTGGATTGGATTCTGTCGCCGCGTTCATGCTTCGAGGTTCGGCGCCCAACGGGTTCGCGGTTCGCGTGACGGCATCCACCGCGGCTGTGGCCGGCCCGAGCGCCGCCAGCGCGCGATCGCGCGCCGAGGCGAAGGGCGCCATCTCTGAGGCGGGTACGGGATCGGCCGGCGGCATCGCGCGATGCGCCGCAATCGGGTTGATGAAGATGCCGTTCTTCTTCAACCGGTAATCGAGGTGCGGGCCGGTGGCGAGACCCGTCATCCCCACGCGGCCGATCAACTCACCCTGATGGACGTGCTGCCCGGCGCGAACGGCGATGGCCGACAGGTGCAGGTACTCGGTTTCGAATCCATTGGAGTGGCGCAGGTGCACCATGCGTCCGGATCCGCCGCTCGCGCCCGCCGTCACGACGACGCCGTCGGTCACCGCGACGACGGGCGCGCCAATCGGCGCCCTGTAGTCGACGCCGAGATGCGCGCGCACCTCGCGCAGGATCGGATGCAGGCGCGCGCGGGAGAATCCGGACGTCACGACCGGCTGAAACTTCAGCGGCGACGCGAGGAAGAAGCGTTTCATCGAGCCGCCGCGCTCGTCGAAGTATCCTGGCGCGCCGTGCTCGGGCGTGAAGCGCACGGCGCGAACGCGCCGGCCGTTATTCACGAACTCCGCGGCGAGGATCGACCCGTACCCGCCGAAGGTATGGTCTGCGCGGTACTGCTTTTCGACGGCGAGCCGGAACTGATCGCCGGGTTGCAGCTCGGTGTTGAAATCGATCTCGCCGCCGAAGATCTCTGCGAGCGCGAGCGTCAACTCGATCGTCTCGCCGGCCGCGTCCATCGCCGTCACGAGCGAGGGCGCGGAGCGATCGATGCGGCCGCGCACCACGTCGAGGCTGCGGCTCTTCGGAATGGGCATCACGCCGGCGTTCAGCTCGGCGCCCTGAACGTGCGTCACGAGCAGAAAGCGATCGGCGTCGATTTCGTACTCAAACTTCCGCAGCGCGCCGTCGAGCGCCCGTTCGATCCGGTACGGATGAGTCGCGCGAACCTTGCGCGCGTCGAACACCGAGGCGGTCTTGGCGACGATTTCCGCGACCTCGTCGACAGCGAGACCCTGCGCGCGCAGCAGCGATGCGAGCGTCGCCCCGGCGGCCACGCGCGCCGACACGATCGTCGTGTCGCGCGCCAGCGCGATGTCGGCGGCGGCGCGCTGCGAGATGCGCACCGCTTGCTCGCGCGCGCGGCACGCCGGCAACAAAGCGGCAGCCGCCACGGCGCACACGATCAATAATGTGGATGAATCCCGCAACGCTCGGCGCATTGTAACCAATGTCTTCCAGGGCCGACAGTCAATCGGCCCTGCGACAGGCGCGCCTGGAGGCTTGAACGTCCATGCACATCCGACGCACGTTCGCAACCGCCGCTCTGATGTCCACGCTGGTCGGTCTGCCGCTCGCCGCCGACTGGCCCGTCGCTGAAAAGATCGACCTCGATGCTGTTTATCGGATCAAGGAAGAAGGGCTGCAGCGTTCCAAGGTGATGGAGCTCGAGAGTTACCTCACCGATGTCTACGGGCCGCGCCTGACCAATTCGCCCGGTATCAAAGAGGCGGCCGAATGGGCGCAGAAAACGATGAAGGAATGGGGGCTCGTGAACGTCAGGACCGAAACGTGGCCGTTCGGACGCGGGTGGCAGAACCAGCGGATGGTGGCGCTCGCGCTCACGCCCCGCGCCTACCCGCTGATCGCGTACCCGAAGGCGTGGACGCCCGGCACCAACGGCCCGGTCACCGGCGAAGCAGTGATGGCTGTCATCAACAGCGAAAAAGACTTCGACACGTGGCGCGGAACGCTGCGCGGCAAATTCGTCCTGACGATGCCGATCCGCGACGTCGCGGCGCATTTCGACGCGCCGGGTCATCGTTACACCGACGGAGAGCTGGCCGAGCTCTCGCATCAACCCTCGACCGGCGGACGCGGCCGCGGCAACTTCCAGGCGAATCAGGAATTCAACCGCAGGCGCATGCAGTTCTTCGTCGCCGAAGGGGTCGCGGCGCTCGTCGACTTCAGCGGCGGCGACGGCGGCACCGTGTTCGTCCAGAGCCCGCAGGGCGTCTCGCGCGATCCGAAGGAGCCTTTGCAGGCGCCGCAGGTGACGATCGCCGTCGAGCACTACGGCCGCATCGCGCGCACGCTCGACAAGAAGATGCCGGTCACGCTGCAGATGGACATCGAGAACACGTTCGACGACGCCGACCAGAACGCCTTCAACATCGTCGGCGAAATCCCGGGCGGCGACAAAGCGGACGAGATCGTGATGATCGGCGCGCACTTCGATTCATGGCACAGCGGCACGGGAGCGACCGACAACGCCGCGGGATCGGCCGTCATGATGGAGGCGATGCGCATCCTCAAAGCCAGCGGCGTCAAGCTGCGGCGCACGGTGCGGATCGGATTGTGGAGCGGTGAAGAGCAGGGACTGCTCGGCTCGAAGGAGTACGTCAAGGCGCACTTCGGCGATCCCGCGACGATGCAGCTGAAGCCGGAGCACGCGAAGCTGGCGGGCTACTTCAACGTCGACAACGGGACGGGCCAGATTCGCGGCGTGTACCTGCAGGGCAACGAAGCGGTCGCGCCGATCTTCCAGGCGTGGATGGAACCGTTCCACAACATGGGCATGACGACGCTGGCGATTCGCAACACGGGCGGGACGGATCATCTTTCATATGACGCGGTCGGCCTGCCGGGATTCCAGTTCATCCAGGACGAGGTCGAATACGACTCGCGGACGCATCACTCGAACATGGACGTCTACGAGCGCGTCCAGGCGCAGGACATGATGCGCAACGCGGTCATCGTTGCGTCGTTCGTCTACAACACCGCGAATCGCGACGAGAAATTACCGCGCAAGCCGCTTCCGAAACCGTCGCCGGCGGCAGGACGCGGGACGGCGCAACCGTAACTCGGCGGTCGACGAACGGCCGCGAAGGCACGAAGACTACGAGGACTCTTTGATCAAAAGAGCTTCGTGGTTCTTCGTGCCCTCGCGGTCGTTCTTCGTCTCCTCGTGGTTGTTCTTCGTATTCTTGGTCTGCTGGTAAGGCCGGTACCGATCGGTCCACTCGCGGAGCTTCCGCTGCCGTTCGCTCGCCTCGGGCACTTCGTCCATGCGATCGATCGGCCACGGCAACCGGAACGTCCAGTTCACGTCGTCGACCTTCGCCGGCTCGTTGATCCGATCGCGCCAGCCGAAAACGTCCTGGACCGGCAGGAGCACGATGTCGGATCCCGACGACACGATCGCCTCGAGCAGCAGATCGCGCACGCGGTCGTCGAACGGCGCGTAGGTGATGTCGGCGCCGCCGGACACGCGCTGAATGGTTGCCAGGCGGTTGATCTTCGACCGCTCGTCCTCTGACGCGCCCTCCCACCAGATCGCGAGCGGCTCGGTATCGTGCGTGCCGGACGTGGCGACCGACACCGCCGGATATTCCGACGGCTCACGGAATGGCTGCCCTTCGGTATGCCAGTGACGCTCCCAGCGGAACACTTTGAAACCGGGAACGCCAAGCCGCGCGAGCGACGCGCGGACGAAATCAGGGACGATTCCGAGATCCTCGGCGATGATTTCCGTGCCGGGCTCGCGAAAGATCGCGAGCACGCGTTCGCCGAGCGCGACCTGCGACGGTTCGTCGGCCGGCGTGAAGAACGGGCGGCTGCCGTCCTTCGGATTGGCGTACGTGCGGTAGAAGCCGACGAGGTGATCGACGCGGTATCCGTCGTAGAGGTCCGCGCTGCGGCGCGCGCGCTCGCGCAGCCAACGGAAGTCCTCCGCCGCGATCACGTCCCATCGATACAACGGCATCCCCCAGTCCTGTCCCGACGCGCTGAACGCGTCGGGCGGCGCGCCGATGGTGACGTCGAGGTTGAACTGGTGCTGCCGCGCCCAGACGTCGGCGCTGTCGCCGTCGACCATGAACGGCAGATCGCCGAACAGCGCGACGCCACCCGTCCGTTCACGCGCCTCTCGCCACTGCGATGCGGCGAGCCACTGCAGGTACTGGTAAAAGAGCACCTCGCCGGCGAGCTCGCGGCGGACGCGATCGATGGTGGCCGGATCACGGCGCTGCAGATCGCGCGGCCATTCGGTCCAGGGCCGTTCGTCCTCGCGCGCGTGGATCGCGCGGAACAGGCTGTAGTCCTCGATCCACCACGCCTGTTGGCTGACGAACATCCGCAGCGCGCGCGCGCGATGGGTGTCGCGCCGCCATTCCGCTTCGACGAAGCGCTCGAACGCCGCGCGCAGCGCGCGTCCCTTGACGCGCCGCACGGCCTCGTATTCGATGCGCGGGGCGCGGCGGGCGCGATCGATCGCCGCGCGGTCGTCCGGCGGCATGCACGGTTCACCCCCGAGCGCTTCGAAATCGGTCACGCCGGGGACGCGGATGAAGATCGGATCGATCGCCATGGCGCTGATCGCCGAGTAGGGCGATTGCTGGCCGGGCGCCATCTCGTTCATCGGAAGGAGCTGGAGGATCCGCTGACCGGCGGCGGACAGCCACGCCGCAGCCGGCGGGATGTCGCCGATATCACCGACGCCCCAACTGGTCGAAGACGGACAGGAGAACAGCGGGACGAGGAGTCCCGCCCGGCGGCGGCCGGTCATCGGTTGGTGGCGCTGCAAGCGAAATGCCGCAGCACGCGGTCGATGCCGTCCGCGAACGTGGGCTCCGGCGGCAGCAGGCTCACGATCACGAACGACTCCCGCGGAAAATCAAAGAAATACCCGGGATGCGCCAGCACCCCATCAGTTTGCAGCATTCCGACCACCAGATCTTCTTCCGTTTCAAGCGACGGCACCTGCATCACTCCATACCATCCGCCTTCGCTCTGCAACACACGACAGGCCGGCGCCCGGCCGACAGAGGATTTCAGGTAGTGATAATTCGCGACCACCCGCGACGCGATTTCGCGCCGCACGGCGACGCCGCGGTCGATGAGCGCGCCCGCCGCGAGCTGCACGGGTGTCGCCACCGAAAGGTACGTGTCGCATATCAGCTCCAGCCGTTCAAGGGCCTCTGCGGCCAGCCGCTCCGGTCCGCCTACGGCCACCCAGCCAAGCTTGACCTGCGGCAACCCGAGTGACTTCGACAAACCGCCGAGCGCGAACGTGAGCGCGTCGATGCAGCGCGCCGCGCGTCCTGCGCGGTCCGCCGCACCCGGCTCCAGCGCGTAATCGGCGAAGACTTCGTCGGCGACGATCGCGACGCCGCGATCGGCGCACAGCGCTGCGAGCCTGTCGAGCTCCGGCCCGGTGACGAACGATCCGGTCGGATTGTTCGGGCTGACGACGAGAACGGCACGGGTACGCGGCGACAGGGCGCGCTCGATGCTCGAGAAATCGATCGACCACGCGCCGTGGCACTCGAGGTCGTAAGGCCTCGGCACGACGAGGTCGAGTCGAGTCAGGTGATCGAACAGCGGGTAGCTCGGTCGCGGCACGAGGACTTCGTCGCCGGCGCCAGCGAGCAGTTTGAAGAGAATCGAGTACGCCTCGCTCGTGCTGGCGGTCAACACGATGCGATCCGGCGCGACGTCGATCTGCTGGCGCGCGTATTCGCGCGAGATCGCTTCTCGAGCCCCGAGGGCGCCGAGCGGCGACGGCTCATATGTAAGCGCGCGCGGCTGGGCGAGCGGCTGCAGCAGATCTGACGGATAGTGGAATCCGGCGCGCGTGGGATTCGACTCGGTGAGATCGATGTACGGCTTCTGCGCCGCACGCATCGCTTCGACAGCCTGCGTCAAACGGTTGCGTGTCAGATTGTGAGCGATGCGATCGGAAAACATTTTCTAATCCGCGTGGGGCCCCACATCTTTCACTGCGGCAGAGCCCCACTCCCGCCGCTGTTGCTCGGCGCGTTGCGCCTCGCAACGGCTCAAGGCTGTCACGCGCCGACGCGCGCGGGCCGTAGCCCGCGCGCGTATCAAGAACAGAACGTCGCAGGTGCACCAAATCATTACGGGATGATGTCAATCCGATCGATCACGTCGCCTTCGAGAATCCGGTCGACGACGTCGATGCCGTTGAGGACCTGGGCGAAGACGGTGTAGACGTGATCGAGGCGCGGGTTGTCGACAAGGTCGATGAAGATTTGCGCGTCGCCGGTGTCGTGGCCGCGTGTCGAGATGCCGACGGCGCCGCGGACGTGCGGCCAAAGGCCCACCTCGTCGCGCATGTAGCTGGCGTCGCCGATGTACTCGTTGGCGCCGGGGCTGCCGCCCTGGATGACGAAGTTCGGGACGACTCGGTGGAACGTCAGGCCGTCGTAATAGCCCGATTCCGCGAGATGCGCGAAGCGCAGCACCGTCGCCGGCGCTTCCGACGTGAACAGCGCCAGCTCGAACGTCCCGACGCCGCGAATCGCAATCCGCGCGCGCGGCGACGCGAGCCGCCGCAGATCCTCAGCGGTCATGGTAGGGGCGGAGGTTGCTCCGCCCGTCGCGGAGGTTGCTCCGCCCGCGGCCGCAGAGGCGGGGCTTGCTTCGCCCGTGCTCGCACCGTCCGCTGTGATCGTTGCGCGGCGCTTTCTCCCCGTGGCAGCGGGCCGACCACCGGTGGGTCGACCCGCAGAGGGTCGGGCAAGGTCGGCCCCTGCACTGCTCAGTGTTTTTTCGATCGCGGCGCGGGCATCGTGCGAGTTGTCGCGGCCTTCGGCGACGAGGTGCTGCAGCGCCTCCCTCAGCGCCGGCGCGGCGGCGTCCGCATTCGGCGTCCCCTCCAGCGCGAGGGCGGCCGCGCGAACGACCTGATATCCCGATCGTGTGAGCTCCGACACGTACACCGCATCGGCATCGTGCGCAGCCACGCGAGTCAATCCTTCGACTGCCGCTTCGCGGACGTTGTCGTCCGCGTCGCTGGTCGCCAATTTCTCGAGCGCCACGCGATCAGTCAATGCTGCCGCCGCGCGCGCCGCGTACATCCGCAGCTGCCAGATGCTCGAACCGGTGAACTGCGGCAGCTTCGCCGCGCTGCGCTCCGGCGCCGCCGAGGCGAGGGCCACGAGCGCGTGCGCCGCTCGATGCCATCCACGGAGCGATCCCGCGTCCGACAGATCGTCGACCGCATGCTCGAGCAGCGAGACGGCGTCCGCAGACGACCCGCAGCGCGCGAGCTGATCCAACGCCGCGAGCGCCACGTGGACGTCGCGATCAGCGGCCGCGGCAATCGTGCGATCGCAGCTCCTGTTGCCGCGCAGCGCTTCGAGGCGGACCATCGCCGCCGGATCGTCGAGGCCGCCGCTCAAAACGGTGCCGTCGGCGGCAGTCTGCGGGTGATTCGGCGCGGCGGCCGCGCGCATGGCGATGCGCCGTACCTGCGCGTCGGGATCATGTGCGGCCGCAGTGAGCGTCGCGGTGTCGACGCCGTTCGCCGCGACGAGCGCCTCGAGCGCAAGGCGCCGCACGCGCGACCCGCTCGACGCCTCGCCGCTCGCCGGCGTCACCAGACGACGAAGCAGCGCCGCGGCATCGTCGGACAGCGGCCCGATTTTCTGGGCCGTTCGCGCGAGCGCCTCGAACGCTTTGGCGACGCCGAGTCGATCGGTCACCGTGCCGGTGCGTCCCGCCATGTCGACGAGCGCGCGCTCCGTATCCTCGATCTGCTCGGCGGCCGTGTACGGCAGACGTCCGATTGCCTCGCACAGCGCGGCGCGCACGTCGCTGTCCGCCTCCGCCTTGAGCCGGGCGGCGAGCGAGGTCTGCGCCGAGTCTACCGCGCGGCGATCGGCGTTTCGCGCCGCCTGAGCGATGGCGTTCGCCGACTCGGAACGGATTTCCGGCAGCTCGTGCCTGAGCCCGGGGACGATGTCGGTGATGACCGCCGCGCGCTCGAGGCGGCCGAGCGCCCGGATGGCGAGGCGCCGCGTCTGCGGATCCGGGCTGTGCGCGCCGGATCGAAGCGCACCGACGTCGTTCGCCGTGGCCGCGCGGCGATCTTCGGCTTGAAGGATGGCGAGGCGGGTCTGCGCGGATGCGGCGGACGCACACAGCGCAATGGCGAGTAGAGGACGACCAATGTGTCGGCCGCTCGCGACGTGTCGGCTCGGCCAACCGCGGTGCGGCCCGGGACGGACACACTGGTCCGCCCCTACCTTCATCTTCATGTTCGCAAATGTCGTGTTGCCGCCGAGTACTCGAGCATCTGCGCCTTCAGATCGAGCGGATAGGAGATCGTCACGTCGACGACGTCGCCCTCGCCGTTGCGGATCGCCTCGAGCCTCGGCATCACGAACGCCGTGTACGACGGCAGACGCAGGCGATCGACGCGCGCCACCACCTCGTCGCGCAGCGCCGGATCGAAATGAACGCCGTAGGTCTCGACCAGCGCGCGTGCGGCGGCGTAGTCGCCCTCGCCCTTGATCCGCTGCACCTCGGCGAGAAGTCGGCCCGCGCCTTCGCGGAAGGCGGCCGCGTCCACCATCACGAAGTAGGTCTTCCCGTCGCGGACACGGACGTCAATCGCGCGCGTGTGCCGCATCAGCCAGCGGACGATCATCTGGCGGTTGCGCATGTGATCTTCTTCGATGTGCGTTCCCTGACGCACGCGGCGAAGCTGCACGAGCGCATTGCGCGCGTAGGCCTCGTACTCGGCGCGCACGATTTCGTCGTGCGACTCTGGTTCGACGAGGCCCAGCTCCACGAGCCTGCGATCGGCCACGAAGTACAGCGCGACGAGATCGGCGCGCGATTCCTCGATCGCGGAAAAGTGTTCCTTGAGCGCTGCCTGCGGGCTGCCGTTCAGCCGCTGGTCGACCTTGCCCGAGCCGTGGCCGATCACCTCGTGCATGTTGGTCGTGAGCTCGCTTGCCAGCGCGCTCCACTTCGTCGCGCGCGAGGCTTCCTCCGGCGTCGATGAAAACTCGGTGCGGAACTCGGGCAGCGTCGACCGATCGAACGCTTCGTTGACGTTCGACAGCGACACCGACTTGCTGCCGTACCGTTCGCGAATGCCCTGATCGTTGGGCAGGTTGATGCCGACCGGCGTGATCGGACCCGACTCTCCCGTTTCGATGACGACGTCGATCGCGCGCGCGGTGACGCCGTGCACCCCTTCCTTGCGGTACTTCGGATCCCACGGCATGTGGTCCTCGAACCACTGCGCGTGCTCGGCCAGCGTGCGGATCTGGTGCGTTTTCTCCGCGTTGACGTAGAAGACGAGGGCTTCCCACGCCCCCTTGATGCTGCGCGCGTCGAGATACACCTCGACGAAGCCGTTGATCGTGTCGACCGGCGATTCCCTGTCCTGCACCCACGCGATGTCGTACGCCTCGCGATCGGCGTCCTCGCCGCTGCGATAGAACGCGATCAGCGCGCGGAGCGCGTTCGCCATCGGCTCGCTCGCGTACGCGATCGCCGCTTCCAGGTGCTCGATGATCGCCTCGATGCAGCGGCCGTACGTGCCTCCGACGCGGTACACCTCTTCGACGATGCCGCCGTCGCCTTTGACGACGCGGGAGTTGAGCGCGTATCGCTCTTCGACGCCCTCGAGATCCTTCATCGTCACGCCGACATACAGATTGTTCGCGCTCGCGGCGAGGATGTCCTGGCCGTGCGGCGGAGTCTTTGCCGTGACCGTCGGATCGAATTCCGAATCGAAGAACATCGGGCGCAGGCGATCGAGCAGCGCGTCGAGCGTTTCGCCGGCGCGCAGCGGAAACCGGGCGCCCGCGCGCGCCGCCGCCCGCGCGGCGGCGGCGAACGCCTCCGGCGTGCACGCCAGCACGAACTTGCGCGCGGTGAGGTTGTTGTAGGGTCCGGTGTTGATCCAGAACAGTTTCGCGTACCGCTCGATCTCGGCGCGCGTCGCCGGATCGATTTCCGCGACATCGGCGGAGCGGGGCGAGCGCCTGCGGCTGGCGCCGAGCGAATTGTCGCGAGACGCGAGCGGGGGTGCGGCCCCGCGAGCGCAGGAAGATGCCGTCCCCACGAAGCCAGGCCGGGAGACAGGGGCCCCAGGAGTAGTAATGACGATCGCTTCCAGCACGTCGCGCATGTCGAGGTTGTGCGCGTAGCGCTGGTCGTAGAAGATGTCGCGGCCGGCGATGGCGGCTTGCGACAGGTGCCAGATCAGGATCCGCTCGCGCAGCGCGAGATCGCGGAATCCGTCCGCGTACACCTGCACCACCGCCGCTTCGTCTACGCGTTCGAGAAGATACTGGCGATCGACCGGCGCCGACGTGGCCGGCGCCGGTGATTGAGGCGGCATCGAACGAGATCCTATCCCACGTCCAACGGCACGCGTTCCTGGTGCGCAGCGATGTGCACCTTCCACCGAACGTCGGTGCCAATCCGTGAGTCCCCCTTGTCGTCTTTTTCGTGCAAACGATCGCCGCAGGTCGACTCGAGGAGCAGATAGTCCGCTTCGGCGATCGGCGATGGATCCGGCAGCACCGGCCGGCCGTAGCGGCCAAGATCGCCGCCAAAGAGGATCGTTCGCTCGCCGATGCGGATCCGGGCGTAAGCCGAACCCCACAGATGCCCCGCGTTCACGAACTCGGCCGTCGGCGGGTCCGACTTCCAGGATCAAGCGGCACCGGGCGGTCGTAGCCGACTGGCTGGAGGCGATCGGTTCGCCTCGCGCGCGTCTTCTTCCTGCAGATGCGCCGAGTCGGGGAGCACGAGCGAGCACAGTTCCTTCGTGCCCGGCGTCCAGTTCCTGAGGCGCAATTCCTCGAGCCCCTGAAACAAGCCGCAATCGACGAGGATCCGCCGGCCGCCGACCTCGAGCAGATGCTTCGATCCCGTGACCGTTCCCGCCGCGCCGAGGAACGTCAGCGAAGACATTCGGTGACTATAGCGTGTGCCTGTTTGCCCATTGAACCGGAAGCCCCGGAGGGACTATTGTTTTGCGGACTAAATCCCTCTCCACTGAGGTGATCCAGCAATGGAAGACAACAAGATGTCGGAAGACGTGCCGAACGGGTTTTCGAGACGGAACTTCATCAAGGGCGTCGTGGCGGCCGGCGCCGTCGCCTCATCGTCGGCCTATTTGTTCCGCTCGACCACGCTGCACGGTCAGCCCGCCGCCGGCGCCGTCGAGCGTCTCATCACGCTCAACGTCAACGGCCAGGACCGCCGTATCGACGTGATGCCGCAGGAAACGCTGGCAATGGTGCTGCGCTACAAGCTGGGCCTGACCGGCACGAAGATCGGCTGCGACCGCGCCGAGTGCGGCGCCTGCACGGTGCTCGTCGACGACGTGCCGCACTATTCGTGCTCGTATCTGGCGCATCGCGCGCGCGGCAAGAAGATCGTGACGATCGAAGGCCTGGCCGATCCGGCGACCGGCAAGCTGAGCGCGGTGCAGCAAGGCGTCGTCGAGGAGCAGGGCTTCCAGTGCGCGTTCTGCATGCCCGGCTTCGTGATGGCCGCGACCGGTTATCTGAAGACGAACCCGAACCCGACGCGGCAGGAGCTCGCGCATGGCGTCTCGGGCAATCTGTGCCGCTGCCAGGACTACGACAAGATTCTCACCGCGCTGATGCGCGGCGCTGAGCTGATGCGAGGCTGACGTCATGGCGAACAAGCTGATTGGCGGAAAGTACACGACGCCGGACCTCGTCGCGAAGGTCACCGGCAAGGCGCGCTACGCCGAGGACTGGCGCGTCGACGGCATGCTCTTCTGCAAGCTGCTGACGAGCCCTATGCCGCACGCGCGGGTGAAGCGGCTCGACACGAGCAAGGCACTCGCGATGCCCGGCGTGAAGGCCATCATCAGCGACGACGATCTGCCGAAGCCCGCCGCCGGCGGCACGCTCGGCGAGAACGTGCAGGCTACGGCTCAGGGCGAACGCGGACTGACGATGGA
>Ga0209577_10004916_pt1 | contig 12507 bp, 11 predicted proteins | sample GraSoiAngelo_109_FD_185874 | JGI IMG/M metagenome (GOLD analysis project Ga0209577, IMG submission 185874) | Grasslands soil microbial communities from the Angelo Coastal Reserve, California, USA - 14_0903_12_20cm (SPAdes) (version 2) | ecosystem: Environmental > Terrestrial > Soil > Grasslands... | reverse complement strand
TGTTGGGGCGGCGGTTGGGTCTTCCAATACGCAAATATGAATCCGAAACTGAAAGCGGCTTACTCGTTTTATGGAACTGCGCCGGATGAGCCAGCAAAGGTCGCGAACATCGCCTGTCCCGTTTACGGCTTTTACGCAGGGAACGACGAACATGTGAACGTGACCATTCCGACAGCGCAGGAATTGATGAAGCGTGCCGGGAAAAAATACGAGCCGGTGGTGTACGGTGGCGCTGGACATGGATTCATGCGCGAAGGCGAGAAGCCAGATGCCAATGAGGGGAACCGGCACGCGCGCGATGAAGCTTGGGCACGCTGGAAGACGCTGCTTAGACAATTACCCTGAGAACGCCGTGCAGCGCTGCGCTACGCTTGTTGTCATCGCACTGCTCAGTCTGGGGGGCGCTTCGGCGGCGGAACAGCGGCAAATTTCCTCCCGCATCGCCCGCCAGCCGGTGCATTCCCACGCGCTGGCAGCCATCGGCTACAGCAAACGACTTCACGCGCTCGAAGTGGAATTTATCAGCGGCGCCATTTATCGTTACAGCAATGTGCCACCGCAGGTGTACCGCGATTTTCTCAGCGCTGCTTCCAAGGCCCAATTCTACGATGCGAATGTGCGCGGGCATTTTCCGTCCGTCCATGTCAAGCCGCCACGAACTTAATGTTCGTTCTCACCAAGGAAGAAAAAAGGGTCATCTGTTTCGTGATGCTCGCGATTCTGGTTGGTCTGGGAGTGAAGGAATATCGGCGCGGTCATACGGCAAATAGCAGCGGCGGACAGCATGGCTTAAAGCAATCGCTCGGGAAACAAGTAGAAGCGAAGCCGCGTCAGAACGATACTGCGGCGTCTCCAGCGAGTACTCATAAATAGGATTGAGGACAAATCGACGCTTGGGCAGCGACTCGAGCGGTTGATACCGAGCTACCAGCCATCACCTCATCAATCCTCTTCCCCAAGACGATGAGATGCGCTCAGTGGGATGGAGGAGCCTTGAACGCCTAATGAGTCCTTCAGTTTTTCGTGCACAAATTCCAGAATTTATTGTTATTTTCCGCCGCTGGCATGAAAACTTCTCAGTGGAAGACAATGCGTGTCTTGATCGCCGACGATCAAAAAAGCGTGGGGACATCCCTGGCGGAAATGGTCGGCCTTTGTCACCACCAGGTCGTTGAGGTCGTGGCCACAGGCATGGAAGCCATACAGGCATACGCTCGGCACCGGCCGGACGTGGTCCTAATGGATTACCGGATGCCGAAGCTAAACGGCATCACCGCCTGCCGTTACATTCTGGCGAAGGATCCGAACGCGCGCGTGATTTTAATTTCCGGCTGGAGTGCGCCGGTCGAGCCCGAGTTATCCGGTGCAATCGCCATTCTCTCCAAACCCGTTGCTCTGCCCATGCTCGATGCCGCGCTTACCGCCGCGGTCGAGCCCAGAAAGAAAAAAGAGCCAGCACCGGTAATCGTAGATGCGACGCCTCGCCAAGCGGTAGACTCTGCCGAGCCAGAGGCTACAGCTTGAGTGATGGCGGCGGCTCGACGGAGTCTCGCCCTACCAATCCTCTCTCGCAAGAAATCCACTGGTAGGGCGACGCTCTGCGGAGCCGGAAACAAAACCGCCGACTCAACCAGACAAAATGTGCAGCCGACACGGCTGCCTAACAGAGAGGTAATTTTCTATCTCGCAATTCGCCGGAAATCGCGGTATCACCTCCAGACGGAGGTTTCAAAATGAATAGCATCTCGATTTCTCGACGTAAATTTGCCCAGCTTTTGAGCGCGGGAGCAGCCTGCGCTGTGGTTAAGCCCGCGCTGTCTCTGGCGAAAAGCGCCCCGGAGGTGAAAAGTCAACCAGCATCGCCGATAACGAGAATTGTGCGCTTGAGCTCGAACGAAAACCCTTATGGGCCTTCGCCGCACGCGCTCAAAGCGATGACGGACTCGTTCAACGTGGCGTGTCGCTATCCTGACGAAGCGGCCGCTCTCTTGAGTGAAAAACTGGCAACGTTAAATAGTGTTAACGCGAATCAGATCCTGTTAGGAGACGGATCGGGTGAGATTCTGAAACTGTGCGCCGACACTTTCACGGGAGCACAGCGAAAGTTGGTGGCGGGCGATCCAACTTTCGAGGCCATCCTCCAACATGCCACCGTTAATGGAGCGGAAGTCGTTAAGGTACCACTCACCGACCACTTCGCGCACGACCTTAGCAAGATGGGCGCAGTGGCAAATGCAGGTCTTGTTTACATTTGTAACCCGAACAATCCTACCGCCAGTTTCACGCCGAAGAATGAACTAACCGATTTCATCTCCAAAACATCGCCGCAAACGATAATCCTGGTGGATGAAGCTTACTTCCATTACGCCGATAATGCGGACTACGACAGCGTCATTCCTTTAGTCAAGGATTACCCAAATCTCATTGTCGCGCGCACTTTTTCAAAAATCTATGGCATGGCGGGATTACGTTGCGGCTATGCCGTGGCACAATCGCAAGCTATTGCGCAACTGCGCTCTCATCAAAGCTGGGACAGCGTCAATATTATGGCGGTGGCGGCTGCGACGGCGAGTCTGAGCGACCCCGACCAGGTTACAAACGGCCGGCGGCTGAATCAGGAAACCAGGACGTTTGTGACTACTCAGCTCGATGCCATGGATTACAAATACATTCCTTCGCAAGCGAACTTTGTCATGATTGATGTAAAACGCCCGGTCCTGCCCCTGATCAAGGCCTTAAAGGAACGAAATGTGGAAGTCGGCCGATTATTTCCGGCATTACCAACTCACATGCGCCTGACCATCGGCAAAAAGGCCGAGATGGAAGCATTTTTGTCCGCCTTCCATCAGGTCTTGGCCTGAGAAGCGGACTCCGTTTGTAGCACAGCCATCTTGGCGTGGGGCCAGCGGGCCCGTTCTTGCCCGCTGATTCGCCGCAGGCTTAAAGTCCTTGAAGCTTGGCCACAACTTGGCGTCGTCCCTAGCACCAGGGAAGGATGATTTGGTTCTATCAGAATCCACTTATATTCCCTTGGGGAATGGACGAAAAAGCCGCACAGGACTTGCTGCACGAACGATCATTTATCGGGCGCTCTATGCATTCCACCTTGCTCGCGAATGAACGCGATCCGGAAATTCGTTTCGACACCAAGAAACAAATTGCCGCGTTCACCAGCCAGATTTGCGAGGTTATCGTTGGCAAAGCCGAAGCTGTAAAACTGGCGGTCGCCTGTCTGCTCGCCCGGGGTCATCTCCTAATTGAAGATATCCCGGGGGTAGGTAAGACGACGCTATCGCAAGCCCTGGCTCGTTCCCTCGGCCTCGTCTTTCAGCGCATTCAATTCACCAGTGACCTGCTCCCCGCCGACATCCTCGGTAACTCAATTTTTGATCGGAACGAACAGCGTTTCGTATTTCATCAGGGACCGCTCTTTTCGCAGGTGGTGCTGATCGATGAAGTGAACCGCGCTACCGCCAAGACGCAGAGCGCATTGCTGGAAGCGATGGAAGAACATCAGATCTCGGCCGACGGCGTCACTTACGAGCTACCGCAGCCGTTTTTTGTCATCGCGACACAGAATCCGCAATATCAGGTGGGAACATTTCCATTGCCGGAATCGCAATTGGATCGGTTTCTGATGCGAATCGAGCTGGGCGTGCCAGACCGCGCAAGCGAGCGGGCGATGCTTCTCGGGATGGATCGGCGCGAGATGCTCAAGGAATTAAATCCCGTTTTTGGCGCGGGAACATTGCTCGAGATTCAAGCAAAAGTGCGGACGATCCATACCTCATCGGCGCTGCTCGATTATCTCCAGGATTTGCTGGAGGCATCGCGACAGCGCCATCGCACTGGTTTGTCGCCTCGGGCAGGTCTGGCCTTGCTGCATGCGTCGCAAGCCTGGGCCATGATGAACGGCCGCGACATGGTGTTGCCGGAAGACATTCAAGCCGTGGGGACCGCCGTTATGGCGCATCGGCTCGGACACGATATCGAGCAGTCCGGGGAAAGCGGTCGCACGTTTGCCGATACTCTGTTAAAGAGCGTGCCGGTGCCATGAGGCAAGCTGCGCCTTCCAAAAGCAGATTTCCCCTTTCCCCTACCACGAGTTTCGCGGGCCTGCTGTTTGTCTTGGTCGCAATCTGGTACGCTGCTTCCAGTCAAAATAACGCCGCCTCATATCTGCTCTTGTTCGCGCTCGCGAGCGTTTCTCTCGTCTCAATTCCGTGGACGTTCTCGAATATGGGAGGCTTGCAGGCAACGGTCGAATCGGTCAAACCCGCGTTCGCCGGCCAGGAGATTTCCTTAGCGGTGGAGGTCACCAATGGATCACGCGGCACCCGGTACGACATTGCGGTCGCGCTACCTGATTTGGGCGACGCTCACGAACGCATCGACGAAATTCCCGCCGGCAAAGCTGCCCGGACTGTGCTTCGATTTCCCGCGGCGATCCGGGGCGAGCATGAGGTAGGAAGACTGCAGCTGACCAGTGCCTATCCGCTCGGGTTCTTGCGGGTCGTGAAACAGCTTCCGAGTCCGCAACGTTATGTTGTCTATCCGAAGCCCGCTGGCGAGCAGCGTTTGCCGGCCGAGACTTCGCGTTCCGGGCAATCCAGCTCGCGAAGGGAGTTCGGAGAGGGCGATGATTTCGCCGGCGTTCGCGCATATGTGCGGGGCGAATCCCAACGCCACATCGATTGGAAAGCGGTCGCGCGCGGACAGGCATTGATGACGAAACAATTTACCGCGGAATCGGACGGCCTGCTCTATCTCGATTTTGCGGCGGTGCGGCTCGACGATCTAGAAGCGCGCCTTTCGCAACTCACGCTCTGGGTAATCGAGGCGGAACGTGCGCGACGCCCTTACGGGCTTCGTCTGCCCACGATTGAAATTCCGCCGTCACTAGGCGAGCCGCATCTCCATCGTTGCCTGCATGCACTCGCCTTGTTCAAATGAAGACGCTGCGAAAAAAAGACACGCGCGTTCCGCGCCGACCGCTTTTATGGCTGGCGGCAGCGTTGCTTTTCACATTGCCGCCAATGTTTGGGACTCTCCCGTCGTGGGTACCCTTGCTATTTTTGATCGCGCTCGCCGCGAAGTTCTGGATGGAACCGAAAGGTTATCGTCTCCGCTCCTTAATTTGGAAATTGGTTTTCGTAGCCCTAATTTTGTCCCTGCTTTTCTTCAGCTACGGCTCGCTTAGGGGAATGGAGCCCGGCGTTTCCCTCATTGTCCTGTTGACGTCGGTCAAGATTTTGGAAGCTCACACTGCGCGCGAATTCCACATCATGATCATGGTGGCGTGGATTCTATGCTTGTGCGGATTTTTCCTCTCTCAGAACTTGGCAATCGCGCTCTGTCTGCTTATCGCCTTCGCTTTACTGCTCGTCGCGCTTATCCAGTTTCATCGCGGCTTATCATCCGCCTTTTGGCCACCGATTCGCATCGCTGCCAAACTTCTCGCCCAGGCCGTGCCCCTTATTATTTTGCTGTTCCTCTTTTTTCCGCGCATCAATACCGGACTCCGATTTCAGATTGCGCCGCAACGTGGAGCATCCGCTGGCTTCTCCGACCGGCTCTCGCCCGGGAGCGTTGCAGTTTTGGCTAATTCTTCGGCGGCAGCTTTCCGGGCCGAGTTTCCCGATGGCAAAATCCCTCCTCTCAGTGCGATGTACTGGCGCGGTGTCGTGATGTGGCACGGCGAAGGTTTGGAATGGAAAGCGCCAGCCGGTCCGGCGGCACTGCCTCGTACCAGCCAAGGCCCGCCCCGCGGTGAAGCGATTCGGCAATGGATTACGATTGAACCGCATGACGCGCACTGGATGTTCGCGCTCGATTGGCCAGTGAATTCGCCTTCCGGTGCAGTGCTCGCGCCCGGCAATTATTTGTGGAGTAATCAGCCTATTCACAAACCGCGGCGATACGAAGTTACATCTTATCCGGAGATTCCGAATAACCGGCTCCATTCGCGCGAACGCGAGCCCTTGCTTCAGGTCCCCGCTTCGATCAGTCCCGCAGCGCGCGCGTTGGCACAGTCCTGGGCGACCGAAAAGCCAAACCCACGTGCGATCGTAAACAAAGCCTTGGAGTTTTTTCGCACCCAGGGGTTTCACTATTCGTTTTCCCCTGGCCAATATGGAAAGAACGACCTTGATGAATTCCTTTTTCATCGCCGCCTCGGATTTTGCGAACACTACGCCGCCAGTTTCGCCACCCTAATGCGATTGGCTGGAATTCCCGCGCGCGTGGTTACTGGCTATTTAGGCGGGGAATATAATGAGATTGGGCACTTCTTTCTCGTACGACAAGCTGATGCCCATGCCTGGTGCGAAGTTTGGTTTCCAGATAGCGGATGGGAAAGAGTCGATCCCACTGCCGTCGTCGCTCCGGATCGCGTGAATTTAGGAGTGAATTTCTTTTTGGAAAGACGTGCCGCCACCGGCCAACTGGATAATACCCAGAGCGCATTCGCGAGACAGCTGGCGCGCTGGCCGATATTCGGCAGAGCCCGACTCGGCTGGCAGACGCTCAGTTATGCCTGGGACACTCGAGTTCTAAGCTTTGATGGCGACGAGCAGGCGTCATTTTTTGCGTCGCTCGGAATGGCCGGGCATCGACCGATCTTTTTCATTGTTGGCACCTTATCTTTCGCAACCGCGCTGCTTACTCTTTACGCGGGATGGACGCATTTGCGGACTCGCCCCGGTGGTAACCGCGTCAAAATTATGTATGAAACCTTTTGCCGGAAAGCGGCCAGGCTGGGAGCGTCGCGCAATCCGTCAGAAGGTCCGCTGGATTTCTCGGTTCGAGCTACACGATTGTTGCCTAACGAATCCGAGCGGATCCGGCGTATCGCGAATACCTATATCGCACTACGCTACGCTCCCGCACCCGATCCAATGATGCTCGAACAATTCGCCAAAGAAGTGAACGCCTTTGTCCGCGCTTCCTAATCTGAGCGCAGGCCGCGGCGAGTGTTCCCAACATTCCAAAGCTATTGCGAACCCGAGTTGCGCCGCGCCCATGACACGTGAACACTTCGCGTTCTCCTAATGCTTACCGTCTCCCAGCTCAGCAAATCCTTTAGCGGTCGCATCCTCTTTGATGATGTCTCGCTGCAGGTCAATCGGGGAGACCGCATCGGATTGGTCGGCCCAAATGGCGCCGGTAAGTCAACATTGTTTTCGCTGATCCTGGGTGAGGCATCGCCCGATACCGGTCAGATTACTATCGAGAAAAGCGCGACGATTGGGTTCCTTCCGCAGGAAACGGCGGCGGCGAAGGATGAAACCGTCCTCGAGTTGGCATTGGCGACAACGCCGGAGCTCTCCGAAGCGCAGAAGGTCATTAAACAACACGAGTTGGGAAGTGGCTCAGACGACGGAGCCTATCATCGCGCGTTGCACATTTTCGACGAGCACGGCGGCTGGCAACTTGAACCGAAGGCGAAGCGAGTACTCGCCGGACTCGCTTTTTGCGAAAGCGATTTCGATCGGACAGCGCACGCCATGAGCGGTGGCTGGATCATGCGTGCGCACTTGGCGCGGCTTCTGGTAATGGAGCCCGATCTTCTCCTGCTCGATGAGCCGACCAACCATCTCGATCTTGAATCCCTCCAATGGTTCCAAGAATTTCTGAGAAATTACCCGGGTGCGATTGTCATGATCTCGCACGATCGCGAATTTTTGAATCAATTAGTCGGGAGCATTGTCGAGATCGCGAATGCGAAGCTCGTCCGTTATCGCGGCAACTGGGATAACTACGTCGAAGAGAAAGCTGCGCGTGAAATGCAACAGCTCTCAGCCTACAAAAATCAGCAAAAGGAAATCGCGTCGCTGCAATTGTTCGCCGATCGATTCCGCGCCAAGGCGAGCAAAGCGTCACAAGCGCAAAGCAAGCTCAAGCAGATCGATCGCATGGAAAAAATTGGCGCCCCGACGGCGCCTGGAAAAACGATCAAGTTCCATTTTCCGCAGCCGCCGCGCAGTGGTCTTCGCGCCATTACGCTAAAAGATGTTAATCATGCCTATGGCGATCTTGTCGTTTATCGCGGCTTGAACTTTCATGCCGAGCGCGGGCAGCGGACCGTCCTGGTTGGACCGAACGGCGCTGGCAAGTCGACGCTTCTCAAATTGCTCGGAGGAGTGCTGCCGGTGCAACACGGCACGCGTGAGCCAGGCCACAATGTTCGCGTCGGATACTTCTCGCAAAACCGAATCGACGTGCTCAATACGAAACTCACCGTCCTTGAGAGCGCGTTGGACGCGCCCAATCCGGTGTCGGAGCAGACCGCGCGCACCGTTCTCGGGGCATTTCTTTTTCGCGGCGACGATGTTTCTAAATCGGTCGCCGTGCTAAGCGGAGGAGAAAAATCGCGCTTGGCTCTGGTTAAACTTTTACTCGATCCCCCCAACCTCTTGCTCATGGACGAGCCGACTACGCATTTGGACATCGGCTCGATCGACGCCCTCATCGCGGCGCTCAAGCAATATCACGGGACTCTCATCTTCATCAGCCACGACGTACATTTCATCCGCGCGATTGCAACGAGCGTTCTGCACATTACCGTCAGTCCGGCTCAGACCGGAAGTCGCCTCACATCTTATCCCGGCAACTACCAGTACTATTTGGATAAATCGAAGGCTGTCTCGGCCCGGACGGCACTTACTGCCGGCTCTAGCCCAAATAACGGACAATTGACAACCGAGAACGTTGCCCGAAGAGCGGGGGGCTTGCGCGAACAGAAAGTGCAAAAACGTTTGCAAGCGGAGGCACGCACTGCCATCGCCCGGAAGAAGCGCGAAAAAGAGAAACACGTTCACGCACTCGAAATGAAAATTGCCGCCTTGGAAGGCCAGCAAAGGGAACTCGTCCCCGCTCTCGAAGATCCAGCCGCTTACCAACCGGGCGGGCGCGCCGTCGCCCTCAATCGTGAACTATCCGCCGTGACGGACGATCTCGCTCGACTAACAAAAGAATGGGAAACCGCTACTGCTGGGGACTAGCTCCGTCTGCCCCCGGCAGATACTTTTCCGGAATTGGTGCTCTTGCATTTTCCTGCTGCCAGTAAATCGAGACGATCCACCAGCGCCTGCCATCGTTGAATAGCTGGACGCTGTTGATCCCGCGCATAAATGGCTCAGGATCATCTTCGTTGTGACGCGACTCGTAGGTGCTCCAGACATGCGCCATCTGACCGAACTGTTCGGTGCGCCGCGCAATTTCTTTTTCGTAGAAACCGCTCGCCTCAAAGAATGGTTCCACTCGCGCGATGAATCCCTCAATATCCAGAATGTGCGGCGCAAGATCCATGTTTTCCGTCCCGGCCTTCATCGCCGTTGGAATCAAACGCGCGCCCGGAAGGTACAACGAACGTTCGCGGTCCCAGTCGCGCTTCTTTCCGGCTGGGCCTGAAATTCCGTCGTAGACTGCGGTGATGATCGAGTCGATCGTCGCGACATCAGCCGGATTAGCTTCTAATTTCAACATTGGATGTTCGGTGTTGGAGGCTAGGTGTTTTGCTTATGTCTTCATTGCCTCCAGGACCTTGCGCGCCGCATTGTGCCCGGGAATGCCACTGACGGCGCCGCCACGTTGCGCGCTCGATCCGCAGAAGAAGACATTCTCGTATTCCGTCTCGACGCCCCAGGTCCCTCTTTGAGTTTTCGTGGTGGCGAATGGCCAGGTCGGTGCGTCGTGAAAAATGTTCCCATGATACATTCCTAACGAGTCTTCGATATCGACCGGACTTTTACTTTCGAGGCAGAGAGTGCCGTCGCGTCCGACCGCAAGACAATCTTCCAGCGGCTCTTCCAGCCACTGGTTCATACTGGCGAGGAATTTCTTCTCCGCTTCTTTCCGCACCGTCCCATTGTCGCGCGCGAACAAGCGCCAGGGCGCGTCCAATCCGAACAGCGTTATGGTGTGATAACCTTGTTCACTCAAATCCGGCGAGAGGATGCTGTTGTCCGTGAGCGTGTGACAATAGACTTCGCAAGGCGTTTTATCTGGCAGGCGCCCCTGCGCGGCTTGCTCGTAGCTCAGATTCATCTGCTCGTACCCTTCGTCACTGTGAAACGTTCCGCACCACGCTTCGGCCGCCGGATACTTCTTTGCCTTCAAGGTCGGCAGTTTGCGCAAAAGCATGTTGATCTTGAAGACAGACCCTTCATCGGTCGCATCCGGCTGAAATGGCTTGCCGGTAAACTTCGCCAGCACGTTGGGACCGAAGTTTAGGAGGAGAAACCGCGCCTCGATTGTCTGCCGCTTTCCTACCATTTCAAACTCAACGGAAGGGCTTTTTCCATTCAAGCTCAGCGCGCTTATCCTAATACCCGTTAGAAACTCTGCGCCGCTTCGACGCGCCGCCTCTTCCAGTTCGCGCGCCACTCCTCCCATTCCTCCCACCGGCACCTTCCATTCCCCCGTCTTGTTTCCGATTAAATGATAAAGAAAACAACGGTTCTGGACGAGCGACGGATCATGCGGCTGCGTAAAGAGACCAACCTTCGCGTCGGTCATGGCAAGCCCGCGCACCAGATCATTTTGCAAATAACGCTCGATCGCTAGTCCGAGGGGTTCTTCCGCCAAACTGCGCCACGCTTCCCGGGAAATATCATCGACATCAAACCGGCGGCGAAACTCTTCTTTCGCAACCAGGGGTTCCAGCATGCTGTCCCAGCAATGCTCGGCGAAAACGCGCGATAAGTTATAGAACTTCTTTAGCTGCTCAAACTCGGTATCGCTGCCGGTAAGATCGATCATCGACTTTCGACCCACCTCCTTGTCGACATTGCTTAGGAGCAGGCCGTCGTGTCGCCCGTTCTTCGCGTAGGGCGTGAACGATCCCGTCGCGCGCCGTCGCAGCTCGAGATTTAATCCCAGATCGCGAATAATTTTTTCAGGAAAAAGGCTAACGAGATATGAGTAACGCGACAGTCGCGCCTCGTAATCGGGAAACACTTTCTGCGAAGTAGTGGCTCCGCCGATATAGTCGTTTTTTTCCAAAAGGAGTACGCTGAGACCCGCCCGCCCGAGATAACTCGCAGCCACCAGCCCATTATGCCCCGCTCCCAGAATAACGACGTCATATGCTGACTTGATCATGCTATCGTCATTCTCATGCTCATGCTCGATTAAACAACCAGAAAAAGGCAAAGCAGGACACGGGTAAGCGGCGTGTTCTTCGCCCGCGACACCGCGCGCGGAATCACGCCGAAGAGACGCGGTTCTGCGCGTCTGTTTCCGCTTTCATCAAACGTCCAACCTCATACATCAAACATGTCCCGATGGATCCGTTCAGGTATCTCTCCGTCCTCATTTCGATCATTTTGGCCTTGGGAATGACGCGGGTCCTCGCCGGCGTCGGCGAGCTGCTGCCGGCGCGCTCGCGTCGCCGGCTTTATTGGGTGCACGCCGTCTGGGTCGTGAATCTGTTTCTGTACCTGGTGGTGGCGTAGTGGATTTTCTATCGCTGGCGCAACCAACAGCCGTGGACACTTTTCCTTTTTATCTTTGTCCTGATTTCACCCACCATCTTGTACCTGGCCTCTATCGTTCTTTTTCCGCCCGAGTCTTCTTTGGATGACTTCGTCAATTACAAAACGCACTATTACTCCAACCACCGCCTATTCTTCGTTCTCTTCGCAGTATTCTCGCCGGTCGATTTCGTCGATACCCTCTTAAAGGGCATTTCGCATCTAGTCGCATCCTCTTTTTCGCCGGACTAGTGATCGCTGCGATTACGCGGAATGAACGTTACCATCAATGTTATGCCATCTTCTTTTTGGCGCAGACAATTCTGATTAGCTTCAATCTTTTTCGCACGTTAATCTAAAAAATGTCTCGTCCGTGCCCACGGTCGGTTAATCGATGAGTGCGCTACCTGACATCCACGTTCGCTGCCTCGTTGTCGGCGGCGGGCCGGCGGGCATGATGACTGGTTATTTGCTCGCGCGGGCGGGAGTGGACGTCCTTGTTCTGGAAAAACACGCGGATTTTAACCGCGATTTCCGCGGCGATACCATTCATCCTTCCACCCTCGAGCTTTTGCATGAGCTTGGATTGCTCGAGGAATTTCTTCGGTTACCCCACCAGGAACTACGCGAGATACGCGGAGTATTTAATGGTCATGCGGTTCCTATCGCCGATTTCTCGCGCTTGCCGACGCGCTGCAAATTTATCGCTTTCATGCCGCAATGGGATTTTCTCAACTTTCTCTCCAGCCGCGCAATGCACTTCCCCACTTTTGCTCTGTCCATGCAACATGAAGTCATCGATCTGCTTTTTGAAAATGAACAGATTATCGGCGTCCGCGTGAAAAGCCCGGACGGCGAGCGCGAAGTGCGAGCTGACTTGATCATTGGTGCGGATGGCCGCCATTCAATCACGCACACAAGAGGAAAACTCGAGATCCAGGAATTCGGCGTTCCGATCGATGTCCTCTGGATGCGCATTTCCAAACGGGAAACCGACCCGCCCCAATCGCTTGGATTTTTTCGACACGGGAAA
>Ga0209577_10004914_pt1:0-10000 | contig 12510 bp, 9 predicted proteins | sample GraSoiAngelo_109_FD_185874 | JGI IMG/M metagenome (GOLD analysis project Ga0209577, IMG submission 185874) | Grasslands soil microbial communities from the Angelo Coastal Reserve, California, USA - 14_0903_12_20cm (SPAdes) (version 2) | ecosystem: Environmental > Terrestrial > Soil >... | reverse complement strand
GGGAGTCAGACTGCGGGGGATAAGCTTCGTAGTCGAGAGGGAAACAGCCCTGACCGCCAGCTAAGGTCCCTAAATCCTGGCTAAGTGGTAAACGATGTGCGGATGCACAGACAACCAGGAGGTTGGCTTAGAAGCAGCCACCCTTGAAAGAGTGCGTAATAGCTCACTGGTCAAGTGTTCGCGCGCGGATAATGTAGCGGGGCTCAAGTCAGGTACCGAAGCTGCGGATTTCTGCGTAAGCAGGAGTGGTAGGGGAGCGTCCTCATGCCGACTGAAGCGGCGGGGTAACCCAGCCGTGGAGGCATGAGGAGTGAGAATGCTGGCATGAGTAACGAAAGAGGGGTGATGAAACCCCTCCGCCGAATGCCCAAGGGTTCCTGAGTAAAGCTAATCTTCTCAGGGTTAGTCGGGACCTAAGCCGAGGCCGAAAGGCGTAGGCGATGGACAACGGGTTGATATTCCCGTACCACGTCGGAAACATTTGACCGATGGGAGGACGGGGTAGGATAAGGGATCCCAGCCGTTGGTTGTGCTGGGGCAACTGTGTAGGCCGGCCGGGCGAAAACCGGCCATAAGGCTGAGACAGGATGCCGTGACGAACTGTCAGAAGTCCCGGAAGCCATGCCCCCGAGAAAAGCCCCTAGGGAGTTTCCGCGTGCCCGTACCAAAACCGACACAGGTGGGCGGGTAGAGAATACCAAGGTGATCGAGAAAACCCTCGTTAAGGAACTCGGCAAAATTGCCCCGTAACTTCGGGAGAAGGGGCGCCTCGTTAAGGTGAAGGACTTCGCGTCCGGAGCCTGAGGGGGCCGCAGTGAATAGGCCCAAGCGACTGTTTACCAAAAACACAGGTCTCTGCTAAGTCGTAAGACGACGTATAGGGGCTGACGCCTGCCCGGTGCCGGAAGGTCACGAGGAGAGGTTAGCCTTCGGGCGAAGCTTCGAATCCAAGCCCCGGTAAACGGCGGCCGTAACTATAACGGTCCTAAGGTAGCGAAATTCCTTGTCGGGTAAGTTCCGACCTGCACGAATGGCGTAACGACTTGGGCGCTGTCTCAACGAGGGACTCGGTGAAATTGTAGTATCGGTGAAGATGCCGATTACGCGCAGCAAGACGGAAAGACCCCGTGAACCTTTACTGCAGCTTGATATTGGAGTCTGGGACATTTTGTCCAGGATAGGTGGGAGGCTGTGAACCAGGGACGCCAGTCCTTGGGGAGCCAACCTTGGGATACCACCCTTGGTGTTCTGGGCTTCTAACTCCGTTCCGTGATCCGGACGGGGAACAGTGTCAGGTGGGCAGTTTGACTGGGGCGGTCGCCTCCTAAAATGTAACGGAGGCGCGCAAAGGTTCCCTCAGCACGGTCGGAAATCGTGCGTAGAGTGTAAAGGCACAAGGGAGCTTGACTGCGAGACCAACAAGTCGAGCAGGTACGAAAGTAGGTCTTAGTGATCCGGCGGTAGAGAGTGGAATTGCCGTCGCTCAACGGATAAAAGGTACTCCGGGGATAACAGGCTGATCGCTTCCAAGAGTCCACATCGACGAAGCGGTTTGGCACCTCGATGTCGGCTCGTCGCATCCTGGGGCTGTAGTCGGTCCCAAGGGTTGGGCTGTTCGCCCATTAAAGCGGTACGCGAGCTGGGTTCAGAACGTCGTGAGACAGTTCGGTCCCTATCTTCTGTGCGCGTTGGAGAGTTGAGAGGAGTCGACCCTAGTACGAGAGGACCGGGTTGAACAGACCTCTGGTGTATCAGTTGTCCTGCCAAGGGCACCGCTGGTTAGCTACGTCTGGATGGGATAACCGCTGAAAGCATCTAAGCGGGAAGCCCACCTCGAGATGAGCTCTCCCATCCCCTTGAGGGAGTAAGGATCCTGGGAGACCACCAGGTTGATAGGCGGGATGTGTACGCACAGTAATGTGTTCAGCAGACCCGTACTAATAATCCGAGGTCTTGATTTTGAGAACGACACGAACCGCTATGGAGTTTTGAGGGTGTGCGCGGCTCCGCCGGCACGCTGCAGCTTTTCACGGTTTCCGGTGGTCATAGCGAGAGGGAAACACCTCTTCCCATTCCGAACAGAGCAGTTAAGCCTCTCAGCGCCGATGGTACTTGACTCGCAAGGGTCTGGGAGAGTAGGTCGCCGCCGGATTAAATGATGAAGGGAGTCCCGCCAAACGGGGCTCCCTTCATCATTTAATCCGGCGGGTGGTAGCCACCCTCTCCCAGGGTGCCAAAGCAACCTCACCGGGCGAGCGGCAACCACCCGGCCTCCAGCTTTGGCACCCCCATGCCGGGGGGCAAACGAGCGCGCCTGCGGTCACAGGCGACTGAGCCGTCCAAGGAGGCCGGGTCGCCCCCTGCCGCCGGCGCAGCGCGTGCGCCCCTGTCTGCGCAGTCGCACGTGGGGTCGGCAGCGACTCCATACTCCCGGCATGGGGGTGCCAAAGCTGGCGGTCTACCGTTGCCGCCGGCGGGGTGCAGCGTGCTTTGGCACCTTCGAGGACTCGGAGGCCTCGCCTGCGCCTTCGGCTACGGCTCGCCCTCGTCGTCCTCGAATCCCCTCGGCGGCCAATCTCCCTGCACCTCGCACCGGCCGGTGCAGTGCAGGCTGGCCACGTTCTGGAGCGGGACGAGGATGTGGTTGTTCAGCTCGACGTGGGGCACGTCGTCGACGTAGCAGTACGCCGTGAGGACGCCGTCCTGATATTCCCCGCCGAACAGGGCGAGCTCCACCGTCTCACCCTTGTACTTGGACGTGTAGTCCTCCACCGCCCGTCACCCTAGCAAACCGGGAGGTGCCGTCAGTGCCTCGGGGTCAGGTGGCCGACGTCGTTGAACCCGGCCAGCCGCAGCGCTCCTCGCACCGTCGTGACCGTCGTCAGGCTGCAGTTGCGCGCCCCATCGATGTGGAGGCGGTCGTGGCCGGGCATCCCGACCGTGTGCGCAACGATCGCCCGTACGCAGCCACCGTGCGATACCAGCAGGATGCGTCCACGGGGGTGCGCGCCGAGCAGCCGTTCGAAGCACGACAGCACCCGCGCATGCATCTCGTCGTAGGTCTCGCCGCCCTCCCATCCCGCCTCTCCGCGCATCCAGCGGCGGTAGCCGGCCGGATCGCTGCGCCGCACTTCCCCTCGCGTGAGCCCCCGCCAGCTTCCCACGTCGACCTCCCGCAGGCCGCGATCCTGGATCGGCTCGAGGCCCACCGCGGCCGCGACGATCTCGGCCGTCTGCGTCGCCCGCGGGAGATCGCTCGTGTAGATCGCATCCAGCCGAACGCTCGACAGCCGCTCCGCCAGCGCGCGTGCCTGGGCCTTCCCACGGTCGTTCAGGCCCGGGCCTCCCTGGCCCTGCCAGCGGTGCTCGCGATTCCAGTCGGTTTCGCCGTGGCGGGCAACGAGCACCTCGATCATGGCGGCCATCATATGATGCGCGCCCAGATGGACCTCGGCCTTGCACACCTGCGCGTGCTCGTCACCGGCGGCAGCGCCGGCATCGGGCTGGCGGCCGCGAAGCTGCTCTCGGCGGAAGGCGCGAATGTGGTGATCGCCTCACGCGCGCCCGAACAGGCCGCGACGCGCCTGGGCGTGGGTGGCATCGCGGCTGACCTCGCCACATCCCACGGCTGCACCTTCGCGGTGGCCGGCGCCGTCGAGGCCCTCGGCGGGCTCGATGTGCTCGTCAACAACGTGGGCGCGGCCCGGATCGGCACGTTCGAGGATGCGGACGATCGGATCTGGCAGGGTGCATGGGATCTGAACGTGATGAGCTACGTCCGCTGCATCCGCACGGCGCTCCCGCACCTGCGGCAGTCCAAGCGTGCCGCGATCGTCAACGTCGCCTCGACCGCGGGGAAACGGCCCAGCGGCGGGATGCCCGAATACTCCGTGACGAAGGCCGCCGTGCTCTCACTGTCGCGGCTCGTCGCCGACACCTATGCGTCCGAGGGCATCCGCTGCAATGCGGTCGCACCGGGACCGACCCTCTCGCCTGCCTGGCTCGCGCCCGGGGGCCTTGCCGACCAGACCGCGAGTGGCACGGATCGCAGCCGCGACGACGTGCTGTCGGCCGTCGCCGGCGGCCGGCCGTTGAAGCGGATGGCCGAGCCGGACGAGATCGCGGCTGTCGTCGCCTTCCTGTGCTCGCCGCGAGCGTCGTACGTCACGGGCGCAGCATGGAGCGCTGACGGTGGCACGGTGCCCGTGATCATCTGACTACCATCTCGGCACTCCTGAGGCCGAGTTGCCCGCGTAGGATTCCACCATGCATCCGACCGGCCCTGTTGCCGAGCGCTTCGCTGCGCACATCGCCGCCGTCGAGGCCGCGTCGCTCTCGCCGCTGGCCGTCCGGTCGTACGAGACGGCGGGGCGGCCGCTGCCCGATGACGAGAACTGCTCGCTCCGCACCCCGTTTCAGCGCGACCGCGACCGCATCGTCCACTGCAAGGCCTTCCGGCGCCTGAAGCAGAAGACCCAGGTCTTCATCGCGCCCGAGGGCGACCACTTCCGCACCCGGCTCACGCACACGCTGGAGGTGTCCGGCATCGCCCGGGGCGTCGCGCGGGCTCTCCGGCTGAACGAGGATCTCGCAGAGGCCGTCGCGCTGGGCCATGATCTCGGGCATGCGCCCTTCGGCCACACCGGTGAGGAGGCGCTGGACAGGCTGCTCCGCCGCGAGTACGGCCGGCGGTTCCGTCACAACGAGCATTCGCTGCGCGTCGTCGACGTGCTCGAGCACGAGGGCCGCGGGCTCAACCTGACGATGGAGGTGCGCGATGGCATCCTCCGCCACACCGGCGCGGAGGCGCCTGCGACCTTCGAGGGCGGCATCGTGCGGCTCGTCGACCGCTTCGCCTACGTCAACCATGACATCGACGATGCACTCCGGGCCGGGATCCTGCATGAGCACGACCTGCCGGCCGCCCCGGTGAGCCTGCTCGGGTCGACAGCCTCCGAACGGATCGACGTGCTCGTGCACGATCTGGTCGAGACGTCGGACGTCGCCGGCGAGGTGCGGCAGTCGCCGCCGATGGCCGAGGCGCTGCTGACGCTTCGCAGCTTCATGTTCGAGCATGTCTACCTGGGCCCGATCGCCCGCCGTGAGACCGCTCGCGCCGCCGATATGGTGGAGGCGCTGCTCGGCCATTTCATCGCCCACGCCGACGATATCCCCGGCGACCCGGACCCGGTGACCCGGGCGACCGACTGGGTGGCCGGCATGACCGACCGCTACTGCATGCGCGCCTACAGCGAGCTGCTCGCGCCGCGATGACACGGATCCGCAGCGAGAGCGTCGAGGCCGTGAAGGAGGCCGTCGACATGATCGACCTTGTCTCCGGCCGCACGCAGATGAAGCGCGCGGGCGGGGAGTGGCGGGGACGCTGCCCGTTCCACGACGAGCGCACGGGCTCGTTCTGGGTGAACCCGGTGGAGAAGGTCTACTACTGCTTCGGGTGCCAGGCGAAGGGGGACGCCATCGGGTTCGTGCAGGCGACGGAGGCGCTCGACTTCGCGGCCGCCGTGGAGTGGCTGGCCGACCGCTACGGCGTCCAGCTCGAGTTCGACGAGACGTCCCCGGAGGCCGACCGCCGCCGTGCCCAGCGCGAGCGCCTGCTCAAGCTGCTCGATGCGGCCGCGGCCTTCTACCAGCGCTTTCTGTGCGCGAGCGTACCTGGGGGAGCGGGGGATCACGCGTGCGAGCGCGGACCGGTTTCGGCTGGGCTACGCGTCGGTCGCACCCGACCGCGTCAAGCGGGCCGCCGTCGGCCGCGGGTTCACGGCCGCCGAGCTCGAGCAGGCGGGCCTCACCGCCCGCGGGAATGACAGGTTCCGCGAGCGCTTGATGTTCCCGCTGACGGATGCCCGCGGGCGCGTGCGGGGATTCGGCGCCCGGCAGATGCCCGGCGGCCGGCCGCCGAAGTACCTGAACACGTCCGACGGCGCGGTGTTCCGCAAGAGCGACATCCTCTACGGCCTCGACCTGGCTCGCCGCTCGATTGCACGGGACGGCGCGGCGATCGTCGTGGAGGGGTACACGGACGTGATCATGCTCCACCAAAACGGTGTCGATCGGGCCGTGGCGTCGATGGGAACCGCGCTGACGGAGGGCCAGGTGATCGAGCTTCGGCGGCTTTGCTCGAGCGTGTTCCTCGCGTTCGACGCCGACGCGGCCGGGCAGGAGGCGTCGCTCCGGGGGATGGAGATCGCACGCGCAAAGGGCTTGAACGTACGCGTTGTGCGGCTTCCCGGCGGTCGCGACCCGGCCGACGTGGCGGCCGAGGATCCAGCAGCGTTCGAGGCCGCCCTGGACGCCGCGCAGCCGTACCTGACCTATCGCGTCGAGCTCGCGCTAGCCGCCACGGGCAGCCGCGACGACCGCTACGCGCTCGTGCGCAACGTGCTCGCGACGGCGGAGCCGTCGGTCGAGCGTGACGACCTCGTCCGCCTGGCTGCCGACCGCCTCGAGCTCTCCGACGACCTGACCGCCCGGCTGGTGGGAGCGCCTGGGCGGGTCGCGGCAAACGGGTCGCAGCCGTCGCAGCGGCTCGGCATATCGGCCCGCGAACGGGATGAGCGGCTGTTCCTCGGTCTCTGCATGGCCTTCCCGGAACGTGGGCTCGACTTGCTTTGTTCTCTGGATGTGGCACACTTCCCTGACCCGAAGCGGTGGCAGGCCGCGACGGTGGTTCGCCGGCGATTGGCTGGCGAGCTGGCTCCGGAGGAGGAACGTGCGTGGGCACCCATGATCGCCGAACTGACGGCCCTGGCCTCGCAGGAGGCAACCTCCGAGCGCGTGCTGGAGGAGCTGTTCTGGAAGCTGAGCCTGCGCCGGGTGGAGGACGAGCTAAAGGGTCTGCAGCAAAACGCCGACTTGTCTCTGAACCAGCAGCAGCGCCTGCAGGAGCTGCAGGACGAGCGGCTGGCGATCCTCGAGACCATCCGGTCTCTCTAACCGTCCCAGAGGCACCCCACCCCACAGTGATGTCGGAGATCGCTCCCGAGCCGGCCGACGATGCCGTCGAGCCGGACGAGGACGACCTCGAGCTGGCGCTCGAGGCGTCCCCCGGACCCACCGAGGACACCGTGGGCATGTATCTGCGCGAGATCTCGCAGGTGTCGCTGCTCACGGCTGCCGAGGAGGTATCGCTGGCCAAGGCACTCGAGCATGGCGACGAGCGCGCCCGCCAGCGGCTGATCGAGTCCAATCTGCGACTCGTCGTCTCGGTCGCCCGCCGCTACTCCGGGCGGGGCCTGTCGTTCCTGGATCTGATCCAGGAGGGCAACCTCGGGCTGATGAAGGCGGTCGAGCGCTACGACTGGCGGCTCGGGCATCGCTTCTCGACCTACGCGACATGGTGGATCCGCCAGTCGGTGACGCGCGCCCTCGCCGACCAGGGCCGGACGATCCGCGTCCCGGCGCAGGTCGTCGACACGATCAACCGCATGGCGAGGACCGAGCGGCAGCTGACCCAGCGGCTCGGCCGCGCGCCGACCACCGAGGAGCTGGCCGAGGCGATGGAGCTGAAGCCGGAGAAGGTCGAACATCTGCGGCGCGTGTCGCAGGAGCCGGTCTCGCTGGCGGCGCCGGTGGGCGAGGATGCGACCGAGCTCGGCGAGCTGATCGAGGACGAGCGGCTGATGAAGCCCGGCGACGATATGGCGGAGGCCCAGCGTGACAGCCGGGTCGCCGAGCTGGTGGCGATGCTTCCCTACCGGGAGCGGATGATCCTCGAGCTGCGGTACGGGCTGGGCGGCGGTCAGCAGCACACGCTGGAAGAGGTCGGGCGCCGGTTCGGAGTCACTCGCGAGCGGGTGCGGCAGATCGAGACCCGCACGCTGCGACGTCTCGCCGCGGCCGGCGAGCACGCCGACCTGCGCCACCTGATCGACTAACGCCCGGGCGAGCGGCGCCGATAGAGGGGAGGGGCCTTGGTAGACTGCCCCGGCCGTTCCTCGGTAGCTCAACGGTAGAGCATCCGGCTGTTAACCGGAGGGTTGCAGGTTCGAATCCTGCCCGAGGAGCCTCATAGACAAGCCGATCTCGGCGAGCACGTCGAAGACGAGCTCGCCGTCGACCGCCAGGCCGTGGGGAGGCTCGCGGTGAGGCGGTGCTGCGCGGGCTGCTCGAGGTTGGCCGCCACGCCGCCTGGCGGTCTGAGGGCCCCTCGAGGCGTCGACCACTTTACTTCTTGCACGGACGTTGAGACGATCGGCACGATTAGGACGGGTGAGGCTCCAGCCAAGAAAGGACGGGGGGACATGCGACCATTCACGACGGTGTTGATCGTGATCGTGGCGACGCTCTTTTTCGCCACGGCGACACAGGCCCAGCAAGTGACCCGGCTTGTGAATCACGTGTCGGGATCGAACGTTGGCCCGGCGGGGACGGTGTGCGATGTCGCCGTAAAGACGTCCTTCGTCGGGACAGCGACAACCTTCATCTACGGCGATCCCAACAATCCCACCAAGGTGATCGAGCACGACACCTTCAACGTCGTTCACACAAACCTGGCCACGGGCCAGTACGCGACCGAGTTCAACCGAGGCACCGCGATCAGCGTTGGAGATACGACCAGGCTCACCGGCCTGTTCTTCTGGCACGTGCGGAATGAGGCTGGAAAGCTCGTTCTCAATGGTGCCGGCAGGCTCACCTTCAACGACAACGGCGTGTTGACGGAGACGCCCGGCCTGCACGCCGACGGCTCGCTGCTCTGCCCGATCATCGGCGCGAACCCAGCAGGCTAAGCCCACGCTCACCACGTTCCTCGGGCGGGGCCAGCGTGGCGTGTCGGCCCCGCTCGAATGTGACGCCGGCTCCGACTCTGGGCCGACGTGATTCAGCTCCAATCACGAGGATGAGGGGCGGGCGATCCTCCCTGTGGGGGGCTTCCTCGATCGGCCAGGCGCGGTACGCTGTGAGTGCGAGGCTCCGCTTGTGTGCCCTTCCCCAAGATGACGGTTCCCCGCGGGGCCTCGCACCTACCTCTGCACCCTCCCGTCGGGGCCATGAGAGCCTGGACGCGCTCTTGACGTGTCGCCCCACCGGGAGTCATCGTCGAGACCGGGCCTCCACGGCGCCGCCCCGTCGGGTGGCGCTCGCAGAAGGCGCGTCCGTGCTCTCACACTGAGATGTGCAGCCCACGCCTGGGATGAAACATCGATCCGGTCCTTCGGTTTCGGCGGACATCCAATCGGGCAGGTCACCAGCCTATGCCGTTCACCAGCGTGCGGCACGTGCTGACCGCCCGGCCTGATGCCGTGCCCGAGGCGCGTCGGCTGATCCGTTCCTACATCGAAGAGCACTGCCCCAACGCGGACGCGATCCGTGAGAACGTCGCGCTTGCCGTCAGCGAGGCGGTGGGGAACGCGATCCGGCACGCATACGATGACGAGCCGGGGCGCGTCGAGGTCGCGACCCGCCACGCCGGAGGTTGGCTGGAGGTGGTCGTGCGAGACTGGGGGAAGGGCTGGCGGCCTTCCACCCAGCCCGGCCTGGGGCTCGGCGTCCCGCTGATGCGGACCATGGGCGAGCTTTCCGTGACAGAGCCGGACGGCGGCGGATGCCGGGTGTCGCTGCGGTTCGCCTGCCCACGGGCCCCCGACGGCCGATCGGATCCCACCCGACCGGAGCTCCGTCGTGTTTGAGCGCATCGTCGAGCGCCTGGCAAGGGCCAGCTTCTGGTCGCGGCGCGAAGCGGGGGCGGACCGTGTTCGCACCCTCTTCATCGCGATCCTTGCGCTGGAACTGCTCGTCGCGCTGCCATTCCTGTTCATCGAGCCGAGCCGCCTCCGCGGCGTGCCGGGGCCGCTGCTGATCGTGATCGGGCTCGCCGCGAGCCTGCTGCTCGGGTGGCGCCTCGGCCTGGTTGCGATGGCGCTTGCCGTCCTGCTTGGGGTGCTGGTGATCGGCCAGAACCCGGTCGCGACGCCCCTGATCTGGCTACCGGCCGCGGGCCTCGCCGGCCTGGTCGGCGACTCGATGCGGCGTGCCGAGACGC
>Ga0209577_10004913_pt1 | contig 12513 bp, 13 predicted proteins | sample GraSoiAngelo_109_FD_185874 | JGI IMG/M metagenome (GOLD analysis project Ga0209577, IMG submission 185874) | Grasslands soil microbial communities from the Angelo Coastal Reserve, California, USA - 14_0903_12_20cm (SPAdes) (version 2) | ecosystem: Environmental > Terrestrial > Soil > Grasslands... | reverse complement strand
GACTTGGAGTACACCGGGATGCGGCAGATCGCCGACCGGTTGCGCTGCGAGTAGATGAGGTTGATCGGCGCCTCGTAGCCCGGCACCAGCCGCCGGTAGCTGTTGGTCGTCGGCGCCGCGAACGCCAGCACCGCCGGCGCGTGCTTGATCAGCCCGCCGATGTACCAGCGCGCCGTGTCCGAGATCAAGCCGTAGCCGTTCGGGTCGAAGAACAGGTTCTTGGCGTCCTTCCACAGGCTCATGTGCACGTGCATCCCGGAGCCGTTGTCCCCGAACATCGGCTTCGGCATGAACGTCGCCGTGTAGCCGTTCTGGTGGCAGACGTTCTTGACGATGTACTTGTACATCATGAGCTGATCGGCCATGCGCGTCAGCGTAGTGAACCGCATGTCGATCTCGGTCTGGCCTGCCGTGCCTACCTCGTGGTGATGCACCTCGACGTCGATCCCCGACGCCATCATGGCGAGCATGATCTTGGACCGCAGGTCCTGAAGCCGGTCCACGGGAGGCACCGGGAAGTAGCCTTCCTTGTGCCGCGGCCGGTGGCCCAGGTTCGCCGTACCGCCGTTGGTCCCCGAGTTCCAGATCCCCTCTTCCGAGTCGATGTGGTAGTAGCCTTCGTGGGCGTTCTGGTCGAAGCGCACCGAGTTGAAGATGTAGAACTCGGCTTCCGGACCGTAGTACGCGGTCGTGGCGATCCCCGTTTTCACGAGGTACTGCTCCGCCTTCTGCGCCACGTAGCGCGGGTCGCGACTGTAGCGCTCGCCGGTCACGGGGTCGGCCACGTCACAGGTGAGCGACAACGTCGGTACCTCGAGACATGGATCCACGAAGGCGCTCGCCGGGTCCGGGAACAGCAGCATGTCGCTCTCGTTGATCGCCTGGAACCCGCGAATCGAAGAGCCGTCGAACCCGATCCCTTCTTTGAACAGATCTTCCGTCATCTCCTTCAACGGAATGGAAAAGTGCTGCCACGTGCCGGGGAGGTCGGTGAACCTCAGGTCGACTACCTGCACTCCGGCATCCTTGGCTTTGCGGATGACGTCGGCGGGCGAGGCGCCGGTGCCCGGCTTCGCTCCCGGGGTCGAGGTGGTGGGCTCCAACGTCGCGGTCATGGGGTCGCTCTCCTCAAGCGGTCTGGTGAGTCGGGGCTGTGCACGGCCGATGCCAGGAACGACGCGAGCCCGGCTCCGGGCTGCGAGCCACAGGCTCTCGCTGATCTCACGGTTGCGCTGACCCTAGGCATGCGGGAAGGTAAGAGCGTCGTTGCGTGGTGTCAACCGTTCTGTGTCCAAAACGCAACAACACTTTGGCTGAATTGCTCGGAATACGCGCTTTCGCGCCATTCCGTCGTGCAAAACGTGCAGATTTTGCACGGTTCTCCACACGCTGGTTCAGCCATCGAGCGCCGCGACGAAGTGCCACAGCTCCACAGCCGAAAATTCCCCGAAGCGATCCTGGATCTCGCGCTCGGACCACTCCAGAAAAATCCAGCTCGTGGTGCGGCGGCGCTCGCCGCTCACGAAGTGCACGCGACCCCGCACGGCGCCACCCCCGACCTCCACATCGGGTTGCATCTCGATGTAGACGTCCCAGCGGTCATCGCCGCGCTTCAGCTCGCCCATGTGCTTGGCGCGCTCTTGGCCGGGGAACGGGGCGCTCATGCGGAAAGAGTACGCTGCCTCGGGGATTCCTGCCAGTTAGATTCCGGTCCTCGATGACCTGTCACGCGTGCGGAGCCCCTCTCGCGGCCACGGCGAAGTTTTGTCACAAGTGCGGCGCTCAGGTGGGCGGCGGCCAGGCGGCGGGGTGGCGGGTGGGGCTGCCGTGGGGCGTGGCGGGCGCGGCGCTGGGGGCGCTGGTGACGGTCCTGGCGCTGCGCGTGGGCGGGAGCGGGGAGCGGGGAGCGGTACCCGACGGTGCGGCGGAGGGTACCGCATCCCCCTCCCCGCTCCCTGATATTTCGCAAATGTCCCCCGAGGAGCGCGCCACCCGGCTCTACAACCGGGTCATGATCCTCCACTCCCAGGGGAAGGCCGACAGCGCGGAGTTCTTCCTGCCCATGGCGCTGCAGGCGTACGCCATGCTGCCCGCCCTGGACGTCGACGGGCGTTATCACATCGGCGTGCTCGATCTCACCGGCGGTGATGACGCCGGCGCGCTCGCCCAGGCGGACTCGATCCGCCGCCGCGTCCCGACACATCTCTTCGCAGCGATGCTGCGGGCCCGGGCGCTCGAGCTGCGGCGCGACGCGACGGGGGCGCGCCGGGCGTACGCCGAGTTCCTCCGGAACGAGGCCGCCGAGCGCGCCCGCCGGCGGCCCGAGTACGCCGAGCATAAGGACAACCTCGACGCCTTCCACACCGAAGCGGCCCAGGTCGCCGCCGGACGCACGCGTGCCCGCTAGGCGCACCATCCGCCTCGCGCACAGCCCGGATGCGGACGACGCGTTCATGTTCTGGGCGCTGGCCGCCGGCAAGATCGACACCGGCGCCCGGCGCTACCAGCACGAACTCGCCGACATCGAGACGTTGAACCGCCGCGCACTGAAAGGTGAGCTCGAGGTGACGGCCGTGTCGCTGCACGCCTACGCGCACCTCGCCGACCGCTACGCGCTACTGGCCCACGGGGCGAGCATGGGCGACCGGTACGGGCCGCGCATCGTGGCCCGCACCCCGCGGCCGGCCGATCCCCGCAGCGCGCTGGCTGCGGCGGGAACCGTCGTGGCGGTGCCGGGCGAGCTCACCACCGCGTTTTTGACGCTCAAGCTGTATCAGCCGGCGGCCCGGCACGTCGTCGTGCGGTTCGACGAGATCGAGGACTGCGTCCTGGCGGGGCGCGCCGACGCAGGGCTCCTGATCCACGAGGGACAGCTGACGTACGGCGATCGGGGGCTGCACTTGTGGGTCGACATGGGCGAATGGTGGTACGAAGAGACGCGTGGCCTGCCGCTCCCGTTGGGCGGCAACGTGGTGCGGCGCGACCTCGGCGCCGCGCTGATGCGCGACATTGCGCGAGACCTGAAAGCGAGCATCCAGTACGGGCTCGAGCACCGAGCGGAGGCCCTCGCCCACGCGAAGCGATTCGGCCGTGGGTTGAATGACGTCCGCGCGGATCGCTTCGTCGGCATGTACGTGAACGCGTACAGCATCGACTACGGCCCGCAGGGGCGGCGCGCCGTGACCGAGTTGCTGGGACGCGCGCAGCGCGCGGGGTTGCTCCCGGGGCCAGTGGAGGTCACGTTCGTGGAGGGTTAGGCCCAGACAAGGAGGTACGGTGGCCGAGAGCACGGGACCCGTTCAGGTGCTGGTCGTGGACGACGAGGAGCCGATCCGCAACGCCCTCAAGAAATTCCTTGCCCAGCAGCAGTTCGAGGTGTACGCGGCCGGGTCCGGGGAAGAGGCCCTGCAGCAGCTGCGGCGGCATCGCGTGTCGCTCATGCTGTGCGACATCCGCATGCCGGGCACCAGCGGCGTCGACCTCGTGCCCCAAGCCCTCGAGATCGAACCCGAGCTCGCCATCCTGATGCTCACGGCCGTCAACGACGCCACCAGCGCCGCGCTGTGCATGCAACGCGGCGCGATGGATTACCTCACCAAGCCGATCGAGCTCGCCGACCTGGGCCGGGCGGTGCAGCGCGCCCTCAAGCGGCGCGAGATGCTGCTCGAGAACCGGCAGCTCAACCAGTGGCTCAAGGAAGAGGTGACGACCCGCACGGCCGAGCTGCACCGCGAGCGCCAGAAGCTCGAGCGCATTTCCGTCGCCACGCTCGAAGCGCTGGTGAACGCCCTCGAAGCGAAGGACCCCTACATGCGCGGGCACTCGGCTCGAGTGGCCGATCTCGCCGCCACGATCGCCCACCAGCTCGGCCTCCCCGAGGAGCAGGTCGAGCACGTGCGCGTCGCGGGCCGGCTGCACGACATCGGCAAGATCGGCACCCGTGAGTCGGTGCTGAACAAGGAAGGCGCCCTCACGCCCGACGAGTTCGAGCACGTCAAACAGCACGTCCTGATCGGCTCCCAGATCCTCGCGCCGCTCTCACACCTTGGCGACATCATCCCGGCAGTGCGCGGACACCACGAGCGGTGGGACGGCACCGGCTACCCAGACGCACTGCGCGGCGAGGCGATCCCCATCTCCGCCCGCATCCTGGCCGCCGCCGAGGTCTACGACGCCCTCAGCACCTCGCGGGCCTATCAAGAGAAGATGACGGCCGATCATGCCGTGCAGCGCATGGCCGACCTCTCCGGGACGGTGCTCGACCCGTCGGTATACGACGCCCTCGCGACGATCGTGGGGCGCCGCGGGACACTCGTGTTCCTGGACGAGGGCGGCGGGGCGCCCACCTAAGTCGCGGCTGAAACCGCGGCTCGGCGCTGCCGCAGAAGCGGCTCCCATCTCATGCTGGTCGCGTTGACGGGAGGCACGGGGTTCGTGGGCCGCCACGTCGCGGCCATGCTCGTCGCCCGGGGACACCGCGTCCACGCGCTGGCGCGCGATCCGGCGCGGGCGCGTTTCCTGTCCGAGCAAAATGTGGAGATAGTCGCCGGAGGCCTCGCCGACCGCGCGGCCCTGGACCGGCTGGCCTCGGGCGCCGACGCGGTCCTCCACCTGGTCGGCATCATCGTCGAGCAGGGTGCCCAGACGTTCACGGCCGTCCACGTCGCCGGCACCGAGGCGTTGCTCGCCGCCGCGCGGCGAGCGGGCGTGCGACGCTTCGTCCACATGAGCGCCGTGGGAGCGCGGGACGAGCCCGGCGCCACTTCCTATCACCGTACCAAGCGACGGGCCGAACAGTTGGTCCGTGACTCAGGGCTGTCGCACGCGATCTTCCGGCCGTCGATCATCAATGGCCCCGAGAGTGCGCCCATCCAGCTGCTGGCCCGCCTGCACCGCTGGTCCCCCGTCGTCCCCGTGTTCGGAGACGGCCGGTTCCCGACGCAGCCCGTCTGGATCGACGACGTCGCGCTGGCGTTCGCCCTCGCCGCCGAGCGGCCCGACACGGTCGGAGTGTTCGAGCTGGGAGGGCCGCAGGTGCTGACCTACGAGGAGTTCTTGCTCACCATCGGGCGAGCCACGGGGCACTCTCGGCCGCTGATCCATGTCCCGCTCGGGTTGGCGCGGGCGGCCGCGGGAGCGTTCGACTGGCTCGGCGCGCGCGCTCCCATGACCAGCGATCAACTGCAGATGCTCGTCGAGGGAAGCGCCACGCCGGCGAACGCCATCGAGTCGGTGTTCGGGATCAGACCGGTGGCGTTCGAGGAAGGGTTGAAGCGGTTCTTGTGAGTTTGCAGAAAAACCAAACCCGGGGCTGATAGCTCCCCGGGTTGGCGGTCGGGCGAAGTGGCCGTCACACTTCGGCCGCGACCCAAATCCTCTGACTGTTGTACGGGACCGACCCCAGAAGGTTTCGTCCCTACCCGCCTACTTAGACGCATACCCCCCCTAAAGGGTTGCACTCTCACCAACGTTTCACTCTGCCCACCCGCGAAACCGTAACTACGGCGCTCCGCACTCCCCGCCGCAGGGTCACGCGCGTATTCGAGAGGCCCCACGCGAGCCCAGTGGGGAGGAACACGATGTCGGGGTTCGACACCTCGAGCGTGACGCCGCGCTGGGCGGGCCCGGCCCAGCGGGTGTACGGCTGCCAGGCTCCCGATTCCCGGCGGTCGATGCGCAGGGAGTCGTCAGCGATGAGCAGCCGGGCGCGAGTGCTGCCCAGCACGGCCGCGTGGCGCGTTACCGCCAGGGCCGTCGACACTTCCACGGCGGTTCGATCGACCGCCACCCAGTCGAGCAGCTCCTGCCAGCGCGGAAGCGCGAGTGCGGTGATGACACCCAGGGCGGCGAGCACCACTGCCAGTTCGGCAAGCGAGAAACCGCGTCGCATGAACCACAATTAGCGACGACAACGCCGCAATCGCGGCATCCAAACTTTCCGGCGAAAAGCCAAAAAACGCGGAAATTGCGGGCTAACGGACCTGGTTGGAAAGAGCTATGTTGTGGGCCCGTTGGACTTGCACCCAGGCACGGCGCCTGCCCAGAGCAGGGTGGCGTACATCACAGGCCCCAACACCGGAGTGCAGCGGGAAATGCCGGTTTCGCGGTTGAAGTTCGAATCCCTTCCCCATGCGATCTTCCTGCAACGGGTCACGGCGCAAACGCCCGCGACCTCGCTGGAAGCGCGGCTGGGCCAGGGAGCCTTCCTGGCGCTGCGGCTGGTGGACCTGCTCGCCGCGGACCGGGAGCCCGTCTCTTCCGATGCCTTCCACTATCAATGGATCGCGACGGACCGCTTCTGCCGCGAGCTGCGCGCCGCGGCGACGGAAGGCGCGCACGTCCACGGCATCGCCGCGAGCGCTTCCGATGCCCACCGACTGAACGACCGGCGCATGATTGCGCCCGCGCTACTGGCGTACGCCCATTACCTCGAAGACGCGATGCGCTTGGACGAGGCGCTCGACGTGCTGTGGACGCTGGTGCAGGTGGGGGGGCCGCAGCTGTCGTCCCCCGATGCGGTCGCCGTGCGGCTGCGCCTGGCGCGCGTGAACCGCAAACAGAACCGGTTCGACGAAGCGGAGGCGGCGTACGCGGAGGCGGGCGAGCTCGCCACGGTGGCGGGGGACCGCTACTCCGAGCTGCTCAGCCGGATCGGCCGGGCGAACACGCTGCTCGGCCGCGGTAACCTGGCCGAGGCGGAGCGCAGTCTGCAGAGTATCCTGACAGACGCGCGCGCGGCGGGTCAGCAAGATGCCGAAGCCCGCGCCGAGCACGGCATCGGCGTGGCCCTGGTTCACATGGGGCAGCCGGCGGAAGCGATTCCGCACGTCTGGCGCGCCGTGGAGCTGTTCGAGGACGAGGAGTCGCGGCTGCGCGCGCTCAACGATATCGGGATCATGCTGCTGATGGTAGGCGACGGCGTCGGGGCAGAGCGCGCGCTTTCGGAAGTAGTCCGCCGGGGCGCGACGCAGGACAACGTCAATAACGCGTTGATCGAACTGATGCACTGCGCGTCGTTTCGTCGCGACCGCGTCGGTTTCGCAAGGTGGCGGGAGCGTTGCGACGCCCGCGTGGCGGACATGCCGCCGAATATCCGGGCGGACTTCTACCTCAAGCAAGGCATCGGGCAGGCGCGCTTCAGACAATTCAAGAAGGCCGAGGGCTTGATGCAGCAGGCGCTGGAGATCGCGAGCAGCGCCGGGCTGCACGAGTTCGAGTTCCGGATCGAGCGGATCAAAAACGGACTCCGCGACTGCGAGTCGCTCCTTCAGGGGGAGCAGACCGCGGCCGCGGAGCCGGTGTTCGATACAGCGGAGCTGCGCGAGGTGTCAGCCTCGTTGGCGCAGCTCGTCGGCTAATGCCTTACCGACACGTGTTGCTGTTGCTGGTGTCGCAGGGCTTGGTGTCGGGCCGGGGGCCGCTCACGTCGGCGCAGGCCGTCGCGGCGAGGACGAACGAAACAGCGAAGAGCGCGACGAGCGCGCGAATTCGGTGGGACATCGATACCTCCGCATCTAGGGTCCGGGGTGTTGCGGTGAGCCACGCAAGTTGGGTGCGGAGGCGCCCATGTTTTAGGGTGTTTTTGCGGCACGATAGGGCGCTTTTGCGACATTCCTCGTCACTTCGGCACGCCGCGTGACCCCCCAGCCCTATACGGTCCTGATCGTGGACGACGAAGCGTCGTTGCGGCGCGTCCTGGAACGCTCGCTCACCCGGGGCGGGTATCGGGTCGTCAGCGCGGCGAGCGCGGAGACGGCGTACGAGCTGCTGGCGACCGCGCAGGCGAACGCCGTGCTGCTCGATATCCAGCTCCCCACCATGTCGGGGTTGGCGCTGTATCTCGCGATCATCCATCGCTGGCCGGCGCTCGAGGGATCTATCGCCATCATGACCGGCGACGCCGACGCCGAGGATCTGCGGAACTGGCTCGTACGGCACCACTGCCCGGTGATCCGCAAGCCATTCAACCTCAAGGAAGTGTCCGACTGGCTCGCGACCGTCATCGAGTTCCAGGAGCGGCGCCGCGCTCAGGGAGGAGCCCAGGCGTGACGGGAGGCGGAGCCGGGTCGCAGCACCAAGACCCGCTGCACAACCTGCGAGAATACCGCACGCTCGCGCCGTGGAACCTGCGCGACCTCGCGTCGCTCGTGGGCGCGATCCTCGACGCCTCGGCGATCACGCCGATCAATGCGGCCGCCAAGGCGCAACCCAGCGAGCGCACGATCCGGTTCTACGTGACGAAGGGCCTCGTGAGCCCGCCCGAAGGACGGGGCACGGCGGCCACCTATTCGTACCGCCACTTCCTGCAACTGCTCTGGATCAAGCTGCGTCAGATGGAAGGCGCGACGCTCGCCACGATCACCAAGGAGATGCAGGACCAGACGGGCGACGTGCTGGAGCGGCGGGCGGCGCAGGCGCTCGGCGCATCGCTGCCCGTTCCCGACCGCCTGCCGCTCCGTACCAAAGGCGCGGCGCCGCGCGGCAAGTCCGGTCGGGCGCTCACCGCCTGGATCGCGCGCGATGCCGAGCGGGAGCCGGACGTGCCAAGCTCCTGGCGCCGGATTCCCGTGGGCCGCGGGATCGAGCTGCACGTCGAGGCGGCCCACCCGCTCGCCCGACTCGGTCCGGCCGAAGCGGACGTGGCCGACGCGGTGCGGCAGGCGCTGGCGAAACTCATGCCCCACGGCGGTGCGTAAGGTCGGGCATCCCCATCTCGAACTGGGAGCGTCCATGGGCTCGCTGATATTTCTTGCTCTGCTCGTCGTCGTCGCCGGCTGGCTCATCGGGGCGTACAACGGGCTTGTCTCGCTCAAGAATCAGACCCTCAATGCGTTCAAGCAGATCGACGTCCAGCTGAAGCGCCGCCACGATTTGATCCCCAACCTCGTGAATTCGGTGAAGGGCGCGATGGACTTCGAGAAGTCGACGCTGGAAGCGGTGATCCAGGCGCGCAACCAGGCGGTGAAGGTGAACGCCGCCGGGCCGGAGGCGATCAAACAGATCAGCCAGGCGGAGAACGCCCTGTCGAGCGCGCTGTCGCGCCTGATGGTGGTGGTCGAGCAGTATCCCCAGCTCAAGGCGACGGGGAACATCTCGCAGCTCCAGGAAGAGCTCACGTCCACCGAGAACCGCATCGCGTTCGCGCGACAGCTCTACAACGACACGGCGACGCTGTACAACACCAAGCAGCAGCAGTTCCCGACGAACCTCGTGGCCGGGGTGGCCAAGGCCCAGACCGCCGACTTGTGGGAGCTCGAGGATCAGGCGGAGCGCGCGGTGCCCCAAGTCGACCTCTCGACGAAGCCTAAGGCGTGACGGACGAGCCTTCCCTCAACCTGTTTCAGCAACAGGAAGCCAACCGCCGGCGCACCTTTTGGCTGATGGTTGGCTTCGTCGCTTTTTTCGCCTGGCTCGGGTTCGGCGGCGATTACATCTACCACCTCTACACGCTGGCGGCGCCCCGCCGGGCGTACCACCACGACTTTCCGTGGCTCGGGATCGGGCTGTCGCTGGTCGCACTCGCGCTCGCGTGGTATGCCTACAAGACCGGGCCCGACAAGGTGTTATGGTCGACGGGCGCGCGCGAGCTGACCGATCCAACGGATGCCACGGAGCAACAGCTCGTCAACGTGGTGGAGGAGATGGCGATTGCGGCCGGCGTCCCGCGGCCGCGCATCTGGATCGTGGATGATCCCGACCCGAACGCGTTCGCCACCGGCACGGACCCGCTGCACTCCCACGTCGCCGTGACCCGGGGGCTGCTCGACCTCTGCACCCGCGACGAGCTGCAAGGCGTGATCGCCCACGAGCTCGGCCACGTGAAGAACCTCGACGTGCGCCTCATGACCACGCTGGCAGCGCTGGTGGGGGCGGTGGCACTGATGCACGACGGAGCGAGCCGGATGTTCCGGCCGGGCGGCGGGTCGCGCGACGAGGGACGCAAGGCCGGCCCGCTCGTCCTCGCACTCCTCGTGGTCTGGATCGTCTCGTGGATCCTGGCGCCGATCATCGCCCAGCTGCTCGCGCTCGGCGTGAGCCGCAAGCGGGAGTACCTGGCGGACGCGATGAGCGCGCAATTCACCCGCAACCCGCTCGCGCTCGCGAGCGCCCTGCAGAAAATCGAGGGGGCCGAGGCGCCGACCGCGCACATCAAGCGCGGTGCCGCGCACCTCTGCATCGCGGATCCGCTGGGGCGGCGGCTCACGGAGCACGAGGGAGTGTTCGCGGACGCGCTCGCGACGCACCCGCCGATGGCGAAGCGGATCGCGATTCTCAAGGGGATGGGGTACGCGCAGCTCAAGAAGGAGGGAGGAGGCGGCGCGCGGCCGTCACCGCCCGATCGACCTGTTGAATCACGGTGAGCAGGAGCTCTCGCACGACGAACTCCTCGGTCGCCATCCCGGCGAGCTCGGCCGAGCAGCGTGCACCATCGAGAGCCTCAATGATCTCCGCCACCGTAGCCTGAGCCCACAGCCCGGACGGCCGCGGCATGCGATGCATCGGCGCCATGCGCGACAACGTATGAGATCGCGCCGGCGCGCCGGCACCGGATTGTCCCGGCGCGGTACGCCTTTGCGCGACGTCGCTCCGTGACGCTGTTCCGAGACGCCGTTCCGTGACGTTTGTTCGTGACGCCGTTTTGTACGTGAGGCCGTTCGCTACACTGCCTCCTCCACCTCCCGCTTCACGCGCAAGAGCCGCCACCCCGTCACCATGGCGCCGAGCAGCAGCACCGGCAGCACCTGGAGCCCCTGCAGCGCGAGCCCGGCCGCGACGGCCTGCTCGGGGGCGACGCCGAACGGCAAGAGCGCGACGACCAGGGCCGCCTGCACGACCCCGACGTTGGCCGGGGTAGGCCGCAGCAACCCGCTCAAGTTCGCGGCGATCAGTGCGGTGAACGATGCCGCGAGGCTGACCGGCAGGTGCGTCGCCTCGAGCACCAGGTGGTACGTCACCCACTGCGTGCCCCAGTTCCACATGCCGAGCAACGTCGGCACGAAGAGCCGCCCTCCGGATCCCATGCTGGCGAGCACCGCCAGCCGCGAGCCGAGGGTGGCGGGAAGCTGCGCGATGAGCCACGCCCAGCCGCGCGCCCACACGAGCAGCAGCACGACGCCCAACACGAGCCCCACGCCGACCTGTCCCGCCCGCAGCCACGGCTCGAGCTCGAGCACGCTCGGCGCCATCACCAGGAACACGGCCAGCGCGAGCGCCTCGGCGACCCGCGTCCATACCACCGAGGAGACCGCCACCCCGACCGGCACGCCCGCCTCCCGGGCGATCAGGTGCACCCGCGCCGCTTCTCCCGCGACCGCGACCGAGAGATCGTTGACGGCGGAGCCGACGAGGTTCGCCTCCTGAGCCGCGCGCCAGGTGTGCGGAGCCACCGGCTTGAGGATCAGATGCCACGCCCAGCCCTTCGCGGCGAGCGAGGAAAGGTTGACGACCAGGGCGACGGCCAGGAGCCACGGGTCCGCCGCGAACAGGGCGGCGACGGTCACACGCCAGGGAAACCCGGCGAGGAACTTGAGTGCCAGCGCCACGCCGACCAGCCCCACCGGCCACCACAGCCAGCGCCAGCGGTGCGCCGTCACGATACGAGCTCGGCGAGCGAGCGGAAGACGTATCCCGCCTCGCGCGCGTCGGCGATGATTCCCGGAAGAGCCGCCGCCGTGCGCCGGCGATCGCCGTCAGGGTCGTACCCGTCGCCGTCGTGCAGCAGGACGATCGCGCCGGGGCGCAGCTTACGGCGCACCCGCCGGCGGATCTCATCCGCCGACACCCGGGGATCCGAGTCCCACACGCCGAACGTCCATCCGAACACCGTGTAGCCGAGCCGTCGCGTGGCGACGGTGACGAACGGATTGCGATACCCGTGCGGGGCACGGAACGCGCGCGGCACCCGCCCCGTCACGTCCCCGATGATCGCGTGCGTGCGCTCGAGCTCCTCGCGGATGCGGGCCGGGCCGCAGAAATGCAGCTTGCGGTGCCGCAGGGTGTGATTGCCGACCACATGGCCCAGGTCGGCGACGCGGCGCGCGACGGCGGGAAAGCGCCGCACGTGCTCGCCCACCTGGAAGAACGCCGCCGGGACCTGGTGGGCGGCCAAGGTCGCGAGAATCGGCTCGGTGGCGCCGGCGTTGGGGCCGTCGTCGAACGTCAGGTAGGCGACGCGCCCACGCCGCGAGCCACGACCGATGGCCCGGCCGAACAGGGGGCTGTTGGGCTCGTACGTGGCGTATGCCCAGGCGCCGAGCGCTGCGGCGGCGAGCGGAAGGGCGAGCATGGAGGAAATAAAACAAGAAGCCCCCGGGACGGCACGATAGGCCGCCCGGGGGCCCCTACACATCGGCTACCCGGAGCCGGGGGATTGCTCCCACCGTTCTTCATCCCGCCGCCGCCGGTTGACTGATTCGTCGCTCGGTAGGGCGAACAGGAGCTCCGGCTTCCATCCCCAAGCAGCCTGGCCGGGCCGCAAGGTTCGCCAATGTGGGTGCTGCGGGTCAGATCGGG
>Ga0209577_10004911_pt1 | contig 12513 bp, 7 predicted proteins | sample GraSoiAngelo_109_FD_185874 | JGI IMG/M metagenome (GOLD analysis project Ga0209577, IMG submission 185874) | Grasslands soil microbial communities from the Angelo Coastal Reserve, California, USA - 14_0903_12_20cm (SPAdes) (version 2) | ecosystem: Environmental > Terrestrial > Soil > Grasslands ... | reverse complement strand
GAAGTGGGCGGCGCTACGTTCCAGCTTCTGGCGTTTCGTATCAGCCTGATTCCGTACATCGCTCGCCGTTAGAGGGTCCGCGCTGCACGATTGACCGAACGCGTCACCGGATCCGCATGCCGTTCGCAATCCTCTTGGCTTTCGCCTTTGTGTTTCCCGATGCGGCAATGTGACCTTCCTCGGCGTTATGCGAAGCGGGCTATAGACAGCGGGTGTGCTGCCGGAGGAGCCGCTTCCATCGACATGCCAATGCGAGTTTGAGGAAATCAGAGACCGATGAGATCGTCGCGCTCGGCGAGGCACGCACGGAAACGAAAAAGGCCATCGCTTTCGCCTCGGTTTGCGCGATGCCGACCACTGGGTCGACCAGCGAATAGGTCGGCCGCGCCCGCGACAACCGTTTGGCGCCCGCCCACGTCAAAGCAGCCATGACTGCTTCGACGGCAGACCTGCGCCTGGCCATCCGCGGGCTGCGCCGCAATCCACTCTTTGCCATCGTCGCGACGCTGTCGCTCGCGCTTGGGATTGGCGCGAACACGGCGATTTTCACGCTGATGGATCAAATCCTGTTGCGCAAGCTGCCGGTCAAAGACCCGGATCGGCTGGTGATGCTTTATCAACAGGGTGCGCACAACGGCAGCAACATGGGCACGCGGATGCATTCGTACCCCGTCTACCAAGACCTGCAGCAGCGCGCCGAACCGCTCGGCGAAGTGATCTGCCGTCGCCTCGCGCCGGCGTCGGTCAGCATCGACAACGAGACCGAGCGGGTCAATGCCGAACTGGTGTCGGGCAACTACTTCTCGATGCTCGGCGTGAAACCGGCGATCGGACGCGTGTTTTCCTCCGAAGAAGATGACCGCGTCTACGGCGGCCATCCCGTTGTCGTGCTCGGTTACGACTACTGGGTGCGCCGCTTCGCGCGCGATCCGAATGTCATAGGGAAGAAAATCCTCGTCAACGACTACCCGATGAACATCGTCGGCGTGTCGTCCGCCGAATTCCGCGGCCTCGATCCGACGCAGTCGCCGCAGATCCGCGTGCCGATCCTGATGAAGCGCGTCATGTTGCCGGAGTGGACGTGGATGCGCGCGGACGATCGGCGCGCGCGTTGGGTGCAAGTCTTCGGGCGGTTGAAGCCGGGATACACGGTCGAAACCGCCGCCGCGCCGCTCCAACTGCTCTTCACGCAAATCCGCCAGTACGAGATCACGCTGCCGGCGGCGAAGGATTGGTCCGCATATTTCCGCGATCAGTTCATGAAAGGGAAGATGCTCGTCACCACGGCGGCGACCGGATTCTCGCCGCTGCGCAACGATTTCTCGACCGGCCTCATCGTGTTGATGTGCATGGTCGGTCTCGTGTTGCTGATCGCGTGCGCGAACGTCGCGAACCTGCTGATCGCACGCGCGTTCACGCGGCAGAAAGAGCTCGCGGTCCGCTTGTCGCTGGGCGCATCACGTGGACGTCTGGTCCGTCAGATGCTCGTCGAGAGCTGCGTCCTGTCGGCGCTCGGTGGCATCGTCGGCGTCGCGCTTGCGGTTGCGCTGACGCGCGCGCTGCTCGCGCTCGTGCCGAATGACGGTCAGCCGCTGTCGATTACCGCGCGTCCCGACCTGCGGATCCTCGGCGTCATGGCGGTCTTGACCGGAGCGACCGGCATCATCTTCGGACTGATCCCCGCGATTCGCGCGAGCCGATCGGATCCATGGACGACGCTCAAAGACACGATGGGCTCGATTGCCGGCGGCAGCGGGTCGCTGTTCTTGCGCAAGGGTCTCGTAACCGCGCAAGTCGCGCTCAGCTTCTTGCTGCTCTTTGGCGCGGGGCTGTTCGTCCGCAGCCTGCAGAACCTGAAGACCACCGACACGGGCGTCGCGCTCGACAACCTCATCACGTTTCAACTCGCGCCGCAATTGAACGGCTACGACGGTCCGCGGACGATGCATCTCTATCAAGAACTGCTCGATCGGTTGCGCGGGTCGGCGGGCGTCACATCAGCGGCGCTCGCCGCCGTGCCTATCCTGAGCGGCAACGAGTGGGACAACCGCACGGCGGTCGAAGGGCACAAGGCCGCCGACGGCGAAGACATGCAGGCGTTCATGAACGCGCTGTCGCCCGACTATTTCAAGACGATGCAGATCCCGGTTCTCGAGGGGCGCGATTTCAACCAGTCGGACGTCCGCCAGGACGCGAAGATTGCTATCGTCAATCGCCGGTTTGCCAAACACTTCTTCGGCGACAAGAGCGCGTTGGGCCGTCACCTCGGACAGGGTGGCGGTCCGAATCCGAAACTCGATATCGAAATCATCGGCGTCGCCGACGACTCGCTGTACGAAGGACCGCGCGAAGGCGTGCGGCGGCAGGTCTTCATCCCATTGTGGGGCAAAGGGGGCGCGACGTTCTACGTGCGGACGACGATGTCCTCGTCGGCGGCGTTCGCGCGCGTGCGACGCGAATTGCAGGCGCTCGATCGATCGCTGCCGGTGTTCGAAACGAAGACGGTGCAGGCGCAGCTCGACGAGACGCTGCTCACCGATCGACTCGTCGCATTGCTGTCGGCAGGATTTGGCATGCTCGCCACGCTGCTCGCATCAATCGGTCTCTACGGGGTGATGGCGTTCGTCGTCGCGCGGCGCCGAAAAGAGCTCGGCATTCGGATAGCCCTCGGCGCGCAGCAGATCGCGATTCTCTGGTCGGTAATGCAGGAAGTGCTGTTGCTGTTGGCGATCGGCCTCGCAGTCGGCATTCCGACGGGATTGGGACTCGGCAAGTTCGTGTCGGCTCAGCTGTATGGCATCCAAGGCCACGACCCGTGGGTCGCGGTGGGTACGACGCTGCTATTGACGATCATTTCGGCGCTCGCTGGATTGATCCCGGCGCATCGCGCGAGCCGCGTCGATCCGATCCTCGCGCTCCGTTACGAATGACACACGTCCGCTCGGGAATCGCTGCTCAACGCGATTCGAGCGTTTTCTCGCACTCGGTTGAGTGACGATCGCGGATGGACGGCTGCGTCCCAATTGCGAACAATCATCCGGCGCCGCGACGCGCAAACTCAAACGTCGCCGCCCGCGGGTGTGGCGTCGGATGATCAGCGGCGCGACGCTGCGATCGCTCACAATGCCGGCGTGCTCGATGCCATGAAGCCGAATCGGCACGCGTCGGTGTGACGGCAATACTGCCGCGGTGCGTTTGGCCGTCTGTCCTTTTGGTCCTCGGCCCGAGTACACCGATCGTCGGGCAGGCACGCCGGCGCGCCTACTGACACCGAAAACTCTCCGCATGATCCGTGCTGCCGGTGCCGTTGTAGTGCGCCGTCGCCGGATACGCGCACAGCGGACGCGTGCGATCGACGACGCCGGCGTTCATGTGTGCGGCTTCGATCGACTGCAGCTTCTTCCCCGTTTCGACCCACTGATCGACCGCGGCGACTTTGTCGAAGACGTCGGTGCCGGCACCGCCTTGGCAGTGCCCCATGCCCGGCACCATGAACAGCGCGAGCGAATTCGCGGCCGACGCTCCGACCGTGTCGTTGATCCGCTTGAACATGATCAGGCTCGTGTCGGGCGAGACGAGCGGATCGGCCCAGCCGTGATACATCAGCAGCTTGCCGCCGCGCTTGAAGAAACGCGAAACATCCGGATCGCCGCCATATAGCAGTCCCTTGTCCGCCTTCACCGCGCGCTCCACGTCGTCGGGCACTTTGATGGCGTGGTAGTCCCAGTCGGGCGTGAAGACGATCTTCCGCATCCCTTCGTGTGATTCGCCGGACGGTGATGGCCCCGCCACGCCGCCCCATCCGAGTTCGGATCCCGGATAGTAGCGGCCCGGATGCAGCACGGCGCCGCTCTTCGGATCGCGGATCGGACGCGTCATCGCGTTCGCGGTCTCGACCTGATCTTTCGTCAGGCAATCGGCACGGTCCTCTCTACTGCACGTCAACGTCGTGAAATCGAAGGAGCACTTGCTCGGATCCTCGATGACGCCGTCTTTCACACCGTCCAGGGCATCGCACTTGTCGAGGACGGCGTCGTGGATCATCGGATACTTGCTCGCGGGAATCACCGCCGCCGGCGTGCGATTGACGTACGTGTTCAACCACACGCGCGCGGCGTAGAGCCGCATCTGGTCCCACGATGGATCGCCGGCGACGATGCCGTCGAAATCGTCGGGATAGCGCTGCGCTTCAATCAGCGCCTGGCGTCCACCGGTCGAGCACGAGTTGAAATACGCGCGCGTGGGGAGCGCGTCGTAATGCGCGGTAACGATCGTTTTTGCGGTGACCGTCATCTCGTGAATCGCCCGATATGCGAAGTCCACGAGTTTCTCGGGATGGCCGGCGACGAAATCGGCGTTGCCGCCGACGTGACCGGAGTCCGTCCCCGCAGCTGCATATCCAGCTTTCACCGACGCCGCCATCGCCGGATATGGAATCGCACCGCCTAATCCGCCGTTCCCGGACGCCTGCAGTTTGTGATTCCATCCGGACTGCGGCAGCCAGACTTCAACGCGGATGTCGGAGTCACTGGACGGAGTCAGCTTCAGCGTCACGCGACAGAACGCCGGGAGCGTTTTGAACGGCGCGGTCGCATTCGCGTTGGCCGCATTTGGAGGCGCGAACGCGCCGGCGTGCACGGAATCAGCCGACAGCACCCGTCCGTTCGTCACCTTCATCTGCGCGAGCGATTCGCACGCTCTCGGCGCAGGCGCCGCTGCATTCAATGCGTCAGGCGTCGCCGCACCGAGCAGGGCAATCAATGTTGCGATTCTCATGCGTGGAAGTGTAAACCCGAAAACGCAGCCTCCCTATCCGCGGCGTGGCTATGGACTCCCGAGGATTGGATCGCGAGTCTCGAGAAGCTAATCGCGCTGGGACCGGAGCACGTCGTGCCGAGCCACACGCGGCCGGTCGTCGGTGCCGCCGCTGCGCGCGCCGCGCTCACGGCGTACTGTGACAGCATCAAGTCCATTCTCGACCAGACGATTCACGGCATGAGGCAGGGCGAGCGGCCGGACGAGCAGGTGCAGGCGTCGAGTGGACCGTGCGCGTCTACGCCGACCGGATGGGCTGGTTCGACAGAAACGCCACCAACCTGTTTCCCCTTCCGGAGAAGGACCGCGCCAGTGAGCCATCGAGGAACCTTCTCCGACTCCGCATCGCGCTGTGCCTCCTGACGACGGAGATCTCGCGGCGCATCCGCGCACTGTCGCCGGTGCATGTAAAGACGTACACGGCCCGCGCACAAGCCGTTGGTGCTCATGCTCAGCGCACGAGACCGTCCTCCCTACTTCGGCTTCGTTCTAACGCCGCAGTATTTACCGATGCGTTCAATGCGAGCCGGCCACGCCCTCGCCGCCGCGCCACGACACGGCACGCATGCGCACTGGTGAGTCAGCGAGATGGAACTGCGTCGTACAAATCGCCGGCCAGATATTTCAGCCCGGTATCGACCGCGACGGTAGCCACCACTCTTCCCGGCCCGAGCTCGCGCGCAAGGTGGATGGCGGCGGCGATGTTCAGTCCGCTCGACGTGCCGACGAGCAATCCTTCTTCGCGGGCAAGGCGCCGCGCGATCAGGCGCGCTTCCGCTTCGTCGACGGCGCGCGCCTCGTCGTACGGCTTGTCGGCCATGTGCGGCGGCACGCTGCCCGTGGCGGTCCCCTCGACGCTGTGCGCCCCACCGCGTCCTTCGGTCAACGCGGGCGAGCTCGACGGCTCCAACGCGACGATGCGCGCGCCACTGCGGCCTTCTCTGAGCGCCTGCGCGACGCCGCGCAGCATCCCGCCGGTGCCGACGGCGCCGCAGAACGCGTCGATCCGCCCGCCGGTCTGCTCGAGCAGTTCGCGTCCGATCTCCATGTACCCCGCGATCGCATCGCTGTTGTGGAACTGATCGGTCCAGAACGTGTTCGGCTCTTCAGCAAGCGCCTTGATTTCGTGCTTGAATCGCTCGAACAACGACGGCGTCACCTTGCCGCCTTCACTCGGCACGATCCTTACCTCCGCTCCAAACGCGGCCATCGTCTGAAGCTTCTCGCGCGCGAACGCGTCAGACGAGAGGACGACGAATGCGTATCCCTTCGCAGCGCACACCATCGCCAGCGACGATCCCGTGCTGCCGCCGGTGAACTCGACGACGCGCGTGCCAGGACCGAGTGCGCCTCGCGCTTCGGCGCCCTCAATCATCGCGAGCGCCATTCGGTCCTTGTACGAGCCGGTGGGGTTGTAGAACTCGAGCTTCACGAGCACATCGGCAGCGCCAGCCGGCACGACGCGGCGCAGTCGAACGAGCGGCGTGCGGCCGATTGCGTGGAGCACCGAGCCGGCAATCGTAGTCATCGTCATGTGTTCATCGTACCGTGAAACACGCTCGGCCGAGATCGGCCGCGAGCGGCGAATCGCGGTCAGCCTGGTTGGTCGAAAAGGTACGATCATCGCTAAACGCGCGTACATGGCCGAGTGATCCGACTTCGTCAGTTCACGACCGGGTGGCGGTACAATCGCCCTGATGGGTCACGACACGTCGAGCGAACGACCGAACGGCTACGAGCGGTTTTTCGGATTCCACCAGGCGCCGTTCAGCCTCGCGCCGGATCCCCGATTCTGGTTCCAGAGCGCGTCGCACGCCGCGGCCCTCTCCCAGATCACGTACGCACTCGAGCGCCGCGAACCGGTCGTCGTCGTAACCGGTGAAATCGGCACCGGCAAGACGCTGCTCTGCAGGACCGTTCTCGAGCGGCTCGAGCGCAAGACGTTCCTGTCGATTGTCAACGACCCACTGCTCGAACGGGACGATCTTCTCAAGCAGATGCTTCAGGACTTCGGCGTCCTCTCGAAGGATCGAACGGTCGTGACCGAGACGAACCGCCACGATCTCATTCGCGCCCTGGAGGAGTTTCTCTCGTCGCTCAGGCAGCTCCGGGCGCATGCGGCCGTCATCATCGACGAGGCGCAGCACGTGCAGCCGGACGTCCTCGAGCAGATCCGCCTTGTGTCGAACATTCAGGACGAGCGCGGCACGATGCTGCAAGTCATCCTGGTCGGGCAAACGAACCTGGAGAGGTTGTTATCGCAGCCGGAGCTGCGTCAGTTGCAACAGCGGGTCTCGCGACACGTGAAGCTCGATCCCCTGAGCGAACCCGAAGTCGCGCTCTACATCGGCCATCGGCTCGCCGTCGCGCGCGAGCGGCAGCTGCAGTCGAACATCCCGGGTGCAGGAGATCTGGAGCGCGAGCTGGCAGAATGGGAGCGGACGAATTCGGAGTCGGCGTTCACACCAGAGGCGGTTCGTGCGGTGGCGCAGCTTTCGCGTGGAATCCCGCGAGTGGTGAATCTTCTCTGCGACCGCGCGCTCGAGGCCGCGTATGAACGGCGCTCGCGGCCGGTCGACGCGGCGTTGATCAACGCGGCCGCGCAGGCCCTGGATCTCGTCGCTGCGCCTCAGGCCGCCGCCTCACTGGCGGCTGCCGTGCCCGTCTCTCCGGCAACAACCAGCACACAGCACCATGCACCCACCACGCTGCACGATGCACCCAGCACCTTGCACGATGCACTCAGTACCCCGCACGATGCACCCGGCACCCAGCACCGTGCACCCGGCACCCTGCACGATGCACCCGGCACCCTGAACCCTCCACCCACGTCGCCAATGTGGCCGGAGCTTGTCACGAGTCCAGCTCCCACGCGCGACGAACAGCGGCCGACAGGTGGGACCGGACATGTGCGCCGTTACGCGATCGTTGCGGCGTCGCTCGCGCTCGTCGGCGCCGCGTTGTGGCTCGGCGGGCGCGCCCTGAACCGGCGCGGGGAAGGCGAACACGTTCAACCGCCGGCAGCCGCCGTGCAGCCGACGACCGCGCCGCAAGCGGCACCAATTGTTGCCGCTCCATCGCGTGACACGTCGCGACCGACAGCGTCCGCCGCGCCGACGGCGACTTCGCCTGCCCCTCAAGCGACGGGGACCGCAATGCGATCGCCCGAACCAGCGGGTGAGGCAGTCGAGATCGTGGTCGCGTCGTTTCACACCGCCGCACGCGCCGGCGACGTCGCCGCGCAGATAGCGGCGCTGGGGGAACCGGTTCGCCGACGGACGACCGGAAATTGGCAGCAGGTGCTCGCCGGCCCGTACGCATCTTCTGCCAAAGCTCAGGACGCGCAGCAGCGGCTCGCGCGCGCGGGCTTCACCGGGACTCAGCTCGTGCCTGCTGCACGCTAGAAATCCAGGATGGCCCGGACCGGTTTCAAGTCCGTGGACGAGTACATGGCTTCGCAACCCGACGCCGTGCGGGGCTTGCTGAGGCGGGTGCGCAGTACCGTCCGCGAGGCCTTGCCCCGAGCCGAGGAAGTGATCTCGTACAACATTCCCGCGTACAAGATGGACGGCGGCGCGGTGCTCTATTTCGCTGCGTGGAAGCAACACTACTCGCTCTACCCGGCCACCGGCCGCCTCGTCGCGGCGCTCAAAGACGAACTTGCACGGTACGAGATCAGCAAGGGCACGATCCGGTTCCCACTGTCTCAGGCCGTCCCCGTGAAATTGATCGGACGAATCGCCAAATTCCGTGCGAAAGAAGTCGCCGACCGTGAGAGAGCCACGGCGGCGGCGCCGGCACGGGTGACCACGAAACAGACGAAATCACGAGACACACGAAAACGTTGAAATATTTTTCGTGAGTTTCGTGGCGCGTATGGCCGGTCTCGATTCGTCCAGGACGTGCCACTAAGGGATGAACGTCATGCCGACGCGGACGATCGGTCCTCGGTGGAGCCGCTCGCCGCGGACGAAGCCGTCCGACTTGTAGCCGATCTGAACGAGGACGCCGGTGCGTTCCGCACCGCGGCCGATCGGAATCCGCACCGTGGCCGCACCGAGGCCGCCGGTGGTGAACACCTGAAAATCTGGCGGCGCATCGAGTGACGGCTGACGCCACACGTTCACCGCAACGTCGCCGCGCAACCATGCGCTGCGCAGAACGTCGGTCGCGACGACTCCGAAATCCCACGCGCGCCGGCCTCCGGTGTCGCCCACGCCGATCGAGACGCTCATCAGTCGCTGCCGGCGGATGATGGCGTGCTCGGTCGTCAAGGCGGTGCCGTAGGGCGTCATCTCGAAATGCAGCGCGGGCAGATAGCGCACGTCATGCGGCAGCGGAATCATCGGCAGCGCCGCCGACGTCCGCCCGCGGATCAGGTACGACCAGGCCCACCCGTAGGCGGCATACGCCAGCAGCGGATCGGCGAGCATCAGCAGCGCGCGCCGCTTCAGCGTCGACGCGATGAACGGCGTGCACGCGGGCGGGTCGCACTCGTCGTTGACGTCGTGAAGGAACGCGGCAACGTCGTGTCCCGCAGGCGATCGCGGCGACACGCTGCGGATGTAGCGAAGCCCGTCGAGCCGCGACTCGAGATACAGCCACGCCTCACGGTAGTGAAGAGCGTCAGCCGCGAGCGCCTGCCGGCCGATCTGATCCGCCAGCACGTTCTGCGCATCGATGCCGCCCGTGTCGATGCCGAGCACGTCGGCGCGCGTCACCAGCACGTCGCCTTCGAATTCGGTGGACGCGCCGCCGCCGCCGTACGGGGTCGGCGCATCGAAGCGATACCTGATATCTCCCGCGCCGATTTCGCGCAGCCTCGCGCCGTGGCCGAACACTTCGTGCCCGACCACCATCAGGAAATGGTCCTGCGGCAAATCCAGTCCGAACCACTTTCCAAAACGGTAGCCGATGCCGAGCGCGTGCTTCAGCGGCGTCGGCTCATCGAAGCGCAGCGGCGGCAGCCATCGATCCTCGACGTCGGCGAGCGCACGCTCGATCGTCAGCAGGTCGGCGGCGCCGGCTGCCGGCGTCATGTCGCGATCGAGCACACCGACGTACCGGCGATCGTCCTGCCCGGCTGCGAAGCGCGGTGAGAACGTGAGGACAACGACAACAATGACGGCAGCGACGCGGCGCCGTTCGGGCACGATCAGCTATTGTGGCCGATTATCAGCTCTCCCGAAGGACGCGCGCCGGATCGATCTGCGATGCGCGCCGGGCCGGCGCGTATGCCGCGACACGCGCTAAGGTGTATGTTTATTTTATCAAGGAACGAGTTGATTTAGTAAACTAACCTTACCGCGTTCCGACCCGGGGATCCGCATGGCACATGAACAGAAGCGCGGCTACGGCCAGTACTGCGCGCTCGCGAAGGCGCTCGACGTGATCGGCGATCGCTGGACGATGCTCATCGTCCGCGAGCTGCTGCTGCGCGGGCCGTGCCGCTACACCGATCTGCTCGCCGGCCTGCCGGGGATCGCGACGAATCTGCTGGCCGCACGGCTGCGCGAGCTCGAGGCCGCAGGCATCACCGTCCGGGAGAGGGAGCCGCCGCCCGTCGCGACCATGCTCATTCGCCTGACGCCGCGCGGCGAGGAGCTGCGCGCCGTGGTGCACGCGATCGGACGCTGGGGCGCGGCGCTCTTGAAGGATGCGGCGCCGACCGATGCGTTCCGCAGCCACTGGATCGCGATGCCAATCGAGCTGCACCTCATCGACCGCGCTCCGAAACGCAAGCCGATTGCGATCGAGGTCGATACCGGCGGCCCACCGATCATCGTGGAGACGGTGAACGGAAGCGTGCGCGCGCGGCCGGGGACTTGCGATGCTCCCGACGCCGTGGTTTCGGGCCGGCCGCAGGTCGTCGTCGCGGCGCTGACAGGCCGGTTGACGCTGGCCGAAGCCCGCCGACACGGGCTGCGCGTCAAGGGCAGCCTGAAAGCGCTCGAACGCGTCCGGCCGCTCGACGTCGGACGGCGCGTTGTCGTTGGGCATGTCGGACGAGATTCTGGCGCCCGATCCAGCCGCGCTTCACGATCCTGAGACCGTCGTGCCCGCCGCCGATATCGATCCGGCGGGACTCGCAGACGTGCTAAGGCTCTATCTGAGCGACGAAATCGCGTCGTTCAAATGTCCGCGAGCGCTGCGGCTGACACCGGCGGCCTCTTGGGCACGACCGGCACGAGAAGTCCATCCTTCGGAATCGTGAGCGCGACGGGATGGACGCGCGGCCCGAGTGGCACCGATTTCCGCGGATTGGCATAAACGGCGTGTTTGCCGTGCAGCTTGTGCCAGTCGGCCACGCTCGCCGTGTGGTGCATCTTCTCGACGATGTACCGCCAGCCGACTCCGGTGTTGTAGGCGCAGAACGAGATCTCGCCCATCTGCGTGGCGTACGGAATGATGCACATTTCGGTACGGCGGAAATCGTAAGTCCAGAGATCCTGGAACCACATGCCGGCGATGAACAGTACGAGCCACTCATCGGACTTGCGGTTGCCATCGACGGGAGCGCCGACGCCGCCGAGCGCGCCACCGCTTTGCTTGTCGAACTTCTTGATCAGATCGAAGAGGCGGAATCCTTCCGGCGCGCGCGACGGCCGGTAGTTGCGAAGGACACTCAAGGCAGTTTGCAGCTTCGTGAGAAACGGTCCGCGCGCCGCGTCGGCGATCGTCCGCGCATCGACGAAGAAACGTTCGACGTCGAAGACCTCCGGCAGCGGCGCCCACTGCTTCGTCTTCTTGCTGACGAGCAGCGCCGTCCCGGTGCCGCAGTTCGGGTGGCAGCCGCACTTCATCGTGCCCCACTCTGCGCCGGGCCCGGCGATCAGGTCGGTCACATCGGACACGGCGCCCGCCGCCGACAGCGGAAACCAGTCGCGGAGCGGCTCCGTCGCGCCGGTCTGCCGCTTGACGTCCTCCGCGAGGTGCGACAGCGTGTAGCGCCGTATGGCGCGCGTTTCGTCGTCGATGTCCTCGTCGCGGCCGGTGAAGGAAACCGGCTGGAACGAGACGAAGCTCACCTTGTCGCAGTTCTCAACCGCGAACTTCACGATCCGGCCGACCTGGTCGTCGTTGACGGTGCGCACGATCGTGACGACGAGCGCGATGTCGACGCCGGCTCGGTGGAGGTTCTCAATCGCACGCAGCTTCACTTCGAACAGGTTGCCGACCTTGCGGTGCGCGTTCGCGTCCTCACCGACGCCGTCGAATTGCAGGTACGCGATGCGAAGGCCGGCCTTCGCCGCGGCCATCGCGTAATCGGCGTCCTGCGCGAAGTGAATGCCGTTTGTCGCCGCCTGTGCGCTGTAATAGCCGATCTGCCGCGCGTAGGCGACGGCGTCGAGAAAGATCGGCGAGATGGTCGGCTCGCCGCCCGAGAACTGCACCGACAGCTGGCGTCGCGGCTTGATCGTCAGCGCGTCATCGAGAATCCGCTTCACCTCGTCGAGCGTGAGCTCGTGCACGTAGCCGACCTGGTTGGCGTCCATGAAGCATGGATCGCACATCATGTTGCAGCGATTCGTGAGATCGACGGTGAGGACGGCCCCACGCCCGTATTTGATCGACGAGGTGCCGTGGTCGTGCAGCCGGTCGGTCACCGCGGCGTAGTCGCGGCCGGGGAACAGCCGCTCGATGCGGCGCAGGAAGTCGGGGTTTACCGCGAGCACGTCGCTGAACGTACCGTGTTCG